>Ga0224557_1003376_pt1 | contig 12508 bp, 16 predicted proteins | sample 714S31014metaG_FD_180677 | JGI IMG/M metagenome (GOLD analysis project Ga0224557, IMG submission 180677) | Peat soil microbial communities from Stordalen Mire, Sweden - 717 S3 10-14 | ecosystem: Environmental > Terrestrial > Soil > Wetlands > Peat | place: Sweden: Norrbotten County, Stordalen... | reverse complement strand
CCTGATCATCCGTGAAAACCGCACCTACGATCAAATCCTGGGCGACGTAGTCGGCGGCAACGGCGACCCCTCCCTGGCAACCTTCGGCGTCAACTCGACCTACACCACGGGATACCCGGTCGTCACGCCCAACGCGCACGCGCTGGTGCAGCGCTTCCCGCTGCTCGACAACTACTACAACCCGAGCCGCCAGTCGGCCGACGGTCACAACTGGATCATGCAGGCCATGGCACCCTACTCCGACGACATCCAGTCGCCGGATTGGCTCCGCGATTACCCCTCCAACGGCGGCGATGCGATTGCGTACCAGAAAGCTGGACACCTGTGGGACCGCGCTGTAAGCGCCGGCGTCTCGTTGAAGAACTACGGCGAGTATGTCGAGGAGAATACCTTCAACCCGCCGGGTTGCACCCCGACGATCATCACCAATAGCTGCGAGCCGAGCTGGACGCAGTTTTACAACGACGTATTGGAATACGAGAATGGCTTGGAGCCGCAGCTCCAGTACTACAGCACCATCGGATCCTACACGCCGCTCCCGAACCTGATGAACCACACCGTCCAAAACTACCCGCAATTCGACCTGGGCATCCCCGACCAGTATCGCTTCGATATCTGGAATCAGGATTTCCAGAACGACGTTACCAACGGCACCGTGCCCCAGTTGGAGTTCATGTGGATCAGCTCCGACCACACCGGCGGGCAGCCGACCGCGACAGCCATGCAGGCCGATAACGACCTGGCCGTTGGCCGTTTTGTCGACGCCATCAGCCACAGCCCGATCTGGTCGTCGTCGGCGATCTTTATCACGGAAGATGATGCGCAGACCGGTGTTGACCACGTGGACGGTCACCGCAGCCCTGGCTATGTCATCAGCCCCTACGTCCTCCAGAGCACCGATGGTGGGGTAGTCGAAGACAGCACCTTCTACACCCAGGTCAACATGACCCGTACGATCGAGCAGATTCTCGGCCTCAAGCCGATGAACCAGAACGACCTTACGGCCTCGCCGATGAGGACAATCTTCATCGATAACCCCCCGCCGGACTACTTCCAGCCGTGGTCGCATGTGGCACCTGGGACTCCGCTTTGTCTGGGCGTTTCAGGGTACTTGGATCCTCTTGGGAACACGTGTCTGAATTCCACCTTGTCGGCAATCAGCAAGGCCGGAAAGGCTGCGGCTGAGGCTAGGTCCACCCCGGTCGAGAGCCCTGCGGTTAAAGCTCTGCGGGTTGGTTGGATGGCAAAGAAGGCCCAGGTCTTCGCAGGCAACCAGCACAAGCCAGACGTCGAAGATCCTGATACCGTTAACCACCTGAACTGGTACGAAAGCACCGGGTTTAAGGTCCCCTACCCCGGCGAGACGAAGGTTCGTCCCGCCAGCGACTTCAACCGCGCCGCACCTGCTAAGGCAGACGACGACGACTAAAGCACGTTTCGATTACAACGAACCTCTCCCCGGCTTACTGGGGAGAGGTTTTTTTACGCCTCAAAGGCAACGTCCCCACAACCTGATCGAGTACGCCCACCGGCGTGAACGTCATTGCCCGGGTTCGTCTCGCGACAACGCAAGGAACGGAGGCAATACTTCGGAGTAGCCACGGCAGTCACCTGACGCTGGGTATGGAATTGTAAAGGTTCCGTTAATGATTTATGGAGATCTTGCATTGCGTCGGCTCCCACGTAAACTTGGCTTCGGCAGTCGTTGTTCGGCAAAGCGATCCCGCGAGCCCGGACGCCAAGCCAAACTCCGATTTGCCATTTAAAGGCCCATAACACGCCGGGTTTGGGCTTTTCTATTTGGGTAGAAACACAGAATTAGGGCAGTACCCAACGGTGTGTCGGAAACCCTGCTGGCGCGATAATGCCGCCCTGGTGACCGAGCGATTTATACGGACCGACATGTGCGGATAGTGTCCCGAGACCGGCTGGGGCTGAGCCGCAGCTCGTTCAGATCTTGTCACTTTTTTGAGGGGCTTTCCACGACAATCTCGTCCTAGTGAACTACAGTGGAGAGTTTACGCACGGGCTCACGCGGTAACATTGATCGAAAATCGTAGCGGCTTGATTCCAAGCTGCAGTGAGGCATTCTTTCGAAGATGTGGCTGGAGAGTTCTGCGGGATGTTCTTGGCTTGACGTTTCTTAACGCGATCCAGCAGCTCTTGAGCTTTGAGGTCTTCGTGACACGGCGGATATTTCAGACTGGTCTCCATGGAACCAGTTTGCCAGAGGCCATCTGCCCGCGCAAGGGCTATCGGGCCAGTCACTCAAAACCCCTCAACGAGCAAAATAGCGCATTTTTCGCCAACCGCGGATTTACGCTGTCTAGGGAGTAATCTCCCACACCACTCTGGAGTTCGATCTAGCAACGGAAAGGGATTTTGCCATAGTGGAGGTGGATTATAAACGAGCAGCCGCGCCTCGTTGATGATTAAAGATCCGAAACTGTTGTGCACAGGCCATTCTTACGAGACACAAATCTGTCTGACTTTCCCCAAGCTCACGCGACAACTCAACGCGATCATCGCCAGCCCTGGAAATATCAACAACAACGTGGAAGGTTCTGGGATGACGATCGGTTTGAGATGGGGTTGGCAGCGGCCGTTAAGGACGGTGTCGTTGACCGGGCAGCGTCCGCCGGGAAGCGGCACACCATAGGGCACATAGGGAAAAATGAATCCGCCGGCGAAAAGCTGCGGGCCCACGGGTTGGCCGTCCAGCAAGTCGGCCGAAGCAATCACGGGGTGGATCGGAGAGTAGGGCGATTCCACCGCCGGGATGAGGTCGTTGAGAACATCCTCGTCGGGTTCTTCCTCGGAAATTTCGGGCTTGGCGGTATCGGAAATCTGGTTGCCACAATGGGCGCGAGCCGTGGTTGTGCCGTCGGTCAGCAGCAGTTCCCCAACATGCAGGCGAATTTTTTTCTTGGTCCAGTAAACAGTATTGCGAATGCGATAGGAAACGTAGACTTCGCGGGCTTCTTTGACGCGCACCAGCCGGGCGTGATCGAAATCGAAATGAGAGTAATGGCTGCGAACCACAGCGTCTTGCGATGCCGCTTTGCGGAGATCCTCAGCACGCTTCAACCCGCCGGGAACCACGGAGTAGGGATAGACATCGGAACTGGCAACGAGAACTTTCCCAGGCTTGGCGGACTGCGGCGCCATCGAGGCGAGATTCTGGTGGGCATTGCCGCGAAACCAGGTGGATTCGGGTAAACCCGCAGCGCTGCGCGAGGAGCGCGCCGGAAAACTCAGGTGCGCACCCAGCCAGCAAGCGCCAGCAAACACAGAACCGACTATGCACGCGAGCAGGAGACGCTGCATGCGCAAACGACGACGATACCCAGTCCGTCTGCTCTGCCTGCGCTTGGTTCTTGCTCCGTTGTTCAGATCGCCGTCGATCATTGTATAACTCCTAGTCAGGCGGGTGGGCCTCCGGGCAGCAAATGGAGAACCGACCCGCGAACCATCGTTCCTGTTCACTCAGGAGACTGCCCGTCCCGCCGAAACGGTTTAATGAAAGACTGTTACGCCTACGTCGACCGCACCTCTTCCTGAAGCATGGCCGCCAAGGCTTCCGCGACGCTGCCATAAACATCGAACACCGACACCAGATTAGTGATCTCGAACAGGCGCCGGACCGACTCTCTGGGGCTGGCAAATTTCAAACGATATCTTGCCGCTTCCGCCCACATGTGGGTCAGCACAAGTTCGCCCAGTCCGCCGCTGTCCACGGAATCGACTTCCGCCAAATCCACCACCATCCGGCGCGCCGAAGGCAAAACCTCGGCCACAAGGGTTGCCAGTGCCCGACCCTCCGTGCTGGAGGTGATCCGCCCCTCACAGTGCAGCACCATCGCACTGCCCGCATGTCCGCCTTCCAGTCGAAGTTTGAGCCTCTTGTCTTGCCGCGGGCGGGCGGTCAACGCAATGTTCGACCGCGCTGCGTGCGGAGCAGCGGTTGGATTTTCGGGGTTCATCGCACCACGGTAGTCGCCATTCAGAAACGGTTGGTTGCGCGGAGATGAAAGTTCGGTGAATTTCGTCGCCGGTTATCGGTGGGCAGCGGTTGATGGCAAGGTGGCTGCGGCCCGTCAAGATTCCAAGGTCTAAGCTGACGGGCGCGACCAGCGTCACCCTTAATCATGGCGCGGCGGCGGTCTTCAGGGTGGTCTCGAAATCCTTCACCGCCAGCGCGTACCAACTGGTGCGACCACAAAGTTGCCGCACCTTTTGGGCACATCAGTCCAGGCTCCATTACCCCGGCACTCACATTCGTTTTCCGTACCGGATTTTTAATTAAGCACTCGGATTACTCTGGGCATAGCATTGTAAAAGTTCCGTTAATGATTTATAGAAATCTTGCATTGTGTCGGCTCCCATGCGAACTTGGCTTCGGCAGTCGTTGGTCGGTAAAGCGATCCCGCGAGCCGGACGCCAAGCCAAACTCTGATTTGCCACTGAAAGTCCCATAACCCACCGGTTTTGGGCTTTTTCTATTGGGTAGAAACACAGAATCTAGGACAAGGCGATTCTTTGCCAACAACCCCCTCCAGTGAGATGCTGAACTGTATCCTTTTGCCGAGTCACCGTGCCGGCCCCGGATCACCCTGGTCGCATTGATCGACGTCGCTGCGGCTTCAATCCAGTGAAGCCGCAGTGAGACGTTGTTTCGAAGATGTGGCTGGAGAGTACTGCGGGATGTTCTAGGCTTGGAGTTTCTTAATGCGATCCAGGAACTCTTAAATCTTGCGGTCCTCGTGACACTGAGGATATTTGGGGCTGGCTTTCACGGAGTTAGTCTGCCAGACGCAACCTCCGAGCGCAAGAGCCTGTTGTCAGTTGCTGACGTCTTGCCAGAGAGGAAAACTTGCTTCGCACTCTGATTTACATGTCCCGTCAGTATGGGACAACGCGACCCTTGTCCGGGGTGACAGTCCCCTGCGTTGCAAAGGCGATTCAACGACTAGACTCCGCTCTGGATGAGTCTGTTTCTCTGGGCGAGTTAGCGGCACTGTCGGGTGTGAGCCGATTCCAGCTCCTGCGGGGCTTCGTACGCGAAGTTGAGATAACGCCGCATGCTTATCTTGTTCAGCGGCGCGTGCGCCTTGCCCGACAGTTGCTGTCTGATGGCCAGACACCCGCCCAGACCGCTGTCCAGGCTGGCTTCGCGGATCAGAGTCACATGACTCGCGCCTTTGTCCGCCATCTCGGCGTAACGCCGGGCCGCTACCGAACGGCTGTCGCCTGATACCTCCTGCAATTTCATTCAAGACGCAGCTACGAAATCAGCCTTATCGTTAGCATATTGACGAGTAAGGAGGCCGAGCCTCAATGATCCGACGCTGCGACGACCGCGATTTTGAGCTGATCCGGGCCATCATCAACGATGGCGCGCAGGCTTATAAAGGCATCATCCCTGCAGACCGCTGGACAGAACCGTATATGTCCGCCGGGAAACTGCGGCATGAAATCGACGAGGGGGTTGTGTTCTGGGGATATGAGCAGACCGACATGCTGGCAGGAGTAATGGGCATTCAAAAAGTTAAGGACGTGACGCTCATCCGGCACGCTTATGTTCGCACCACCAGCCAGAATCATGGCATAGGAGGACATTTGCTTTCTCATTTGCTGGGATTGGCGAACGGGCCAGTATTGATCGGCACATGGGTAGATGCGGTTTGGGCGATTCGCTTTTACGAGAAACATGACTTTCGATTAGTCGATCGTCAAGAGAAAAACCGGCTCTTGAAACAGTACTGGAGCGTTCCCGAACGCCAGATTGAGACATCCGTGGTTCTGGCCGATCCGAAGTGGCGGGAAATTCAGGCTGGAGCCAGGTGACCTCCACTTCGCCGTGTGATGGTTGGCCACGTGGGTCGGCATCGAGTGAGCTCAATTGGGCCCGGATTTTCTTTTGGGTGCGCCCGCTCGAGCCGACGTTATGCTCACATAGCTTCCCTTTTGGAAGCGATCATCAACTAAAGCATTCTCGCGGTGCCCGCATCTGTTCAAGATTGCACACGTTAGGAGAATAGATCCCCTCAGAAGCATGATCTGGCGCCCTTCGTACCCTCTCTTATGGGTCTCAATCCTTCCGATCAGAAAACGGCTCAGCCGAATCGCCGGTCATTCAGAACCCCGATCGTTCAGCGGAACAGCCAGGCAGGAGTCATACGGGCTCCCCGTGAAAACAGTGTGCAATCCATGGTTGACAAGTTTGCGATGACCAAAGGCAGGGTATCTGGCCGCATCCCGGCCTTGGATCGTTAACTGCAGAGTAGATCCGGCCTCGAAGAGCGTCGCAGACGGCCAGATTTCGATTTCCACTGGCACGATGTCCCCGAGACGCACCTTTTGAATGTGCGTGTGGTTGTGCCATGGGCGCATCGGCGTGCTGCGCGATGAGTTTAGCTCCCGGTGTGAAGCCCGGAGCCATCCCTTCGCAACACCATCGCGCTCGTATCCGTTGAACCCGGAGAAGAAAACCTCTCTCCCGGTGGAGTCGAGCTTGCGCAGGACTACGAAGAGATCCAGATCGTCGCCTTCGGAAGTGCTGACCCAGAGTTTCAGCCGCATGCTGCCAATCAGTTCTACTGCTCGTTCTAATCGGAGGGAGAAAGTCGCTTTGCTGTTTCGACCCGCAGGCCGATACTGCACCCGTAACCGCCGTCAACTCCCAGCGAGAAACCCCCAGCTGATTCATCTTGCCGCCGTCTATCGTGCCCGTGAAAGACTCCATGTAGTATTCCCACTTCATGGTTGAATCTCCTTCACAGAGATTCTAGAGCTGGTTTCATAAATACCTGAGAGTGATGAGTAAGCAAGCGAAATGAAAGAAGCCGCTATAGATGCTGAGAATGCGGTCCTGGCGCACGAGGAGGCGGCGAAAGTTTTGCAGCCAGGCGAACGTGCGCTCGACTTTCCAGCGTTTTTTGTAGCGGCGCAGTTTGCGTCCATCTTGCCTCCACCACCGCTTTCGATTCCTGCGATGCGGGACCAGCAGTTCGATTCCGCGACGTTGCAGCCGCTCCCGCAGCGGGTTGGAGTCATAGGCCCGATCCGCGATGACTCGCCGCGGCTTGCTGCGCGGTCGACCCCGTCCCCAGCACGGAACTTTCACTTGTGCGAGGGTGCTTTCCGCGAGCGTGACCTCTGCCGGCGAAGCGCTCGCCAGTTGCGCTCCCAGTGGAATGCCCTGGCCATCGACCAGTACCATCCACTTCGTGCCCTTGCCCCGCTTGGTTTTGCCAACTCCAGCGCCCCCTTTTTCGCCGATACGAAGCTGCCGTCCAGGAACGTCTCGTCCCAGTCCAGCAGTTGGTCGTGGTTTAGCGCTGCCAACATCGCACGCCAGGCTTGCAGCCATACGCCTTGTTCTTCCCACTGCCGCAAGCGACGCCAACAGGTCGGCCCGCTGGGATACTCCGGCGGCAGATCGCGCCATCGCGCTCCGGTTCGCAGCACCCACAAAATGCCTTCCACGCACTCTCGATTCGAAGCCCAAGGCCGTCCCCGCCTATCCCGCCTGCGCTTCGGTTCAGGAAAGAAATACTCCATCAACGCCCACTGCCGGTCATTGAGCCGCATGCCTCCAGCTCAACCGATTGCGGCTATGTGCGCAAAGTATCTCCCTTGAGGCCGTGCCTATTTATGAAACCAGCTCTAGCACCACGCGAGGTTCACATTCCTTCGTCCAACTGCTTGATGATTTGTTCGTACTTCTCGCCGTACTTCTTCTTATAGGAAATTTGCTCCCAATCCGGCAGTAGTGAAAAACCGTGGTGGTTCATTATCTTCGGGTTGAGGTCCGCCCATTGCTGCGTGGTCAGTGATGGAGCTAAAGACTGGGCTATCATTCCCCTGACTTCCTGCATCTTAGCCGCGTCCACCTCGTACGCGGTCTTGATCTTCGGATTGGTCAGTACGAAGCCGTTCTTGTCTATGTCAATCTTCACTTCTTACACCTCGTCTCCGACGGATTTTAGTTCGCTTACAACGGCTGGGCAGAGAGACCTCTGACACGAATCTTGGGCCTGAAATCACAGTTAATCCAGTGGGGAAAAGCAGGGGCTGATGACCGAAGTAACTTCCAAGGATCTTGAAATGAGATTCTTTTTCAACTTGTGCCTGCGGAGTTTTGCCAACCCGCTCGATGTGGGCCAATTGTTGGGCCAAGAGCATGGCACACTCGTAATTTGGCGTCTGCCCTGTTTGCCAAGATACTGTCCTCAGGGGAGTCCCCAAATGAAGCGATTATTTCTTGTCGCAACCTTCTTTGTGTTGTTAAGTACCACTGTCTTCGCCCGAAAGGATGAAGGCGACTTTCCGTTGACCATCCACATCACGGCGATCAATGTCGAGCAGGGACAAACAGGCATCTCCGGCGGCGGAAGCACGGACAGCAACGGTAACTACTCCGCCTCTGTCAGTGGCGGTGAGTCGTACACCTGGAAACTCTTCACCGCTCAGATTGAAGGCGACAGAAAGACCTACGGTCTGAGCACTGCATTTATGCATTACAAGGGCGGCAGGGGACTCGCTATGGCCACGCTGGGCTGGAGCAGGGTAGCTACTGCTAAACGGAATTACTGGCTGGGCATTGGCGATTATCACGGACGCTGGAACAAGGACGGAACGCTGGAGATTCAATTCACTGATGCAAAGGGCAATCCGGTCCATCAGACATTCAACATTGAATCCGAGGCGAGTACACCGACTCCTCGGGCACCCACGGAGCAGGCTGTAAGCCCTCCTATTGAATCTCTTCATTCTGAAAACAAAGAGACATTACCCCCGTCACCCACAGAGCAGACCGCAGCTAAAGACAAGCAGCTTACGTCGCAGACAAAAGTCGCCTACATGGTAAGGCGCAATGGTGGGTTCTGGATAGAGGACGATAAAAGCCTACGCAATGACACGGCAGCCGACATAGTATTTGCGGATACTACGTGCCGCATAATTCCGTCCACTATGCCGCGCTGGGACTATTTCACAGTGTGCTTCAGTCCACAGTGGAAAGACTCTCGCTTCAGTGGCATGTGTCAAAAGGATGCCGGAGGCGACGGGTGCCTTATAGGATGGAAACACAGTTCTACTCCCAACACAACAATACCCGTACACAACTCATCTCCGTTGACTATAGCGAAGGACAAACACACAAATGAACCTTATGACGTTGAGAACATAAAACACAATGTAATCACCATACAATACCAAGGTAGCACTTTCGTCGGAAAGTGTGGCTTTACCTTGATGCATGAGTCGTCCAAAGATATACCTTTTCGAGGATGTCTGACGGAACCTGATGGAACGTATGGCAAATCCATTTGGAAAGCTTGCGAACAAGTTGACGGCACTGACTGTGCTTCTTTAAATGATGATGCTGGCGTATTTGTATTCTCTGTTCATTTTCACAGAACAGATAGTAAGTGGGCGGAAGTGATCTGGACAAACGATACTGCCATCCTACAAAATGCTTCGCACATACCCGAGTGATTAGCCCAATCGATTTCGGCCATGAACTGGACTCTCTCGCAACAGTTTTGCGGGATTCGCGCAAGAAGCTCAACGACGAGAAGGACGCGCTGTGTAACCAATTAAAGGGCGGGGGTATCAACACACAAGAAGGATTACTTCGACTGATAGAGATGAACACCAGTCATTCCAACGACATCATGCTCCCGGTGGCTCAGGCAACGCTTAGAGCAGCGCAGCTTCAATGCAGTTCGGCTGTGCAGCTCACCAACTCCGTCAATTTGGCAAGAAAACTTGAAAAACTCACCTGGGCCCTCATTGTTCTTACAGTAGTTCTCGCTATCGGTGCTGTTAGAGACTTGACCCCAGCCGCCAAAACCACGCTTCGTGTTATACCGCCACCTATAGTCAGATTTGCGCCTCCGTCTCCCCCATTATTTGGACGCTACTAGTGGGAGGAGTTTCGCATCGCCGAAGCCCAGAACGGTAGGAAGTTCGGGACACTTCCCCAAAAGCCGTCAGTGATTTTTATAGCAACGGGCAAGCCAGCAAAATCTACGCTGGCGGAACGCTATCTATTGTTGAAGAAGTTTTCCCTATTTCGCTCCCCGATTCGCAGGCCAAGGTTCCGCCTTTTCGACCACTCTTCCCACCAGTGACCTTTGCATTATGCTACTGGGGCTGTTTTCCAAGTGATCTTGGTTCCGGCTGGAACGGCATGGGTGATGCCGTCCTCTGATCTATATATGAAATCGGGCAAACCACGCCCATTCTCATCAACGTCGAAGCGGTGGGCTGTTCGCCACGGCACTTGTGAGCTAGACGTCCGAGCTTAATTCTCCACGGTACATCAGCTTCGCAATTACAGGTGGGGTCTTTGCAGAAACCGCCCAGTGGACGGGCGGGAGCACCGCACACGGGGCAGTGGTGACCGCGGCAACGTTTTTTCATAATCTGGATTGTGTCATGGACGGTACGCGGCACCAATTTACCATTCACGGGCTCTCTCAGGGCTGAAATCTTCTGAATTTGGGACGAGAAATTCACACTAAATCCACATTTGAAATCGTGCTATGTTTCGAGTCGTTCTAGCAGAAGGGCGATTTGGAATGAACACTGCCAAGCTTCCAAGACATGGAACCCATGAACGGTGGGAGGCGGGATGCGACTGTACACGGTGTCGCTGGGCTATGCGTGACTTGATTACCGATTCCGATTTGCCGCATTCGCGCTGGACGCTTGCTGACACTCTAGTTTTTCGAAGTTCTGGATGTGAATTGCATTTCACGTCGCTAATGGTCAGCATACAGGTTGGCATTTCTCGTAACACGGCACGACGCCGGATTGATGAGCTTGTTCGTCTCGGTGTTCTGACAAAAGTCGCTACCGCAACCAACGAGTCTGGTCGTTCGGGCACTTATCGTCTGCACGTTGAAAAGCTGGCTGTTCGGCTTCTGCGACCTTTCAAAGTGAAGTCGTTTATATGTGATAGCTGTGGTCACATTGAATTCTTCCGCAAAACCTAGCTAGGAGACAACGAATGTCTGACGACCTTTGCCCTGTGTGCAACGAGCCCTACGTCGATAGCCGGGAATTTACGACGGTAATAACGTACTACCACACACCGCCGAAACCAAACTGCGACCAATACGTCACGATGCCCGGTAATCCCAACAAAGCCGAGAGCACGCAACCCGACGTGCTGCGACGAAAAGACGCTTTGAAATCGAAGCGTGGTCGGCGATAAGACTGCTCTAACGCAGAGTGTTCCTGCTGCTCTGCTGTATACTTCCGGGCATGGATACTCACCAGATTCTTCAAGCTGTCAAAGCTGAAATTTCCCGCCTACAAAAGGTCGTCGATCTTTTGGAGGGCGGAACGACCCCATCACCGAAAGCAGTTGCCGCTACCGCGACCCCGAAACACCGAGGTTTATCCACAGCCGCAAGGAAACGCATCTCCAAGGCTCAGAAGGCTCGATGGGCAAAGGTCAGGGCAAGTAAAAAGGAGGGTTAGTAATCTTCTGAGGCATCGAAATGGCCTTCGAGTTCAAAATTACAGCTACTCTCGCATTGGACGATCTTAACCGCAAGGACTTCTCTACGATGGCATCCAGTTCCGACATTGCAACCAGCACCTTTTCTTCTCAACATTCCTTTTCAATCTGCTGCCGGACGAATTCGTTCACTTCTTCGGCTGTGGGCATAGGCACGGCGTCCATCCATCCGAGGGCTGTCAAGGCGTCATAGTGCTCAGCGCAGACCCAGATGTGCACGGTGTCGCGATCCGGATCGCCGTCCGGGTAGTGCTGCAGCCGCACTGGGTCGGTCACGCAGAAGCGTGCTGGTGCGTCGCACGGCCCGGCAGCCGTCTGATACTGGCAGTAGCGTTCCATGCCTATTTCCCCCTATAGATTGGTTGTGATTCGGGCACCGACCGCGCCAAGGCCAGGAAGTCGTCGTAGCTGATCGGATTCGTGCGCGTCTTCAGCACGTGCAGGATCGCCGCGTCGAACGCCCATTTGGGCCAACCGTGGTCCTTGAGGAGCCTTTTGAGCGCGCCGACCTCCCAGCCCTCGCCCCTGAAGTCGTTGGTGAACCTCCGCTCCTCCTCTTTGGTTATTGCCCTTTAGGCGTTGAGCCGCTGGTACCTTTGCGATCTCAGTGTGAATCTCATCCTTGCCGTTGTTTGGCTGCACCCTCCAGCAAGATAGCACTCCTTTTCTCGCGGCGAAAGAAACAAACAATGCACGATGTTTGGCTAATAGTCCGCGCCAGTATGCCTGGGTAAGAATCTCATTGCGTTGTTTCTTATTTGACTTCATCTTGCATTCCTTTTACTAAGACCATTATACCAGTCGGCGTTTTGTCAAGAACTTATGGCTTCTCTAGGACTTTACCAATCGATCAAACTCTTCTGCTAATTCCCGCAAAGCCTGCGCGACTTGTCTAGGTGATAGCCTTTTTTCTGCTGTTTCGCAAAAAAGCACTTGATCCCAAATAGAGTCAAGAGTACAGTTTCTTAAACA
>Ga0224557_1003374_pt1 | contig 12511 bp, 11 predicted proteins | sample 714S31014metaG_FD_180677 | JGI IMG/M metagenome (GOLD analysis project Ga0224557, IMG submission 180677) | Peat soil microbial communities from Stordalen Mire, Sweden - 717 S3 10-14 | ecosystem: Environmental > Terrestrial > Soil > Wetlands > Peat | place: Sweden: Norrbotten County, Stordalen... | reverse complement strand
ACTGGGGCGTGATCGACTACCTGCTGAGCCGGAAGCTGATCGCTCCCGGTGCCGGCACCGGCCCGGCCGAGGTGACGCTCTACGACGACCCCGGCGTCCATATCTTCATGAACATCGACGGCCGCTTCTGGGGAACCTCTGACGGCGCTGGCGGTGGCGACCCCAATGGCGGGCCCGGCTGGCTCAATGACGGTGCCTGGGACGTCACCAACAAGCATTTCCGCCGCTACCACTTCGTCGCCTCAGTGCTTAAGGCCAAGACGATCGCCGGTTACAGCTTCACCTTTGACCTCGGGCCGCAGACCGAGTCGCTGCCGGGCCTCACGGCTGGCATGAAGGTGGGCATCTCCTACTCCACTTCCAAGTACGGCACGATGGTTGCCAACGGCGTCAAATACAAGGCGCCGCCGACGATCACGACCACCACGCCCACCACGCCGACGCCCACGCCGGTCAGCACTGCGGCGGGTGCCGTCACCGCGATCGCCTCGGACGATTCGAGCTTTACGATCGAGGCTTCGACCGGCGTGCCGATGACCTTCGAGGTGACCGCCGGCAGCACGGTTGCGCAGCAGCTTGTGGCGGGCCAGATCCCCGTCAACGCGGTGGTCAGCGTGGGCTACACCAGCACCCCGACGCCCACCTCCACGACGGCCGGCTCAACCACGGTTGCCCCGACGGGTGAGACGCTCACCGCCGTCTCGGTGACGGTCAACGCGCAGCCGCCGCCCACAGGCGGCCTCGGCATCCGCTAGTTCGATACCGAAGCTTCAGTGCACTAACGGACCGGCTACCGGCGGCGTGCCGTACGTGTGGAACGTCTGGACTGTCTCGTTGTGCCAGGCCTGTCCCTTCTTGCGGTCCTCCTCGGTCCAGATCACGCACGGCTCGTCGGGCGCGTACACGAGCCGCCCACCGCTGGTGACCTCGATGCGGTTGCCGCCCGGCTCGTAGCCGTAGAGGAAGAAACCCTGAGCCACGTTGTGCTTGGATGGCGCGAACTCGACAAAGACCTCGTTCTCGATCCAGATGTCCGCGGCACGCAGGCACTCCTCGCGCGTGTCGACCCAGAACGCGGCGTGGTGCAGGCGCCCGTGGGCGCCCTGCGGAGCGTAGGCGTCCTTGGTGTAGATCAGCTCGTGCGCAGCGATCGTGACCGACATCCATGAGCCGCCGAGCGTGCCGTCGTTCAGCTCGATGCGCTCATATTCGCGGTAGCCGAGGGTGTCGACGCAGAAGTCACGCTGGGCTCGGATGTCGCCGGCGAGGATGTTCAGATGGTCGAAGCGCTTGACGGCGATTGCCTTGTTGGGCTGCTTGCCGTGCACGTTCTTGTAGTCGGTTATCTTGTCGGCCGGCTTCACGTAACGCTCGACCTCGTTGTAGATCTTGAAGCGGTGGCCGTCAGGGTCCTGGAAGCTGTAGGTGCGGCCCATCCCGAAGTCGCCGTTGTCCTCCCAGCCCTTGCCGAGACCGGTCGCATCGATCAGCGCCACACGGCGCTCGAGCGCCTCCGTGCTCCACGTGCGAAAGCCGCAGTAGGCAAGACCTGAGCTGTCGGCTTCGGTCAGCTTCAGCGACCAGATCTGGTAGTCGTCCCAGCCGCGCAGATAGGCCGACTGCCCCTCCTGGCGCTGGATCTCCATGCCCATCATCTCGACGAAGAAATCGAGGCTCTCCTGCGGTTTGGGGGTGAACATCTCGATCGGGCCGAGGTGGGCTATGTCGGGTGGTCTGAGCTCACTCATCGCTGTGCCTCCACGACTGCGCGCAGCCCGTCCAGGTCGTACGAGTTGAGTCCGGACTGAAGCTTCTCGCGCTTGGCCGCTTCCTTCTCCTCACGGGCCAGCGAGGCCGCGAGTACCTCGGCAACGCGGTCCGCGGGCACGATCGCGACGCCGTCCGCGTCGAGCACGAGCACGTCCCCCGGGTTGATCAGCGTGCCCCCGACCGTGACCGGCACGTTGAGCTCGCCGGCGGTTTCCTTGAGCGCCCCCTTGACCCGCACGTACCGCGACCAGATCGGCAGGCCCATCTGCGCCAACTCCTCCGTGTCCCGGATTGAGGCGTCGATCAGGATCGCGGCAGCGCCGGCCACCTGTGCCTGGGTCGCGAGCAGGTCTCCCACCAGCGCGACCGCTCGCGGCTCGGGCATGCTCAGCACGATCACATCACCCGGCTTGACCTCAGGCATGACCGCGTGAACCATGAGGTTGTCGTCCTGGGCGCAGAGCACGGTCCGTGCAGGCCCGGCGGCGCGGCTGCCGGGAACCGCCTGGTAAAGGTCCGCGTCGACATAGCCGCCGCGGCCGCCCGCCTCATAGACGGTCGCCGAACCGAGGCGGGCCAGCTCCGCGAGCTGCTCAGCGGTGGCGCTCACAGTTCGCTCACCACCTGCGGGATGATGCGCTGGAACGCCTCGGCGTAGCGGACCTCCTGCGCGCCGCTGGCGCGGCGCGCATGGTTGGCGCGGTGGCCGGCGCGCTCCCCGTAGTAGGTCTGCAGGTACGCCTGCGCCTTCATGTGACCCATCGCCTCCTGCTTCTTGTCGTACACGGAAGTGATGTCGACGAAGGTCGTCGGCGTGAAGTTGCAGAGCTCCGGCTGATGCGGCTCGAACAGGAACAGGGCCGGTGGCTTGACCGTCGCGAACGCACTCTGGACGCCGGCGCCGGCGGCGAGACTACGGGCGCGGTCGACCGCCCGGTAGGCGACGGGGTGATCAGGGTTGAACGGATCAGTGTCGGTGTGGGTCACCAGCACGTCCGGCGCGAACGAGCGGATCACGTCGGCGATGAACTCCAGCTCGGCCTTGCCGATCTCAAGCGGGTAGTCGCCGAGGTCGAGACAGCGGAAGCTCGCGCCGAGCGCCGCAGCGGCAGCCTGCGCTTCAGCGTGGCGGAGCTTCTTGACGTTCTCGATGGTCTGGGGGTGGGCGGGATCCGAATCCTTCCAGAGCTCGCCCGACTCGCCGCGCTCGCCGTAGGAGAGCGCGATCACCTCGGCCTCGCCGCCGAGTTCGACCGTCTTGGCGATCGCCCCGCCGGCGCGCCACACGAAGTCAGCGGAATGGGCGCCGATCACCTGGATGCGCCGGCTCACAGCTCCTGCACCCCAGCCAACCTGCGGGTGTTCCTTACAGCCATCGTTTGGACCTCCTCCTCAGTGAAACCGGCCTGGAGGAACTGGTCGGCGAACAGCGCCAGACCATCCTCCACCGGCGGGTTGAATAGCTGCCCAAGATCGGTCGAGAGCACGTTGTTCTCGATGCCGGTGCCTCGGACGCACTCAAAGACGTGTTGCCAGGGAACCTTGCCTGTGAACGGCGTCGTGAAGCAGCGCTCCAGCAGCGCGCCCTTCCGCGCGAGCACGAGCTGCTCATCCAGAGATAGGTTCTGCGACGGGAACTCAGGGTGCGTGACGACGACGTCCTTGATTCCAGCGGCAAGCGCGCCGGTTACGACGGCAAAGATCTCGTCACGGTTGAGGTGCCCGGTCGCGAGCACCAGTTGATGGCGCGCAGCCACCTCAAACACCGCGAGCGTCTCTGGCAGCAGCTCGCCATCGGGACTCAGGACCTGAACCGCCTCGGGTGCGACGCCGGCATCGCGTAGCTCGAGCTCGAACTTCATCCATACGGGGAGCGGAGCGCCCGGGGCGAAGCTGTGGACTTCATGAATCTCGTTTGCCGAGTGGACCGTGGGCATCCAGACGGTGCGGGCTCCCTCACGCGCGGCGATCTCAACCGCCAGCGCGTTCATCCCACCCACCGCTTGATTGAGCACGATCGCGCCGATCGCGTGCGCACCGGGCACGGCGGCATTGACGGTTCGTGCCCGTTCGGCGGTGGCCGTGTAGTGCGACTTCATCTGGAAGCCGGCGAGCCCGAGTTCAAGGCAACGACGAGCAAGCGAGATGTCATCGGTGATCCGGGGGACGAAGTCCGGGTCTATGTGCACGTGCATGTCATATGCGCCGTGCACCAGTGCCCGAGCACGCGCGGATGGGGTTGGGTGCGCGCTCATGCCGGCAAATGTCCGTCCCGCAAACTCATGTCGCCAACATTGTCACCAATTTTGCCAGTCAATGTTGGCGGGTGCTCCGGCGAGTGCCGGACCGCGACCAAATGGCCGCGACTGCAAGGCATGCCGTCGGGCCGCAAGTGCGGGGCCGCGACAAGGATCTCTGGCTCAGCGGTGGCTCCTAGTGACTTTCCGGGTCAGGGCACTTGGCCGGGTTGACGCGGTCCCGACCAGTCCAGGTGCCAGTGCCCGGTCATGCTCGTCAAGCGTGACTCGCCGGGTCCCGGAGATGATCGCCAGGGGGAACGCCGTCCAGCTTTGGCAGACGGCGATCCCGTTGCCCACGTTCCGCAGGCTGATCGAGAGATAGACGATCCCGTCGATGTGCTGCGGTGCAGTTTGACGGTGGGGTGGCGAGGTCCGCCACCCCACCGAGGGCGAGTGACTAGCCATCCTCCCCAAACGGCGGGTAGGTTTCGGTGACCAGAAACATGAGCGCGTCGGCTCGGATCGTGTACGCGACGCAGAATTTGATGGCGTTCTGGAGCGACTCGGGCTGCCGGCCAGTGATCACGATCGCGACCCACGATAGGAACGCGACGAAGCCGAGCACGATGCTGAGCGCGTAGCGGATGACGTAGGCCAGGATCGAGTAGATCGACCGGAACAGCACCTTCAAACGGCTGTAGTGGGCCAACGGCGGTGCGATCTGGACGCGGACCGGATAGTTCTCGTCGTCAGCACCACTGAATGGTGGGTAACGGTCAACGCCGAGGGACATGTAGGCGGTCAGCCGCGCGAGGTATCGCACGAAGCCTCCTGCGAACTGGTACAAGGAGTCGGGCCAGGTGCCGGTGATCAGCAGCGCAAACCATGCGAGCACGATGACCACGAGGAAGGCGATCTCGTAGAAGAACAAGAAGACGAAGTGCGGGATCGCAAGTATGTACCGCAGGAAGGTCGTGACCCGGCTCCGCCGCCGGACGTAGTCCATCTCAAATCCGACTGGGTATGACATCCGGTCCCTCTCGGTGGGCTTGGTTTAGGACGCTACGACGGGCCGATCCTAGTCGGGCCTGCGGCGACGAATCAAACGTGACACCCGAAGCTGATCCAATCGGTGCTCGCGTCCGTATACGGCACAGCCACGCATGTTCAACAGCTTCCGCAAAGATCTCAAAGAACTGGCCGATGAGGACCTGATGGAATTGGTCCGCGAGGGTGACGTCAGCTTGCCCAAGAGCCTGCACGGGATCAGCGCGGTCCTGGTCCACCCCGGAGCCGCCGGGGGGCACGCTGGTGCCGACCCACACAGCGGTGATCACGGCCGAGCTCAGTTAGCTCAGGACAGCACGCAGGGCCGGCTCGATCGCGGGCTGCCGGAACTCAAAGCCGAGCTCGAGCAGCCGATGCGGCAGTACGCGCTGCCCGGTCGTCACGATCTTGCCCATCTCGCCGTAGAGCAGCCCGAGCGCGAATCCCGGGACCGGCAGCACCGCGGGCCGGTGTAGCGCCCTTCCTAGTGCCCGTGAGAGCTCAGCGTTGTCCACCGGGTTCGGCGCGGTCAGGTTGACCGGGCCCTGCGCGTCGGCGTGATCGACACAGAAGAGCAGGGCAGCGGCCTCATCGTCCAAGTGGATCCAGGAGACATATTGGCGGCCGCCGGCAACCGGGCCGCCGATCCCGAGCTTGAACGGCGGCAGCATCTTGGCCAGGGCGCCGCCTGACGGCGAGAGCACGACGCCCGTGCGGGCGCTCACCACGCGAGTCAGGTCAGCGGCCGCGAGCGCCTCGTTCTCCCAGTCGGTGACCACCTGGGCCAGGAAGTCAGTTCCGGCTGGCGCCTGCTCGTCGAGCGGGCGGTCGTCGCAGGGCCCGTAATAGCCGGTGGCCGACTGTGAGACCAGGACCGCTGGGCGCTCGTTGTCAGGGAGCGCGCGCAGCGCGGCGACCAGCATCCTCGTCGAGAGCACTCGTGAGTCGCGGATCCGCTGCCTGGCGCTCTCAGTCCAGCGCTGGGCGATCGGCTCACCGAGCAGGTGGATGACAGCGTCAGCGCCCGCGAGCGCCTGCGCCGGTGGGGGCGTCGAGGTTGGCTCAGGCCACCCGAACGTCGTCACCTCGTTCCCCAGCACGGCTTGGGAGCGCTCGGCGTTGCGTGACAGCGCCACCACCTTGTCCCCGCGCCCAACCAGCGCGCGGCAGACAGCAGCTCCGATGGTTCCGGTCGCGCCGGTAATAGCAACAACGGTCATTGGTCGAGTCTCCTGCGATTGGGAACCTGTTGTTCAGCTTCTTGCATTGTCGTTCAACCATGTGCTCTCCTACATCTCGTGAGCCGGGGCGTGCCATTGATCCGGAATTCGCACCGCGAGCCGCGCGAAGTAATGGGCGTTGTATCTCATTTCTGAGACCTAACGCCCATTACTTCGCCAGGGGCCGTCTGCATCGTGCCCAGACCCGACACGCAGTAGCTGCGTCCTGCGACCGTTGTCACGACTCAGGAGTCAGCCAGTTCGTCGTGCCGGCCAAAGATCCGCCTGCTCCGCCGCAGTGAAGCTGCTCAGGTAACCGTCAGCCGGGCGTGCATGCCCAGCTTCATGTGGCCGGGCATCGAGCAGAAGAGCTCGTACTTACCGGCCTTGAGGTGCCACGTCGCATGGCTGATGTGTCCGGGCAGGGTCTGCTTGACCTTGTCCAGCACGGGGCCGACCATCGTGCCGTGGGAGTTGAGCCGGCGAACCCAGGTGTCATGCGTGTCCTGCCCCCGGTTCCAGAGCTCAACGTAGATCGTCCCCGCCGGCACAGCGGTGCGTGAGGGCCACAGCGACCACTCCTGGGCGTCGATCAGCAGGTCCGACGCAGCCCGGTGCTGAGCGCCGGCGGCCATGCCGGCCGCCGGCAGGATTGCCGCCGCTGTGCAGAGACAGAGCAGGAGCAGGCGCCTCACGTGAGCAGGCTGTAGCGGGGGAACCGCGATGCGTGCTCGATCACGGCGCCGGCGTCCTTGTTGAACCACTGCTCCACCAACGAGCAGTAGACGCCGCGGAAGTCGACGTTCTCGCGCTGGTTGCCGTTCACGTCCAGCGTGCTCAGCGGCGCGAACTCGCCGATCATGCCGCCGTTGACACGGCTTCCGATCAGCAGCGACGTGCCCGCGGCGCCGTGATCGGTGCCGTCCGAAGTGTTCTCCTGAGCGCGCCGGCCGAACTCCGACCAGACGTGTACGAGGACCCGATCGTCGATTCCGCGAGCCTCGAGATCGGCCTGGAACGCGGCCAGCGAGTCGGCCACCAGCTGGACTCCGGAGTTGAAGGTCGTGGGCTGGCTCGCGTGGGTGTCGAACTGGGTGTCGGTCGTGAGCGCCACGCAGCTCAGCGGTAGCCCGGCGGCGATCATTGAGGCCAGGCCGGCGAGCCGGCCGGGGAGGTCACCGGTGGATGCCTCCGGGTAGGCGACGGTGCTGCCGTAAATGGCCCCCGGGTTTGCGGTCGAGTCCGAGCTGGACACAGTCGCGGCGTTTGACCAGGGCTTGAGCGTGCGGCGCACGATCCCGACCTCGGATGCCGCGCTCGCCACCTGCTTGATCGCGGGGTCTTTCGAGTGGCGCTGGTTGTCGCCAAGCCGCGACGCGGCGTCGAGTGTCCACTCGGCTGCATCGCCCCAGACGCCGTTGAGATACACGGCGAAGTTGTTGGGCTGATCGATCGCGGCCGTTGGATTCTTTACGGTCGCGAGCGTCGGATTGATCTGCCCGTCCATCGATAGTCCCTGGAACGGGTTGGTGGCGTCGCCGTAGACATCGAGGAAGCGGCCCATCCAGCCGGTGTTCAGCGACGCATCGGTGGCGCCGACCTCCCAGTAGTGGCGGGAGGTGAAGTGCGAGAGATCGGGGTCTCCGTAGCCGACGCCCGGGAAGACCGTGACCTTGCCCGCGTTGTGCAGGCTCGCGATTGAAGTCGCCGACGGGTGCCAGGTCAGGCCCGGGTCCTCGCGGAACTGGACCCCGGACCCGGGAGCCACGGCGAGCGTTGGCCGCAGCTTCTCGTAGAGCGGGTCTCCGGCTGGAGCCAGCAGCGACAGCGAGTCGAGCCCGCCCTGCATGAACAGAGAGATGAGGATCGGGCTGTTGGACGATTGCAACGCGGCGGCTCGGGCGATGCCGTCGCCGAGCATCCGGTCGGTCAGACCCGAGCGCTCGGCCCCGTATACGAGCGCGACACCGCCGAGCACCCCGGCCAGGAAGCGGCGGCGATCGATGCCCACTCCGGCCGGGATCGGCATGCGCGGATCCCACTCTCGCGCGACTGGCCGCTTGCCAGAGGCCAGTACCCGGCGGATCGCCTGCGAGCGAGCGAAGCCGTCGCAGTGAGTCTGGGCGCCGGGCACCTGTGGCTTGGTGCTGTCGGTCATGCGGTCATCCAGTCGGGAGTCATCGGGACCATGTTGCGAAGCGCGTTCTGGCGCTGGTTGCGGAACTCGACCTGCTCCCACTCCTGGTTCTGGCCGCGTGAGATGCGGTCACCGAGTTCGAGCAGGTGGTAACGACCGGTCTGCGAGAGCGGCCGGCCACCCCAGAAGTTGATCGCGTTCTGGTAGGCCTCGCCGTTCGTCTCGTGGAGGCCGTAGGGGTACGTCTTGCCCTCGAGCGTGTGGTTCGTGAGCGCGGTGTCGACTGCCCAGAGCCGCCCGGCCCAGCGCGCTGTGTCGAGCCATTGGGCGTAGTCCCAGCCCGACACGTTCGGCGGCTGGAATAGAACCTGCCCGGTCAAACTGGCGATCCAGGCCCAGCTGGTGGTCGTGATCGTCTGCTTGCTGGCCCGCAGCATCCCGGCCGTCCAGACCACGGGTGGAATCACCAATCGCGGCCCTTCGTAGAACAGCGGATGCCGCAGGATCGCCTCGACGATCGGCCGGACCTCGTAGCCGCCGCTGACGTACGAGCGCTCCAGCTCCCTGGCCGTGCCGTTCGGCAGGTCGGCGCCGACGAAGTAACTCCACAGCTTCTCCACGAAGAAGGAGGGGTGGGTGCGATGGCTAACCGCCAGCCGGCAGCTGTCACGCCAGTCGAAGCGTCCGCGCTGGCCGAAGACCTTCTTGACGCCGTTGTCATGCAGGGTCGGGTCGAAGTGGAAGTCGACAGGGCCCTGGGTCTCGCTCCAGGTATTGGTCCAGCCGCTCAGGGCTCGAGCGTTCTGAACGACGTCATCCTCGTTGTAGCCCTCGTCGGCGCCAAGCGTGAACAGCTCGAGCATCTCGCGGCCATAGTTCTCGTTTGGGTAGCCCTTGACGTTCTCGTTGCCGTTCAGCCACAGCAGCATCGCGGGATCGACCGTGATGTCGAGCAGCAGCTGGTGGAAGTTCCCCAGAGCGTTGTTTCGCATCGTCCAGTTCTGGTCGATCATCAGCTTGGCGCTCGACGCGGACTCGGAGGTCGCGAACCAGCTGTGCCAGATCAGCGTCATCCGCTCAATCAGCTGCTGGTCTGAGCGGACCATGCGGTCGAGCCACCAGCAGTGATCGTCGCCCCAGACGTTGATCGGATCGAGCGGCACGTTGTGAGCGCCGTGTGGTGCTTTGCCGATCAGCTTCGCGTGGCCCTGCGGCCGGGTGAGTGAGGCGACGGCCGCCTCCATGCCGAGCTTCGAGACCCGTTCGGCGTCACCCGGGCGCGGACCGAATCCGGCTCGCCAGAGCAGGCGCGTAGCGGCCTCCTCAGTGAAGGGGCCGTTGTAAACCGCCGTCGGCGAAGATCCCAAAAGACTCAAAAACTCAGGCCTTACGTGTGTTGATCACGGATCGGAAGGCTGCAGAGCAGCTACCCGGTTAGTCGGCAGCTTTTGGCTGACCACGAACTTTCCCGGGCGCCGTGGACGGAATGACCATCGGTAGTAGGACGCCTGGGCGGCCGTAAAGTCGCTGTTGGTTCTGGTCAGGTTGATGGGGGCCCGGCCTGCGGATAGATTCCCGAGGCTCTGTCCGTCGAGATTCCCGATACGTCGCTGCTGCGCGCCCGCGCGTGGCTGCGGGCGCACGATCCCAACTACGCGGCGCTGCGGCGAGCTTCGCGAGCGGCGATCGTGATGCCGTCGTTGTTCGCGCTCGGTGACAAGGTGATCGCGAACCCGAGCATGTCCTACTTCCTGGCGTTCGGCTCGTTTGCGATGTTGCTGATGGTGGACTTCGCGGGCACCCTGTTGGATCGAGTTCGGGCACAGACGCTGCTCGGTCTCTCGTGCGCGTTGCTGATCTGCCTCGGCACGCTGGTGTCTCGGTCGACCGTGCTGTCAGTCATCGGCATGTTCGTCGTCGGCTTTGTGGTCCTCTTCAGCGGCGTTGTGAGCTCAGTGATCGCGAGCGCGTCGACCCCACTGCTCTTGTCATTCATCCTGCCGGTGACCGTGCCGGGGCCGGTGTCCCAAATCCCGGATCGGGTCGCGGGGTGGGGGCTGGCCGCGGCGGTCTCGGTCGTCGCCATCACCGTGCTCTGGCCGGCGGCCGTTGCGTATCCGGTGGAAGGGCGAGCGATCGAGGCCTGCCGCGCCCTGGCCGCACGGATCAGAGCTGAGATCGCGTGGATATTGGGCGACGGCAGTGACGAGTCGACCAGCGCGTACGAGCAGGTTCGCTCGCAGGCGGACGCCAGCGTCGCGACCCTCGACCGGCTGTTCCTGGCGACGCCCTACAGGCCCACCGGCCTCAGCACCAAGGCTCGTGCTGAGATCCGGCTTGTCGATGAGCTGCGATGGCTGGCCGGCGTGGTCTTACGAGCCAGGCCGCCGGTGCGTCTCGCGGCCGCGAATCAGGCTGTCTGTGGCGTCAAGCTGGCGGCCGCGGACGTGCTCGATGCTGCCGCCGCGGCGCTTGCGAGTGGTGGTCCGGCCGAGGATCTGAAGCAGGCACGCGAGCGTCTGCTCGATGCGCTCCGGGCTCTCGAGACCAATACGACAGGCGTGCCGGTTGGCCAGCCGGAGCTGATCGCGCAGGACGCCGCGCTGGCCACGACCGTCGTTTCGGCACTTGATCCGAGCTTCCGCGCACAGGAGTTGGCGTACGTGACCGATCAGATCGCCGCGAACGCGGAGTTCGCGGCGGCCGCGTCACGGCGGAGCTGGATTGAACGGCTGCTCGGCCGCCAGCCTGCCGGCTTCAGCGGCGCATTCGCATCGGTGCGGGAGCGCGCGCTCGCTCACGCAGAGCCGAGCTCCTCCTGGCTACACAACAGCCTGCGTGGCGGTAGCGGTCTGGCGCTGGCGGTCCTGGTTGCCGACCTGACATCGGTGCAACACGGCTTCTGGGTGGTCTTCGGAGCCCTGGCGGTGCTGCGATCGAATGCGCTCAGCACCGGCCAGAACGTCCTGCGCGGACTGGTTGGAACCACCGTCGGCTTCGTCGTGGGCGGCGCGCTGGTCGCGTTGGTCGGGACCAACAGGACGCTGCTGTGGGTGATCCTGCCGATCGCCGTCCTGTGCGGTGGCTTGGCGCCTTCGGCGATCTCTTTCGCCGCCGGCCAGGCGGCGTTCACACTGACGCTGCTTGTGCTTTTCAACCTGCTTGTGCCCGAGGGTTGGAGGCTCGGTCTGATCCGGGTTGAGGATGTGGCGATAGGCGGAGCCGTGAGCCTCGCCGTGGGTCTGTTGTTCTGGCCGCGGGGCGCCGGTGCCGACCTGGGCCGAGCGCTTGGGCGCGCATATGTCGACAGCAGCAGCTATCTGGCCGACGCTGTGGCGTTCGGAGTCGCCTGTTGTGATTCCTCCGGTCCGCCCGTCGGTCCGCCACGCGCGCAGGCGGTCAAGGCCGCTGCGTCTGCCCGTCGCCTCGATGACACGTTCCGCGGCTACCTTGCCGAGCGCGGTCAGAAGAAGGTCGCCCTGGCGGAGGTCACGACACTCGTGACCGGGGTCGTGGGCGTCCGTCTTGCGGCAGACGCGGTGCTCGACCTTTGGGACGACGACAGCCGCACCGCACCGGCCGGCGGCCAGCGCGCCGGCGCCAGGCGTGAGTTGCTGGATACGGCCGACAGCCTCAGGGCCTGGTACGACAGTTTTGCCGTCAGTCTCGCGGGAGCCGCTGATGTCCCGGAGGCGATGGCAGGCGACGCTGACGCTGGCAGCCGCCTCGTCCAGACTGTGGCAAGCGACCTGCGCGACGGTGACGGCCACGCCACCGCGACCGGCGTCCGCGTGATCTGGACGGGCGATCACCTGGATGCCGTCCGGCGCCTGCAGGAGTCTCTGGTGGGCCCGGCCAAGGCGGCGATGGCCGAGGCCCAGAGCCTGGTCTGATCGGAGAGGGCTGTCAGTTATGACCAAAAACGTCTTGGGTAACGAGCTCGAGCTGTGCGGCACCGATCCGGTGACCGGCTTCTATCGAGACGGCTGCTGCTACACCGGCCCCGAGGACCTGGGCAGCCACACGATCTGCGCGTTGGTGACGGCGCAGTTCCTCGAGCATCAAAAGAGCATCGGTAACGACCTCAGCACGCCGGT
>Ga0224557_1003372_pt1 | contig 12515 bp, 9 predicted proteins | sample 714S31014metaG_FD_180677 | JGI IMG/M metagenome (GOLD analysis project Ga0224557, IMG submission 180677) | Peat soil microbial communities from Stordalen Mire, Sweden - 717 S3 10-14 | ecosystem: Environmental > Terrestrial > Soil > Wetlands > Peat | place: Sweden: Norrbotten County, Stordalen... | reverse complement strand
ACGATCGTGCGGCTCCAGGTAGCCGATCACGACGTCCCGTCCGGCTTCGGCCTCGGCTTGACCTTCCTGGAGCATGCGGTAGGTCTTGCCGACTCCCGCCGCCATGCCCAGGAAGATCTTGTGTTGCCCGCGGGCCATCTCAGTGAATCCAGTTTGGACGCCAGTGCGTCGTTCTACGCCCCCAGGATGTTGTGTACCACCAGGTCAATCAGCTTGATCCCGATAAACGGCGCGATCAACCCGCCGAGCCCGTAGATCCACAGGTTCCGGCGCAGCAGCGCGCTGGCACCAACCGGCTTGTAGTTGACGCCCTTGAGGGAGATCGGGATCAACATTGGGATCACTATTGCGTTGAACACTATCGCCGAGATGACGGCCGAACGGGGGGTACCGAGATGCATGATGTTGAGCACGCTCAGTGGTCCCTTGCCGCCCGTTGTGTACGCCCACGTGGTCACGAAGATCGCCGGCAGGATGGCGAAGTACTTGGCCACGTCGTTGGCGATTGAGAACGTTGTCAGAGCGCCACGGGTGATCAGCAGCTGCTTGCCGACCTCGACGATCTCAATGAGCTTCGTCGGGTTGGAGTCGAGGTCAACCATGTTCCCCGCCTCGCGTGCCGCCTGGGTGCCGGTGTTCATCGCGACACCGACGTCGGCCTGAGCCAGCGCCGGGGCGTCGTTGGTGCCGTCACCGGTCATCGCGACCATGCGGCCCGTCGCCTGCTGTTCCTTGATCAGCGCGAGTTTGGCCTCAGGGGTGGCCTCAGCGAGGAAGTCGTCGACGCCGGCCTCCTCCGCGATCTTGGCGGCGGTGAGTTGGTTGTCACCGGTCACCATGACCGTGCGGATACCCATCGCTCGCAGGTGGTCAAAACGCTCGCGCATGCCCTCCTTGACGGTGTCCTTCAGGTAGATCACGCCCATCACCTGGGAGTCACGAGACACCGCGAGTGGCGTTCCGCCCTCACGTGCGATTCGATCCAGCGCCCCCTGGAGCTCCGCCGGCGGACGTCCGCCTGCGTCCTGTACGAACTTGATCACCGAGTCGCCGGCGCCCTTGCGTAGCTGCCGTCCGCCGAGGTCGACTCCGCTCATCCGCGTCTGTGCGGTGAACGGTACGAACTCGGCATGCAGGTCGCTCATGTCGTGCTCACGGATCCCGTACTGCTTGGCCAGAACCACGATCGAGCGGCCCTCGGGGGTCTCGTCAGCAAGCGATGCAAGCTGGGCGACTTCCGCCAACTCGGCCTCCGACACACCCGGCATCGGAACGAACTCCGAGGCCAGGCGGTTGCCGATCGTGATCGTCCCGGTCTTGTCCAGGAGTAGGACGTCCACGTCACCGGAGGCCTCGACGGCACGGCCTGAGAGCGCCAGCACGTTACGACGCACCAGACGGTCCATGCCGGCGATGCCGATCGCGGAGAGAAGCGCCCCGATGGTCGTCGGGATGAGGGCCACGAGCAGCGAGATCAGGGTGGTGTCGGAGATGTTCGTGTGTGCGAACAGCCCGAACGGGCGAAGGGTCGCCACCACGATCATGAAGATCAGTGTCAGCCCTGCAAGCAGGATGTTGAGCGCGATTTCATTCGGCGTCTTGCGGCGCTCTGCTCCTTCAACCAAGCCGATCATCCGGTCCAGGAATGACTGACCAGGCTCCTGTGTGATCTCGACCACGATCCGGTCGGACAGCACCCGTGTGCCGCCGGTGACGGCGCTGCGGTCGCCACCGGATTCCCGGATCACCGGCGCTGACTCGCCAGTGATCGCGGACTCGTCAACGGAGGCGATGCCTTCGACGACGGTCCCGTCACCGGGGATCAACTCGCCCGCGACCACGACCACACGGTCGCCGCGGGTGAGCACGTCGGCCTTTTTTGTCGAGCCGTCCTCCATCGTGGCGACGGTCTCCTGGCGTAGGGCTCGCAGCGTGTCCGCCTGAGCTCGGCCGCGACCTTCGGCGAACGCCTCCGCCATATTCGCGAAGACGACCGTCAGCCAAAGCCAGAACGCGATCGTGAACGTGTACCAACTGGGGTCGTTGCCGCCCAGGGCCTTTCCACCGAACAGCTGGACGATCCAGGTGCCTGTGGTGATCACGGCGCCGATCTCCACCACGAACATGACCGGGTTACGTACCTGGACACGTGGGTCGAGCTTGCGGAAGCTATCGATCAGCGCCCGGGTGACGATGTCCTTGCGGAACAAGGAGATCGCCTGCCGCTGATGCGGCGCAGCCGGGGTCGGAGTCGGGGTCATTGCATCAGTGCTCATTGGTTGTCCTCAGACGGTTCAGTGCGAGGTTGAGTTCCAGTACGTCGACGCCGGGCTCACCTGAGAAGCCGAGTCCGCGCCCCGACGTGTATTTGGAGATCAGGCTGTGGACGGTGGTCAGCGACAGATGTCGCACCGCCGCAATCCGGTAGGCCTGGATGTCCGCGTTCAGTACCGAGATGTCGGGGTCGACAGCTGAGGCCGACGTATCGGCCGCGTCGACCGGTACCTCGCCGGCAGTGAGTCCGCCCGGGTAGTACTTACCGTTCAACTGGATGTACACCTTGATGTTGGCGGCGATCGCCTTCTCGGTGATCACGCTGTTGGGTCCGTAGTTTGCGAACGAGGTCGCCGCGTCGTTGTCTGCCGGATCCGTCCCTGAGGGGCGGGTCTGGAAGTACTGCGGCAGCGGATTGCCCTTCGCATCGGTGAACGCCTGGCCGATGATCTTCGAGCCGACGAGCTTGCCGTCAACGAACACCTGCTGGCCGTTGGCGTTGCCGTGGAATGCAACCTGGCTGATGCCGGTCACCAGTAGCGGATAAAGAATCCCGCAGACCAGCGTCAGCACGAGCATCCCGATTGCGGAGGTGATTATGTCCTTGCGCATTGGTTGTCGTTGTCCTTAGCTAGTGGTAGAGGTGACCGGTTAGGCCCTGGACGATCGGCCCGAGCAGCAGTGCCGGGAAGAACGTCAGTGCCCCAACGAGGATGATCACGCCGATCAGCAGCACCACGAAGGTGGCGTTGTCGGTGCGCATCGTGCCCAGGCCGGCGGGACTGACTCGCTTGCCTGCGAGCGCGCCGGCGACCGCCAGCGCGAACAGGATCGGCGCGTACCGGGCGAACAGCATGTCGAAGCCTCCCAGGAGGTCAGCGAACGTAATGCCGTGGGAGCCGGCGAGATTGCCGACAGTCCCGTCGTAGCCGGTGTAGCCTGCGAACGCCGACCCGTTGTTGTTGGCCTGTGACAGGTACGCGTAGAACGTCTCTGAGAAGCCCTGCGGCCCGGCACCTGTCACGGCCGTGTCTATCGACGCTCGACCCGCACTTGACGCTGTCGCCATCGCGGTACAGAAGAGCGCCGTTAGCGGCGTTATCAGGATGCCCAGCGAGACCAACTTGATCTCCTTGGCGCCGATCTTCTTGCCCAGGTATTCAGGCGTGCGGCCGACCATCAGACCGCCGAGGAAGACCGCCAGCAGCACGTACATCAGGATCGAGTAGAGCCCTGTGCCGACGCCACCGAAGATGACCTCGCTGGCGCTCAGGTTGGCGAATGGAACCGCGCCGCCGATGCCGGTGAAGGATTCGAGCGCGCTGTTCACGGCGCCACAGGAAGTGACGGTCGTGACCACGTTGAAGAGCGCCGACCCGGCGATGCCGAAGCGTTGCTCCTTGCCCTCCAGGTTGCCGCCGCTAGATCCGGCGCGAACGGCGGTGTGCAGACCGGCTGCGTGCTGTGCCGGTGAACCGTGGGCCTCGGCGATGTAACACACGATCACCGCGCCCAGGAACATCACCATCATCGTTGAGTAGATGGCATACCCCTGACGACGGCTGCCGACCATCTTGCCGTAGGCGAAGACCAGGGATGCCGGGATCAGGAGCACCGAGAACATCTCAACGAAGTTCGTGAAGCCCGTTGGGTTCTCGAACGGGTGCGCGGAGTTGGTATTGAAGAAGCCGCCGCCGTTGGTGCCGAGCAGCTTGATCGCTTCCTGTGAGGCGACCGGGCCCATCGCGATCGTCTGTGCGAGGCCCTGGATCCCGTGGAAGCTCAGGTAGTGAGAGAAGTTCTGAATCGAGCCCTGTGAGACCAGGATCAGCGAGATGATCAGCGAGAGCGGGAGCAGGATCCAGAGGATCGTGCGCACCACGTCGTGGTAGAAGTTGCCGAGGCCCGAGCCACTGCGACTCGCGATACCGCGGATCAAAGCCACGGCGACGGAGATGCCGACAGCCGCGGAGACGTAGTTCTGAACGGCGAGTCCAACCATCTGGCTGAAGTACGTCATCGTCGTCTCGCCACCGTAGTACTGCCAGTTTGTGTTGGTCAGAAACGACGAAGTGGTGTTGAAGGTGACGTTCCAAGGGGCTGATTTGAAGCCCATCGGGTTCAGCCCGGTGAAGTCCCAGAGACCCTGGGTACGGAGGATGAAATACAGCAGCAGCCAGCCCGCCAGCGAGAAGATGATCAGGCTCTTGGCGTACTGCTTCCAGTTCTGCTCGCGCGTCGGGTCGACGCGCATGATCCGGTAAATCCAGCGCTCCGGAACGCGCATGATCGGGTCGAGGAAGGTGTGCTCGCCCGTAAAGACGGCAGCGATATAGCTACCGAACGGCATCGCCAGCGCGGTAAGCACGCCGACGAAGATGAAGATGGTGAGCCAGCCAGTGAGCGTCATTTAGAACTTCTCCCCGCGCAGTAGCGCGTACAACAGGTACGCGCAGACGAGCACGGACACGACCAGCCCAAATAGGTCCGCGCCGCTCATATCCGATCGATCCCTTCGACCAAGGCGATGAGCACCGCGAACATCAGAATGCCTAGTACTACTGAGACGATGTCCATGACAGACATGGTCGGTTCGCGCCCGTGAACGTCTCGTGCAGAAGCGCCACACGAACATCAAGATCTTGTGAAGACGGCTAGCGCCGGCCCGTGCGGGTGGCGAGATCCCCGGAGGAGGTCAGTGCCGCATCGTGCGGGTGGCCAGATCTCCGGCCAGGCGCGCCACTAGCTCCAGCGGCCGCCGGTCCATCGCCTCCCAGGTGAGTCGCGTCAGGCTCAGGCCGGCGTCGCGCATGACCGCGTCCTTACGCCGGTCTCGCTCGAACGCGGAACGCGAGCTGTGCCATCGGTAGCCATCAATCTCAACCACAACGCCGGCCTCCCTCCAGAAGAAGTCGACCGTGAAACCATGCAGCCGAGCGTTGATCTCCGGTGGCGGGAGCTCAGCTTTGCGAATCAGCGCGAGGAACCGCTCCTCAGCCTGCGAGCGCGTGAGCGTCAGCGGTCCGCGAGCCGCGGCCAGCGCGCGCAGATCGGCGCTTCCCGGCCGCTGGACGTCACACCTGGCCGCCTCACTAACTTTGTGCCGCGACGTCAAACCGAGCGCGAGCGCTTCATCCAAAGCCCGCTCGAGCTGCCTCCGAGTGATGAGCGGTGCGATGTCCAGCAGCGTTTGCTCGGGGGTTGTCACCGGCAGGTCGTGCACGAACGCTTGGGTCATCCGGTGCGGTTGGTTGGTTCGGTGCTTGTGCACCCCGCCGCGCCGCCGGCCGCCTCTGTCGTCAACGAGGATGTCGACTTGGGAAGGCGGGTCTGGCGGCTCGTGAAATCGCCATAGCCGCGCCGCGGTGAGATGACTCAGCAAGGTTCCGGCCGGTGCCGCGAGCAGTGCCGTCAGCTCGTCGGCAAATCGTGAGGGAGCCATGTGACCGACGGCGTAGACGCCGGCGCTGACAGCGATGAGTACTCCGTTCACCAGTCGGGTCCTGATCATCGCGTCGGTGAGCCCCACCTCAAGCAACTGCCAGCGGGCGACGCGCCCGTACTGCTCGGTGGCGAGGGTCGCGATGCGCTGTCCGGGGGTGCCGTGAACCTCAACAAGCCCCCCACGCGTGACCGTCCGGGCAGAGCCGGGGGAAATTTGGTGGCCTGAGCGCCAGGATCCCCCCGGCTCCCAAGAGGCCTGCGCACGCGGGGTGATTTTGGTGGTTAGAGGTGTCTCTAGAGATGCGTCGCGAGCGGTCGAGGTCATCGTGCACACGATGGACCACGAAACCTCCCCGACCGTCCGCTCCGGCTCATTTGGCGCAGAGCTGACGCAATCCCATCACGTACCGATCACGAGGCGTCACAGAGACGGCACACCGTGGGGTGCCTGCGCCCCGCTGGGCGCAGGCTTGTGTTGGCGGGACGCCGTGGGTGGGCGGCGGCCCCGCCGACCCGCGGGGCTGCTGAGGCGTGGGTAGGTGCTAGCCGCGCCTGGGCCGGGGCGTGGGTAGGCGTCAGCTGCGCTCGGTCACCGACACGTAAGGCCGGTGACTGGGGCCTGTGTACAGCTGCCGGGGGCGGACCGTGGTCTGCTCGGTGTCCGTGATCATCTCCAGCCACTGGGCGATCCAGCCGGCACTGCGGGCGATGGCGAACATCACGCCGAACATCGATTGAGTGATGCCGATCGCCTCGTAGGTCAGCCCCGCGTACAGGTCGACGTTCGGGTAGATGCCCCGCGAGAGGAAGTACGCGTCGTCCGCGGCTTGGCGCGCCAGCTCGTCCGCAACCGCCAGAAGCGGGCTCGCGGGCCGGTCCTCGTAGAGCGTGTCGAGCTGCGCCCGCAGGATCTTCGCGCGCGGGTCGACGGCTCGGTAGACCCAGTGACCGAAGCCAAAGAGGCGATCCTGGCCGGCCTTCACCCGCTCCAGGAAGGCTGGGACCGCCGCGACGGCTCCGAGCTCACGAAGCATGCGCAGGGTGTCGCGGTCGGCGTTGCCGCGCATCGGGCCCGAGAGCGCGTAGACCCCTGCTGCCACCGCTGCGTACGGGTCGACGTGGGCTGAGCCGACCGCGCGCACGGCCGTCGTGGCTGCGCTCTGCTCGTGGTCGGCGTGGACCATCAACAGCACGTCGAGCGCGCGCTCGAGCTTGGGGCTGGGGCGGTACTGCAGCTCGCTCATCCTGAACATCATTGAGAGCAGGTTGCCGGTGTAGCTGAGATCGTCGGAGGGGTGGACAAACGGCTGCCCGTTCCCATAACGGAACGCGTAGGCACCGAGCGTCGGCATCTTCGCCACCAGTCTCATGATCTGCGAGGCGCGGGCGTCGATGTCCTCGATCGCGCCCGCGTCCGGGTAGAAGCTGCCGAGTGCACCGACCGCGGCCGCCAGCATCGCCATCGGCTCCGCGTCGTAGCGGAAGCCCTGGATGAAGCTCTTTACGTTCTCATGCACGAACTTGCGCGTGGACAGTGCCTTCTGGAAGTCAGCGAACTGGTCAGCCGTCGGCAGTTCACCGTTGAGCAGCAGGTAGGCGACCTCAAGGTAGGTCGAGTTCTCGACCAGATCCTCGATCCGGTAGCCACGGTGTTCCAGCAGACCCGGCGCCAGCTGGATGTTGGTGATCGAGCTCGAGCAGATGGCGGTGTGCGCCAGCCCGGGGTCATATATCACGAGGCCTGGCCCCGCGCTGGTGAGGAACGGACTGGTGAGGTCCGCGGCTCGCACGGCGCCGCGCTCGATCGCTACCTCAAACTTCTGACCGGTGCGATTGTCGGTCACCGTCAGCGTGTTTCGGCCCATCCGTGCCCTTTCGTCGTGGCTTGGCTGCGGTGAATGGTGTCACCAGGAAGCCAATCAAGCAGCGCGGGGTGGGAAGCGACCCTTGGAGCGCGCTGATTCAGAGGTTGATCTGCGATCCCATTGCGACCGTCCGGTCGACCGGGAGTCCGAAGTGGTCGATCGGGCTCGCCGCGTTACGAGCCATCGTTACGAAGAGCTTCTTGCGCCATGCGGCCATACCAGGCTCGTTGGTGCGAGCGATCGAGATCCGCGAGAGGAAGTAGGACGCTCCCTCGATGTCCAGGTTACGTGGGACCAAGCCCTTCTTTCGTGCGAGCGCGAGCGCCGCTGGGACGCTGTCGGTCTCCTGGTAGCCGTTGCGGACGGTCACGCTGAGGACCTGGCAGAGCCTGTGACCCATGCGCTGCACGACAAACCGCTTATTGGGATCGACGTGTGGAACGCTGGCAGCCACTACCGACACGAGCAGCACCGTTTCGTGTAGCACGTGGACGTGCTGTACGAGGTCCCGCAACGCCAGCGGCGTTGCACCGTCCGGGACCAGGAAGACGGCCGTACCCGGTACGCGAGTGATCGGCGGCGTGATATTGCCGATGTGGTCGAGGAACGCTTCGAGGCCGCCTTCCTTCGCCTCGCGGTTGCGTGTGACGATCACCTGTCCGCGTCGCCAGGTCATCATCAGCGCCGATATGACCAGGCCCACAACCAGCGGCAGCCAGGCGCCATGCAGGATCTTGGCGGCGTTCGAGAGGAAGAGTGTCACCTCCACTGTCAGGAACAATGTGCCGAGCAGCGCGAGCTTCCACCTGGGGGTGTGCCAGAGACGCTTTGCGACCACGAGGAACAGCACCGTGTTGAGTACGAACGTGCCCGTCACCGCAACGCCGTACGCGTTGGCCAGGTGGTTTGAGTTCTGGAAGATCAACACGAGCGCGACAACCCCGAACATCAACGTCCAGTTGATGGCGGGCACATAGATCTGACCCTCCATCTTGGACGTGTGCACGACCTTTATCCGCGGCAGGTATCCGAGCTGCATCGCCTGGCGCGCGACTGAGTAGGAACCCGAGATCACCGCTTGGGAGGCGATGATCGTGGCGACCGTCGCGAGGATGACCATCGGCACTACAGCCCAGTGCGGCAGCACGGAGAAGAAGGGGTTGAACGTGGTCGTGTCCAGCGGTGCGCGCGGATGGTCCAGAATCCAAGCTGCCTGTCCGAGGTAGTTCACGACCACGGCGGGCCAGACGACGGAGAACCAAGCCAATCGAATCGGCCCTGGGCCGAAGTGCCCTCGGTCGGCGTAGAGCGCCTCGGCGCCGGTCACCGACAGAACCACTCCGCCCAGCGCGAGGAACGCGTAGAAGCCGTGATCGATGAAGAAGCGAACACCCCACGTCGGCGACAGTCCCTGCAGCACGCCTGGGTGCTTGATGATCTCCGGCAGCCCGATCACGACCAGCGTCGTGAACCAGAGCAGCATCACCGGACCAAACAGCGCGCCGACGGTGCTGGTGCCCCGGCGCTGCAGCATGAACAGCGCAACCAGGATCGCCACCGATATCGGTACGACCAGGTGCGTGATGCTGGGCGTTGCGACCTCAAGCCCGGAGACGGCCGAGAGCACAGATATCGCCGGCGTGATCATGCCGTCGCCGAAGAACAGAGACGCGCCGAAGATGCCGAGCGCGACCATCAGCGCCATGCGCGGCACCTTCAGGCGGCGGCAGAGCGCAGCCAGGGCCATGATGCCGCCGTCGCCGCGGTTGTGGGCGCGCATGATGAAGCCCGCGTACTTGGTCGTCACGACAATCGCGAGTGCCCAGAAGATCAGCGATACGACCCCATAGACGCCGGCGACGGCGACGTGCTGGGTCGCCTTGAACCCGAAGGTCACCTGCTCTGTGTAGAGCGGGCTCGTGCCGAGGTCGCCGTAGACGACACCCAATGCGCCGAGCGCGAGCACTGCACGGCCCGCGTGTGCGATCACGTCGCCTTGATCGCCGTCTGCAGAGGCAGCTGCCACCGCGGCCTTGCGATCGCTGTGGCCGGCGGTGTCGAGGTTCTCGTGGTCAGCCGCGTCGTCTGTCTGGCCCCCGCCGCGAGACGCGCCCCGAACAGGAAGCTTGTGGGCAGCCTCGTTGAACGACTTCTTGACCTTCGTGGCCGCAGGCTGAACCTGGCCCTCCGGTGGCCCGTCCGGGGTATCCCGCCCGTCCCGCACCTATGCCTCCTGTTGCTGAGCCACGCTTGGCAGCGAGCGTAGCGAATGGGGTTTAGCCGGCCCAGCGGGGCCGGCGAAGGGATAGACCCTAGGAAGCGAAGCGGTAGCCGACGCCGGATTCGGTGCGGATCAGGCGCGGCCCGTCGCCGGTCTCGATCTTGCGGCGTAGGTTGGCCATATGTGCGCGCAACACCTGGGTGTCATCGCCGTAGCCGCTGCCCCAGACCGCGACCAACAGCTCGCGGTGGGTCAGTAGCCGCCCGCGGTTCCGCGCCAGTTCGCGCAGCAGGTCGAACTCGGTGGGCGTGAGGTGGACCTCCTGACCGTCGACCGTCACCGTGTGCCGGGCGAGGTCGAGCTCCAGCCCCGCTGCCTTCACCACCGAATCCTCGCTCTCGCCGGCGCTGCGCCGCAGGTTCGCCTCCAGCCGCGCGATCAGTTCGCGTGGCCCGAACGGCTTGGTGACGTAGTCGTCAGCCCCCGCCGCAAGCGCGCGGACCTTCGCGTCTTCGTCGCCCACGGCCGAGAGCACGATCACGGGCATGGCCGTCCACTCACGCAGCTTGCGGCAGAGTTCCACGCCGTCACCGTCGGGCAGCATCAGATCGATGATCGCCGCGTCGGGCGCCCTGACCGCGGCCACGTCGAGTGCCTCCTCCATCGTCCCCGCCGGCAGCGCCTCAAAACCGGCGTCGCGCAGGATCACGCGCAGGGCACGAAGGATCTGCTGCTCGTCGTCACAGACGAGCACGCGGGGGCGGGTTGTGGTGCTCATGCCGGCTCCAGCGGGAGCGTCACAGAGAACGTGGTTCCCTGTCCCGGCAGCGATTCGGCCGTGAGCGTGCCGCCGCCGGCTTCGACAAAGCCCCTTGCGATCGCCAGGCCAAGCCCTGAACCGCTCCACTGCGAGCCATCGGCTTTGCTACCGCGGTAGAACGGCTCAAAGATGCGCTGGAGCTCCGCTTCGGGGATGCCGGGTCCCTGATCCACGACGCTCACGATCACCTTGCCGTCGTTGCGGCGGGCGTTGACAGAGACCGGCGCCTGACCGGCGTAACGGCAGGCGTTCTCCATCAGGTTCGCGAACGCCCGCTCCAGCTGCGCGGCGTCGGCCCGTACTGGCGGCATATCCACCGGCATCGAGACCCGGATCTGGGCGTTGGGCAAAGCGAGGCTGTCGCGGGCGGAGAGCACCACGTCTTCCAGCGACACCCATTCGGGGCTCGGCTGCGCCCCGCCGGCCTGCAATCGCGAGAGATCGAGCAGCTTCTCCACCAGCGACGCCAGTCGCTCACCCTCGCTCACCACCGCCTCGGCGAGCTCGGTACGGTCGCCATCTGTCAACGAGGGCGACGAAAGTGCGTGACCGGCGGCGACGATTGCGGTCAGCGGCGTGCGCAGATCATGCGAGACGGCGCGCAGCAGGGCGGTCTTGACCTCGTCGGAGCGGCGCAGAGCTCTGGTCTCCACAGCTTCCGCCTGAATCTCGTCTCGGCGCAGCGCGATCGCAACCAGCGCCTCGAGCGCCGGGACGATCCAGGTCTCCAGCCTTGTCGTTGTGTCGGCCGGCAGCGAGCGCGGCAGCAGCAGGGTCGCGCGCACCTCACCGTCGGTGTCGTGAAGCGGGATCGCCTGACGCCGCGGGTCGCCCTGCACCACGCCGAGCTCGACTGCAGCTGACGGGAGCGCCAGTGCGGTAGCGATCCGGTGGGCGGTCATTGCCAGCGCCCGGTTGGTGTCCGTTCCGACCAAGAGCTCCCGTGCGAGCGCGGCCGCCAGGTCGGCCTCGCCGCGCCGCTGCTGTGCCTCGATTGAGCGCGCGCCAGCGATCTCGGAGATTCCGCTCGCCACCAGCGCCACGATCATGAAGGCGGCCAGAGCGACCCAGTTGCCGGAGTCGGCGATCGTGAACCGGCCGACAGGGGGGAGGTGGAAGAAGTTGAACGCGGCTGCGCTCAAGAGCGAAGTGAGCAGCCCGGGAACCACCCCCCAGAGCGCCGAGACCAGCAGCACCGCCGGCAGATAGACGACGCTCAGCGAAGCGACCGGGGCGACCGTCTTGAGCGGGTAGATGGCGGCGGTCGCCAGCGCGACGCTCGCGACCACGGCCAGCGCCGCGCCGGCGCGCGGCGGCCGCTCTGGGCGTTGAAGGACTTGCGGCAAACGCCACGAACGTGTCTGCATGCTTCTACGCACTCGTGTCCCCAGTATCGACAGTGCTCCGGTTGTCCCCATCAAAGGCTACGAGCACCTCCCAGCGTCGTCGATGGCGGTTCTGCGGTGGCTGAACGCTGCCGGCGTCGAATTTGTGCTCGTCGGGCCGGTCGCACGTGCAGCGCGCGGTGACTCCGGGGCGCAGGGTCCGGTGGCGATCGTGCCGGCGCCGTATGGACGCAACCTCGATCGCCTGACCCGTGCGCTGAACGCGGTGCACGCCCGCCACCGCTCTCCGGCCACCATCCTTGGGATCACGGTTCGGCCGAGTGCACGCGCCGCCACGCACCGGTTCACGCCAGAGGATCTGGTCCGGGCAGAACACTGGTCACTCAGCTGTGGTGAGCACCAGCTCGATATCGAAGGCCGGCCCGAGGGGTCACCGAGCTTCCAAGAGCTGCTCTATGAAGCGGTCCGCACCGAGTTGGCGCAGGGTGTCAGCGCAGAGGTGGCGGCGCCCGAGGACATCGAGCACTACGACCACGTCCGCCGGA
>Ga0224557_1003367_pt1 | contig 12522 bp, 15 predicted proteins | sample 714S31014metaG_FD_180677 | JGI IMG/M metagenome (GOLD analysis project Ga0224557, IMG submission 180677) | Peat soil microbial communities from Stordalen Mire, Sweden - 717 S3 10-14 | ecosystem: Environmental > Terrestrial > Soil > Wetlands > Peat | place: Sweden: Norrbotten County, Stordalen... | reverse complement strand
GGCCAGCGACCGCTTGACGGCGGAGGGCAGAACATCTGAAACATTCGATCTCATTGATAAAGCTCCATACATAAAGCCTTATGGCCTTATACCGTCCAATATATAGGACTATATTTAAAATGTCCAAATCGGATAAATTCAAGGATCATGTCTTTGCGTGTCAATGCAGCGTCACGGGCTCGCAGCTCGGAGACTTGGCGGCAATTGTTCCCAGCCCTGTCGAGCTGGTCTCACGGTCTGTGCCTGTCCCTTGCCGAGGTGCGAGATTGAACGAAATGCTGGAAGTTGTCGGGCTGATCCCACACGATCAGACCGTTGGCCCGCTCGGGTAATGGGCCGCAGGCGGCCATCGGTGAGCACGCCGATGCGCGCCGGAACGGCGTCGGTGAGTCCGAGGTCATTGGCGGCGGTGAGGCCATCGACCACCACCCGGACCTTGCCCTTGCGGGCCAGCGCGTCGATCACGTCGCGCGGGTTGGGATAGGTGGGCTTTCCGGTGAGCCGGTTGTCCTGGGGTGTGTCGTAGAAGCCGCGCGCAATCCTCCGCAAGTTGCGGGAAGCAACCAGCCGGTGGAGGGCCTGATCGACTGCGGTGCGCGGCCCCAGGTCGGCAAAGTCCTCCGGGGTCCAGACGCGCGGCTGCGCCGGGGCAGAGATACGGTCCCGGATGGCGGCTGGAATGCTGAATGCCGGAGTGGACATGAGACAGCCCTATGTCAGAAAAATGCAACAAACTTCTGACTACGGTTCCACCATCGCATGAAGAGCGCTGTATGTATACGTTCGTATGCAGAAACGCCTCACAGCACCGGACTAGGCGGTGAGACCTTCGCTGTGTCCCTGCTCCAACTGTTCGATCAGGGCTTGCACGTTGGCCGCGATCACATCTTTCGCGGTCTGCCTCTGCTGCTGCTGTTTGGGGTTCTGGATGGACGGGTTGACGGTGGTTTCGGTGGTGACGGTTGCGCTGTTCATAGTTGGTTCCTCCTGTTGGGCTGTTGCACTTGCCTCTGCCTTTGAATGGGCAGCGGCATGTACATACATGCCGAACGCCTCCTGGCGAAGAGCGGGGGGTAGCAACTGCAAGGGGAGGGGTATCTCCCACCCTTGCAACGGAGCGGAGTGGAGTGGAAAGGGCGAACGAAGTGAGGGCTGCACAAGCGCAGTGCGGAAGCCTGGGGACACCCCTTGCGGGCGCGAGGGGCGGAGCTCCCCTTAGCGGCTTTGGCTGCGGCTTTTGTTCTTGTATTTCAGCAAATCAGGGACGGCGTTGCGGGCAGGAACAGGCCCGCTGAGGTGGGTGGTGGAGGACCGCAGGGCCGCAGACAGGGAGGAGACTTCCTCCCTCTGTGATGAAATGGTAGTTTCGGGTGAAAGCGCGGCTGGTTGCAGAAGGATAACCATGACTATAGTCGCCGGTTTCCTTCTCTAATCCATTGGCTATCGTAGCAGAGGAGAAACGATGAACGATTGGAAATGGACCGAGTATCAGGCGAAACGGATGCCGGTCGAGAAACTGATGGTGCTGAAGATGGCAGATGCGAATGACACAATCTCTTACGCCATTGCGACCTTGAGGGATGGGAAGCTGGAGTTTAGAGTCCAGGAGAACCCATTAGCAACTCTGGTAGTTGCGGTCATGCAGCTTCCAGATTAGCTCAAAACCGCGTCTTCAAATCGCCAAACGAAAACGAAGCGCGCGCTTGAGTCCGGTTCTTTGGCCCTGGAACGAATGCAGAAAAAGATCGCAGCAGCGGAAACTGGCGGTATACTGTCGTCGCCGGGAAAGCAAAATGGAAATCCCGGCTAAGTCTCAGACCACAACCTATTGGTGCTGCCTGAATCAGGCAGATACCTACTATGGTGAATAATATGCGAAAGTTCAGTTTAATCGCTGTGGTTGCAGTTATTCTCATTATAGCCATAGCAGTGTTGATTCACCTGGAGACTCAGAGTGCTGTTCAGCCTTCCGCGTCAGTCACGGGTAGCAACCCAATTTCAACTGGTCCATCACGCGTTCCATTCGTAGGTTGCAAATCTGATGGTCAGATGGGTCCGATGGAAGCACCAACTGACAATAGTAAGGTTTTGCCGATTGCCGCCGAAGCAGCCCAACGGCTCGCCTATTATCAATCTGACAAATCGTTCGGTGTTCTGGCTCCACGCGGGTGGTATTGCTTTGGCACGTATGGCTCAAGCAGTAACAACTTGTATGTAAGTCCACACCCGATCAATTCGGACAATTTGTTTTCAGGAAAGTGGCGTGGTTTTGCTGGACCAGTGGTTCAGCTCTCTACCTCGTATGGAGACACATCTGGGAGGTTCTCTGTTGCCCAAACTATTGCAAGAGTTTTTCCAGCCCATAAGCCATTCGTTAGCCATGTTATTGAGGAAGGAATCGAACCAGCAAGCTCATTTCCCTTTGGTCCTTACCCTAACGATAAGCTAACTTATAAGAATAGTGAGATAGTCGAATACGAAACTCCGGCCCACACGGAGGGTCTGGGAACGAATTCATTCTTAAAGATAGATGCTAACCCGATCTCCGGGGTGGCGATACTTATGGGGCAACCTGCCGACCTAGTTCAGTTGTCGGTACGACTTTCTCCAGATCAAGTTAACCTTACATCATCCATAATTCAGCAAGTTGAGCGTGATACGGCACATCCTTAGTTTAGGCGGAAGCGTTATTATGGCCTTGAAACAAAAAAACGATTGTGAGCGGGAACCTAGCAGTCCGTGGTGCAATGGGCCTGATTTTGGCATGGCTGTGTTTGTAGCTTGATGGGGCGATTGGCTGCGGGAGCGGCGGCTGCGGCCTTTGGAGACGATGTGCAAGGGACGGCTGTTGGCGGATATGGTCGCAGTGATTGGAAGCATCGATATTGTACTGGGGGAGATTGATCGATGAGTAAGAATGCAAATTTCGATGAGACTGTTGCGAGGTGGAACTTATTTCGTCCCCTGTGGGATGCGGTGTGTACCGAGTGGCGCAGAGCCAAAGTGGTAGAGATGTCCAATGCTGGGAGTCGTAGGATGAGAACTGGAACCGCAATATGCAACGGACTGTCCGTGAAACTCTCCGCTAGCTAGTCGTGGTACTACACCCTCATAGTGGGTGAACGAAAGAGGAAATCACGTGAAACGGCCCCTATTTGCACTGCTAATGTACTTCGCTGTATCTATCCCCTTGGCTTCAGTAGCCCAACAACGGCCTTCTCCCACCGATGAGGTAAGCATGATTGTTGGTGCCAGTCGTTTCCAGTATGAGCAGACTACGATGGCGTTAACCGACGCTTACATCGTGCTTCTGAAGATCGCAAACCAAAAAGACGCTGCTGAGCATCTGGAACAAGCCAGCAAACCGTACCAAGCGTACCTTGAAACTCCTAGCAATCTCAGAGGCACATATGAGAAGCAGGTGCCGCAAGTGTGCACTGACCTTATCGCAGAAGGTAACCACGGACTTCGGACAATTGCGGCAACCGTCCCGCAAAAGCACCTCAACGCTTCACAGAAGAAGTCCCTTCAGAGGATAACTCGCAACGTTTACATTTCCATCCTGAAGGATGAAGACATTCTCAGGGCCAATCAGCAGTTACAGAGCAAACACATGACCACACCCGGAACTCCTACGGCAGCCGACTCCCTGACAATCGCAAAGCGTGGGCCGTACCAACTGGCAACCAGCAGGACTTTGCTACAAGTACTAATGCTTACCATGCAAAACAACAATATGTCCACTGATGATCTTGCGAAGTTGCAGGATTCGGATGGAATGCAATGGGGCAAGACTTGCTACTGGGAGTATGGAAAACCTGAACCGTGCGACGGTGACCTATCAGACTGAGAGCAACATCGGTAAAATACGTGTAGTTCTAAACTAGCCAGAACTAAAGGTTGTTACCTAATGAAGCGGATACTTATCAGGATTGTAGCAATCGCTGGAATACTTGTTGTAATAGCAATCGGGGGCCTAATTCTGCTGGTCAAGGCGACCAGCGATGAACTCGACACTGTCACTGACCAGAATGGAAAGAAAATCACGATACGCATCGCAGGTGACCCAATGCAACATGTTCAATGGGTCACCAGTGGCTGGTGGGATAGAGGCGGCGATGCTGTTGTGAGCGAAGCACTGTCACGTACAATTACGCCAGCAAAGCCGCCTTGCCGTCTAGATCCCGGTTCCAAACAGATGAACCTTGCAGACTGCTCAACTATGGCCATCGATATCTGCACAAATCAGGTGAGCTTTAAGGGGTTTGTGCAGCGAGGTCCGGGTGCGAACGAGATTGGGGGAGAGTCGATTGGCTATGCCGAACTAGCTGTCAAAGAGCGATACGGCGCACCATATGTCACTGATGTGTGTAACGGCAAGTTAGTTAGTAGTGCATCTGGAGACAATACAACTATTGCTGCTGATAGTAACGACAAGGGCACAACAGAGCCACACTCCGATCAAACTGGCAGTGCGGAACCTTCAGCAGATACCACCGGGGAGGTCACGCAGGTCGATGCCTCCGACGTACGGCAGACTCTGGATGGATGGGCGCAGGCGACTAACGATAACGACGTTGACCGGGAATTAAGCTTCTATGCTGATGGAGTAGATCGTTATTTCCTTGCACGCAACGTAACACGGGAGTTCATCCGCGAAGACAAGGAGAAACTCTATAGCAACGGTGAACGCATCACCTCATTCCAAATAGATAACGTCTCCATTGACCAGAGTTCGCCAGATCAGGCCGTGGCATTGCTCACAAAACATTGGAACGTAGTGTATGCGGGAGGCAATGCCCACACTGGCCAAACCAAATCTCGACTATGGCTAAGGCGGGAGCAGGCGCACTGGGTGATTACGGGCGAACAGGACCTAAAGTAATTTATGACGAGTGTACGGATTCTCTATCAAGCCGTGAGCTACTGTGTTTCACCGGAATTGCAGCTTTGCCCTTACCATACTGCTGAAGAGCGGTATAATTCGAGCGAATCAGGACTGAAAAAGGAGATTCCAGTTTACCGTGCGCCCGTTCCTTAAGTATCATACGTAGTATAACTTACGTAGTGAAAGGTGTTGAAATGAGTAAAACAATACGTAAATATGGGTACTTCCTTCTATGTGGATTTGTTGTACTTCTTACAACTGGATTCGTCCAAGGTACTATCCAGCAGTCTCGTGATCCTTCAATCAATTCTTTATATGAAACCATACTATTCTGCATTCTTGCTTACGGAACAGTAGCATTAAGCGTATGGATTCTTTTCAAGATATTCAAGAAAATGGCTGTTGACGGTCTTATAAGTCTAAAGACTACTAAAGCTAGAATTATGAGAAAAGAATCTGCTCGTACTTTATGGCCAGCAGAAGAAATTCTCACAGTAGGAGAACTAAAAGAGGTTCTTGCTACTATTTCAAACGATGATTCACACTTGGCATCACACTTTGGAAACAAGGAAAAACCTGTTTCCATGGTAAAGCGTGTTGAGATTGATACTACATTTAGTGATTCCAAAGGTACTTGGTGTTATATTCTTGATCTATTGGAGATGTAGAGGAGTTGAGATATGAAAGTAGCTATTATCGGAAGTCGTGAACCTACTGATTGGCAGTATGAATGTGCTAGATTTCTGGCGGTAATTTTGTCTGAGTTAGGACATCGTATTCATACTGGCGCAGCCGATGGAATAGATACCTAATATGGCGAGGTATCTTATGACTATAGGTGCTTTGAGATGAAAAGAAAACTACTCACGGCGTTTGGCATAATGATCTTGGCTCTTCTACTTGTTGGCGGAGCTTTCGTGATGCTGATTAAGCATACCGTCGATGACATGGACACTGTTTACGACAATCATGGAAAAAAGATCGTTCTTCATATCCCCGGCGACCCAGGGCAGCATGTCATGTGGGTCACGAGCGACTGGTGGGATAGAGGCGGCGATGCTGTTGTAAGCGAGGCGCTGGCGCGTACAATTACACCGGCTAAGCCACCTTGTCATTTAGATCCCGTTTCCAAACGGATCGAATATGCGGAGTGTTCATCAATGGTAGTCGATATGTGCGCAAATCAGGTGAGCTTTAAGGGGTTTGTGCAGCGAGGTCCAGGTGAGAACGAGATTGTTGGAGAGTCGATTGGCGCTGCCGAACTAGCTGTCAAACAGCGATACGGTCCACAATTCGTAACTGAGGTATGTAACAATACGTTAGTTAGCAGTGCATCTAAAGACAGTCCAACTACTGCTGCTGACGGTAATGTCGAGGGCACAACAGACCTCCTTGATTCGGAAGCAATCCGTAGTGTGCTAGGTAACGATAAGACTTGGCAACCTTCGTTGCCTAAATACGCTCCGTTTGACAGCCTTAGAGAAGCGCAAGGGAAGGATTTCACCATCGATACTGAAGCGAATCTGCGAGTTGACTTCAATAATATCGAAAAGAGGATCATCGTGTTGAGTAGCTCGCCACCAGCCATTGGTAATGGTATGAATAATACAACCTGTTATGATCTTCTAAGTGCTGCGGTTCTACACAAAGAGGGAAGCAACTGGATTGTAGAAGACAAGTACCCGCTTCTGACGGTGATTAACCACTGCGGAGACGCGGACACTAAATACAGTTATGTGCAATTGGGTCCAGATAAACTAGGTATACGCCTTACAACGGACGAGATGCACCAAGGTGGTGGCGGTGACGAAAGTACGTTTCTATTGTTAGATGGGAAGGCGGCATCTCAAGTACTTCACATTAATACAATGAGTCAACCTTGCCCAGATGCTGTCGGTGACAGTACCAAGATCGCGGTTCTGGACACCGTCACAAACGGCCTCTACGACCTGCGAACAGTACGCACGGGAGACGTAAAGACGCAAAATGCTTCGGCAAAGCAGATACAAGACTGCTCCTTCAATGGTCATACTTATGTATGTCACACGCAAGTGGCGCCTCCCACTATGCCAAACTCGCAGGCAATTAGAATTTCTGGTGATCTCCTTAATAGAGATTCTGCTGATGCCGTTAATGATCGCAAAGATTCCTCAACGAGAGGTGAAAAGGCTGGTGCGCCAGTACCTGATCCTTGCGCCGGTCCAACACCAGCGCCGGGCAGCGTGATGCTTACTGGCCTACGGGGGGCCAAAGCGAGCTTCTCAGGTTTCGTGGGAGGAGAATCTTATAACGACACAATAGCTCATGCGAATACTCTGGGAATTACAAAAGTTGGTGACTGTGTGGCTCGTCCAGATGCCAAAGGGTATACGGATTGCAAATTTATAGGAACTGATAGTCAAACGATGACCACGTCGTTCTATTATGGCCAACTACAGCGCATTGACTACGGTTTTGCAGTTGGCCGCTATGATGAGATTCGCGAGAGCATCATTAAACTCTATGGGATGCCGATGCATACTGATAACGGAGATTCATGGCTGTATCAAAATGTTTTCTCGCTTGACCTGGGGAAGACGGCGGACAGGAGGAGCGGGTTTGTCCTTTTCGTTAATACATTGAAGAATAAGTGACCCAGAGGCTGCTTGATGTTTTACGCAGCCGTAGTCGCCCCTACTTAACATGGGCGAGCATCACGGGCAACAGTGCGCTGCCATATCGCAATACATAGCCAATCAGGATAGCGGCTCCCATAGCACCGGCAATGTAAAGATCGTGTCTGTTCACCTTGTTCTCCAGCTTGTTCAACCTGCCCGGTTGCCCATTTCCTACGATGCTCTTCATATCGGCGCGGAATTCACCCAGACGAAGGATCAGCAATCCTTCTTCAGACACATACGTTTTATTTGTATGCGTCCACCTTTCACCGCATAGAAAATCCTGCATTCAACACCATTTGGGATCGTGAACCTTGAGTGGTGTTCGTGAGTAGCATGCATTCTGGAACGGCTCAAAGTTACGGGATCATCTGCTTCGGCAAGTTCTTTCAGGGCGCGCTCAATCTCAATTCGCCCTTTGAAATCCTGCTCAGCCGACCACCGGACAGGCTGCTGACTGAAGTCAATACGTGGATAGTGGATTTCCCATAATTCCCTCAGTTCCTTGCTTCTTCGTTCAAGTCGGCTCACATATCGAGCTTCGGCTTCGAGAGTCTCACGCTCTTGATTGACAAGCTTGGCCTTGGCAGTCGAAGCTCCGTCGAGCGCCTTCCGAAGCTCATCCTGAAGCTGACTGATTGTCCGCTGCTGTCCCTGCACCACGGATTCCAGCGCACCTTGCAGAGTGGAGTTGTCTGATCGATTGGCCGTCGCCGAAGCAAGTAATTCTTCTGCTCGGCGCAGCCGGCCCTGAAGAGTCTCGATCCGGCCGGTTGCCTCTCTGGAACCTGATTGAGCTCGATCCAAGGCACTTGCCGCTAGATTTCGTCCGTGACGCTCTCTCTCCATGACGACAAAGTCTTCTTCTTCTACCTCGGGGCTGCTGGCGACCTGATTTGTACCGTCAGTCAAAAGCAAATACTTCTTGGCAGATGGCAAAGATGCAGTAGCGGGAATCAAAGAGCAACCGGCGTGGCCTACGCAAGTGAACACGATCATCGCAAACTGGCTACGCTCTATTTTGCGGCGGCCCCAGAAATATCCCAGCACCCCGAGACTCAAAGAAAACATCACTCCGATTGGGCCCGTCATAACCGACAACGCGCCAGTAGCTGTGGTGTAAGCGGCAAACGGAAGCGTTATGCCCAACATGCTGGTGAACACTGCGTGCATTACGGTGGTGAGTGCCAGATAGGTGCCGAACCCACCTGCTTGCAGCGCAGCAATTCCCGCTATAGGCACACCGGACTTCAGAAATACGGAACGGAGACTACTAGCAGATAGCGCCTGGAGGTTTAGGGCGCGTTGCATTTCCAGCTTTTCGGAAGCGGACATTGTCGCAAGTTGATCCGCGATGACCCGTTCTGTTGCTCGAATCTCGTCTTCTCCTTGCTTCTTCAGGTGATCGCGGATTCCTTCGATGCAGTCTTCCATATACTTCGTGGCGACAGCCTCGGCTTGCTGACTGAGAAGAAGGTCTGTAGAGATGCCATAACCAGCGGCGGCCTCCTCGATCAGCCTGGTGGACATTAGATCCACGTTCGCGGCATCGACTTGTAGCCTTTCAGAAAGAAGTTTCAAAACTGCTTGTTGTACGGTTTGCTTTGACCGACCTTGCCAGTAGCCTGCACGATCCATTACGCGGTCAGCCGTCGTTTTCGGAGGCACGGTTTCAAGCCTCGCTCGAACCCCTACACGATCAGCTAACCAGTTCCATCCTTGTTTTCCCTTTTCAAGAGCCTGCTCCCCACCCGTACGCATCACTTTGGTGTACGTGACTTCTTCGAGTACGGCGGCCTGAATGGCGGAGGCCTCAATATCCACATTGCTGTAATAGGTCAGTAGAGCAGCCAAGGCATGATCCGATCTTCACGAAGAGTTAGGTATTGCAAAGTTGCCGGTTCATTCGATTCTAGACTTCAGGCGTCCAACCAGTTCCTCACAATCTGCAAGCGGGCTCCAGACGCCTTCGTTCCCATACCTGAGGTTGCCGAGGGTAGCCGTCGCGTGATTGCGACGCCAAGATCTGACAGCATGTTTTATGGGGTGTGGAGGCTGCCTACCGGCAACTTCGCCGACACGCAGATAAGGCGGAAAGTCCGATCAACTGCAAAGTTTTGAGAGTTCGTCACCCGCGGAGTTCTACTCGACGCTGGGGAGTGTTTCAGATTTGCGGTGCGGTCACGTACGCACCACCCCTGCGAATGCAGAGGACGGAACCACTCAGTGTTCGGCGGAGTCACTCACTTTGACTCTTTGGTGGGAGGCTGTTCGTAGCCTCAGTTGTCATGGATTGTTTCCGCTCGAAAGCTGATAGGGGGCGGAATGTCTGCAGGGGTGTGGATGCCATCCGTACTCGCTGTTTGTGGCACAACGATGTTTGGAGGCCGGAGTTGGGCTTGGTTGGTTATGTGCGGCGGTTCGTACTTCAACACCTGATAGATCAGCACCATCACAACGGGAAAGAAGAGAAAGCCACAGAACAGTCCTCGCCAGAAATACGACTTCCAGTTTGGAATGTCCTTACTGCTTGCGATGATTCCTGGCACTGCCCCGAACATGAAGAGCAGCGTAGGGATCGCCTCGACGAGAGGCAGCCACCACTCAACTTGCTGACCTTCGGTATTGCCCGCCGGGTGTGGACGTATATTCGACCCGGGAACCCAACTTCGAGCCATTGGGTGGTGATGGTACAACTGCGCGGTGGCCGGCGATGCGACCACCGCAAGAGATGCACTGAGGAGGAGAATGGTTAGGAGCGATCTCCTGAACATGGCCGGACCTAGTTCCAGCCAGACGGAGATGCTACCTGTGGGACGGGCAGAGGGCAGACCGCAAGAAGGGCCTTGATTGCCATCGGCTTGTCGCCACTCAGAACAGCAGTGCGCGGCATGCAGGACGCGACGAGGAACGTCTGTTGAGCTTCATATTTCCGCCAAAAACCTGGTTTGGGTCCACGCATGAGAAATCTCCTGAATTGCGGTTGAACGGTTGAATTGCATTGGGGTTTGAGCCTCGCCGAATGACGAGTCAGTGGGGTACGGTGAAAAAGATCGGGGAATGTCCAGAAAAAAGGCAGCTCCCATGAAGGCAAGCTGCCGGAAGTGGATCACTCGTGTTTCCGCTGGACAGCGGACTTGATCTGCGGAGCCTTTGGCTACACGCAAGAAAGGGTGGGGTCGAATTGGGAGGCTCGACCCTCAAAGCCAGGGTGGTGGGTGGTTGTGACCAATGCAGAACGCGAGGTCAGCGAAGATGAAGTCTTTTATCGCGAAGCCGCAACGAATGTCCCTGACAAAGGCATACTGCTCCAGCGATGCGACGGGTCCCAAAGATTGGTGATTTCGCTACTCTGAACTGGCCCCTTTCGATGGTCTCATTTGGCCCCACCTTGAAGGCGGAGCCCGTTATCTTGTTTTTGGGGTTGTCGGCCCGGAAACGAGGACGGCTTGAGCACAAGGAGGAGCAAGGTGGAACTATACGAGCATATCCGGCGAGAGTACGAGCATGGTGCCGGGACGATCCGCGCGGTAGCGCGGAGATTGGGTGTTCATCGGCGGGAAGTGCGGCAGGCTCTGGCCAGCGCAGTGCCGCCAGAGCGGAAGAAGCCAGAGCGGGAGCGACCGAAGCTGGCCCCGGCGCTGTCGTTCATCGACGCGATTCTGGAAGCGGATTGTCGAGCCCCGCGCAAGCAGCGGCACACGGCGCATCGCATTTGGACGCGGTTGCGACAGGAGAAGCCGGAGATTGTTGTCGGCGAGTCCACGGTGCGCGAGTATGTGCGCCAGCGCAAGCAGGCGATGGGGCTGCTGGGACACGAGGTTTTCGTCGCGCAGTCGTACCAGTTTGGCGACGAAGCACAGGTGGACTGGTACGAGATCTTTGCCGAGATCGACGGCCAGCAGCGCAAAATCTACGTCTTCTGCATGCGCTCGATGGCCTCCGGCGCGGCCTTTCATCGGGCCTATCCGCACGCCACGCAGCAGGCATTTCTTGAGGCTCATGAGTTGGCATTCCATTGGTTTGGCGGAGTCTTTCGCACCCTGAGGTTCGATAACCTGACCTCTGCGGTGAAGAAGATTCTGCGCGGCCATCAGCGGGAAGAGACTACGCGCTTCATCGCGTTTCGCTCGCACTGGGGCTTTCAGGCGGAGTTCTGCACGCCCGGCGAAGGCCACGAGAAGGGCGGCGTCGAGGGCGAAGGCGGCCAGTTTCGGCGCAATCACCTTGTCCCCGTGCCACGGGTGCACAACCTGGAAGAGCTGAACCGGCTTCTGGAGTCTGGAGCCGACCAGGAGCAGGCACGCCTGATCACCGGTCGCAGCCAGACGATTGGCGCATTGATGCTGGCCGAGCGTGAGCATCTGCTTCCGCTGGCCGCCGAGGGCTTCGATCTGGCAGCGCTGCACTTTCCCCAGGTCAACCAGAGCGGCTGCGTCAAGGTGCTGACCAACTTCTACTCGACGCCGCTGCCGGTGGGAACCACGGTCGAGGCCAAGGTCTACTCGGCCTATGTGGAGATATGGCACGGTGGACATTGCGTGGCGCAGCATGAACGCTGCTACGAACGTCATCAACAGGTGTTGGAGCTGGATCATTATCTGAATGTGCTACAGAAGAAGCCTGGTGCCATGGCCGGATCGACGGCTCTGGAACAGTGTCGCGCACAGGGCCGCTGGCCAGCCAGCTACGACCGCTTCTGGGCGAGAGTCAGCGAACGGGAAGGCCGTCAGACTGGCACGCGGGCGATGATCGAAGTCCTGTTGTTGAGCCGCACCTATGGCGCTGCCCGCGTGCGTCAGGCGGTAGAAGAGGCGCTCTTGATGGGCACTTCCAGCCTGAGCGCGATCCGCTATCTGCTCAACGTGGACTGCAAGCCAACAGCAACGGATCTTCCTTCCGTGGAGGCTGGCGAGTTGCACCGCTATGACCGTCCGCAACCCAGCATGGATGCCTACGAGCAACTGCGACCGAACT
>Ga0224557_1003366_pt1 | contig 12523 bp, 11 predicted proteins | sample 714S31014metaG_FD_180677 | JGI IMG/M metagenome (GOLD analysis project Ga0224557, IMG submission 180677) | Peat soil microbial communities from Stordalen Mire, Sweden - 717 S3 10-14 | ecosystem: Environmental > Terrestrial > Soil > Wetlands > Peat | place: Sweden: Norrbotten County, Stordalen... | reverse complement strand
ATTTACGACGGCGTTTTCAAAGCCCGTCACCGAAAATGGATTTGGCATGAAGGCCGAAGAATTGTCGCGGACGGTGCATGTTTCCGCCGGCGGAGAAATTCATCCCGGCGGCGGCAGCCAGAAAGAGGGAATTGCCCGGCAAAGCGAACGGGAAATGGTCACCGAACACCCGACGCCTGACCCGGTTCACGCCCGCGCCCGGCGTCTGGAGGGCGACGTTCGCAATGGCTCGGTGCTCATCGCGGCTATCACAAGTTGCACCAACACCAGCAATCCCTCGGTGATGCTCGCCGCCGGTCTGCTCGCGAAAAAAGCCGTGGAAAAAGGTCTCACCGTCAATTCCACCGTCAAGGCGTCACTCGCGCCTGGCTCGCGCGTCGTCAGCGATTATTTGAACAAGACCGGTTTGCAGCCGTTCCTCGACAAGCTCGGTTTCAACCTCGTCGGCTATGGCTGCACGACCTGCATCGGCAATTCCGGTCCGCTGCATCCGGCCATTGAAGACGCGGTGGTGAAAAATAATTTGGTTGCCGCGTCGGTGCTTTCCGGCAACCGCAATTTCGAGGCGCGTGTTCACCAGAACATCAAGGCGAACTTTCTCATGTCGCCGCCGCTCGTCGTCGCCTTCGCGCTCGCGGGCCGCGTGGATATTGATTTGGCGAATGACGCACTTGGCACCGGCAAGGACGGCAAGCCCGTTCACCTGCGCGACATCTGGCCGAGCCTGAAAGAAGTTCGTGACCTCATGCAGACCGCGTTGCAGCCGGACGTGTTTCGCCGGTTGTATAAAGATTTCGCCGCGCAAAATCCCAAGTGGAACGAAATTCCTTCCAGCACCGGCAACGTGTATGAATGGGATCGCAAATCCACCTACATCCAGGAACCGCCGTTCTTCACGAGGTTCGCATTGCAGTCCGGCAGCATCGCGCCGATCACCGGTGCCCGCGCACTCGCCATCTTCGGCGACAGCGTGACGACCGACCACATTTCGCCCGCCGGCTCCATCAAGAAGACGTCGCCCGCTGGAAAATATCTCATCGAGAACGGCGTGACGGCGGAGGATTTCAACAGCTACGGCTCGCGTCGCGGCAACGACCGCGTGATGACGCGCGGAACGTTTGCAAATGTCCGGATTAAAAATCTCATGGTGCCCGGAGTCGAAGGCGGGGTGACAATGTATCATGGGCCACTAAAAGGCTTTTCGATGTATTCCAAAGAAGGCGGAAATGTTTCAAATTCGCCCAGTCAACATTTTGTTCCAGCTAAAAATTACCAAGAACCAATGAGCATTTACGACGCTGCAATCGAATACCGCGAAAACGGAATCCCGCTCGTTGTTCTGGCCGGCCAGGAATATGGCACCGGCAGCTCGCGCGATTGGGCAGCCAAGGGAACGAATCTGCTCGGCGTGAAAGCCGTCGTCGCGCAGAGTTTCGAGCGTATCCACCGCAGCAATCTCGTCGGCATGGGTGTCCTGCCGCTGCAATTCAAGGACGGCACCACCGCGCAAAGCCTCAAGCTCGACGGCTCGGAGACTTACGACATCGTCGGCCTCGATGCGAACATCAAGCCGCAACAGGACTTGACGCTGAAGATCACGCGCAAGGGCGGGAAGATTGAAAATGTTTCCGTCCGCTGCCGCATTGATACGCCCATCGAGATTGACTACTACCAGCACGGCGGCATTTTGCCTTTTGTGTTGCGGCAGTTGGTGGCGAAGGCATAATTTCAAGCATGAATTGTCCACGCTGCGGTTCGGCGCTTCGTTCCGTTGAATATGACGGACAGGCGGTTTGCGTCTGTCCCGATTGCAAAGGTGAGTGGCTTCAAGCTGGCGAACTCCAAAAAATCGTCGAGCATCACGACGAGGTTTTTACGGCCCAGCAAATCGCGTCGCTGGACGCCGTGAACAAGGAGATTTTCACCGCTGAAAAGAACGACCATGATGAATTGAACTGTCCCGTCTGCCCAAATGTCCAGATGGAGCATTTCAATTACGGCGATACGAGTGGGATTGTTTTGCACAAATGCACCGGGTGCGGTGGCATCTGGATGGACAAGGAACAATTGGCGAAAATTGAGGAGTTGGTTGACGGCTGGAAGGCAGACCTCGGCAAAGACGAGGAGCAATACGGTTCAGTCCTTCAGAAAATTGAAGTGGAGGAACAAAGGGAACTCGACCGCGACGTTTCCATTTCCGGCTTCGGTTTTATAAATGCCGTCTTGCGGCGGTTTTGCGAGTAGCCGATTGCGCTACCGGCTCGCGGCTGTTTCCAGAATCTTGCCGATAATCTGGCGGATGTCTTCGTTGTGTTGTTGCGACGCGATGCCGAAGGCGTTGATGATGTCGAGGATGAACGGGGCGTTCTCGCGGTTGAAGTCGTAATAAACTGTTTCCTTGGATTTGGCAGGGCCGGGCTTCCGCAAATTACCGGTCATGTCCGAAACCTGATTCATCGGCAGGCAGACATACACCATCGCCTGATAACCGACGGCGCGCTGCTTCTGCTTGAGCTGTATTTGCACCGAACCGTGCGGCGTGGTCTTGGTGAATTGCGGCAGACGCTCGACTGCGCTTTGAAAGCCATTCGCCGCCGCGTTGGTTGATACTTCGACTTGCACCGGCTGACTTTCCTCGAACTCGGACGGCTGGATTTTCTTCAAGGCTTCGACTTCCCGAATCAGATCGTTTGTCGAAAGAACGCCGAGCCTCACCGCTTCAAGAATGATTTTGGAAAGCTCGTGGCCGTATTTTGTCTCGCCGGCACGGATAAATCTGATTTCAGGAACGAGGCTCGGGCTGTTCGTGTTTGGGATGTCGTAACCGATTTGCCATTCGATATAATGCTTTTCGCCGAGTGAAACCTTGGATGGCGCGACAGGCAGGCCGAAACCGTCCGTCGTTTGCTCCTTCGCGCGCACCTTGCCGGTCACATCGGTCAACGGCAGGCGGACGCGGATGGAATCGCCGTTTGTGAAAACAAGCACCTCCTTGTAATCCGCATCGGCGCAAATGGCGCGCAACGCGAACACGCAAAAGACAAGCGCGATAACGATGGCTTTCCGCATAAAACTCTTTAGACAGGATTAACAGGATTTGCAGAATTAGTTCAGGGCCAATTTTGTTAATCCTGTAAATTCTGTCTCAAACTTTCTCCGGCTTCACGATGGAAACCACAAACCTGTCCGGCTTGAGATATTTTTGCGCGGCAACTTTGACCTGTTCCAGCGTGACGGCCTCGTATTTCGCGTCATCCAATTCCGCGTGCTGCCAGCCGAGGCCGTAAAGCTCGTCCAGCGCGGTCAGCGACGCGAGGCTGCCGAGGTCCTGCCGCGCGATTTTTTTCTGGCCGATGATTTTGGCCTTGGCGCGCTTGAGTTCCTCGGCGGTCAAACCTTCCGTGCGCAGTAATTCCGCTTCCTTGAACAACTCCGTTTCCACCTGTGCTGCCTTGGCCGGCTCGGTGCCGGTGTAAAACGCGAAGTAGCCGGGCGCGAGTCCGGCCAGATTCTGCGCGCCGACGTAATACGCCAGTCCGAGCTGTTCGCGGATGCGCAGGAACAACCGCGAGCCGAGGTCGCTGCAACATTCCTGCAAAACATCCAACGCGTAACGATCCTCGCTGTCCATCGTCGTGCCGACAAAGCCGATGACCAGCACGGCCTGCTTTTTGTCGCGGAATTCTTCTACTCTTTTGGGAAATGTTCCCCTCACCCCGTCCCTCTCCCCATCGGATGGGGAGAGGGTGGCCGAAGGCCGGGTGAGGGGTTTCCAATTGGCAAATGCTTTCTCGACAGCGGCCCGGACATCGCCGGACTTCACGTCGCCGTAAATCGCCAGCACGCAATTGTTCGGCACCGCGAGCTTTTGGTGGAACGCTCTCAAATCGCCGGTGGAAATCTTCCCGACGGATTCCTCCGTGCCAAGCGTGTCCAGCCCGTAGCCGGTGTCGCCGAACAATCCGCGCCGCATCGCGACGCTCGCGCTCTTCAGCAGATCATCCTTCCGAGCGGATATGCTCGCAATCTGCACCTCGCGTTCGCGGTCCAGTTCGTTGACGGGAAACGTCGGGTTCAGCACAACATCGGCGAGCAAATCCAAGCCGGTCGCGAAATCGCTGCTCAACACCTCCGCGTTCACGCCAAAACTGTTGTTGCCGCCGTAGCTGTCAATGCTGCCGCCGACGGATTCAATCTCCGTGGCAATCTTCTCCGCGCTGCGCGTGGGCGTGCCCTTGAGCAGCGTCTTGGCGAGCAGTTGCGTGATGCCGTTGTTCGCGGTCGTTTCCGCCAGCACGCCGCCCTTGAACGCCGCGCGAAATTCCACGAACGGCAGCCTATGATTCTCCTTCACCAGCAGGCGCAGGCCGTTCGGCAATTCAAACTTCTTGACCGGCTGGTCGCTGTTCGTTTCAACCGCCGCCGAAATTTTCGGCGACGTGCCGTTCGGCAACAGCGCGTAAAGCGTGCGGTTTTCCGCCGTGACATATTGGCGGCCGACACGCTGGACATCGCCATGCGTCACGCGCTTGACGGCGGCGAGGTAGCGCTCCGAGAAGGTGAGATTGTTCGCCGCGAGCCAGCTTCCGCCGAGATCGTTCGCCTGACCTTCCATCGTCTTGCGCGTGGACAGCGTGGCGGACGTGAATTGCTTCACCGCCTTCTGCACCTCGTTGGACGAAACCGAAATGGATTTTATTTTCTCGATCTCGGCCAGAATCGCGTCGCGCGATGCGGTGAACTTGTCCGCGTCCACAATCGCGCTGATGCCGAAGAGTCCGGGATTGCCGGGGCTGTAAGTCCACGCGTCCACATGATGCACGAGTCCCTGCCGCTCGCGCACCTGCTGGAACAGCCGCGAACTGCGCCCGCTGCCGAGCAACACCGCCAGCACGTCCAGCGCCGGCACGTCGGGATGGCGCAATTCCGGGATGTGCCACGCGAAATGCAGATGCCCCAGCTCTATGGGCGCTTCCTCGACGATTTCGCGCGCCGCCGTCTGTTTCGGTTCCTCGGGCAAAACCATCGGCGGCATCGCCTTCGCCTTGCTCTGCGCGTAAGCCTCGCGGATTTGCGCCACCACCTCGTCGTTCTGGATGTCGCCGGTGACGACGTAGAAGACGTTGTTCGGCGCGTATTTCTCCGTGTAATAACCGCGGATGTCGTCCGGCTTCAGTTCGTTGAAAATGTCCGGATATCCGATGACCGTGAGGCGATACGGACTGCGCGTGTAAGCCGTCTCAAACAACCGCCGGCTCGCGCGCCGGCCCGGATCATCCACGTTCATGTCCATCTCGCGGCGGATCACGTCCATTTCCTTGGTCAGTTCATCCGGCGGCAGCGACGCGTGCTGCATGATGTCGCACAGGATGTCAATCGCCGTGCGCGCGCCCGTGTTCGGCACGTCAATATGATAGACCGTGCGGTCGAAGCTCGTGTAGGCGTTCATGTAACCGCCGGCCTCCTGCACCTCCTGGTCAATCCGGCTGCCGGGCCGCGTGGTGGTGCCCTTGAACAGCATGTGCTCCAGCACGTGCGACAACCCCGCGCCGAGCCAGCGGCCCTCGTGGATGCTGCCCGCCATCGCCCACGCCTGCGCGCTCACCACCGGCGCGCTGTGGTCCTCGCGCACGATGATGACGAGGCTGTTGTCCAGCGTGGTGAGCTTGACGCCGGGCGGCAGGGCGGCGATGTCGTTGGCGGATGAATGTGTCATGTCAAATCAGCGTGCAATTTAATTTCAATAAACCTCGTCATGCGTTCCAACCGCCAATAAATGAATTTCAATTTCGCCTGTGGTTGGATTTTTCACAAAATCGAAAACAATTCGCAGGTCGTAACTCACCGAACAGGACCAGGTGCCGGCCAGTTCACCCTTCAATTTATGAGTCCGCAACGAAGCGTGTCTGGGATCGGCGGCCAGTTGTGTCAGCGTCTGCCCGATTTCGGAAAGCAACTTTTTGTCGCGTCCGACGACCCGTTTGACCGCGCGCGTGAATTTTGCGCTCCAAACGAGATTCATCGCGCGCTCAACTGGGAAATGAAATCCGCCGCCGTGCCGCGATGCACCTTGCCCCGGCGATAATCATTTCGGGCTTGGCCGATTTCCTTTACCAGTTGACGCCGCCGCATGGCCGCCACTCGTTTGGTCACGACTTCGGCGAGAATGGCTTGGTCATCCGTCGGCAGGGATTCGACGGAAGCCAAAACCGCTTGAAAACGGGAGGTTTTAACCGCTGTCATGATTGCGCTCATAAAATCAATCTTCATTTCCGTGGCAGCCCGTGGAGATAATGGTCGTGGTTTCTGGCGAAATCGGCGGGCAATCCCTCGATGTGCGCGGCGATTTTCAAAAGGCCATCCGTAAACCGGTCAGCTTGCGCTTTGGAAATGGATGCATCACCGCCACCGCCAGGAATCCATTTGGAAGCCTGGCGTTTGTTCGGCAATTTGGCCGGTGCGGCGAGCGTTTTCATGGCTTGAAGCTAACACATGGCCAGACGCGAAGCAATCGGTTTGACCGCGCGCGTGAATTTTCGGTCGTGATACACTAGATTGTTGATGTTGCTTCTTCAATCAGCCTTTCGATTGTCCACGTTTCGGTTGCTAATTTCAAGCCTACCGCTGGCGTGCAACCGAGCGTGGTGTGAACCTTGCAAAAGTTGTATGCCGCAATGAACAGGCTGATTGCGTGCTTGTGGTTTTCCAGCTTCCGCGACCAGCCCAAGCCCAATCGGGCAAACCGCTTGTTAAAATGCCTCACAGACAGGGGGGGGCGCTCCACAAACGACGTGTTGATTCTGTCCTGACGCGGTGCGCCAGCCTGAATCCGAACCTTGACGCCCGTGCAGCGTGGCGGGCTGTAACGCCGTATCGCCTCACCTTACCGGGGACGTTGTCCCCGGCTAATTTCCGTCCGTCGCTCCGCGACTTTTGCACCATAGGTTTGCGGATTTGGAGTGCGCGGTCACGTCCGCGCTTTCAAAGCGGCGACATGTCGCCGCAGTCCACGATCCCGTGGCAGCCGGCGTGAGCCGGCTCAAACTCCTCCCGATGAAATAATGCGCTGACTCGCGTCCGCTGCCACATTAATACGGAACCGGGACACCGAGCACAAGACCTCCGGCGAAATCCGGGTCTGCATCAGCCACAATCACGTTGAAGATCCCGTGGCCGCCGCGCAGGCGGAATTCCCGCGCCTGGGCATGAACAAGTCGCCGGGACGGAACGGCGTGCTGATTTTTGTTGCGCCGCGCTCGCAGAAATTTGCCGTCATTGGCGATGAAGCGATTCACGCGAAGTGCGGGGATGAATTCTGGCGGAAGCTGGCGGACGTCGTGAGCGGTTACTTTCGGAAAGCCGAATTCACGCCGGGCATCATCCACGGCGTGCAAAAGGCCGGCGAACTGCTGGCGGAACATTTCCCGCGTCAGCCCGGTTAACCAGGAGCGATTTGGTGTAAGATGGTTAAGTCCGGCTTATGTCCATTCATCAATGGCCCGCCAGGTTCAGCAAATGCCGGGTTTCAAACAGAAAAATCCACCACCAGACCAACAGCACGCCGCCGCGCAAATAGAACGAAACCGCCAGAAATCCCATGACGATTTTGCCGGTCAAGACTGCGGCAAAGAGCGGCGGCGGGAGCGGCGTTGGGAGCGACTGGATTCTCAACACCAGCAACAAAGCTCCGAACAGGACGGTCAGATTGGTTGCCACCCAACGATTCTTGAACAGCCGCATGAGCCAATCAAAGGGGGCGAAGAGCAGGAACAATTGGTTGATGGCGAGTGAAAACAGCACAAATGCGAACCAATGCTCCAGATCAGCCGGATAATCCTGCGGAATTTTTGAACGGAGCAACGGGTCAAGCAACAGATCGAACACCGCCGCCGCGATGACGGCAATCACAGTCGCCGCGATGAATGGTCCCGCTTCCGGTTTGAGAATAAAAACGGGCCGATGGGTGTATTGCGTGTGCCACGCAAAGACAAAACCCCAGAGGACGATGCCACATAAAAAGATTGTGCCTTCCAAATACCAGACAGGCTCGGAACGGTCCAGCCAGAGCGACAGGCGGGGATAACAAGCCAGCGTCGAAGCCAGAGCGGCGCTGACCGCCAAATTCAGAACCCGTGGTTGGAGGAGGTGGCGCACGTTTTGACTGACAGTTGAGGGCGCAGATTATGCTGTTTGGCTGGGAGAGCCAAGATGCTTCTTTCTTTCCAGGCCGGTTGGAAATTTAAGCCGCCGGCCCGAAGCGTCAAATCAGGACACCGCCAAATATTCCAGTCAAATGTCACTTGCGTTTTGTGCCAACGAGTCGTATAGAACCATGGAACCCAGAAATCGAGGCTGACATGTCCAATTATCTTTATGAAGCGGTGGATGCCGGCGGGTTGAGGAGCCAGGGCGCGCTGGACGTCATTGATCAAAGTGAAGCATTGAAACGAATCCGGGAAATGGGTTTGTTTCCAACAACGGTCAGGAAGGCTGCGTCTGGCCAGCCACAGCCGCATTCGTCAGCCGGCCGCACAACGTTCCAAATCCCGCGCTGGATGTCCGAGGGCAGAATCAAACCCGCGGTGCTCGCAGTGTTCACCCGGCAGTTGGCAACATTGGTGGATGTGGGGATGCCCCTCCTGCGCGGATTGCGCCTGTTGCAGGAACAAGAGGAAAACCGGACGTTGAAGCGCGTCATCACGGAGGTGGCCAAAAACGTCGAAGGCGGAGGAACATTGTCCGAGGCGCTGGCGGCGCATCCCAAGGTGTTCAGCCGGCTCTACGTCAACATGGTCAAGGCCGGTGAAACGGGCGGCATCCTGGAATTGGTGCTGCGGCGTCAGGCGGAGTTCATGGAGAAGGCGCTCAAGATCAAAGGCAAAGTCAGGGCCGCCATGTTTTATCCGGTGGCCGTGATGATCGTGGCGGCGGGAATTCTCTCGCTGCTGCTGGTCTTTATCATCCCACGCTTCCAAACGGTCTTTGAGGGATTGCTAAATGGAAGGCAGATGCCAGCCTTCACCCTCGCGGTCTTGAAGATCAGCGACGTGTTCAAGAGCCACTTTTTGGCTGCCGGAATGGTGCTGCTCGCCCTGATTGTTGCGTTCCAGTTTTGCCTCCGCACCCGGCTTGGCCGGCGGTGGTTCGACAAATTCAAACTGGTGGTGCCCGTTTTGGGCAAGGTTTCCCGAAAGGTGGCGCTTTCACGATTTGCGCGGACGTTCGGGACGCTGCTCGGCAGCGGTGTGCCCGTTCTTCAGTCGTTGGCCATCGTGAAGGAAACGGCCGGCAACGTCATCGTGAGTGACGTGATTTCCAATATCCATGACAGTGTGAAGGAGGGCGGAACCCTTGCCGAGCCCCTGAAGGAATCCCGGATTTTCCCGGCCATGATTGGCGGCATGGTGGACGTGGGCGAACAAACCGGCGCCCTGCCCGAAATGCTCTTGAAAATCGCCGATACCTGCGACGAGGAAGTGGACAACGCCGTCACGGCCATGACATCGCTGCTCGAACCGGTCATGATTATTTTTCTGGCGGTCGTCGTCGGCAGCATCGTGATCGCCATGTTCCTGCCACTGATTGTCATCATTAACGACCCGGGCTTCGGCGGCGGCGGTGGTAATTGAGGCGTTGCGCGCCGCCCCGCATTTACAATAAATGGGCACTGCTGGAGATGGCGCACATCAATCTGCAAGCGAAGCCTCCGTTCACACGACAAGGGGAAATGATTTTGGATTTGTTTGAAGAGGAAAAGCTGTGGAAGACTTCATGGTTGTCCGCTGTTTTCCGCCAGCCAGGTCAACACCCGCGGAACAAGGTCGGCAAAAAAATATGTCACCGCTTCGTGCGTTGCATCCGGCACCACAATCAATTCACTTCCGGGGGCCGCCAGCGCGTGTAATTGTTCCACATCGGCCACGGGTGTGATTTTGTCCTTCGCTCCGGCTACAAAAAGCGCGGTCACCGGACGCCGGGCCAGTTCGGTTGTGGTATCGAGTTCACCGGCGGGTATCTCCAAAACGGCAGGCAGTTGTTTCAACCCGGCCTTGATCAACGTTTTCGGCAGCCATGCGGCATATTCGTGTCGAAGGTTCAAGACGGCATTGGACAATCCCGCGTAAGGCGCGACCGCCACCACCGTGCGAACGCGCGGTTCGACCGTCTTCCATCGCAATGCCAGCGCCGCGCCATAGGATTCCCCAAACGCCGCCACCGGTTCTTTCAACTGGCCGTCCTGCGCCAGTTTGTCCAGCAACTGGCTCAAGTCGTTCGTTTCCCGGACACCGAAATAAATCTGGCTGCCCGTGGATTTGCCGTGTCCGCGCAGGTCCACCAGCACACATCGCCAACCTTCCTGGGCCAGCCGCAACGCCCAAGGCGCCATCGAAAACTGGGCCAGCCCGTAACCGTGCAGCAACACCACCGTGCCGCGCGGGGCTGACGTCCAGACATTCGACCTGCCAGGAACGTCGGCATGGAAATCGAACTCGAACTGTTTTCGTCCGCGTTCCAGCCAGTTGGTCGAGGAACTTATCAGGTTATAATCCGCCGGCTCGACGACGCGATAACACAGCCGCGCCGTCGGCGGCCCTACCGCCGCAAATTGTTTGGAAAAGTTCGTGAGAAACTTCGGACTGAATGCCAGCGCCACGGGCGCCTTGGGCGCGAACCACGTTGGATATGTATTCGGCGCCTGTGCCATCCGACGAGCCATGAAAGTGCCGCAGCCCGCCGTGCTCAAAACCAGCAGGACGGGCAGAAGCAACCGAAACAACCTTTGCCGCATCACCCTGATTGCTTAACCTGTTTCCGTCCATTTGCCAAAAAAATCTTCATAAGAAATGGTGCCGACGGAGGGGGTCGAACCCACACATCCTCACGGATACTAGATTTTGAGTCTAGCGCGTCTGCCAATTCCGCCACGTCGGCCACCAACGTTATCAAGAATTTTCGCAGCTTCGTCACTCTCGTTTTTGTCCATTGATTCCCGGAAATTCCAATCGTAATCCTTACAGGATCACCAGCAGGATTCCCGGAAACTCAAGGAACACTTGCCAACCGACGGCAAGTGCCGCTCATTTCCGAAAGTGCCGCGTCTGCTGCAATACATTATCAGCGGAAACTGTTTTGGGAAAGTTAAAATCACGGAAAACGGGCCGGCCGAACTTGCAGACCACGGTGCGGAACTCCGCGCAATTGCGGCTGAACGATTTTTTGAAGGGGCATCGAGAAAACCGGCTGCGCGATGTGCATCAATTTTGTTCCGGGTCGGACGAAGCGTGTGGGCGTTTCAATCCCAGAATGCTGATGAAGAAACTCCACAGGATGGTTTGAAAGCCGAGCGCGGTTAGCGTCATGCCGGGTATCACCCGGCGCATGGTGACGGCGTAATCGAGATGGCCGAAGTGAGCCTCCTTCCATTGCCACACGGAGTCGCCGAGCAAGATCAGTCCGGCCAGCAAGGCCAGCGCGCCGATGGCCAGCCCGCGTTCAAGATAAATCAATTGAAAAAAACGCTCCAAGTGCGGGTCTTTCGGCAGCAACCTCTCGTTGACGGCAAAAGTTTTGGCGCAGACGGCGAATAGAATGGATTGATACCCGAGCAACATGGCGAGGCTGGAAAACAAAAGCGTGTGCGCGTCAAACGTCACGCCGTTAATTCGCAGGCCGGGCAGCGCCACCGCGTAACCGATGGCTCCCAGCGCCGCCAGAAGAAAACCAGGGATTAAAAAAAGCCAGCGCGGGCTGAACACCAAAAAAAAACGCAGCGTGCGCCAGCCATCGCGGACCGTTCGCAGGTGCGGCGCGTGCGCCGTGCGCCCGCCGGGATGCAGCGTGACGGGGATTTCCGCGATGCGCGCGCCGTGCAGGCTGGCCTTGATGATCAACTCGGTGGCGAATTCCATGCCTTCGCATTGAAGTTCCAGCCGCTGATACAATTCCTTCGTGAAGCCGCGCAGCCCGCAATAAACGTCATGGATGGGCGCGGCGAACATGTGACGCGCCATGATTGAAAACATCGGATTGCCCAGCCACCGGTGCGAGAACGGCATTGCGCCCGGCATCACCTTCCCGCCGCCGGCGGGCAGGCGGCAGCCTTGCACCAGATCGAACCCCTCGCGCAGCTTGGCCACAAAATTTCCCACCTCCCCAAAATCATAACTCTCATCAGCGTCGCCCATCACGATGAATTTTCCGCGCGCCGCCTCGATGCCGCCGCGCAGCGCATTGCCGTAGCCCTTTTTCGTCACCGCCACAATTCGCGCGCCCTCGCGCGCGGCTATTTCCTGCGATCCGTCGGTGCTGCCGTTGTCGGCGACGATGATTTCGCCGCGCACGCCCGACCGCTCCAGTCCGAGTCGCGCCTGGCGGATGCAATTGGCCAGCGTCTCCGCCTCGTTCAGGCAGGGCATGACGATGCTGGATTCAACGGAATCGGCCACGGACACATTTTATTCAAATGCCACGGCAGTTGGCGAGGACGGGTTTTAATGAGGCGCGAGAATGTGGGTTTAAGCGC
>Ga0224557_1003363_pt1 | contig 12526 bp, 7 predicted proteins | sample 714S31014metaG_FD_180677 | JGI IMG/M metagenome (GOLD analysis project Ga0224557, IMG submission 180677) | Peat soil microbial communities from Stordalen Mire, Sweden - 717 S3 10-14 | ecosystem: Environmental > Terrestrial > Soil > Wetlands > Peat | place: Sweden: Norrbotten County, Stordalen... | reverse complement strand
AATACCTGTGGACATAAAGCCCGGTCAGGCTGTCGGTCTCGGAAAGTTTCTCGACCTCCTCGTACAGATGGACCTTTTCAAGGGAAATGGCTATCTGGTTTGAAAGCATCCTGATTGATTCTATCTGTTTTTCATCGAACATATTAATCTTGCTGCCTGAAATAAACAGCACGCCAAGCAGTTTGTTTTTTACATAAAACGGGATGTAAATTACGCACTTATTGAGTTCCATGGTAAGCCCGGCATCTCCCGGAATTTTTGACGTGTCCTGGATGTATATATATTCCTGGCTTTTCCCCACCGATTTCAGGATCGCGTTCACAAAAGTTTTCTCATTGTCCCGTATGGATTCCTCATCGTAACCGAACGACTGCGCAATGTAATACTCGTATTCCTTCTTAAAAATTATCATAAAGGTTATGTCATCCGGGGATATCTTGAAATTATTGCGTATTATTTTCTTCAAAACAGCCGTTGTGAGTTCCATTGTTTCGTCATGATTAAGCGACGACCCGAGCTCTTTTGCCGCGTCATAAAGCGACCTTATATCCTTTATCTGCTTTTCAAGAAGGTCGTCTTTGAGCATCGCCCCGTCCAGGCTGTCCTGTTTGCCGGCTTCCAGCAGGCGCTTGTTTTCCCCGAGCCCGGCTTTGCGTTCCTCAATACCGGCAATATGCGACAAAAACGGCATTGTAAGAAGATACACGGAAGCATACTGTATGACGGCAATCAAGGCTATAAGCGGAGTTATCTGTTTTAACGGGAATAAAAGGACGCCTGTAAAAAGGACCGCCGCGGCAAAAAACATTAACTGGGCTCCATAGTTCATGTTATTCCTGGAAAAAAGAAGGATTATTGAAAGGGAAAGCACCGAATAGTTATCCTGGGGCGAACGCAGCCATACGTTTAATATTATTATAAAAACAGCCGTGGACGCAAAAAGAATTGCCGGGAAGACAGACTTATTATTCATCGTTCAGGTCCTCCCAGAAAGTCACCTTGTTCCTTCCGTTTTCCTTTGAATAATAGAGGGCCTTGTCCGCCCTGTTTATAATTTCCATGAGCTTCAGGCTGTCCCCGGCTTTGAATTCCACCCCGCCAAGGCTCAGCGTAAGCTTTATGCCCTGTTTTTCATCGACAGCCACAATCATCTTCGAAAATCCGTCGCGCAGCCTCTCGGCAACAAACCTCGCGCCGTTGCTGTTCGTGCTGGGCAGTACAATTGCGAATTCCTCCCCGCCGTACCTTCCCACAAGGTCGACATCCCTCAGATTTTCCTTTAAAAAATCCCCGAGGCATTTTAAAACCTTGTCCCCGAATAAATGTCCATAATTGTCGTTACAGTCCTTAAAATGGTCAATGTCAATCATCAGGTAAGAGAAAGAGGATTTTGCCTGTTTCGAGCGCTTCATTTCCTCATCCATCTTTTCAATAAAATAGCGCCTGATATAGAGCCCGGTAAGGCCGTCCTGGGTGGCAAGCGTTTCCGTCTTCTCGTAAAGCATTGAATTCTCCACCACCGAAGAGCACATGTCGCCGAGATAGTTCAGGAGCCGGGCATCCTCGTTGTCAAATACGTCCTGTTTTTCCGAATAAAACTTCAGGATGCCGATGAGGCGTTTTGTTTCAAAAAGCGGTATTGCTATCAGGGACTTAAAATGTATCCAGTCCCTGCGCAGGTTCCTGAACCTGAAATCGTCGTCAATGTTCTTTATCAGGAGGGTGTATTTATTTTTTATTATCCATTCGTCAAACGGATCCTTCTTGTACAAATTTACCGTTTCCCGCTGTGAAATCTCGTTCTTTTTGGGCTCTACCGCCGGTGAAAAAGTGTCGGACTCGCGGTTTTTTACAAGCAGCATCGGGGTGACTTCTTTTTCTCCGATCAATCCGGCCAGGTACTTGTTGATTACGCCCACTATTTTATTACGGTCAAGCGTGGATAGAAGCTCTTCCGCGACCCTGTTTAACATCCTGTAGTTCTCTATTTTCCCCACATTGGCGGAAATAGCGTCGTTAAGTTTTTTCAGGCGGTCGCCGGAGACTATCCTGTCGGAATCTATCTCGTTTTCCATAAGATTGTTATGCTGTTCCCTCTCGTCAAGGTTGTCTATTAATCCATTGAAATACCAGACAAATGCCGCGCAAAATACCGCAATAAAATAAAACGGGGTCCTGGCAGTTCCTTCAGCGGAAAAAGAAAGGAATATGCTGCCAAGCATGAAAACAAGGCCGAATATGCCGCCGCCGATTTTTCCCATGGTTAAAAAAGCGTAAATCACAAGCGTAAGCCCCATGGCTATAGCCGCGGCATGCCTTGAAGTGTAAGAAATATTGTAAAGCAGCACCGTCAGGGCAATAAGCACTGCCGAATTTATCACTATAAACCTGATAGAACTGTTTTTCCTGTAATAAAAAGCGTCAAGCACCGTTTTGGCCATCATATCCCACTGAGTTTTTTCTTAATATGGTTATAAAAGCCTCTACAACAGCCGGATCAAACTGTGTCCCGGCGTTCTTGCGCAGTTCCGAAACCGCCAGCTCCTGCGGTATCATGTCGCGGTATGCGCGGGCCGATACCATTGTATCATACGCGTCGGTTACGTGTACTATGCGCGCACCGAGCGGTATTGCGTCGCCCTTAATGCCGTCAGGATACCCCTTTCCGTCATATCTTTCATGATGATGGAGTATTATGGGCACCATCGGCGCCAGCGATTCGATCTCTTTTATGATCATGGCGCCGATAACCGGATGTTTCCTGACTTTTTCAAATTCCTCCGGAGTCAACTTTGTCGGCTTTTTTATAATATCGTCGGGTATGGCTATCTTGCCTATGTCGTGAAGCAGCGCCGCGTATTTTATATTTTCCACATCGCGTTCCGGCAGCCCCATTGCTTCCGCAATTTTAAGGGAATATTCCGAAACTTTCTGGGAATGTCCGAGGGTAAAGTGGTCCTTCGCGTCCACGGTGGACGACAGGGCCCTTATGATGCTTATCTGGTCCCTTTTCATCGACTCATAAAGTTTTACATTCTCTATGGAAAGCGCGGCCTGTTTCGCCAGTATTGTAAGCAGGGATAAATCTTTTGTGGTAATGTCGCCTTCCGGCGTATCGGTTATTATGTCGATTAATCCTACCGGCTTGTCATGCGCGATTAATGGCACCAGGACAAAGGTGACCTTTTCACTGTCGGAAGGATCCTCCTCGATATCCGGCATGGCGATTGTTTTTCCTTTTTTAAGGGTCCACTCGATGACTTTCTGCTTATTCTGGAGGTTCACTTTCTGTTCGATTTTCCTGCTGATATTGCGCTTAAGGGCTATATCGACTTCCCCGGTCTTCTCATCAACAAGAAAAAGCATTGCCCCCTGGCAGGATATTATCTCGGATACAAGGTCAAGCAGTGAATTTAAAACACGCTCAAGGGTTTTCGCCTCGGCAATTATCTCGACCAGGCGGTATAATGTGGTGAGTTCCTCGAAAGACTGCCTTAATCCTTCGTTTATAACTTCGAGGTTGTTTGTGTATTCCTTTAATTCTTTTATTTCCTTTATATCTTCCTCGGTCTGGCTCAAATTAAATAATACCTCCGGCGCGTTTTTCTTACTGCGGCATGTTTACAAAAGCTTCCGCCTCTTTGAGTTCCTTATCAAGTGAATTCATCAGTTCAGCTTCGCCGGCCTCGTCCAGGGAAAAGAGCTCCCTGCCCTCTTTTGATATGGGCATTATGACGTAATCCCCGGAAAATCCTATTGATTTTTTCTTGCATATAATGTCGGCCACATTAATTATATGGGCCATTACGTTTTCCTCGGTTTCCTGCTCCGGGTGGTGGTGCGCGGCTATCCCGGCTTTTAACTCGTGGGGCAGGTTCCATTTTTCCGCCATCATTTTTCCGACAACCGCGTGGTCAATGTGCATAATTTCGTTCTCCGCCTCATAAACCGAAATATTCCGCTCTTTAGCCAGTTTCATCACATCCCTGTATTCCTTGTGCATGAATTGTTCAAAGAAATTTTTCCCTATATCGTGGAGCAGCCCCGCGGTAAAAGCCCCCTCGGGCGAACGGTATTTTATTTTTTTCGCGAGAAGCGACGCGCATATGGCCACGCCCACGCAGTGTTTCCAGAAATCCTGATGTGAAAAATCCGAATCATTTTCACCGGTAAAAACCTTGTAAACCGATACGGTCAAAGCCAGGTTCCTGATGGTATCAAACCCGAGTATTGACACAGCCTGGGTTATATTTTTTATTCTGAATGGGAAGCCGTAAAACGCGGAATTAGCGAGCCTTAAAACCTTGGCAGTGAGCGCCTGATCGACGGTTATTATCCTTGAAAGGTCCGACGCCGAGGTAAGGGGGTTTGACACAACCTGGATAACCTTGGCAACAACTATTGAAAGGGTGGGCAGAGCCTTAATTTTGCCCAGAATCTTGTTTATGGCCTCTTCCTGTTCTTTCTGGTCCATAAGTCTCCTTTCAAGATTTTATCCATTATTTTGTCTATTTTTCCGAATAAATCCTCTTTGGTGCTATTATTATAAACAATATAATCGCTTAATGCAATCTTTTTCGAGGACGGGAAAAAATCCTGGAATTTGCGAATCTTCTCAAAATACCTGCGGTCGGACGCTTCCCCTATCCTTTTTTTCCATTCACCGGCAGATGCCCTTATGAGTATTATTTTATCGGCTCTTGTATAAAAACCGCTCTCAAAGAGAATGGCCATATCCACTATGACCACGGAGCCGGCTGTGTTTTTTATCTCTTTTTTAAGTTTTTTTATCAGCGCCGGGTAAATAAGGCAGTTAAAATCCCAGTAGTCGCGCCTGTCGCCGAAAACAATCTCGCCCAGTATGCGCCTGTTTATCTCTCCGTCTTTTTTTATAATAACCGGGCCGTATTTTCTTTTTAATATCCCGTACAGCGAGGAGCCTTTCTTATAAAGCGCATGCGCCAGGCAATCCACGTCAATAACCGGATACAGTTTCTGAAGATAGGCGCAGGCCTCGCTTTTACCCGCCTTGGTCGCCCCGGTCACCGCAACTACAATTTTTTTCTTAACCGCACTCATACCAGTTTTCCCCCTGCCCCATGGTCACAGTCAACGGGACTCTAATTTTAACTGCGCTTTCCATAATTTTTCTGACGGCATCCTTAACCGCTTCCGCTTCCCTTTTAGCCGCGGAAAAAACAAGTTCATCATGTACCTGCAGTATCATCTTAGCACCAAACCCCGATTTTTTGAACTCTTCATTTATTGATATCATCGCCAGCTTGATTATATCCGCCGCCGTTCCCTGTATGGGGGCGTTTATTGCCGCGCGCTCCGCGAATTCCCTGATATTCCTGTTGGAGGAATTTATCCCCTCCATGAACCTTTTTCTTCCTGAAATGGTCGAAACATATCCCGAGGCCCTGGCTCCTTCAAGCAGTTCTTCCTGGTATTTTTTCACCCCTTTAAAAGTCGCAAAAAATGAATCTATATAACCCCTGGCCTCGTTATTTGACACTTTGAGCTGTTTTGCCAGGCCGAACGGCGAGATTCCGTAAACAATGCCGAAATTTATCGTCTTTGCCGCGCGCCTGTGCGCCTTTGTGAGGAATTCAACGGGCGTGGCGAATACCTCGGAAGCCGTCAGCGAGTGGATATCCCCGCCCTTCATGAAAGCCTCGGTCAGTTTCTCATCGCCGGAAAAATGGGCAAGTATGCGCAGTTCTATCTGTGAATAATCAGCCTTGATGAGTATTTCCTTTTTCGCCAGCGGTATGAATATTTTCCTTATTTCCCTACCCTCATCGCCCCGGGAAGGTATATTCTGTATGTTCGGGTTGGATGAAGAAAGCCTTCCGGTGGCGGTCACGGACTGGTTATAATCCGGGTAAAGCATTCCGTCTACTGTCGTCTTTTCCTTTATTGACTCCAGGAACCCGGTTTTGAGCTTGTTTAACATTCTGTACCTTAATATATCCGCGACTATCACATGGGAAGATTCAAGGGATAACAATACTTCGTTGTCTGTGGAATATCCGGTTTTGTTCTTTCTCTGTTTCGGAAGGTTTAACTTTTCAAAAAGCAGTTCCCCCAGCTGCTTCGGGGAGTTGATGTTGAATTCGTTTCCGGCTTCTGCGTAAATCCTTTTTTCCAGCCCGGCAACATCGGCGGCGGTCTTTTTTATAAGTTCATCAAGAAAAGGGGCGTCGATTTTAAGGCCGGTAAGTTCCATTTCGGCGAGAACCAGCGCCAGAGGGGCTTCAATGCCGGTATATACCTTTTCAAGGCCGGCTTCCTTGAGTTTATCCATGAGTATGCCGCCCGCTTTTTGCGCGGCTTCAAGGTTTGCTCCTGAATATTCCGCTATTTTTTCCGCGTCCGCGTCCTTTGAGTTTTCCTGCCTGGCGCCTTTGCCTGCCGCGTCGTCATATGACGGGTAAAAACCCCCAAGATACTCTGAGAAGACAAGGGAATGATGTGGTTTTGCCCGGTCCGGATTTAAAAGATATGCGGCAAGCATTATGTCAAAAGCCTCCCGCGGCATGCACCGGCATGATTTGTAAAGTTCTTTTATGGAATTGGTTATGACTTTTTTGCCCTTCAGGTCCATGCCCTTAAAATCCGCGCCGTGGATATAATAATTCACGCCGCCTGCCCTGACGGAAACCAGCTTAAGCCCGCCATCGCCGCGGTCAAGCAGTATGACAAGCTCTTCAGCCGCGCCGATTTTTTTTATTTCATTTTCACCCGCGTGGCGCGCCATATGCAGTCCGGCAGGGCCGTCAGCCGCGGATTCCTTCACGTTATTGGCGGTTTCCTTCTTTTTCTCCCCGATTTTTGACGTATCCTTAAAAAGCAGCCCCCTGTCCGTAACAAGGGACCTGAAATTATAACTTATAAATTGTTCGTTCAGTGCTTCCATATCTATCAACGACGTCGAGCAGCTTTTCAGGTTCAGCTCAATGTTATCCAGCAGTTCCCGGTCCGGCTTGAGCACCGCGAGTGTTTTTGAAAGGCGGGCCTCTTTTTCTCCGGCCTTGAGTTTTTCCCGCTGTTTGTCCGCTTTTACCCTGTCAAGATTGTCATAAAGATTCTCAATTGTCCCGAATTCCTGCACCAGCTTATATGCCGATTTTTCGCCGATGCCTTCCACCCCGGGAATATTATCCGACGCGTCCCCCATAAGGGCCAGCACATCGGCTACATGGGCCGGCTGGATGCCGAAATCCTCCATTATTTTCTCCGGGGTGACCAGCATTTCACCCTTCTTTCCGAACTTCATAATGGATACATTATCGTTAACAAGCTGCATCATGTCCTTGTCGGACGATATTATCACCACTTTTAAACCCGGGCCGGCCAGCGACGCGGCAGCCGCCATGATATCGTCCGCCTCGTAACCCTCAATCTCAAAGGCCGGCAGGTTGCCTGTTCCGGCAAATTCTTTTATGAGACCCATCTGCGCCCTCAATGATTCCGGCATTTTCTCGCGCTGTGCCTTGTATCCGGCATAAAGTTTATGCCTGAATGTTGGCTTTGGATGGTCAAAAGTCAGGGCGAGATAATCGGGCTTCTTTTCACGGAGCAGCTTCATGACCATGTGATAAAACCCGAGGACCGCGTGCACTTCCATACCGCGTGCCGTCAACGGGGGCATTGCGTAAAAGGACCTGTACGCGTACCCGTTGCCGTCAACTATGTAAAAAGTTTTCAATAAAAAACCTCCGGAAATTTCTATTTGATTTTCTTCTCATAAATTATCTTCACAAGATAAAGCCCCTGCGGCGGGGCTGTGCAGGCCAGTTTTGAGCGGTCATGAACTCCGAATAATTCCTCTATATCCGTATATGAAAGGGCGCCTTTCGCGTGTTCAACCATGGCGCCGGTTATGCGCCTTATCATGTTATACAAAAAACCCCTGCCCTTGAAATCAAGGGTTATCCAGGGCCCTTTTTTTCTGATGCTTATGGATTTAACTTCCCTGAAATGGTCCTCCTTGTCGGAAGCCGCGGAAAAAGTAAAATAGTCCTTCCTTCCCTTAAAAAGAGGCAGGAGCCGTTTCATCGCACCCACGTCGAGCTTCTCGCGTACGTGCCACGCAAGGCCAGAGTAAACCGGCCTTAAAAACGGCCTGTTATAAATGAGATAGCGGTAAAGTTTTGTCTTTACGTCCCTGCGCGCGGAAAAATCCGGCGGCGCCTCATCGCAGGAAAATATTCTGATGTCATCCGGAAGTATGCCGTTTAAAACGCTTTTTATCCCGTTGCCCTCAAGCCTGGTCTCCACCATAAAGGAAAAAACCTGCCCGAAAGCGTGGACGCCGGCGTCCGTGCGGCTTGCTCCGGTTATTTTAATATCTCCGCCGAAAAATTTTTTCAGCGCATATTCTATCATTCCCTGTACCGTGGCAGTATTAATCTGTTTCTGCCAGCCGTGATAATTCGCGGCCTTATACGAGACGACACATTTGAAGTTTTTTACCATTATTTTATTTAATCGCTATTTTCGTATTGTTTCTTCCGGACTTTTTTGCCGTGTAAAGGGCCCCGTCCGCTTTTGCTATTATGGCTTCCTTTAATATGGCGTGCTCCGGATATTCGGCTATGCCCAGGCTGATGGTAATGTTTATTATTTTATCACCGCCGTAAAAAGTATGCTCTTCAACTGTTTTTCTTATGCGCTCCGCTATGTCAATGGCTTCGCTTATCTTTGTCTCGGAAAGTATCACGGTAAATTCCTCGCCTCCGTACCGGCATAGAAAATCCGCCGAAGAAAGGCAGCTCTTTGCGGCTACAACAACTTCCTGCAGCACCGCGTCGCCCGCCTGGTGCCCGTATGTGTCGTTGACTTTCTTAAAAAAATCAATGTCAAACATTATCAGGCACATGGAATTCCTGAACCTTTTCGCCAGGTTCAGTTCCTCCTCGAGTTTTGTCTCAAAATATCTCCTGTTAAAGGCGCCTGTAAGCTGGTCAATTATGGCCCTGCGCTCCGACTCCTCTTTTTGCTCTATCAAAGCCGAAGTCGATTCCTTTATCTGCTCCACGACCTCTTTTTCAAGCTGTTTCCCGGTCTGCCTTTTAAGCTGGTTCATGATATCAAGCGATACTTTTCTGACTTCTTCTTTTATCATATGCTTGATTTCCGGCATCAGGTGGTTAATTGAAGTCTCTATATTTTTTATAACCTGCCGCCTGACCTGGTTACGCAGATGCCTGCGCAGCATTTTCAGGGCCGCCATTTCCTTATTGATGGTCTTTTTAACCGTCCCGAGGATTATGACAGTAAGTTCCCTTTCGATGGATTCGTTGATTTCTCCCAGATATGCCTCTTCTTTTTTAAGAAGTTCCTCGTATTTTTCCTGCACATACGCGCCGAGCTGTTTTATTGAGTTTACCTCGGACTTAAGTTCACGCATCTCTTTTTCAAGCTTTTCTGCCCTTTTATCGTCCATCTGCTCCTCTTTGCGTTTCATAAATTTTTACCAATTAGTAGAGGATAGTATAACAACATTTCAACCTTAATTCCATAATAAAAAAAGCCCTGGGCCTTTGCGGCCGGGCTTTTTTTATTCAAAAACTTATTTTAATAGTTTTACTTTCTCAATACCGCTATAGTCATCCTTTTATTGTCGGAATATCCGTAATCGTCCCTGCCCTGGAGTACGGCCACATATACTCCCGACGACGCCATAGCGCCGCCGTTGGTATCGCCCATCCAGCTTATCTGCCCGTCCTCAAGTTTTCCGGTCAGTCCCCTGACAAGCTCCCCGGTAATGTTGTAAATGAATAAATCAACGGTTCCCGATTCAGTGGTGATCCCGGAAAGCGCCCACCTGAACCGCATGCCGTTCTTCGAACCGTCGTATGGGCACGGATAGACCGCCAGTGAATCAAAATATTTCTTTCCCTGTGTAATGATATTTACCGACTTTGAAGCCGTAAGCGCGCTCCCCGTATCAAGCACCTCCGTCACCTTAAATTCATAAACCCCGGGCTCGACAACCGTTCCCGCGTTGCTTATCCCGTTCCACTGAAAATATTCGCCGCTTAACGGGCCGTACCCCACGATAATATTATTACCGTTATTTTTTATCGCGGCGACATCCGGAACGCTTAGTTTCAGCGCGGCCGGCCCGACCGTGTTGCCCTGTTTTTCGGAAAAGACAGTCTCTCCGGCGGAATTGTAAATTTTCAGTTCCATATAATTCTCATCCTTCACAATGCTTACATCCTTTGTAAGTGTCGAAACATGCCCGTAGTCGTCAACCTGCTGAAGCTTTATAATATAATCCCCGGGGGCGGCTTTCTGGTCGGCGTTGGTCGTCCCATCCCATGTAAAAAGCGTTCCAGCGGCATTCATATTTGACGGGGTGAATACACCCACGAGATAAATATCAAATACGGAATTATTGCCCATTACCGTGGAGCCCGCGTCCCCATTAATGTCAAAATTAACCGTTGTAAAATTTGTCGATGTCGGATCGGTTGCTATCGTTTTTACAAGTTCACCCGCCTCGTTATAAACTCCCAGCGTTATAACATAAGGGAAAGGCGGCAGCGTAGGCGTAATTGTAGGTGTATCGGTAAAAGTCGGAGTGGGTGTGGCCGTAAAAGTCGCCGTATCAGTCATGGTAAAGGTCGGCGTGTCGGTAAATGTGGGTGTTGCGGTGCGCGTAAACGTCGGTGTGTCCGTCGGTGTAAAAGTCGGCGTGTCAGTCGGGGTGAAGGTTATCGTATATGTCGGGGTAAATGTAGGCGTATCGGTGAATGTCGGCGTCGCTGTAAAAGTCTGGGTAAAAGTGGGAGTATCAGTGGGGCTGTTCACCGGGGTGTCTGTAAATGTCGGTGTATTGGTTTTTGTGTCAGTGACCGACGGCGTCTGTGTGAAAGTCGGGGTTGATGTAACGGTATCGGTATATGTCGGCGTATCGGTGTCGGTGTATGTATTTGTAAAGGTGGGCGTGTCGGTGAACGTGGGCGTATTTGTCGGCGTGGCCGTATATGTCGGAGTGTCCGTCGGCGTGTTTGATGATATTGTGTCGGTTTCCGTCACGGTCGGGGTCACGGTTTTTGTATCGGTAAAAGTCGGCGTCGCCGTTTTTGTGTCAGTCTGGGTAAAAGTCGGAGTGAACGTCATGGTATCCGTCGGTGTATCTGTGTCCGTAAAAGTCGGCGTCGCGGTAAATGTAGGCGTGGCCGTGCTGGTCGATGTGAATGTGGGAGTATTTGTCGGCGTGTCGGAAGGGGTGCGGGTATAAGTCGGCGTATCAGTCACGGTTACAGTGGGAGTCGCCGTAAATGTGGAAGTGACGGTATATGTAGGCGTAAAAGTCGGCGAGCCGCAGCCCAGGACGTTGAGTGTGGTTATATTCGAGTATACAGGAAAATTTGCGGAATCGTTTATGTACGCCTGATTATTTATTGGATTGGCAAGGCATGTCGCCGCTCCCCACCAGGTGAATGAGCCGCTGGTATTTGAAATTGAGCCTATATCCCAGTGAACAGGGCTTGTAGATGTACAGCCGAGGCAGCTTTCATAATTAATCCCTACCGGTACCGGATCATTTACATACGCGCTGCCGAATACCCTTGGCTGATAAACCGTAAAATTATCATATGTATCCTGGACATCGCCGGTTGAACCCGGCTGTTCATTGACACCGGGCCTCCAATCGTTGGATGTCCCGGTGCCGTCGCATTTCCAGTCGCTGGTGCCCAGGGTTGTGTCGCTGTAGTCTATATCCCATGCCGCGGGCTCTGGATCTCCCCTTGCCCATATCCTTGCCTGTATCCTCTGTCCGCCGGCAATGGCTGTCACCTGGATTCTGACCCTGTACCATTTATCCGCCGATATCGCCCCCACGGCAGGCATGCCGCCGGCCGGATTGGTACAGGCTGAATTTCCGCACACCTGGTAAAAGAAATATCCCGGGGCCGGGAACGCGTCTATTGAAGCGACAATACCGAGGCTCCTGCCGGCGGCTCCCGCAAGCCCGTTGCTCCTTATTACTATCTGCGCGTCCGCTCCGGGAAATGTTCCGGGATTTATATAAAGATCCGAAACAATTATGCCGGTGCAGAACTGGTCCGAATTATTTGTAGAGCTTCCGTCATCGAGAAGCAGTGCCGGATAATTGCCGCTGTTCGAGGATGAACCGGTTACAGTCTTATCCCCGGATGCGCACGGATCCGAGACCACCCATGTGCCGTTGTCGCCGTTGCTGGGGCTGAATTTCCACCCGGGCGGCGGCGTGGCTGAATAACTTCCTGCTGTGGTGTTGTCAAAAGCCTGGTAATTCCTCAGTGCGTCGCCGTTGACTTCGTAGGAAAGGTAATAAGTTATGTCGGAACCGGCCATTACAGAGTTTGCGCTCTGTTGTTTTGTAATTGTAATTGCTGCCTGTCCAACGGTCGACGTTACCGTACTTGGCTGGTCGGGCAGACCCGTCATTGACCCGGTGGCAGTATTTGTATATGTCGTATTTGCCGGAGGTGTGTTTTTCATCTGTAAAAGCATCCAGACC
>Ga0224557_1003359_pt1 | contig 12533 bp, 19 predicted proteins | sample 714S31014metaG_FD_180677 | JGI IMG/M metagenome (GOLD analysis project Ga0224557, IMG submission 180677) | Peat soil microbial communities from Stordalen Mire, Sweden - 717 S3 10-14 | ecosystem: Environmental > Terrestrial > Soil > Wetlands > Peat | place: Sweden: Norrbotten County, Stordalen... | reverse complement strand
TGATGGCCTCGCAAGAGGCCGTCTTTATTATACCGGGCGACAAATCCAATAAAAATGTCATACACCCGGGATAAAACTTGTAATGGGTTTTCCGCCAGTACCTGTTGCCCTGTTTTGTTGCTGTTTTTGAGGCTTTTGAAATAATTTCCATATTTTACATCTCGTGAAAAGCTTCACACAGGCAGCCTTATTGTCCTTGACACTCCATGAGTTACCGATTAAAATGTTGTGGTAATTAAGGTTTTAAAGGAGAATTCCTGTGGAAAATGGATTTACAACAAACGTTTCACTGCCAATCGCATTTATAGCCGGACTTTTATCCTTTCTATCGCCGTGCGTTTTGCCCCTTATTCCCGGTTACATATCCTTTATTTCCGGCGCTTCTCTCCAGGAACTGCAGAGCGCTGATGAAATACAAAAAATACGCTATAAAGTCCTGATTAATTCCCTCATGTTCGTTCTGGGTTTCACGGTTGTTTTTGTACTTCTCGGCGCCTCGGCTACGGCGTTAAGCAAAATTTTACTGCGGTATTTAAGGCCGCTTGCTATCGCGGCCGGAGCCGTGATAATAATTTTCGGCCTCCATACTATCGGCATTATAAGAATTCCTTTTTTGTATATGGAAAAGCGGTTCCAGTCAAATTCAAAACCTGCCGGACTGCTTGGTTCGTTTATAATCGGGCTTGCCTTTGCTTTTGGCTGGTCGCCGTGCATCGGGCCGCAGCTTGCCGGCATTCTGGCGCTCGCGGCATCCGAGCATACGGTATTAAAGGGAGTGATATTATTGCTGGTTTATTCAATCGGGCTCGGCATCCCCTTTATAATAACGGCATGGTCAATAACCCTGTTTTTCAGGTTTTTTGAGAAAATCAAAAAACATATGCGGCTCATTGAATGGATATCGGGCGGTTTGCTTATAATTATCGGCGTACTTATGATAACAGGCGGCCTGGGTAAGATATCGGGCTCGCTGGATTTTTTAAACAAACTTTCGAGGTGATATGATGAAAAGATTCATTTTTTCGGCTATAGCTCTGGCGTCCGTGGTTTTATTTACCGCCTGCCCTTCAACGGATAAAACCCCGCCGCCCACACCGCAGCAGGCCGTACAAAACAGCGTGCCGGCGGCAGCGCCGATGCAGGGCGGAAATTACGGCCAGAGGACAAAAAGAGCCGCGGACGCGGTCAAAGCCCCGGATTTTACAGTGAAAGATCTGGCTGGAAATACCATTACGCTCTCCAGCTTTAAGGGCAAAGTTGTAATCCTTGATTTTTGGGCCACATGGTGCCCGCCATGCAGGGCGGAGATCCCCGATTTCATAGCTTTAAACACACTTTATTCAAAGCAGGATTTCGTGATGCTCGGCGCGGCCGTTGACGACCCGGGAAAAGTAAAAAGTTTCGTCCAGCGCATGGGAATGAATTATACGGTATTCATTGCCGATCAGGATCTGGGAAATAATTTTGGCGGCATCCGCGGCATCCCGACAACTTTTGTCATTGATAAGGAAGGATACATAGTAAGGCAGTATGTTGGTTACAGGCCGAAGGAATCTTTTGAGCAGGATATAAAAGACCTCATGTAAAAGGCTAAAATTAAAAGTAAAAATTACCCGGTAAATATGGGAGGGCTTTAAGCCCTCCCTATTTTTTTAAACCCTTCAAAAGTTCCCCTATGCCGCCGACAAATTCCAGTCCTGAATTCCTTCCTGTCCCGGAAAATATTACCTTTTCTCCGATGGTGAGCCGTACCTCAATCAGGGATGACAGCGACTCGTTTACGCGTGACGTCATTTCTCCCGATCTGGGCGCGGGCAAATCCACGCCCTGCGTCCTGCTGGCCCTTATCTCCAGTCTGTAACCGCGGTTTAAGGCTGCTATTTCGATAAAATCACCGCTGACTTCTATTTTGTCCAGCCCTGCGCCGTTATATGTCGTGAATTTATAGAGCCTGTTGCCGTGAAGAAATCCGAAAATATACCCGGTAAAATATCCGCCGAGCCACGGGATTTTGGCCACCGAGCCAAAAAGCGAAACCCCGGGAGTCTCAAAATGGTTGGACTGCATCCATATCCATGACTGCGGCATCGAACTGCCCCAGTCCTTTTCAATGTAACCCCTGCCGCCCGACATGTCCGTTCTCTCCCTGCGCCTGTTCAGCGAGATGTATCCGTCCACGGCATTGTCAAAACTCACATTTGCATGGTAGCATTCCATAAAAGGCACAAACCTGTACCAGCCCATGACTCCGGGAGAAAAAAATCCGACCGGCCATGGCTTTAAGCCTTTCATACTTATGTCGGCGGAAATTGTGCCGGAGCCATCGCCGCAATCCAACTGCAGGCGGTCCGAAGTGAAGAAATTATTCCCGATTTTTATCTCAAATTTTCTCTTATCCGCCCAAAAATCGCCGGTAGAATATTTGTAATAGGACATTTTATGGGCCCGCGCGTCGAATATCATCACAAAAGCGTGTGATTTGGAAGCGTCCTTTGATAGCGATATGCCCGGAATGACGGCGAAGGCTTTTTTCTCGCTGCCGTCCACCATCTTAAAATACCATCCTTCAAAATAATTTTCCTTCCTGCCAAACCCCTGGAAAGATTCCGGCCTGTAAATATTTGACATTTTCATCCCCTGTTGATGTTTTGGCTATTATAACACTTTTAAACAATAATTTAAAAACATCTTAATGTTATGCTGAAATGGGAAAACGGCCTGTTTTAAGATGCAGCAATCCGGTTTCACCGGACATGGGCCGCCTCTATACGTTTTTGCAGGGTCCGGACAGCCCGGCCCCACAAAAAGCAAAAAGGCGCGGATTGCTCCGCGCCTTTTTTATTTTGCAGCCTGCTCTTATGCCTTGCCGGAGCAGCCCAGTACGTTTTTAATCTTGTTTTTCACGACAGCCTTGATGGCGTCGCGTGCCGGCCCCAGATATTTCCTCGGGTCAAATTCTTCCGGTGTCTTGCTGAATACTTCGCGGATTGTGGCCGTCATTGCAAGCCTTAAATCCGAATCTATGTTTATCTTTGCGACGCCCATTCCGGCCGCTTTTCTTAAAAAATCCTCGGGAACGCCCTGCGCGCCCGGCATTTTTCCGCCGTACTGGTTGCATTTCGCCACGAGTTCCTGCGGAACCGACGACGCCCCGTGAAGAACAAGCGGGTATCCTTTCGGCAGTTTATCCATTATCTGCTGGAGCCTTTCAAAATCAAGCCTTGCTTCGCCCTTGAATTTATACGCGCCATGGCTCGTTCCGATAGCGACGGCCAGCGAGTCAATTCCGGTTTTGGAGACAAATTCCACCGCCTGGTCCGGATTCGTAAATTTCGCGTCAGCGGCCGTAACATTTACCGCGTCCTCTATGCCTGCCAGTTTGCCCAGTTCGGCCTCGACAACGACCCCTTTTGAATGGGCATAATCGACGACTTTTTTTGTTTCTGCTATGTTTTCCTCGAACGGGAGACGCGACGCGTCTATCATAACGGATGAAAATCCGCCGTCAACACACGCCTTGCATATCTCAAAATCCTCTCCATGGTCAAGATGCAGTACTATGGGAAGGCCCGAATCCTCGATGGCCGCCTGTACCAGGTGAATAAGATATCCCTGCCTGGCATATTTCCTCGCGCCGGCTGATACCTGGAGAATGAGCGGAGCCTTTTCCTCTTTTGCCGCGTCCACTATTCCCTGGACGATTTCCATGTCGTTCACGTTAAAAGCGCCGACCGCGTAACCCTCTTTATTTGCTCTTGCGAACATTTCCTTTGTTCCGACTAAAGGCATAAGCGTTACCTCCTGGATAATTATGGTTACTTCTTTACTTTTTTATCAGCTTCCTTTTTTTCCTTCTTGTCTTCTTTTTTCTCAACTGCCTTTTTTGCCTTCGGTTCCTTCGGCTGTTTTACTTCTTTTGTTTTTTCCTGTTTGGGCTCTTCTTTTTTATAAATCGCTTCCGCACCGACGAGCTCGATAAAAGCCATATCCGCGCAGTCTCCGGGCCTCGGCGAGAGTTTCAGTATCCTCGTGTAGCCGCCTTTCCTCTCCTTAAAAAGAGGGGCGATTTCAACATACAGTTTCTTAAGAATATCCGGCTGCTGGATGGTCTTTGCGGCTTCCCTCCTGTTATGAACCGAGTCGGTCTTTGCCCTGGTAATAAGCGGTTCTACTACGCCGCGAAGATATTTTGCCTTCTCAAGCCCGGTTCTGATCCTGCCGTACCTGAAAAGTTCTGTGGCCAAGTTCCTGAAAAGGGCTATCCTGTGTCCCATTTCCCTTCTGAATTTCTTCTGCTTCTTTCCGTGTCTCATTTCAAACTCCTTATTTGTATTATAGGCTTAAGGCTTGAAAAACTTTTACTTCTTTCCGCCTTTTTTGATCTCTTTCAAGAGTTCCTTGTCAATCTTCATGCCGAGCCCCATTCCCATTTCGGAAAGGACCTCTTTTATCTCATTTAAGGACTTCCTGCCGAAGTTCCTGTATTTGAGCATGTCGACTTCCGACTTTGTGACAAGGTCGGCGATGGACTTTATGTTGGCATTCTTCAGGCAGTTCGACGACCTGACCGAAAGCTCCAGCTCCTCGACCGATTTTGAAAGCATGTTTTTCAGCTTTTCCTTTTCCTCGTCTATCTTTTCCTCTTTAATGTCGTCCATCGCGCCTTCTTGGCTGATGAAAATGTTCAGGTATTCCCTCAAAATGAGCGCGGCCTGTGTAAGCGCCGTCTCCGGGGTCACCCTTCCGTCTGTTGCTATCTCAAGTATGAGTTTGTCGTAATCGGTTATCTGCCCGACCCTGGTGTTTTCAACCTCAAGTTTTACATTGGTTACCGGGGTGAATATCGAATCCGTGGGCAGCGTTCCTATGGGCATATCCGCCCTCTTGTTCTTGTCTGATGTCACATATCCCCTGCCGACATCTATCTCCATTTCCATGGAAATTTTCGCTTCCCTGCTGGTAAGCGTGGCAATGTGCAGTTCCGGGTTCAATATTTTCACGTCGCTGTCTTTTTTTATGTCCGCGGCCGTGACTTCCCTCTCCCCGTCGGCTTCCAGGTATATCTTCTTCGGCGCGTCGCCCTCAAGAACGATATTCAGCTGTTTTAAATTCAGCACTATCTCGGAGACGTCCTCTATAACCCCCGGAATCGTGGCGAACTCGTGCTGGACGCCCTCTATCCTGACGGAAGTTATCGCCGCGCCCGGGATCGACGAAAGCAGGATCCTCCTTATGGCGTTGCCTATTGCGATTGCATAGCCGCGTTCAAACGGCTCTGAAACAAACCTTCCAAACTTATCCGATAAATCCTCTTTTTCAAGCTTTTTGGGCTTCTGAAGATTTTTCCATTTCATTAGTTGTTACCCCTTTCTTATTATTTGGAGTATAATTCGACTATCAACTGTTCCTGAACCGGCAGGGCTATGTCTGTCCTTACAGGTTCGTTCTTTATGACGGCTTCGTTCTTTTCGAAGTTCATCTCAATCCATGTCGGAACAGTTTTCTTTTTCGAAGACTCTAAAAGCGCCTTTTTTACGGAATTCATGCCAAGCCCTGTTTCGTTTACCGTTATCTTATCCCCCGGTTTGACCTCAAAAGACGCTATGTTGACTTTTTTCCCATTCACGCGCACGATGCCGTGCATTACCAGCTGCCTGCCCTCCCTGCGCGATACGGCAAAACCGCATTTATGCACGGTATTGTCCAGCCTTCTCTCAAGTATCTTGAGCAGGTTCTCGCCGGTCTCTCCCTGCCTCTGGTTGGCTATCTGGAAATAGCGCCTGAACTGTTTTTCAAAGACGCCGTATATTCTTTTAACTTTTTGTTTTTCCCTGAGCTGTTTTCCGTATTCGGAAAGTTTCCTGCTCCTTGCCGTATCGTGGTGCATTCCGGGAATATAGGGCCTTCTTGAAAAAGCGCATTTATCCGTCATGCAACGGTCGCCTTTCAGGTAAAGTTTTATATTTTCCCTTCTGCACTGCCTGCATAAAGCTGCTCTATACCTTGCCAATTTAGAACCTCCTGATATTACGTTTGTAATTAATTGTTTGTTTGATGGTTAAACCCTGCGTTTCTTTGGCGGCCTGCAGCCGTTATGCGGTATCGGCGTTACGTCCTTTATGGACAGAATCTCAAGGCCGACTGCCTGCAGCGACCTTATCGCGGGTTCCCTGCCTTCGCCGGGTCCCTTGACATATACCTCGACCTTGCGCACGCCCATATCAACCGCCACCTTGCCGGCTTTCTCGGCGGCAAGCTGGGCCGCGTAAGGCGTTGATTTTCTCGCGCCCTTCATACCCACAACCCCGCCCGAGGCCCACGATATCGTGTCCCCTTCCTTGGTTGTAATGGTGACTATTGTGTTGTTAAATGTTGAATTGATCCTGGCAACCGCCAGCTCTGGTATCGCTTTTCCTTTTTTCTTTGTAGACAAGTTACTTCCTCCTTATCGTTAACTTATGGTTTTTTCGGTGCTGCTGCCGGCGTTGCTGCCGGTGCCGACGTTGCCGTTGTTTTCTTTCCGGCGCCTACAGTCTTTTTCGGGCCCTTCCTGGTCCTGGCATTGGAACGAGTCCTCTGCCCGCGCACAGGAAGCCCCTTGCGGTGCCTGAGTCCTCTGTAACTTCCAATATCCATAAGCCTCTTGATATTCTGGGTTACATCCTTACGGAGGTCTCCCTCCACCTTGATCTGCCTGGCGAGCATGGTCTCCTGTATCCTGTAGACTTCCTGCTCTGTAAGGTTAAATGCCCTGGTGTCGGGGTTTATTCCGGCATCCTTTAATATTAACTTGGCCAGCGAAGTGCCTATGCCGTAGACATAGGTCAGAGCAACTTCTATCCTTTTATTTTTCGGTAAATCTATTCCTGATATACGCGCCAATTTACTACCTCCTGATTTTTCTTTTCAAAATATCGGCCTTATCCCTGCCTCTGCTTGTGTTTCGGGTTCTCGCAAATTACCTTTACTTTCCCTTTTCTCTTGATAATCTTGCACTTTTCGCATATTTTTTTGACTGATGCCCTTACTTTCATTTCTGTTCACCTCTTTGTTTTCCGTGCCTGTATATTATTCTTCCTTTTGTCAGGTCATACGGGGAAAGCTGCACGGTTATCTTGTCTCCCGGAAGGAGCTTGATAAAATTCATCCTCATCTTGCCCGAAACGTGGGCGAGGACCTTATGGCCGTTTTCCAGCTGTACCCTGAAAGTTGCGTTCGGGAGCGGTTCTACTATCACTCCTTCAGCTTCTATCATGTCTTCTTTGGACATTTAAACCGCCTTTCAATTTTTGGATCATCCAAGCTTTTCTTTTAAGGATTAAAAACTATCCCATCGTAAGTATCTTCGGGCCGCTCTCCGTGATGGCAACGGTGTGCTCATAATGCGCCGATAACCCGCCGTCAGCCGTCACGACCGTCCAGTCATCGTCCAGCACTTTAACATCATAGCCTTTTTCGTTGATCATAGGCTCGATTGCCAGCACCATTCCTTTTTCCAGCGGCAGCCCCGTTCCGGCGCGGCCGTAATTCGGCACCATGGGATCCTCATGAAGTTTCCTTCCGACCCCGTGGCCCACAAAATCCCTTACCACTGAAAAGCCGCACGACTCGGCATGTTTTTGCACCGCAGCCGATATATCATAAAGGCGCAAACCAGCCGTGGCTTTCTCAATGCCTTTATAAAGCGACTGTTCCGTTGCTTCCATGAGTTTTCTTGCCGTCCTCGACACTTTGCCTATCGCGACGGTGAGCGCGGCGTCTGCGTAGTAACCGCCGTACTCCACTCCGAAATCAAGCGAAACTATATCACCTTCCCTGAATATCCTCTTTTTAGACGGGAACCCGTGCACGACCTCGCTGTTGATCGATACACATACCGCCGCGCTGTATCCGCGGTATCCGAGAAAAGCCGGCCTTGCGCCGAAATTTTTGCACATTTTGCGCGCCGTATCCTCAAGAACCTGCGAAGCCAACCCGGGCTGGGCCATCTCTTTTAACTTTTTAAGAACAGCGGCCACCATTCTGCCGCTTTCAGCTATTTTCTTTATTTCTTCGTTATTCTTTAATTCTATCATTATAAATTTACTTCTTTCCCAGTATCCCCGTAATGGCCTTTACAATGTCGTCTATCGACCCGGTGGACGCATTGATGTCCGAAAGGGCCTGCTTTTTTCTGTAATAATCTATCAACGGAGATGTCTGTTTTTCATAAACATCCAGCCTGTTGGCTATAGTATCCGGTTTGTCGTCGTTACGCTGGTAAAGTTCCCCGCCGCATTTATCACACACGCCTTCGGCTTTTGGCGGAAGGGTGTATACGTTGAAATTCGCGCCGCAGGCCTTGCACATGCGCCTGCCGGTAAGCCTTTTAAACAGCACGTCCCTGTCCACTATTATATTAATAACCCTGTCAAGTTTCAGGCCGTTCTTTTTAAATATAGCCTCAAGCGAATCGGCCTGTTCAACCGTCCTGGGAAATCCGTCAAGCAAAAATCCGTTCTTGCAGTCCGCGGCCTTTATCCTGTCCTCGACTATTTCCACTATGAGAGAATCAGGCACAAGCGCGCCTTTGTCCATAAAATCCTTGGCCTTTTTTCCAAGTTCGGTGCCCTGCTTTACATTAGCTCTTAAAATATCGCCGGTTGAAATCTGCGGCACCTTGAATATATCGATAAGTTTTCCCGAATAAGTGCCTTTTCCTGCGCCCGGGGGCCCTAACAGTATTGCTATCATCCTAAAACCTCCGCATTTATTTGTTAAAATATTTAAAAACTATCCTCTGCGTCCCCTGATATGGCCCGTCTTCATAAAGCCTTCATAGTGCCTCATCAAAAGATGGGACTCTATCTGCTGGACCAGATCAAGCGCTACGCCGACCATGATAAGCAGCGTCGTACCGCCGAAGTAAGATCCGACGTCAAGCACCCTGCTCATAGTATCCGGAATTACGGCAATAACAACTATAAGCGCCGCTCCGCCCAGGGTGATGTGCGTCAGGATATTGTTTATATATTCGGCCGTAGGCTGTCCCGGCCTTATTCCCGGCACAAATCCGCCGTATTTTTTCATATTTTCGGCCACATCGTTCGGGTTGAAAGTGATGGCCGTGTAAAAGTAGCAGAAAAATATTATAAGGGCCGCGTAAAATATTATATAAAGCGGATGGCCCGGAGAGAACGTATTTGTGATAAAAGAAAGCACCGACTGAAGCGCGTCGGACTGCCCCGGCCTCTCCATGAGTTTGGCGACCATGGATGGTATTATCATCACCGAAGAGGAGAATATTACTGCTATAACACCCGAGTAATCTATCTTTAACGGAAGCTGTGTCGACTGCCCGCGGTATATTTTCCTTCCCACAATACGCTGGGCGTACTGCACGGGAATTTTCCTGAAAGACTGCTGGGATATTACCGCAAGCGCCGTCAGCGCCACCATAACCGCGACGAATATTACTATCGCGAACAGGCTTGTCGAACCGGCCTGGAATAGTGCCACCGTCCTTCCAACCTGAGATGGAAGGTTTGCCACGATGCCGGCCAGGATGAGCATTGACATTCCGTTGCCGACCCCGTATTCGGTCATCTGCTCGCCGAGCCACATAAGAAATATTGTGCCTCCGGTAAGCGTTAACACAGTCGTAAGCACGAAGTTGAATCCGAAATCCGGCACCAGTGTCATGCCGTTCATATTGACGCTTCTCATCCAGAAAGTCGTCGCGAATGACTGTACCGCGCATATTCCGACCGTCAAGAACCTTGTATACTGTGTTATCTTTTTCCTGCCCGCGTCGCCTTCTTTTGAAAGCGCCTCAAGCGCCGGTATTACCGATGTAAGAAGCTGTAATATAATGGAGGCTGAAATGTACGGCATAATACCCAGGGAAAAAATAGTGAACTGCCTTAAGGCTCCGCCGGAGAAAAGGTCCAAGAATCCAAGGAAACCGCCCGACTGCGACGAAATAAGCATTTCCATGACTTTTGTGTTGATTCCGGGAGTAGGCACGTGCGTGCCGAGCCTGAAAACAAAAAGCATCCCGAGCATAAATAAAACCCTTTTTCTGAGTTCCGGTATCCTGAATATATTGCCGACTGAATCCATCATTTTACGAGCTCCGCCTTTCCGCCGGCGTTCTTTATCTTCTCCGCGGCTCCGGTGGAAAATTTATCAGCTGTGACATTGAGGGGTTTTTTGATATCCCCGTTGCCCAGCACCTTTAACAGTTTTGATTTGGACTTGATAAGATTCTTTTCAAGCAGAACCGCCTTATTAACAACAGCGCCGGAATCGAATTTTTCATCAAGTATAGTAAGGTTTATTATCTGCCATTTTGTCGCGAAAATATTGTTAAATCCGACTTTCGGCAGCCTCTGGACGAGCCTCTGCTGTCCGCCCTCGAACCACGGCGCTTTTGCGCCTCCCGAGCGGGCCTTCTGTCCCTTGAAACCTTTGGCGGAAGTCTTTCCCATTCCGGAACCGGTTCCGCGGCCGACCCTTACCTTTTTTGTCCTTTTAGCCTTATTTACCTTCAGATCCTTAAATTCCATTTGTATTATCCTCCGTGTTTAAATCTCTTCCACTTTGATCATAAAGCCGATCTTTCTTATGGCTCCTGCCAGTTCTTTCGTCTTTTCAAACTCCCTCGAATGATTGATTCTTTTGAGCCCGAGCGCCTTGATGATGCGCCTGTTCTGCGGGAGCTGTCCATAAATAGATTTCACGAGAGTCAATTTTACTTTAGCCATGTTATTTGCCCTTCCTCAGCGCAAGTATCGTTTCGGGATCGCGTAACTGCCCGAGCGCCTCAAATGTTGCGTAAACAACGTTGAACGGATTTGTCGTGCGTCCCACGCATTTTGTCAGGATGTCGTGAATGCCCGCCGATTCAACTATGGCGCGCACTGCGGCTCCCGCGATAACGCCTGTACCCGGAACTGCTGGTTTTAAAAGCACCTTGGCCGCTCCGAAATCTCCTGTAACTTCAAAAGGTATTGTTGTGCCTTTCATGGGGATCTTTTTCAATCCTTTTTTTCCGCGGGCGATTGCTTTTTTGATCGCCTCCGGCACTTCCCTTGCCTTGCCGAGCCCGTATCCTACCGAACCGTGCCCGTCGCCGACAATGGCCAGGCAGGAAAACTTAAATCTTTTTCCCCCTTTTACCACTTTGGCTACCCTGTTTATACTTACGATCCTCTCTTTGAGGTCCGATTTTGTACTGTCCATCCTGGGTTTCAAAAATAGTACCTCCCTTTAAAATTTTATGCCGGCTTCGCGCACTGAATCCGCGAATGCCTTGACAACGCCGTGAAACTGGTAGCCGCCCCTGTCGAACACAATGGTGGTGACCCCTTTTTCCTTGCATTTATCGGCTATCTTTTTTCCTAAATTAACCGCAGCATCCTTGTTTTTACCCTTGATGCCGGCTTCTTTTGAGTTTGTGGCAAGCCCCAGTATTGTTTTCTTTGAAGTATCGTCTATGACCTGGGCGCAAAGAGTGGTGCTCCCCCTGAAAAATGAGAGCCTCGGTTTCTCCGCAGTGCCTGTTACCTTTGAACGAAGCCTTTCATGCCTGACTATCCTCTGAACTCTTTTCTTGTCCGTCCTTTTTTTTATTGTTACGCGCATTTTAAATCACAGCCTCCGTTATTAATATATCTCACCTTCCGTGGCTTTAACCCGTCAAAGGGACAAAGCCCAGGTGGCTTTACTTTGCCTTGGCGCCCGCCGCGCTCTTTCCGGCTTTTCTCCTGATATGCTCGTTCTCATACATTATGCCTTTTCCCTGATAAGGTTCCGGCAGCTTAAACTGTTTGATTTCGGCGGCCGTCTGCCCGACCAGATGTTTGTCCGTTCCGGTAAGTGTTATCTTGGTCTGGTTATCGACAACCGCTGTTATGCCTTCCGGGATAGTATAGTCAAGCGGGTGGGAATAACCCAGGGTAAAATTCATCACTTTACCCGCAAGGTTTGCCCTGTATCCGACGCCTTTTAAAAGCAGAACCTTTGTGTATCCGCCGGAAACTCCGATAACTTTGTTATTAATGGTGGCGCGTTCCATTCCAAAAAGTGCCTTGAGGTTCTTCACCGTCGGCGCACCTTTTTTTATGGCAACCGTTACATTTGCCGCGTCCGCTTTATAGTCAAAATAAGGGCTCACCGGATGGGTTGCCTTGCCTTTCGGCCCGTCTATCTTTATAACTTCACCCTCTATGCTTACTTTGACCTTCTCTGGTATTGCTACGGGTTTCTTTCCTATTCTTGACATTCGTTGTCTCCTTTTACCATATCTCGCAGATTATTTCCCCGCCGATTCTTTCTTCCCTGGCTTTTGCTCCGGACATTATGCCTCTGGAAGTTGATATCAGCAGGACGCCAAGGCCGCTCTTTATTTTCTTGATATCCTCTGACCCCGTGTACACCCTGCGCGATGAGCGCGATACACGCTGTATCGAATGGATAGCCTTTTCGTTCTTCTCTCCGTATTTCAGGTAAACCCTGATATTGCCCTGTTTATTATCCTCAATGTACCTGTA
>Ga0224557_1003356_pt1 | contig 12538 bp, 7 predicted proteins | sample 714S31014metaG_FD_180677 | JGI IMG/M metagenome (GOLD analysis project Ga0224557, IMG submission 180677) | Peat soil microbial communities from Stordalen Mire, Sweden - 717 S3 10-14 | ecosystem: Environmental > Terrestrial > Soil > Wetlands > Peat | place: Sweden: Norrbotten County, Stordalen... | reverse complement strand
ACGTATGGGGCCGGCCGGTGGGCGTCGCAGTGGCGCAGGACGGCTCGCTAATTGTGACCGACGATGGCTCGAATAGCGTGTGGCGCGTCGGCTATTCAGTCCGATAGTCATGCGGCGGCGGCCGGACTTGTGGTCCGCGACGGTCGAGTGGCGGCCTACGCAGGGCCAAATTGGGCAGCGGGCTGTGTTGCATCGTGAAAGGCGAACGGCCGACGAGCGCGGACGGCGTATCCCGCGCGGTCTGCCGCCCGTGCTCCTCGGGCGCGCGTTGGTCCGTCGGACAGCTTCTTGGGGGATTCGTGTCGGCCAACCCGCACGCGGGCGGTCGCGGCGACGGACAACGGGCGGCTGGCGCCGGCATTTGCCGTCGCCATGCCTACGCGCGGGATGCTTTTCCTCGATACGCCGACAAAAAGATTTCGGCTACAAAAGTTTCTAGAGTGGTCGGAGTCGTATTCGCTGGAGAGCGCAGTTCAAGCATCTTCATGTGGCCCGAATTGAGCGCATCAGCCATCTCCAGCAACAGGTCTGCCATGTTGGACGACATCCCCATCTGCATCAGCACGGGTTTCAACTGCGCCGCAGGCACGTGGTTATATGCAAGGTCAGCCTTGCCAATCGCCGCACCCACGATCTTCGCAACTTCCGCGTAAGTGACGTCCCGAGACCCTTGCAGTTCGTGCGTACTTTTTCCGACGAAATCCAATTTCAATAGGGCTTCGGCTGCAAAGGCGCCGATATCGCGCGTTGCGATCATTGGGAGGGGCAAGTCCTCTTTGACTGGGCCGGCCATACTTCCAATGGACTTAATCACGCCGGCCTGGGGCAGAAGGTTTTCCATGAAGTAGCCTGCTCGCAGGAAGAGGGCATTTAACCCTGGAGTTCCTTCCAGTTTCTTCTCAAGACTGTGCAGCCCGGCGACGGGACCCGTACCATGCGATTTGTCCGCGCCGACGCTGCTCAGAACGACGGCATACTTTATCCCGCTCTTCTCCATTGCGGAGCGCAACGCATTGTTCACGCTCTCTTCGTAGGCGCGAACATCCGGGGAAGCGATATTAGGAGGGATCATCGCGTACACGGCCTTTGCGCCAGCAAACGCGTTCGTAAGCGCGCCCGCATCGGTCGCATCAGCGATGAATGATTCTCCACCGTTCTGCGTAAGTCTTTCCAGCCGCTTGGGGTCGCGCCCCACCACACGCACCTTCTCTCCCTCTGCGAGCAATCTCTCGGCTACCACGCTTCCAGTGTTCCCGGTCGCCCTGTAATGACGTACATGACTTCCTCCTCGCCGGTCATTCCGGCAAACTTCTTTCCTTCGTTTGTTGATGCCTGTTTGGCTTCCACGGATTCACTTTCGAGCTCGAACGCTACCGGCCCAACGACGGGGTCCTCGTCCATGTCTGCTACGTGGAGAAAACGCAAGCCTGAATCCGCGCACTCGCCGCCCGGACCGCTACCGATATCAAGGGACATCGTTCCTCAATTCAAGGTCGGAGCCCTCTGGCGTACCAGTAGTCCTCCAAAGGCGGCCAGAATTCACGTTTTGGAGGAGCAAAGCCGCTGCCGGCGTGGGAACTTGCAGAGTTCCGGATCGAAAAGTGGCGAATAGATGTATACTCAACTGGTACCGGGAAGCTCAAAATAGAAATCCCGGATACTGCATCACCAGAGTCCGAAATTAGGGAAAGGAGCGCTCCCATGCGTAACACCGTTTTCAGTGGCCTCGCAGCGTTTTGCCCCAGGGGAGCTTGCAGGTCACTCGCAAGCCTTCTGCTCGCGTTCAGTGCGATGGCGTTTCTCTTCACCGGGCCCATCTCCGTCGCACAGGATTCCAAAACTCCCGCCGTACTGCCCGCGCCATCCAGCGGCAGAGCGACCGTCTGTATCTACCGCGTGTACAGATTTACCGGCTCGTCCTCACACGACGAGCTTTATATCAACGGCACTCATCTCGCCAAACTCCTCAACAGCGAATACGCATTCATGGAAGTGCCGCCGGGGACTGTTGTGATCTCCGGATTGCCCAAGGAGTATTACGGAAGCGTCATCATGTCCGCTGGGGCGGTCCTCAATCAAGCCAGGCAGAAAGAAAACGAGCGGGCGCGGTTTGAGGCGGAGGCGGGCAAGACCTATTACTTCAAATGGACCGCCGGACCCATGGCAACTGGGATCAAGGTCACGCCTGAGGATCCCGAGAAGGGCGCCAAAGAGATACGCAAACTCCATCTCTCCAAGCCCGTTGACGACAAGGAAGAAGCGAAACCAGAAACGAAAGACACCGGCAAACCGATGCCGTAGCGTCTGCCGCGCCAGAGGCTTAGCTGTCTTATGCGCGAACGGCCCAGACCCAACCATGAGCTCCTCGACCGAGTGTCCTACGTGGAGGGGAAAGCGAAGGCCTGAATCCGTGCACTCGCCGCCTGGACCGCTTCCGATATGAACGACAATGCCGTTTGTCGCCAAGTGAACGGGAACCGCAGGTGTTGCATCTCGCGACTGTCTCAAAATGGACGCAGTCCAGATCCATTCCGTGTAACATGAAATGATGACGGAAAACGGATGGCCACATCTGAATCCCCTGATGCGCGCCAGCGTGCTGCTGGCCGCGGCTCTTTCTGCTTTCGCACAGACCGCTGCCCCCGTCATTAACCCCGGCGGAATCGTGGACGCCGCCAGTTACGGGCCGGTGCTGGCGCCGGGAAGCATCGCCGCGATTTTCGGTTCCTTCCCCGTCGGCTCGCCGGTCCAGGCCGCCTCGTTGCCGATTCCCACGAGCCTTTCCCAGGTTTCGGTGCGGGCCGGCGCGGGCGGGGCTGCACCGTTGTTCTACGTTTCCAGCAGCCAGATCAATGTCCAAATCCCTTGGGATCTCGCCGGGCAATCGCAGGCGGCGATGACTGTCATGGCGAGCGGCCAGACCAGCGCACCGCAGACGGTGGCGCTCGCCAGCTTCGCTCCCGCCATCTTCTCTGTCAACGGGCAGGGCGCAATTCAGGACAGCTCGTTTCGTCTCATCAACGCGTCGAACTCGGCGACGGCCGGGAGCACAGCCATCTTAATCTACTGCATGGGACTGGGCCCTGTCAGCAACCAGCCGGCCAGCGGAGCGGCGGCGCTGACCAGCCCGCTTTCCGAGACCACAAACACGCCGGCGGTGACCGTGGGCGGTGTACCCGCACAGGTGACCTTCTCCGGACTGGTTCCAGGCCTGGTGGGCGTCTACCAAGTGAACGCGGTGACGCCTGCGAATGCGCCCATGGGCGATGTGCCGGTGGTGATTTCGGTCGGCGTTGCGACGTCGAGTTCCGTGAACATGTACGTTCAGGCGCCGGACACGGATCAGAGCGCCGGCGCGCTGCTGGCGCAGATGACGCTCGATGAGAAGTTGCAACTCGTGCACGGGGCTTACACTTTCGGTGGTCCCGCCGGACCGCTCAACGCCGAGGAGTGGGTCCCCGGCATTTCGCGTCTCGGCATTCCGGATCTTCTCTACGCGGACGGACCTGTGGGAGTGTATTCGAGCCTGGGTCCGGCCACGGCGTTGCCGTCTTCGATGGCTAACGCCGCTAGTTGGGATTTGGACGAGGCCTACAAATACGGCGCGACGATCAGCGCCGAGGTGCGCGCCTATGGGATGAACGTATGGCTGGGAGGCAATGTCAATCTTGGCGGCCGCGAGCCGCGCGACGGCCGCACTTTCGAGGCAGCGGGCGAAGATCCGCTGTTAGCCGGCAGCATCAAAGCCGCGCACATTCGCGGTGTGCAGGACCAGCATTTGATCGGCACCCTGAAGCACTATGCGTTAAACGATCAGGAAACGGGCCGCCTGCTGGCCAATGCCATTATCGATGAGCGCGGCGCGCGCGAAAGCGACCTGCTGGCGTTCGAAGTCGCCCTCAAGAACTCGAACGCGCAATCGGTGATGTGCTCGTACAATCTCGTCAACGGAGACTACGCCTGCCAGAACGATTCGCTTCTAAATGGAGCGCTTAAGGGGGATTGGGGATTTTCGGGCTTCGTGCAATCGGATGCCTTTGCTGCGCAAAGCTCGGTCGCTTCAGCGCTCGCGGGCCTCGATCAGGAGCAACCCGGCGGATATTACTTCGGCGGAGTGTGGGGCGAGAGCCTCGACACCGCGATTCAGAACGGAGATATGCCGCAGTCGCGCCTGGACGACATGGTGCGCCGCATTCTGCGCGCCATGTATGCCGCGGGCCTTTTCAACTATCCCTCCGCGGTGGGAACCATCGACGCTGATGCCGGCGCCGCCACTGCGCAGGAGGTCCTCGAGCAGGGTGCCGTGCTCCTGAAGAACGTGGGCAATCTGCTGCCGCTCGACGCTTCGAAAGTCGGCTCGATCGGGATGATCGGCGCGCACGCCGACGTGGGCGTGCTCTCAGGCGGCGGCTCGGCGCAGGTGGCGCCAACCGGCGGCGCAGCGCTCACGCTGGCTCCGGAGTGTCCGTCCAGCGCGGTGGGCACGAGCGCCCTGGCATGTCACAACGCGTCGGAAATCTATGATCCGTCCTCTCCGTTGAAGGCGATCCAGGCCATGGCACCCTCGGCCAGCGTGCAGTTCAATGATGGGACTGACTCGGCCGCGGCAGCCGCTCTGGCGCAATCCTCGAACGTGGCCGTCGTGTTCGTGAGCCAGTGGGAAAGCGAGGGAATGGACCTCGATAATTTGAACTTCTCGAACAATCAGGACGCGCTGGTGAGCGCCGTGGCCGCGGCCAATCCGCGCACCATTGTGGTGATGGAGAATGGCGGGCCGCAGCTTGCTCCGTGGCTCGGCCAGGTGGGCGCTTTGCTGGAAGCCTGGTACCCTGGCGAGCGCGGCGGCGAGGCCATTGCCAACATTCTTTTTGGCAGCGTCAACCCATCCGGCAAACTGCCGATCACCTTCCCGGCCAGCGTGAACGACCTGCCGCGGCCGGTCATTCCCTCGCCCTCCAGCGCGAGTTCAACCACACCGTTTGCCGTCAACTACAGCGAGGGTTTCAACGTCGGATACAAGTGGTACGACACGAACGGTATCACGCCACTTTTCCCGTTCGGCTTCGGGCTGTCCTACACGACCTTCGCCTTCTCCAACGTCAGCCTGACGTCGAGCGGCGAGCAGTTCCAGGTAAGCTTCGATCTCGCCAACACGGGCGCCGTGGCGGGCGCCGAGGTCGCGCAGGTGTACGTGGGATTGCCCGCCTCGACCGGCGAGCCGCCGCGCCGTCTGGCCGCATGGACGAAGGTCCTCCTGCAACCCGGCGAGCAGCAGAGTGAGACCCTCACCGTGAGCAGCAGCGACGTGTCGCATCCGTTGTCTTACTGGGACGTCAACTCGGAAAGCTGGCAGGTCGCCTCGGGCGATTACACGGTCTACGTGGGAAACTCCTCTGCGAACGACAGCCTCACCGTCGCCGGCACGTTCCACATCGGTCAATAAAAGAACTTGTTCAGTTTTCTCCTGCTGTCAATATACGCGCGCGAGTTCGCTGGCGGGAACAGCCCTTTGCGCCAGCAAGGCCGTTCACGGTGAAGCCGCGGTCGGAGCGTATCGTCGCTAGCGGGAACGTAACCGGGCGCACTCCGCCGACCGGAAACCGCTAACGATATGCCACAACGCCGTTGTTGTCCCCTGGGGGAATTGGCTGAGGGCAGCACTTCCGCGAGTAGCGCGTGATACAGCCAAGTGACGTGTCGCACCCCTCTCCAGTAATGCCACTAGCTAGCCGTCCGCAATCATCGAGAGAGTGTTCTCGATAGCGTTTCCATGGCCTGCACACGAGTAGCGCCCAGCTTCACAGGCTCTTGACAGCCGGCCTCTTCTCAGGCAATCTATACATAGGTATACTATGCAGTCCGAAAACTCGCGGGCCGAAATCCCGCCAGGTACCTTGGAGATGTTGATCCTCAAGACGATCCGGCGGCTTGGAGCGATGCATGGCTATGGCATCGCGAAGGCCATCCAGCAATCCTCCGAAGACGTGCTGCGCGTGGAGGAAGGATCGTTGTATCCCGCCCTTCAACGCATCCTGATCAAGGGATGGGTGACGGCTGAGTGGACGCCCTCCGGTCCCAAGCGGCGCAGCCGCGTGTACCAGTTGACGCCGCTGGGCCGCAAACGGCTGGAGGCGGAAATCTCGGAATACCGGCGCGTAGCGCGCGCCATTGAGCAGGTGATCCAACCCGCATAGAAAGGCAGGCGGTATGAACGAATTGCTCCGCCGCCTGCGCGCCCTCTTGCACCGCGGCCGCCTGGACCGCGAACTTGCAGAGGAAATGGAATCGCATCTTAATATGCTCGCCGAGGAGGTGGGAGACCGCGCCGCCCGCCGCCAGTTCGGCAACCCCACGCCGCTGCACGAAACCAGTCGGGAAATGTGGGGATGGCGGGTGCTCGACAACATCGCCCGCGACTTGCGTCACGCCCTGCGCGCACTGCGCCGCAGCCCCGGATTCGCCGTGGTTGCCGTGGTTACGCTGGCACTTGGCTTGGGTCTCAACATGGCCGTGTTCACCGTCCTGCAAAGAATCGTCTTGCGGCCTATCGATTACCCCCGCGTGGACAGGCTCATGGATGTCCATCTGATCCTGACCGAGGAGCGGCGGGGCACGATACCAATGTCGTGGTCGTATCCGAAATTCCAGGAACTACTCGCCTGGAACCGCAGCTTCGACGCTCTGGCGGCGTTTCGGCAGATGATCTTTACCGATCGCGGGTCCGAGGATGACCGTTTTATGGCGGAGATCGTTTCGGCGCAATACTTCCGCATGATCGGGCTGAAGCCGGAACTCGGGCGGGTGTTCGCGGACGAGGAAGACAAACCGGCGGGCGCGCTCTCCGCCATGCTGATTTCCGATGGTTACTGGCGGCGCACGTTCGGTGCGGACGCGGGCGTGTTGGGCCGCACCCTGCGCATCAGCGGCGCGTCTTTTACGATCGTGGGCGTGTTGCCGCCCGGATTCAAAGGGGAAACCGGACGTACGGACGTGTGGGCGCCGATGGCGGCCTACTTCATGGCCAATCCGAATCCCAGCCGGTTGAGTCACAACCTGGAGGTGATTGGGCGGCTGAAGCCGGGCGTCAGTTACCGCCAGGCAGACGAGGATGTGCGTGGGATTGCCGCCCGCATGGAGCGCGAGCACCCAACCAGTTGGGGCGGTACGGAGAAGTGGTCTGGAGGCGCGCGTCCGCTGCTGGAGGCGCGGGTGGACCCGGCCGTGCGGAAATCGTTGTGGATTCTTCAGTCCGCCACTCTGTGCGTGCTGCTCATCGCCTGTGTGAACTTGGCAAACCTGCTGCTGGGCCGGGGCGCCGCGCGGCAGCGCGAAGTGGCCATCCGCCTGGCCATGGGCACGAGCCGCAGCGCGCTGGTCCGGCAACTGCTGGTGGAGCCGCTGCTGCTGGCGCTCGCCGGTGGCGTAGCCGGCCTTTTCCTGGCAGCCTGGGGGCTGAGGCTCGCGGCGTCGATTTTGCCCCGGCCGGGTTGGAGCTTCTCCTTCGAATACGTCCGCTTCATCGACCCCAGTTCCCTCCGGATGGGACTTTCCATGGGCGCCCTAGGCACGCTGCTGGCGCTCGTTACAGGGCTGGTGTTCGGACTTCTGCCTGCGTGGGTGGCAGCCCGTGCGGATGTCAACGAGGGGCTGGCCGGAGGAATGAGATCGGGTGGACGCCGGCAGGCCCGATTGCGCAACGCGCTGGTGGTCGCCCAGATGGCGTTGGCAGTGGTGCTGCTCGCGGGAGCGGACCTCACCATCCGCAGCTTCGCCGCGCTATTGGGGACGAATTCTGGAATCGAGACGCGCAACGTCCTCACCATGAACGTGCAACCTAAGACCCACGACAGCGCAGCCCGCCAGACGTTCCTGGAAGAACTGGAACGCCGGGCCGCCACGCTGCCCGGAGTGGAAGAGGCGGCGCTGACAAACGATGTCCCTGCCTCGGGCTTCGATCAGGGCACCAGCCTCCGCGTCGAAGGCCGAGCCGCGGCCGTCGATACCGGGGAGGTCGAAGTTTCGCCCGCCTACTTCCAGTTGTTCCGCATACCTCTGATCGGTGGGCGCGTATTCACTGAGAACGACCGCATAGGGACTGCGCGTGTCGTCGTCCTCAGCGAGTTGGCGGCACGGCGCTTCTTCCCCGGCGTGAATCCTCTGGGGCGTCACATGGATTTCCCGCAGGCGAACCAGCTCCAGGCCGAAGTGATCGGCGTGGTGGGCGATGTTAAGTACCGCTCGCCGGAAGACCCGGACAGGCCCGTAGTGTACGCGTCAGAGCGGCAGAGTCCGAGGGGCGGCAGCCTGGCCGTACGGACTGCGCGTGATCCCCGCGGGCTGATTCTGGAGTTGCGCCGCCTGATCCATGGGCTCGATCCGGAGGCACGAGTCTACGACGTTCAGACTATGGACGAGATCATCGGCGCGGCCACGTGGCGCGCACGGCTGGCCGCCGGGTTGCTGGGGTTCCTGGCAGCGCTTGCGCTGACCCTGGCAGCGGTGGGGATTTACGGCGTTTTTTCCTATTCGGTGGCGGCGCGCACGCGGGACATCGGCGTGCGCATGGCCATGGGAGCCACGCACGCAAGCGTGCTGGGGATGATCCTGCGCCAGGGCGCGGCGCTCGCAGCGGCAGCGTTATTGCTGGGGATTCCGGTTGCGCTAATGTTAGCGCGCGGCCTGAGGAGCCAACTTTTCCGAATTTCGCCGGCCGATTCCTTCGCGTACACATCCGTGGCTGTGCTGCTGATGGGCGTGGTGTTGCTGGCCTGCTACATTCCCGCGCGGCGTGCGACGCGGATCGACCCGGTGGAAGCGCTGCGGCATGAATAGCGTAGTCGGGGGCGTCATTGCCTGCCTTAATGCGCGAATCCGAAAGATGCAAGCGGTCAGCGCGCTCAGTCACTTTTATCTTCGTTCGGTCTCCGCGGTTCCTGAGCGTCGCGAGGCGCGCGCCATCGCAGCGATGCATGTGAGACTAACCGGTTAGTGCAGTCAGTGCTCCACAATACCCGTCCCTCGACGCGGCATTAGTTATACCAGCGCGGGATATCGGCACGGAGAGGCCACTTGGCCGTGTCGTCGCCATCCCGGTGAAGTGCCGCTTGCCGACGTTCCTGGATCGCGAGGACTGGGAAACTGGTACGCCAGAACTGGGGGTCGCGACCAGACGGTTTGCCAGGACGATAATGGCAATTAAGGCCGTGACAGCGGCACGCGGGAAATCCGTCAAACGAGATTGAAGAGGAATGGCGGCTAAACTGCCGTTCTGCCGTCCGCCTCGCGAATGAAGATGAATTGGGAGCCAGTCTTCAAGGTACTGAAAGGCTAGTGTTTTGGAGGAACATGCCGGACGAGGTACGCCTACACGTCGATGTCAACCCCACGGGACACTACGTTTTCCGCGTGCGTTCTGGCAGGCGCGAGATCACGACCAGCGTCGACCCCGACCTCGCGGCGAGCTTCTACGAGGACCTCCGCCTCCTGCGATGGAAGTCTGCCGGCGTCCACGACCCCGGCGATGTCCTACTCAATCACGTCGGTGAGCGACTCGCCGCCCTCATCGCGCCACCAGCAACTTGGGAACAACTCCGCCTGCCGGACGGCGCATTGCACGTGCGTGTCGACTTCACCCAAGCAGCACACCGTCTCATGCCGTTCCCTTGGGAACTCCTCCGGGTCAACGAGCGGTTCCTAATCGGAGCGCGAGGCAGCCACATGGTACGCGACGTGCCCGCCGCCGGCGGCACCAGAAGGCGACGTCCCATACGCAACGTCGTGCACATGAGCCTCGGCACGGACAGCACGCTCCGCTTCGACGAAGAACGCTGCACGCTCCTCGAAACGCTCACCACGAACATTCCGATCGAGTTTCTCGATCCATCACCAGGACACATCGAGGCAGTAATGGACGTGTTCCGACCACATATTGTCATCGTCTCCGGACACGGGCACTACGACGACCTCCGAGGAGAACATTACTTATCAACGGAGCGGGGGCACCTCTGGACGGCCCAGTTCGTTGGGATGTGCGCGTTCTACGGGTGCCAACTCCTTGTACTCTCCACCTGCGAAAGCGCACGACTCGGCGGACCGGTCATCGACGACGGCACCATCCTCCCCGCAGACGTCATCGCGTTCTCCTTCCCCGTCAGGACCACTACCGCAATACAGAGCCTCGCGCGCTTACTGCAAGAACTCGTCCGCGGCCAACCCGTAGATGACGCCATGGCAGCAGTACGCGCCATCGACACCGAAGACGAGTACGCCTTCTTCAACGCCGTTCACCTCCATCGCGGACGCGCACGATCACTGCGCATCACCGACGCTGCCCCGCCACCGCCTGGCCCGCCAGCGACACGATGCCCGGGGATGGAACTCGCGCTCGGCACACTGAATGGCTTCGCGCACTGTGAAAAACCGGTCACGCTCCTCGCTCCTGTCGGGGGGGGCGGCGACACATTGATCCGGCACTGGGCCGCACTCGCCCAACGATCACAATTCCAGGCAACCCGGTGGCGCGTGGTTCTCGACGGTGCGCCAATCCTCGGCGTCGATGGCTCACAACTCGTACGCCTCGCATACGCCTACGATTTCGTCCCCGTGCCCACCGAGAACCTCGTGTACAGCGACGGGATGGATCGAACATTTGCGCACACCTTGCTCGCGGCAATGGAAAAGGACCTTGCGCGGAACGTTGCCAAGCACCCACTCCTGGGCATGCCTGGCTTCGTGAACGACCTCATTTCCGGGCGCACGGAGCCTGAGGCGGTCGAGCGGTTCGAACGAGAGAACAGGATGGCCGAACGCGCAGGGCGACTCAGTCGTGAAGGCATGTTGTTCGCGAGTTCGCTGTTCGCCACCCAGGCCATGGCCGCCACGCCTTTCGAGGACCGTGTGGCGTTCGCGGAGACCGTAAAGGAGTTAGGGATGGCGGCGCCCGATGTTGTGGCGGGCATCGAGAACGCCGTAGCAGCGACGGTCATCCTCACCCGACCGGATGGTCTCTTTCTCGCGCCCGAGTTCATTCTCCTCGGCGACCGCTGGTTCCCCGACTGGCGAATGGACCACCGCGCAGAATATCAGCTCCTCAGTGCAGCGTTTTTGACCCTCGCCGCTCACAACAATATCGACGTAGAGGAGGCCCCCCGAATCCTCGATTGGGCAATACGCCTGGAGGACTGGACCACGGCGTCCGTGATCTGCATCGCCATCTGCCGCTGGTACGGCGAACACGGCAGACTCGAAGACATGAAGGCAAGCATCGAGCGCTTGCTTCCACACGCGACCGGGATGCAGCGCATCATTCTGCGCGGGCACCTCGCCTCTATTGCGACGAATCACGGTGACTACCGAACTGGCCTAACGGAGAACCAGCAACTCGAAACCGACCTGCAAGACCTCCCAAGAGATGGCGACTACTACCTCAACCTGCAGGCCAGTATCACGCAGCAAATCGACTGTCTCCGAGAACTCGGCAGGCTCGACGAGGCAGAACTGCGCTGGCGCGACGCCCACAACCTCCTTCCGCGACTTACCGAGCACCGAGCAGAAGCTGAAGCGCGACTACTGGGACAGCTCGCACACCTCCGACGCGAGCAAGACGCGATGGATGCGGCCCTCGACGCTGCCTCCCAATCCGTGCAGCTCGCCGCGGCGAACCACTGCCCGGCGGTGCTCATCGCAGAACTCCGACATACGAGAGCAGACCTCCTCCGGCAGGTCGGACGGGATCGGGAGGCAATAGAAGAACTCAACGCAACAGCGGAAACCGCTATGCCCCCTGCGCTCCGCTCGCGCTTCCTCCACCTCAAGGCACTCCTCCTAGAATGGCATGGCGCGCCACAGGCGCTCGATCACCTACTGGAGAGCTACGAGCAGAATCGATTACGCGGGGACAACGCTGGCGTGGCGATCTCCCTGCTCGCGATTGCGCGTATCTTCACCGAAGAGCACGAGTATGATCGCGCCCGCGAACGCATCCGAGAGGCGCTACCGGTGGCGGATGCGGGCGGGCTCGTGAACGTCGTCGCGAGCCTCGCTCTCCTCTGGGCGGAGATCGACCTGGCAGAGGGGAAGACTACATCTGCCGCAACGTGGCTCGTTACGGCACGGGACAAATTCGCGGAGAGCGAGGACGAGGGTGGCGTTGCACACGTGACACGATTGCTCGACACGTTTCGAGCACGAGCGGAGTAGCCACGTCGAATTCCCCGAAGCCACTGGCGGAAGAAGCACCACTCGGAAGCTGGTACGCCAGCCCAGCGTCACGCAGGTCGATAATGCCTGACATGAGGCCGCAGCGCCCGTTTGCCAGGTGCGCGAGGCGCAGTTCGGTTCAGGCAGGTTCACCTTCGCCCGCCCAGCCCTGTTAGGCCAGAAGAAGCCGAATCGCCCGTTTGCAGATAGTGGGTGAGTTTTCCGCAAGCCTGCATGACTCCCGCGGGCAGTAGCTGGTAACGTCGGTCTTACACCTGGCAGGGGCAAGGAGGACCGACGATGGCCGTCAAAGCGCAAGGTGACGTGCCGGACGGCATGC
>Ga0224557_1003353_pt1 | contig 12541 bp, 11 predicted proteins | sample 714S31014metaG_FD_180677 | JGI IMG/M metagenome (GOLD analysis project Ga0224557, IMG submission 180677) | Peat soil microbial communities from Stordalen Mire, Sweden - 717 S3 10-14 | ecosystem: Environmental > Terrestrial > Soil > Wetlands > Peat | place: Sweden: Norrbotten County, Stordalen... | reverse complement strand
TCCGTTCCGGCGGCGGCTTCAGAATCACCTGCAACTGCGTATGCCGAAACAGCCGATTCGGATTCTCCCCATACCGCCCATCCGCCGGCCGGCGGCTCGGCTGCGCGTAAGCAATGCGCACCGGCTTCGGCCCCAGCACCCTCAGGAAAGTGTCCGGCGACATCGTCCCCGCGCCCACCTCCACGTCGTACGGCTGCTGCAACACGCAGCCCCGCTCCGCCCAGAACCTCTCCAGCCGGAACAACAGCTCCTGAAACGTCAGCGCCTTCGTCTCCACAACTGAGGTCATTCCAAGATTCTACAAGCTAAACAGATGCTTCTCAGAGCCATTTCGTTCAACAAAACGACACGCTCTAAGAACACGCTTGTACCGCCTCCTGTTCCTCGGAAAAGGCAAAATCCCGCACACGTCGGACAACGTCCTGCGCTCGCGTTTCACTATCGATTGTGAAAAGAGGAACTGCCAAGACCGCGATTCGCAGAATCGAATCCTTTTTCAGGGGCCCCTCAAGGACAATGATCTCGCCGTGTTTCCGTTCCTTGTTCCATTCTAAGTATGCTCTCCATGGGTCCCATGCCTTGTTTCTGTTTGTCGCAACTTCCAGTGGCGCTGCATAGAGTATCTTCGCAATGATAAAGAGTGGCTCCGTCACCTTCCGACCCACATCGAAAAAAACGATATTTACTGCGACAACTTGGCTCGGGGAGACGTCTTTCGCGTAATGACGCAACAGACCCTCCGCCATATAGAGCCCGGTCTTCACGTCATAGCTCAAGTCCGTAGTTGCGATCGAGGCGTAGACGGACCGGTAGCCATCGAACTCCTTGTCAATATCCCTGAGGAGGCGGCTGCAATCGAAATGCATCTTCCTAACGGCAGAGAGAGCGGCCGTCATCTGCCGTCCAACTTCAGTTTCCATAGAACCCTCCATTTGGTATGGCCTTTAGCTTCACGTAGCGCTGAAAGTACTGACTTGCATAGAAATGCCCGGAGAGCATCTCAAAGTTAGCGCTGCTCTGTGGGAAGCCGCGAAACCTCTCAAATCCGCGGCCCTTCAAGAATTGAAGGACCTCCCAAAGTAAACTGCCTTCAAACGGCCCCCGTTCCTCAGCAGCCTCAAGAACGTCCTGCCATTGAAGTGAGAACATCCGCCTGCTTGCAAGTACTTGCTTGGAGCATTCAACGCTGTCCCTTAACTCGTCTGCAGAGTATCGCTCTGTCAAATAAACAAGCGCAGTAATCGGATCATCGGCAAGAAGGGAACCCAACGCAGCCTTGTCCTGTAGCAGGTCGTAATAGCGCCTCAATTGGTCGTTGGATCCAGACCCGCTCTTGTAGGAATTGAGTTTCACTTCAACGATTAAGAGTAGCGAACGTACTCCACTGCCGCTAAATCGAAGTAGGAGGTCGGGCTCACCATAATCCTTGTAGGACGGCCAAAAGGAGACGCTGAACTCACATTCTGATTCCAAACCCATATGTTCGTTCTCAATCTCACGCAGCAATGTCGTTGCGGACTCGCGCACAGACTGAGCCTTACCAAATACTGCTTTCCAGAAAGCCCCGTCGCGAACATGACGAAGATGCCCAAAAACAGCCGATGTAAGCCAGTCTTCGTTGCTCTCAGCTTCGATGCATCGTTTGCCATGTATCTCGGCTATTAGCATCCTGCAAGTTTACATCCAGCCATTAGGAGTGTTTCTCAGCGGTGTACCACATGCTCGGCATCATCGACTTGTGCAACAACCCCGACAATCGCGAGCTTGGCACCCGCACCGCGACCCTAGACCGCGACGGAATCAAAAAGCTGCGATCCAATTGGGTCTATAAGATCGAGTCGGCTTAGCGGCTCAATCGCCCGCGCCGCCATCTTTGCGTAAACTGGGTCCTTCTCCATTCCAACGCTGTCATACCCAACAAAATTGCAGGCCGCAAGCGTCGAACCCGAGCCGGCAAACGGATCGAGAACCACTCCCTCGCCTAATGGAAGCGACGCGCGAACGAGCTGCCGCAGAAAAGACTGCGGCTTCAGCGAAGGATGATTTGCAATCTTCCTCTCCCGCTGCGTTGTCGGGCTGGAGCGGATCACATCGCCGAACGGTCGCTCCTCCGACGGCCTCCGCCATCCGCCCGTCTTCCACTTGCGCAGATTGTCCTGGACTCTTCCCTCGATAGGCTTTCGCGCGATCACCCACGGCTCCCACATCGAGCGCGGCATCACGCTCACGCCGTCAAACTCCGTATGTGCATTCTTTGGCCGGTCTCCACCGCGCATCGTCATCGTCAATCGCACCACGGAGCCTCGTATCTCAAACCCTCCGGCGCTGAACGCGGACGAGACAATATGCGCGAGAAGCGGGTTGCTGGCAACCGCAATATTGCCGCCCGGAACCACGATCCGATGAAGCAGCCGCGCAAAATTCTTGAAGAACACCAGCAGAAAAGCCCTGTCGTCATCGTCCAAAACCGTAAACCGAGGCAATGGCGATCTGACATGGCCGTCGAAAGACGGCGGAATGCGCCACATCCCACCCCTGCCCCGGCGCAGCTTGCCTTGCTCCTGCGCGCTGTACTCTCGAATTCCGTACGGCGGATCGGTAATGACTGCGTGGATCGAATTTGCAGGCTGAGACGCCAGCAGCTCATGCAATCCGAGGTATAAAGCCTCGCCTTGCCAATCTGCACAAAGTTGGAGGTCTTCGGTTCCGCAACCGGCTCGATCCCCTCGATTCGAGTGATCGAATAGCGCCCTTTACCGGTTCGCACAAACTTCTGCGGCGTATTCAGGTTCAGGTAAGAGCGAACAGAGGAAGGCGCAACCAAGCCTAAATCTGCACGAACTGCATCGTGTATCTCATCCAGTGACGCATCGCAACCGATCGCCCCAAGATAGCCAATAATTGAGTCCCGAATTCGGCCTGGCGGCGTTGTGCCCATAGCTCAAAGTACACTGCCGACGTCTAGACGTCAATCCTGCTCCGTTCCACCTGACGGCACCCGATAAGCCCGCCTGATCCGTATCGCCGTCCTGCCGCCGCACCCGCTCTATCGACTACCAAATCAAGGTTTCGCTGGCGTCCACAGTTCGTACTCAAAGTTGTCCGGCGTGGCGGAACGCGCCAGCGTGTAGTGGCCGGCGATGTAGTCGCAGAGCGGTTGGTGAACGCTGACAGGATGCGTGACGCGCGCCGTATAGGGGAAGAGAAAGAAGACGGAGAGAATTTGTTGTCGCAGGCGCCCGTCGACGTTGCAAAGGCTTGCGGATTCATTGGGCAACAGGAGATCTCTGTCGGGATGGCCGGCCAGCTCGTCGATCTTTCTTTGCACGGCAAGCGGTGTGTTGGCGTTTTCGATCCCCTCGTAGTAGCCATAGTCGACGGCGCTGGAGTGGTACGAGCCGAAGCCGTTGGGCTTGTAGCCGAACGGCGCCTCCAATATGCCGTCCGGGCGCGATACGTCGAGGCCGGGATAGAGCGAGGCAAAGTCGATCGTGGCGGGGACAACGTGAACTCTGAGTCTCGCCATCTCGGTGAGCCATGCGCTCTTGAAGGCGGAGGCTGGCATGTGGCGGATGCCAAACTCTGCGATGGATGCGCGCAGGCCTGTGACGCCGGGCATGGTCTCTTCCGCGGCCGTCCGCATGGCAGCCATGCCAAGCCGCGGCAGGAAGCCTCGGTAAACCGTGTATCCGGGGATGGCAATCATCGCAACGATGAATGAGTTGCGGTACAGCCTCCACATGCGGGGCGAACACGAGGCATAGAGGAACACGGCAACCATGAGGCCCACGCCATTGGCCAGAATGTGTCCGGGGTCGCATCGGCCAAGGGCCGCGGCCAGCAGCGGAATGGAGAGAACGATCAGAGCGATGGAGTTGTCGGTCAGCGAGGGCTCGGCCCACCGCCGGACAACCGAGCACGAGCAGACGAAGACCACCGCGTAAAAGAACAGGACAGGGACCGAAAAGGGAATGGGAAAGCTGTCTGCACCGCCCCCGGAGGCGAGAAGTGTATCCAGCAGATGCAGCTTCAGCGCGGCGGTAAAAAGCGCCGCGAGGCCCGCCAGCATTGCGGCATACGGCGATGTGCCCAACCTCAAGCTGATTGCCGGCTTGCGCGGAAACAACAGAATCGAGCAGGCGAACGCGTGGGCCATTGCCATCTCGGGAGAGATCAGCAGAAGCATGGCTGTGAAACAGACGGCCAGCGCGGCAGCCAGTCGTTGGGCTCTCCGCTGCGTGCTGCCAGTGCTCACTCTGCTGACGATCAAAATGCAATAGAGGGGTGCCATGTAGCGCACTAAGGTGTAGTGTGCGCCCATGCCGATGACTGACGGCAGGAAGGCGGCAAACAAGATGAGAAAGATCGAAGTCTTGCGCGGGGTGGGGTAATCGAGTCGGTTGATGGTGGCGAAGAGTAGAGCGACCCCGGCAAGCGACGAGAGGGTCCAGAACGCGTTGTAGCCCTGCGCGATGCCGCCATGGAACAGATGCGAGAGCCACAGCGGGCCATACAGAAATAGGACGCCAAAGGGCCATTCAAATCCAACGTATGGCAGATGTCCCTGCGCCAGAAGCCACACCCGGTCGATCTCGTAGGTTGACTCCCAGAATCCGCCGAAGCCCCCGGCCAGCAGGTCCATCGCGAGGCACGCGGCGAGTTGAATCGCGAGACATATGCCCAACGTCCTGCCCGCGATCTTCTTGGGATGGCCTGCCGGCAGCAGTGCGAGATTGTAGCCCTTCCCCCAGATTGCGGCCCCCACGGAGAAAACCAGCAGAAGGATGATCGCTGCGCGGTTATTGAATCCGAAGAGGTAGGAGTCGGATGCGACCGGACGTTGCGGTATGTAGTACGGAAGATAGAAGAGAATGGCCAGCATAACCAGTGCATAGAGATGGCTGTTCCTGTCTCTGTTTGGCAGCAGCGCAGGCAGCCTCGCCCTTCCGCCCGCGCTCTCACGCGGCGCCTCCTTCACCGGCTCCGATCTTCCTTGCGCCTGGATCGCCATTCAGCCCAAGTCTAGCCCACTGCGATCAGCCCCAAGCCACTACCCCCGCGCCAGTACCCGCGCCGTCATCAGCCGTCCCTCCAGGTGCCGTTCCAGCACTTCGATGGCAAACCGCCGCAGATCCGCCGAACGCGTCTTCGGCCAATCCTCCTCCGCCAGCCCCTTCACCGTCCCGCGAAAGATCCGCCCCGCCGTCGCCACCGACTCCGCGCTCAGCGCCTCGCTCCCGCCCACCCGGTCGTCCTCGCACGTCACCCCATCGCTCGCGGATGAGTACCACACTGTCTCGTCTCGCAGATCCAGTCCGCAAGCCGCACATCTTCCCAGCTCCGGCATCCATCCCATCAGCCGGTTCATCCACAGCGCAAAGTACGTAATCGGCATCCACACCCGTCCCACCTGCAGCTCGTCCAGCACCGCCAGAGCCAGCCGGAAGACCGCGTCCTCCACTGCCCCCTCCGGCAGCGCCTCCTCCAGCACCTCGGCCACCATCTCCAGCGCCGCCGTCCGCGCGTAGTCCACCGGCCGCGACATCGGCGACGACAGAATCTCCAGCGCATCCAGCCGCACCAGCTCCTGCCGCGGCCTCTCCACATAGCTCGCCCGCACATGCGTCATCGGCTCCAGCGCCCCGCCGAACCGCCGCCGGCTCTTCAGCGCATGGCGCGCCACGCCCTTCACCCTCCCCTGCTCCCGCGTAAACAGGCTCACCACCAGGTCCGCCTCGTGGAACGGCCACGTCCGCAGCACAATCGCCTCCCCCACATGCTCCGTCATCGCGCCGCCTCACCCACCATATTCTTTAGGAAGCCGTCATTCTGACTCGTAGAGTCAGAATCTCCGTCGTTCGTCTTTGCTCTTGCTGTTGTCTGTTCTTGTTCGTCATTCTGAGCGTAGCTCAGAATCTCCGTATTTGCCTTTCCCGCGCCACAAAGAAAAAACGCGCAGCCCATAATTCGGAACCGCGCGTCTCGAACCGCGAACCTCGAACCTGCCTTTGCTTACCGCCCGAAGTGCGCCGCGTTCTTCGCCGTAAACTCCGCCCACTTCTCCGGCAGGTCGTCGCCCGCGTAGATCGCCGACACCGGACACACCGGCACGCACGCTCCGCAGTCGATGCACTCCACCGGATCGATGAACAACTGATCCGCATCCGCAAACCCCGCCTCGTCCTTCTTCGGATGAATGCAGTCCACCGGACAAGCATCCACGCACGCCGTATCCTTGGTTCCGATACATGGTTCCGCAATCACGTAGGCCATAATTTCGATCTCCCTTGCTGTTGAAAAAATCTTGGCTTCAAAAGGTGCGCCTGACAAAAGCCGGCCCCGGACCATCTACGGTCACAATACTACTCCCAGCTCACCAACCATTCGCTACAAGATACAAGATTCCCCCGCAGCCCCCTTCGATTCATAGAATTGTCCAACTCCTCCGCAGCGGGTGCCCCATCCATTCCGCCGCGGGTGCACCATCCATTCCGCGTTCTTTGCGGAATGGGTGGGAGACCACTTCATTGTCTTCGATTGAGTTCAATCGCAGTAAAATCGTTCCATGCCCCTTCCCCCACAGCCTCCGCACCCCCTCAGCCACGTCCTGCGCGCGCTCATCGAGGTCTCCTTCATCGTCTTCCTCTTCTATTCCAACCTCCTGATGGGAGAGTTCAACCGCGCCGCCGGCCACGGCAAAACCCTCGCCGTCGCCCTCGGCAACATCTTCACCATCACCAACTTTTCCATCGCCATCCTCGCCGCCACCGTCGCCTACATCGTCTTCGAAACCCTCCGCAAAAAACTCTGACTACCCTGGAAGTGGGTGCCCCATCCATCGCGCCTTTGTCTCACGCGATGGGTGGGATGGAGTAAAAATCCCAGACTTCAGTGAAAGTGGGTGCCCCATCCATCGCGCCTTTGTCTCACGCGATGGGTGGGAGACGAAGGCTCTACTTCACTTCCGCCTTCCGCTTCGCCGCAAACTCCGCCGGCGTAGGAATCGCCCCCATCTCCCGCCCCGCGAACATCTCCTGAAACAAATGTTGCATCTCGGCCTTCACCAGCCCATTGGTCGCGAACACCTCGCGCGAGTCCAGCGTGAACCTCCCGCCATCGAAGTGCGTCACCGTCCCGCCCGCCTCCTCCACCAGCAGAACCCCCGCGCTCGTGTCCCACGGATTCAGATTGAACTCCCAGAATCCATCCAGCCGTCCGCATGCCACATACGCCAGGTCCAGCCCCGCCGATCCCGCCCGCCTCACCCCATGCGACCGCAGCGTGATCTCCTGGTAAAAATGCATATTCGGCGAGCTGTGCCGCTTATGGCTCGGGAACCCCGTCGCCGTCAGCGACTCGGCCAGCGTCCGCGTCTTCGACACATGGATCGCCTTCCCGTTCAGGAACGCCCCCTTGCCCCGCTCCGCCGAGAACATCTCATCGCGCAGCGGATCGTAAATCACCCCCGCAACAATCTCTCCGTCTTTGTCTTTGGATAGATCGCCAGCGTCCTTCGCCAGCCCCGCCGCTCTCCGCTCCAGCCCCAGAATCACGCAGAACGCCGGAAACCCATGGGCAAAGTTAGTCGTCCCATCCAGCGGATCGACGTACCACCGATACTCGCTGTCGAGCTGCTCCCTCGTCCCCTCTTCGCCAAAAATCCCATGCCCCGGAAACGCCGCCGTCAACTTCTCGCGAATGAGCTTCTCGCTCGCTCGGTCGGCCTCCGTCACCAGGTCCACATCGCCCTTGTACTCCGTCTCCACTCCCTTGGTATAGAACTCCCGCAGCAGCGCGCCCGCCTGCCGTGCAATCCCCTCCGCCACATGCGCAAACTCAAACCGCTTCATCGTCTCTCCTCGGCCACCGGCGTATTTCCTCGGTGCAACTCGCTCCCTATCAGCCTATCAGCCCACTCCACCCACGCCGTCATCCCGACCGGCAGCGCCCTAACCCGCCGTCATCCCGACCGGAGGCGGCGCTTTTGCCGCCGCAGTGGAGGGACCCCCGCATTTCGCATTTGCAGTTGCCTGTTCTTCGTCGTTGTCTGTATTACGTTGTCATCTTGAGCGAAGCTGCTCGCGTATAAATTGAAAGCTGTCATCCTGAGCGCGTCTTTCGAGCGCGAAGGATCCCGACGAACTTCGCCGAACCACAGCGGCTCGTAGCTTTCTCCCAGAAAACCCCAGCCTGTGTCCTTCTGCATCCCCCGCGTCAATTTGCCGAAGGCCGCTCCACATGGTCGATCACAATCACATCCGCCTGCGCCTTCACCGCCTCCAGCTTCAGCCCGATCTGCTCCTGGATCGCCGTAAAGATCCCGGGCACCGCATTGGGATCGCTGCTGGCCTGCGTCTCGTCGAACGTCCACCTCAACGAGAAGTCCTACCGCCCGGTAAGCCCGGTCTGATCCACCATCGGCCTATCCAGAAAGAACTGCATGATGAACGCAAAATCCGCCATTGAGGTATTCGTGAACTTCGATGCGGTTTGGGTTCCATGCTCCGAACCTTCCTGGTCGGGCGAACCGTTCGGATCACCCTTGCTCTTTGTCAGCTTTGGCCCAGTCTTGAGCACCGTGACCGCATAAACCGAAAGTTGCCTCTTCTCCCGATGAACATTCAGTCTGAAGCGATCCGCCAGCAGCTTTTGCAGCATCTCCTGCATCTGCTTCAAGCTGGGCTCGCCCTCTACGTCCGCCACGCCGCTTATGTCGTACCGATCGTTCCCAAGCCAAGACGGCCCGTCCACGACCTGCCTCACGTGAATCCCATAAGCAGCCGCAAGAATCTTGCTCACGCTCTGGTTCCTTACGGAAACGTGCCGCCCGTTGGTACTGAACCCATCGCTTTCGTCTTCAGGATCGCTTGGTTTGATCGTTGCGACCTCAAACTCAGGATGTGCATCAGCGGCCATCATCTTGCTCGGCTGCGGCCCTGCACCCGGCCCCTGCGCCGACTGCGCCACCAACGGTACGTTTCTCAATCCCAACAGCATCGCCACCACTACACCCAACCGGCCTGCCCTACTAGACCGCAACCTTCTTCCCAACTTCGTTCTACAAATCATTGGCCCGTACCTCTGACTTCACCACACATCCTAATTCTTCGCCCAATAAGTTCAAGGTGCTACTTCGCATCGGCGAAGTATCCCGTCCGGTAGCGCAGGTTGTACTTCGCATCCGCCGCCGCATCGGTCAGCTTCACCTTTATCCGCCGGAAGCCGCTCTCGCTTCCCTGCAGCGGCGCGTAGTACCCCAATAAATACTGCGTCCGCAGATCGTCCGAGATGTGCTGGAACGCCGGCTCCAGGTCCTTCGGGTCCACCACGGTGTAGTACTTCCCGCCCGTGTCCTCGCTCATCTGGATCAGCGCGTGTTCGCCGCCCGTATTGCGTCCCGCGTCCGCCGCAATCGGCACAATGATGATCGAGTAGACGATCGCCCCCGCGCGCTGCGCCTCTTCCACCGCCTGCTCGTAGCTCTTCCCGCTCACCGAGTCGCCGCCGTCGCTGATCACCACCAGCACGCGCCGCCGCCCGGCCGCCGCCGAGGTCGCCCCCAGCCGCTGGCTCGCCAGGTACACCGCGTTGTACAGCGCCGTCTCGTCCCCGCGCCCGATCTCGCCCAGCCCCTCCTCGATGCGCTTCACCTGATTGGTAAACGGCACCACCTCGCGCACCGTGTCGGCAAACTCCATCAGGTCGATCTCGTCCTGCGACCGCAGAATCGCATGCACGAAGTGCTTGGCCGCATCGCGTTCCAGCCGCTCGCTGGTCACCACCGTCTCGCTCGCATCGATCGCCAGCACAATCGACAGCGGACTGGTCGCCTCGCGCTCGAACACCGCGACCGCCTGCTCCCGTCCGTCCTCATAGAGTGCGAAGTCCTTCTTCTCGAAGCCGCCCACCGGCGCGCCGTGCTCATCCACCACATTCACCGCCACGTTCACCAGCCGCGCCTCCACGCGAAGCGTCCCCGCATCGATGCCCCCGTTTTTCGATTGGCCCACCGGCTGCGCTCCCGTCCCCTGCGCCGCCGCCGCGCCAGCCCCAGTCAGCGGCCCCGCCACCGGCTCCGTAGGGCCCGCATTGGGATGCGCAACCGGCCGCCGCACGACTGGCGCCGTCGTCTGCTGCTGCGTCGATTGAGCGCCAGTAGCCTGCGCCCCGCTCTGCGACGAGCCAGTCTGTTGCGTTCCGCTCTGCGACCCACTCGTCTGCGTCCCACTCGCCTGCGCCCCGCTCTGCAAAGTTCCGCTCTGTTGCGAATTCGTCGTCTGCTTCGGCGCAGGCGTCACCGGACTCGGCTCCGCCTGCGTCTCCTGCGCGCAAATCGGTGCACAGCCCATCGCAATCGAGAGCGCCGTGGCAAGAATTGTTACGCCAACCCTCATCGCGCACCCTCGCTTTTGTGCAGCGTCCACCGAATTTCTCCTCGAAAAGTTAACCGCACGAGCGCGCAAGACGCCGAAGCTGAGCACGCGAATCCGCATCCGCTCAGAATACCTTCTATGCGATTCCGAAGCCACACGCAGAAAGAGGCGGCCACGAGACTCGCAACCGCCTCTTCAATTTTGCGCGAAGATCAGTTGGTCGCGCCGATCAGTTCCTCGCGCACCACCTCATCCCGCACCGCGTCGCCCTGCGACTTCGGCAGCGCGATCGCCAGCACGTCCTCGATCCGGCTCGCATAGTGGATCGTCACCCCCGCCGTCTGCTCCGGCGACAGGTCCTCATCCACCTGTTGCTTGCAGTCCGTCGGCAGGATCACGTCGCGCACGCCAGCCCGCTTCGCCGCCAGGAACTTCTCCTTGATCCCGCCCACCGGCAGCACGTTCCCGCTCAGCGTAATCTCGCCCGTCATCGCCAGCAGCGGATGCACCCGCGTCTCCGTCAGCAGGCTCACCAATGCCGTCGCCATGGTCACGCCAGCGCTTGGCCCGTCCTTGGGAATCGCGCCCGCCGGAACATGGATGTGCAGATCAACGTCCTTCAGCAGGTCCTCGTCCAGCCCCAGCGCCTTCGCATTCGACCGCACCCACGTCAGCGCCGCCTGCATACTCTCCTTCATCACATCGCCGATCTGTCCGGTGATGGTGAATGTCCCTTTGCCCTTCATGCGGTTGGCTTCGATGAACAGGATGTCGCCGCCCGCCGGCGTCCACGCCAACCCCACCGCAACCCCGGCCCGCTTCGTCCGCTCGGCGATCTCCGTATCCACGCGCACCTTGATCCCGCCCAGAAACTCCAGAATCACATCGTTGGTGACGACCAGCTTCTCCGGCTTGCCCTCGGCGATCCGCCGCGCCAGCTTGCGGCAGATCGTCCCAATCTGCTGCTCCAGCTTGCGCACGCCAGCCTCCCGCGTGTAGTGCCGCGCCAGATGCGCGATGCTCTCCACCGGAAATTCGATCAGCGCCGGATCAATCCCGTTCTCCTTGATCTGCCGCGGGATCAAGTACTTGATCGCGATCTCCACCTTCTCTTCCTCGGTGTATCCCGTCAGCTCGATAATCTCCATCCGGTCCAGCAGCGGCGCCGGCACCGGGTCGAGCTGGTTCGCCGTGCAGATGAACAGCACCTTCGACAGGTCGAACGGCTGGTCCAGATAGTTGTCGCGAAATGTATTGTTCTGCTCCGGGTCCAGAACCTCCAGCAGCGCGCTCGCCGGATCGCCCCTGAAGTCCCGCCCCAGCTTGTCCACCTCGTCCAGCATGAACACCGGGTCGTTGGTTTCGATCCGCTTCAAATTCTGGATCACCTGCCCCGGCAACGCGCCGATGTATGTCCGCCGGTGCCCGCGCAGCTCCGCCTCGTCGTGCATCCCGCCCAGCGAGATGCGCGCAAACTTCCGCCCCAGGGCCCGCGCCACGCTTCGCCCCAGCGATGTCTTGCCCACCCCCGGAGGCCCCACAAAGCACAGAATCGGCCCCTTCATGTCCGGCTTCAACCGCCGCACCGAGAGATAGTCCAGGATCCGGTCCTTCACCTTCTTCAACCCGTAGTGGTCCGCGTCCAGAATCTCCTTCGCCTTCAGAATGTCCACCTCGCCCGCCGAAGACTTCGACCACGGAAGCACAGCCAGCCACTCAATGTAGTTCCGCGTCAGCGAGTAGTCCGCCGCCATCGCATTCATCCGGCTCAGCCGCCCAAGCTCCTTCAGCGCGTCCTTCTTCGTCTCCTCCGGCATCCCCGCCGCTTCAATCTTCTCCTTCAGCTCCGCAATGTCCTTCTGCGTCTCGTCCAGGTCGCCCAACTCCTTCTGGATCGCCTTCAACTGCTCGCGCAGATAGTAGTCCCGCTGCGACGACTGCACCGAGTCCTGCACCTCGGTCTGGATCTTGTTGCGCAACTGCTGCACCTCAATCTCCTTCGCCAGGTGCTTGTTGATCCGCTCCAGCCGCGCCGAGATGTCCGGCGTCTCCAGCAGCTCCTGCTTGTCCGTCGTCGTCAGAAACGGCAGCGAAGACGCAATAAAGTCCGCCAGCCGCCCCGGCTCCTCAATATTGATCGCAATCGTCTGAAAGTCGTCCGACAGCGT
>Ga0224557_1003351_pt1 | contig 12542 bp, 11 predicted proteins | sample 714S31014metaG_FD_180677 | JGI IMG/M metagenome (GOLD analysis project Ga0224557, IMG submission 180677) | Peat soil microbial communities from Stordalen Mire, Sweden - 717 S3 10-14 | ecosystem: Environmental > Terrestrial > Soil > Wetlands > Peat | place: Sweden: Norrbotten County, Stordalen... | reverse complement strand
TCTGGCAGCCGGACGCGACCGGCGCCTTCGCCGACCTGCACGGGTACGGCGACCAGTCGGTGCATCCTGGTTTTCGTGGTTTCGGGCGTTGGTGTGTCGAGGACGGTGACGGCGTCTACCGCATTGTCACGGTCAAACCCGGCCCGGTCCCGTTCTACAAAGGCGGGATGCAGGCCCCGCACATCAATGTGACGGTGCTCGCGCGCGGGATGCTGAACCGTGTCGTCACCCGCATCTATTTCGCGGACGAGGCAGACGCGAACGCGGCGGACCCGGTGCTGGCGACGGTACCGGCGCAGCGTCGTGACACGCTGCTCGCGCAACCGACCGACGGCGGCTACCGGTTCGACATTCATCTACAAGGCCCGCACGAGACGGTCTTCTTTGACATCTGACCTATTTGTGCGAGCCGTAGCCGCAGTTCAGTTATTCACGATAGTACGGGTGACCGGATGGTCCTCCATAGGCGCACCCGAACCTCCCGGGGCATGCTGCAGCTCCTCAGCCGATGAACACGATGATCGTGTCGAGTCGTCCGTCCTCGGCAATGTGTGCGATGTCGATGCCTTCGATCCGCATGCCGTTGACCTCGAGCGGTTCTCCATCCGGGCCGCCGACGCTCCAGGCGAACCGGACCCAGCCATGGTGGGCATCGAATCCACCACGGAGCGAGAGGCGAACCTCGGTCGAAGGCCTCGAGGAGATCATTTCGCCCATCTCGTGCGAGACGGCGTCGATCCCCGTACACGGGGGTGAGGTCGGCTTGTACCCCAAGTACAACACGACGTCATCCGTGACCGACTCATTCAGGAGCTCTACGCGGCGGGATAAAGCAGGCTCGTTCCAGGCGGCCTCGTAACTGGCGAGTACCTGGTCAAGTTGATCCCTCATGAACGCTCCGGAAGGAATCGCGGGAAAAGGTGATGAGCGTTACCGCTGAAGATCATTCGACGTTGCGCGTCATCGAGTACGTCGGTTTCGTTCAGTGCGTGAAAGCCCGAGGCGATGAGTTGTGGAGGACCGAACGGTGTGTCACTCCCGTACAGGATCCGCGCTGGATTCGCAATCCGCAGCAACCCCGGCAGCGTGTTCGGGAGCGCGGCACCAGTGACGTCGAAGTAGAGCTCCCTCAGCTCGGCGTATACATCGACCGCCTCGCCTTCACCTACCAGCAACTGGTTGGCGAAGATGTGCACCCGGTCCGCAACGGCGGGAAGGGCGCTGCCAAGGTGCGGAACTATGACTCGGAGCTTCGGATGCGAGCGGAGTGTCCCGTTGAGGATTAGGTTGACCACGGCCCGGGTCGTGTCGAACATGAACTCGATCATCGGTCTCGGCCGCCCAAGCGCGACCGCGTCTGCCGCTGCAGGAGTCGTGGGGTGCAGAGCAACGATCGCCTCTCTGCGCTCCAGCTCGTCCATAACCGGCTCCAGTTGGGGATCGCCGAGGTAGACACCGTCGTAGTTGGTCATCAACACAAAGCCGTCGGCATCGAGACTGTCGCGCGCATACGCAATCTCCTCAAGCGCTGCATCGACATCGGGCAGTGGCAGCGAGGCGAACAGCCCTAGCCGGCGCGCGTGTTCCGCCACGGCGGCAGCGCCTTCTTCGTTCACCGTGCGCGCGAGCGCAGGCCTCTGCGCAGCCGGGAGGAAGTGGACGCCGGGCGAGGAGACCGACAACACTGCCGCAGCAATGCCGATCTCGTCCATCAGCGCTATCGCGGAAGCTGCGCTCCACTGTGGGACGTACGGAAACCCGTCGGGCCGCTCTACCCCGGCGCGGTCGAGGGCCGCCCGGTAGCTGGATGGGAGAAAATGTGAGTGGACGTCCAGCGCCGCTGGCTCGGTCATCACAATCCGGCCACCGCGGTCGCTGGTTCAAGCGCGTCGACTCGACTTACGTGGTCGTCCATTGCTCTAGCCCACAATGCTCTACTGCCCGAGATGTCCAATGGGAGGTCAAGCATGCGTGAGCTCGTCGGAGCTGGGCGCGCCAACACGCTCGATGTACAACCGTGTGAACAGCTCGTCGATCAGCGCCGGCAAGCCGGAGAGTTCGTGAACTGAGCCGAAAACGTAGAAGTCGGGACGAGCTACGACCGCTTCTATGTCATGCTCGCGGAAGTAAGTCTCGTAGCGCCCTTCGAGGTCAACGACCGCGCCTGCTCTTGGTTGAGCACCAGCAGGAAGAACCTCGGCAACAATCGCGTCCAATCCCGTCAATCTGTGTAGCTGCTCTGGTGACAGGACGCTCTCAGCCGACGCGCCGGTGGTGAGGACCTGAAAACGAGACGGGCCAAGGAGGTCATCAAACCGTCCCTCCGCGTCGGCCGTCCGGATTCGCCCTTGCAGGCACAGCGTTCCGGCCACGCTATCCCCGACGCGTGACTGCACCAGCCTGCCATGAAGTGTCGGCGGAGCCACGTGCTCGAGCTTCTCCCCAGCGAGCATGCGCGCGTCGCGCTCTCCAGCCAATCGAGGATCGAGTTCACAGGAAACCCTGCCCTCCGCGAGCGAGATATTGGTCCACGTTTGGACGTGCGGTCGCCGCTCCTCCTCGAACGTGTCCAACAGCGCGTCAGACGCAAAACCTCTAAGAACAAGGTCAAGCTTCCATGCCAGGTTGTTCGAGTCCCGCAGCGAAGAAAGCAACCCCTGCCCCGCATACGGCGGCATCGTGTGCGCTGCATCACCAGAGATCAAAACACGCCCATCACGCCAGGTTCTCGCCATACGCGCCTGAAATACGTAGACAATCTGCCTCGCGATCTCGTGCGATTCCGGGGTGACACCGAACTCCTCGAGCAGCTTCCACGCCGTCCCAGGATCTTCCATCACCGCGTCGTCTTCCCCGGGGAGCACCATCCACTCAAAGCGCCGGTGTGACCTGCCGAGTGGCATCAGCATCCGCGGCCGAGCGGGATCACAAATCTGGCCGATGTTCGGCGCGAACACGATAGGCGACAGGGTCTTCATATCCACGTCCAGCCAGCGTTCGTTGAACCCAACGTCATCGCGCTCAATACCAAGATTGGTCCTGACAAAGCTGCTTGCGCCGTCAACGCCGATCACGTACGAGGCACGCACCCGTTGGTACTCCTCGGTCCGCGAGAGCCTGCCCTCGTCATCCAGCTCCACGCGGCTGGCTACCAAATCCACAGCCCGGTCACCCTGCTGCAGCCCAACCGCCTCCCATCCCAGCCTCACGTCGACTCCCGCCTCGCGCGCCGCGGTGTCGAGGGCGTTCTCGAGGTTCGGTTGCCATTGTGTGTAATCGGAGTACCAGCCCGATACTGCGCCCTGCTCGGGGGTGTGGGCTGGCTGGAGCATGAGCTGCTCTCCGCCAGCATTGACCCACACGTAGTCGTCTCGAACCTCCCACAAGGTTTCGGCGAGCCGGTCCGCGTCGCCCACGCTCTGCACCATCCTGAGCGCCTCGTGGTCGATATGACCAGCGCGCGGCAGGTTGTAGAGGTGGGGATAGCGTTCGAACGCGACCACGCGGTGCCCGCGTCGTCCAAGCAAAGCGGCGAGGCATTGAGCCCCTGGGCCGTAGCCGACTATCGCGACGTCATAACTGTTCACCGTTGCCATCGCTATCGCTATCGCCTTCGAGTCACAGGCCTGGTTCTGGGCGGCTCGATCATGAGGGGCAGCGATGTCTCGGGAGCACGCATATTCGACACAATACATCATGCATTTATCTGTCGCTTTTCAGACAAATGCTTCCGGTCGCTTCAAGAGGGCGACGACGAGCCCATCGCGCCTGCCAGCGAGACGGGATCGGGTGGCGCGCTCGCGTCCCGCTCGCCGTCGATAAGCCAGCGACGGCGCCAACGTTTGCTGAGGTCCCGATTGACCGGTCGCCCTGGACGTGTCGCCTCTCACTCTGTAGGCACGCGGCCCCCAAGCAGGGCGGCGCTGGCTCGCGGACACCCTGCGCGCATCAGCTCGGCGGTGAGCCATGGGTACGTCGCCGCACCAAGCTCGCCGGCAACACGACCCGGCGAGGAGCGCTCGTGGCATCACGTTGCCGTCTGATCTGCGTTAGCAGCAGATCGGTCGCAGCGCGCACCATCCGCGGGATGTCCTGGCTTACGGTAGTGAGCTGGAAGACCTCCCAGCCGGCGAGCTGCACGTCGTCAAAACCGATCACGGTGATCTGATCGGGCACCTTCACGCCAGCCCCGTGGAGAGCGTTCAAGGCCCCGAGCGCAAGCATGTCATTGGCGCAGAAGAGCGCGGTTGGACTCGACTCAAGCAGCTCCAGCGCCGCGCGATGGCCGCTGTCGAAGGCAAAAGGCTGACGCTGCCAGCGCTCCTCGTAGAGCGCGATGCCGGCCTGTTGGAGGCCGGCTCGGAAGCCGGCCTCGCGGTCACGGCCTGTACTCGTCGTCGCCGGACCGAAGATCGCTGCGATCTGCGTGTGGCCGAGCTGCGCCAGCTCCTGCGCGGCAATCTGGCCGCCGCTGTGGTTGTCGACCACGCAGACGTCACCAGGCGCGTTGTCGACCTCGCGGTTGAGCAGGACGAACGGAAAGCCGCGACGACTGAGCTCCTCGGGCAGCGTGGAGTCGAGCGCAGTCGTAGTAAGGATCGCCCCATCGAGCGAGCCGTCCACCAGCTGTTCCAGCGAGATCCTGTTATCGCTGCCCGCTGTCAGCACGAGCATTCTCAGATCCTCAGCTCGTAGCGTGTCGTTGATCTGGTCCAACAACTCGAGGTAGAACGGGTTGCCGAGGTCCGTGACGACGATCCCGACCTGACCGGTGGACCGAGTCGACAGCGAACGGCCTCTTTGACTGGCCACATAATTGAGCGCCTTGGCGGTCTCCGCTACCTTCTTGCGGGTTTCCTCGGAGAGACGTAGATCGCCACGCAACGCCCGTGACACGGTCGGCTGCGAAACGCCTGCGGCACGAGCCACGTCATGGCTGGTCGCTGGTCGGGCGTGCGGCATCAACATACGTATAACAAGCGCGTCCGTCACGTTGCGGTTCGTGCGGTCCAGACGTCCCTTCCGCGACGGCGGTGAGGGTGCGGACTTGACGCCCGGGGGTGGACGTGGGTAGGATGGAAATACGTATGCATAGTTCGACGGTCTCAGGGACCGTTCTCCATCACCCGGGCGTCTACTGGTTCAACAACGGCCTGTTCGGGGTCTGCCAGCTCGAGGCGGCGACGCTATGAGTGGTCGCGTCGAAGGCAAGATCGTGGTCGTGACCGGCGGCGCGCGTGGCCAGGGTGCGGCCGAGGCGGAGCGCCTCGCGGCCGAGGGCGCGACCGTAGTCGCCTGCGACCTGCCAGGCAGCGACCTATTGGAGCCGTGGCTTTCCGCGGCCGCGATCAGTCCTGGACCGTCTGTGTTCGGCCACCCGCTTGATGTTGCCGATCCGGGGTCCTGGAAGACGTTGGCGGAACTGCTGAAGGAGCGTTTTGGCCGTGTCGACGGTCTGATCAATAACGCCGGGGTGACTAGCCGGGTACGACTGCCGGACGTCGAGCTGGAGGAGTGGAACCGGGTGCTTGCGGTCAACCTGACCGGCCCGATGCTCGGCATCAAGACGCTGCTACCGCTGATGACCGATGGCGCCTCGATCGTCAACGTCGGCTCGATTGCAGGTCTGACGGGTCATTACACCGCCGCCTATACGGCGAGCAAGTGGGGTGTGCGGGGCCTCACGCGCACCGCCGCAACCGAGCTCGGCGGGCGCGGGATCCGCGTCAACGCTGTGCATCCTGGGTACATCCATACGCCGATGACGGCGAGTGCGCCGCCGGCCTTCCTTGTGGCCAACGAGGCGATCACGCCACTGCGGCGCGGCGGGCAGCCGCAGGAGGTCGCCGACCTGATGGTCTTCTTGATCTCCGACGAGTCGCGTTTCATCTCCGGGGCCGATATTCCGATCGACGGCGGTCAGGTGGCCGGTGGCACTGCCCAGTTTCTTTCGGACGCCCTGCGCGCACCGCACGGCGGTACATCATGAGCGGCACCAGCACGATCCTGATAGCTCCCTAATACACAAGAGGGCATACGTATGAATAACTATCTGAAGGAACCCAACCCGCCGACTACCGAGGCGACCGAGGAGCTCCGCGACCGGGTCTCCGCGATCCTCAAGGACATCGAGCACGGAGGACTCGACGCGGTCCGGCGCTATTCGCTTGAGTTCGACAATTGGGCTCCTGATGACTTCGTCATCTCGGATGCCGAGTTTGAGCGAGCTTCCGCGCAGCTCGATGAGACGCTGCGTGAGCACATCACGTTCGCCCAGGGTCAGGTTCGCGGCTTCGCGCAGGCGCAGCGTGGGACGATGACCGATCTGGAGATAGAACTTGGCAAGGGCGTTGTGATGGGTCACCACCACATCCCTGTCAACGCGGTCGGCGCCTACGTCCCGGGCGGGCGCTACCCGATGCTCGCCTCCTCGTTCATGACGGTTCTGGTCGCCAAGGTCGCCGGCGTCCGGCAGGTGATCGGCTGCGCGCCGCCTCAACGCGAGAAGGGCATCCACCCCTCGATGCTCTACGCGATGAAGACCTCCGGCGCTGATGCGGTGCTCTGCCTCGGTGGTGTTCAGGGTCTTGCGGCGATGGCGTTTGGCCTGATCGACGGCCTCGAGCCGGTCGACATGTTGGTCGGCGCCGGTAACTCGTTCGTAGCGGAAGCCAAGCGGCAGCTGTTCGGGCGCGTAGGGATCGACCTGCTGGCCGGTCCGACCGAGGTCCTGGTGATCGCCGATGAGAGCGCGGACCCGCGCCTAGTGGCTACCGACCTGCTCGGTCAGGCCGAGCATGGTCCGACCTCACCGGCCGGCTGCATCGCGATCGGCGAGGACCTCGCACGCGCGGTCGCCGCGGAGGTGGAGAACCTGCTCGACACCGATTGGCCGACAGCCGATGTGGCCCGGGTCGCGTGGGACAACCACGGCTGGATCGCTATCGCAAAGGATGACGATGACGCGATCCGTCTCGCCGATGAGGCCGCCAACGAACACCTTGAAGTGCATGTCGCAGAGCCCAAGCTCGACTCCTACCTTGAGCGCCTCACCAACTACGGTTCGCTGTTCCTCGGAGAGGAGGCAACAGTCGCCTACGGAGACAAGGGCGTAGGCACCAACCACGTGCTGCCGACCTCCCGTGCCGCCCGCTACACAGGCGGTCTTTGGGTAGGTAAGTTCCTCAAGACCTGCACCTGGCAGCGTCTCAGCGTCGAAGGCACGAAGCTGGTCGCCCCAGCTATCGCGGCGATCTCCCACGAGGAGAACTTCGCCGGTCATGCCAGAACGGCTGAGGTGCGCTTGGAGCGAGCTGCACAATTGACCGCATGAGCGACGAGGCGCGGGACCCTTGGCGGCTACAGGGTCGAGTAGCACTTATCGCCGGTGCCGGGAGAGGTCTCGGTCGGGGTTGCGCGCTCGAGCTCGCGGCTGCGGGTGCCAAGGTGGTACTCGCGTCACGAACGCTCGCGGAGGTGCAAGCGGTCGCCGGTGAGGTGGCCGCGCTCGGGGCCGAGGCGGTGGCGCTGGAAGCCGACGTCACCGTCGAATCCGAGGTACAGCGGTTGGTTGACCGCGCTGCTGAGATCGGCGACCTTCGAGTCCTGGTTGCGGCAGCCGGGACCAACCGACCAGGCCCCGCACGCGAGTATCCGATCGCCGACTGGGATGCGCTGTTCGATGTCAACGTTCGCGCCAGCTTTCTCTGCTGCCGCGCGTTCGGCGACAACCTGTTGCGCCGCGGCGCAAGCGGCAGCATCGTCACGCTCTCATCTCAGATGGGATCTGTCGGCTACCCCGGCCGGGTTGCCTACTGCGCAACCAAACACGCGGTTAACGGGATGACCAAGGCGCTGGCGGTCGAATGGGCCCGTGAGGGGATCCGGGTCAATGCTGTCGCCCCCACCTTCGTTGACACGCCCCTGACCGCTCCGTACTTTGCCGATCCCGCGTTCCGTGAGGAGGTGCTCGAGCGGCGCTTGCCGACCGGCAAGCTGGCTCAGGTTGAAGACGTTGCCCGAGCCGTGCGGTACCTGGCCTGTGATGCGTCGACCAGTGTCACCGGTCACATCCTCAGGGTCGATGGGGGATGGACGGCGTGGTAAGCCGCGCGTTGCCTATCCGGATGGCGGAACCCCAGGTCGCCTCATGCGCCTGGCCAGACAACATCGAGAGGAGAGCAGAAGATGCGAATCGCCAGATATGAGTTGGGCGGCCAGTCCTTTGCCGGCGTAGTCGAAGATCAGGATGAGCAAACTGTCGTGCGGTCCTTGCCAGCCGACGTGACCGTGATCGGGCTGCTCGAGCAGAGCCCAGAGGAGCGAGCCAGTCACAGCCTCGGCGAGGCGGTCGCGCTTGCCGACGTGCGACTCCTGGTGCCGGTGCAGCCACCTAGCGTGCGTGACTTTGTGAGCTTTGAGCGGCACATCGAGGGCATGGTCATGGGAGACGGAATCCCCTTTCCGCAGGCGTGGTACAGCGCGCCGGCCTTCTACTTCTCAAATCCCAACTCAGTGTTTGCAACCCGTGATGAGATCCCGATGCCGCCGCGAGCCGAGCGCTTCGACTATGAGCTCGAGATCGGCGCGATCATCGGGACACGTGGCAAGGATCTGACCCTCGACAACGCGCGCTCCACGATCGCGGGGTACACGATCTTCAACGACTGGTCGGCTCGAGACCTCCAGGGCGAGGACCGCAAGCTCGGCATGGGCTGGGCCAAGGGCAAAGACACCGCCTCCACGCTCGGCCCGTGGATCGTCACCGCCGACGAGCTGGAGCAGTACCGCGATGAGAGCGGGCGCCTGGACCTGCAGATGACCGTCTGGCTCAACGGTGAGCAGATCGGCACCGACACGCTGGCCAGCGCCGCCTGGACATTCGAGCAGATGCTGGTCTATGCCTCGCGCGGCACGGCACTCGTCCCCGGCGACGTGATCGGCTCGGGAACCTGCGGCAGCGGCTGCCTCGGCGAGCTCTGGGGCCGTCGCGGCGAGCTCGACCCGCCGCCGCTCAAGCCCGGCGATGTGGTCAAGATGACGGTCGCACACATCGGCACGATCGAGAACCGAGTCGTCGAGGGCTCAGAGCCGGTTGACTACGGAACCTCCCGCCGGGTAGCTGCCTGAGATTGCACTCCCTATCTAGGGCATCGGGCGAATTGCATTCGGTTGTCGGTCGGCTCGCACAGCGGCCGATGCAGGTCACGGCGTATCAACGCGATCTCATGAAGGCTGACGATGAACCGGCACGAGCGGTTTTCAGGAGATCGTCGCCCAGGCCCGACAGTGGGTTGAGGACGCCGTGACGGAGTTCGGCGGTGTCGACGTGCTCTACAACAATGCGTCGGTTGCACGTGTCGGCCCGTGGGACGATCTCGATTACGACGAGTGGCGCCGATCGATGACCTATGAGCTGGACATCGTCTTCCTTTCGACCGCCGCCGCGTGGCCACACCGTGTGAGGCGTGGGGGCGGGTGCGTGATCAACTTCGGGTCCGTCTCCGCCGCGCGCGGTAGCGACTTTGTGCACCACCACGCCCATGGTGCTGCCAAGGGCGGCGTAGTTGCGTTCACCAAACACCTGATGGTCTCCGGAATCCCTCACAACATACGCGCTGTCAGCATTTCCCCGGGCTTAATCCGCACGCCCGCCACCGCGCCGATCTTTGACGATCCAAACGGCCTACTGAAGGAGCTGATTGAGAAGACGCCATCTCGGCGCGTCGGCGAGCCGGAGGAGGTGGCACGGACCCGTGAGATGGTGAATTGCCCGGACACGCGCTGCAGACAACGGCTCGTCGACCGGTCTTTTACAACGTATATTCGGATACTGGATAAGCGAGTGACTGACTACCGAGGAGTTTGATGGACCTCCGTCTAAAGAACCGCGTGGCACTCATCACCGGAGGGTCCGGTGACATCGGTGCAGCGATTGCCGTCGCTTTCGGTCTGGAAGGCGCGAGCGTCGTGGTCGGGCGGCACAGGAGCGGTGAACGAGCCGACGAGGTCGTCGCAACCATTCGCGATGCTGGCGGCACCGCGACTGCGGTCCAGATCGACCAGGGCGACCCCGACTCGATTCATGGTGCCATTGTTGAGATCGAGGCACAGCACGGCGGTGTAGACGTTTTCGTTGGAAACGCCGTCTCATGGCCCGAGCAACAGCAGACCTGGAACGCGCTGGCGCACGGCTTGGTCGTCAATGTCGGTGGGACCATCATGCTCGCGGAAGCCTTGATCCCCACCATGCGATCTCGGGGCTGGGGGCGGATCGTACTCGTCTCCTCTGATGTCGTCGACCAACCGATGCCGGACGCCCCAGCAGGCTACCCGGCGGCGAAGGCGGCAATAGAGGCCGCGGCGCGCGTCTTCGCATTACGGGAGGCGCAGTTCGGCATCCTCACAAACGTCGTCCGGCCTGGATTGACGCTCACGAACGGGGCGGTCAGCCAAACCGGGCCTGGCCAAGCGGTTGTTGACGCCGAGTCCGAGAAGACCCCCACGCGCCGGATCTGTACCCCCGAAGACGTCGCCAGCGCGATCCTGTATCTCGGATCTAGCGCTAACGCGCACGTCAATGGGGAGATCCTCTCCGTTTCCGGCGGTCGGTATCTGACCCGCTGAAACAAGGCAATGTCAACGCCACAACGGGGCTTTCGTCGACCGTGCCGCAGCGAGGCTGGCCGTGATCGAGGCCGCCGAGCGCCAACACCTCTGAGAGTTCACACCCACAAAAGTTGGGACTAGACAAGCGTGAAGCCTTCGTCGCGCAACGCGTCCACGACCCGTCCCGTTCCGGATCCGCCCGCCCGGTCAAAGCTTGAGGTGCTGGATTTTGGAAAGTCATAAACGCCACGGTCATCGCAGCCGTACCGTCGTTCTCTTCGCCCTGGGAGTACTCGGTGCGTTCGGGCCGTTGTCGACCGACACCTACCTGCCTGCGCTGCCGCGCGTCGTCGCAGAACTCCACACCAGCTCATGGGCGGTCCAGCTATCACTCAGTACAAGCCTGGTCGGGCTGGCGCTCGGTCAGCTGCTTGCGGGCCCGGCGAGCGACCGTCACGGACGAAGGCCCGTAGTCCTGGTCGGCTGTTGCGGGTTCGCCGTCTCCTCAGTTCTATGCGCGATCACGCCCGACGTGGCGCTCCTAGTCCTTTTCCGTCTGGCGCAGGGAGGCTGCGGCGCAGCAGGGATTGTCGTATCCCGCGCGATCGTGCGAGACCTGTATTCAGGTAGCGATCTAGGCCGAATCTTCTCACGGCTGATGCTCGTCAGCGGCGCCGCTCCGATCGTTGCGCCGATCGTCGGCGCGCAACTCCTGAGGCTGATGGGATGGCGAGGGGTCTTCTGGATGCTCGCTGTGATCGGGCTGCTCGTGTTGTCTCTGACCTTCGTGGTGGTTCCCGAGACGCTCGCTCGCGAGGACAGGGTCGAGCACACACTCCGTGCCGATCTGCACATCTACCGCCGGATCATGCGCGATCGCGGGTTTCTGCCGTACATGCTCTCGTCGGGCATGTTCAGTGGCGTCCTGTTCAGCTTCATCTCAGGCTCCTCATTCGTGGTCCAGAAGGTCTACGACCACTCGGCAACCATCTTCAGCTTCCTGTTCGCAGCCGTAACTACCGTGATGATCGGCCTAGGTCAAATCAACGCGAGGCTCGTGAGAACGCGCTCACTGGAGCGGCTCACAAGGACCGCAATGTCCGTGTCGGCGGTCGGCTCGCTGGGGGTGATACTGGTCGCGACGGTCGGAGCGAGCGACGGGATCTGGCTGTTCCTCGTCGCCCTGATCGTCGCCGTGTCCCCTAATGGTGTCGTCGGTCCCAATTCAAACGCGCTGGCGATGCAGGACTACAAGGCCAACGCCGGAGCCGCCGCGGCACTAATGGGCGTCTCGATGTTCCTGGTCGGCGGCCTGGTAGCGCCGTTGGTAGGAGTCGCTGGAGAGCACACGGCGGTCCCGCTCGGAATTGTGATGGCCACGTGTGCTTCGTCAGCTCTCGTGCTGCTGATCACGCTCGGCCGACGCGGACCCGTCACGGCGACGGATGGGAGCTCTGAACTGGCAGCATTGCCGGACGTACCGGACCCACGCCCATTCGTCTAGGCCCGTCTAGACCCAATACCGTAAACTTAGGCGGCTAGGATGGTGATGGTGTCGTCGGCCTGTGTGGTGGGTTGCGGCCAGTTTCGGTGTTCGGGGCGCTTGACGCCCCAGTTGCTCATCTTGCGTTTGATGACGCGGGGGTTCTCGCGTCGGCGGCGTTCCGGGAGCGGCTGAGCGAGGATCTCAGTGATCGCTTGTTGGTGGCAGCGGTCGAGGCTGTAGGGGGGAAAAGCCCGGCTGGGTGCGGGTCGTGCGGCGGGCAGCGCGGAGGCTTCGGATGAACGACAATCGGTGCGGGACGAGATCGGCCTGCAAGGCAGAGTCGTGCATCAAGCGGCGGATCGCGTAGTGGGTGCACAGGTACCCGTAGGTCTCCTGGTAAACGCCGTCCGGTGCTTTGGAGCGCAGCACCACCCGCGGGCCGCGCTGA
>Ga0224557_1003347_pt1 | contig 12554 bp, 14 predicted proteins | sample 714S31014metaG_FD_180677 | JGI IMG/M metagenome (GOLD analysis project Ga0224557, IMG submission 180677) | Peat soil microbial communities from Stordalen Mire, Sweden - 717 S3 10-14 | ecosystem: Environmental > Terrestrial > Soil > Wetlands > Peat | place: Sweden: Norrbotten County, Stordalen... | reverse complement strand
CCCGCTATCGTCGCTCCTCCAAACGAAGCGTTCCCTCCTATCTTTGCTCCTCCAAACAGGGCATAGTCTCCTATCTCCGCTCCTCCAAACGAAGCGTTCCCTCCTATCTTTGCTCCTCCAAACAAGGCGTAGTCTCTTATCTTCACTCCGCCAAACGAAGCGTAGTCTCCTATCGTCGCTCCTTCAAACGAAGCGCCCCCTCCTATTGTCGTGCCTTCAAACGAAGCGCCCCCTCCTATTGTCGTTCCTTTGAACCAAGCGTAGTCTCCTATCGTCGCTCCTTCAAAAGCAGCGTTCCCTCCTATCTTTGCTTCTTTAAACAGAGCGTATCCCCCTATCTTCGCCTTTTCAAAATAAACGAATCCTGTAATCGTTGCGTCGTCAAACCAAGCGTCACCTCCAATCTTCGCTCTGTCAAACGAAGCGAATCCTGCAATCGTCGCTCCTTTAAAGAAAGCAGTGCCCCCTATCTCCGCTCTTTCAGATAAAACGCTTTTTGTTATCGTTGCTCCGTCAAACGAAACGTCACCTCCTATCTTCGCTCTGTCAAACGAAGCGAATCCTGCAATCGTCGCTCCTTTAAAGAAAGCGTCGCCCCCTATCTCCGCTGTTCCAAACAAAGCGTCGCCCCATATCTTCGCCCCTTCAAATGTGACCCGACCTCTTACTGTCGCATTTCTAAAATTTGCATCATTCTGTCCTGGGATGTCGACGTGCGATGCGTCGACATCGTAAACTTTGGCGCCTTCGAAGCTGAAATTCCCACTTTCTATCTTCTCTTTCGTCCTTTTTTGCTTTTCATCTCGTATGCGCGTGAACGCTGGGTCATCTTCCTTGGGGAAGTCGAGATGAAGTATGCACAACGCGGAGTCGCCATCCGTATTCTCTGAGCATTTATCAAAACTGCAGATTGCCATTTGCAGTTACCACCTGCCGATCTTTCAAGAACGAGTTAAGTCAAACTAAGCTAGTGAAGTCCGCCTTGCGGTCTATTGAGAATTGCGTGGCTATTCCTGAACATCGCAATAAGGAGATCGAAAGATCGACGAATCATATGGCAACCTCGATCTCCTTCTTAGGAAGAATCACGTTGTCGTGGAGGGTCTGAAACACCTCAGGGTGCTGGATATGCACCGGAATCAGCACTTTCGGCTGTACGGTCTCGACCACGTCCCGTATCTCATCATAGTTCAAATGACCTGACGCGTGGATTTGTGTATAAGGACATAGCCCAAAATGCATAAGCCAGTTCTCAGCCTTCTTTAAATCCAGCTCCATTTCGATATCGAACGGCCCACACACGCTTCGAATGTCTGCTCCCTGCTTGTGGTACAGCCGGGCCCAGCGGAGACATAACCTGAACTTTCACATTTTTGCCAACAGGTCTTCTTTCTTCTGTTGGAACTCCTGTTCTGTTAAGATTCCTTGATTTTTAAGCTCAGCAAGCTTCTGGATTTGTGCGGGAATATCTGCTGGTGGCGCCTGTTGCAGTGGCTGTTGCATTCTGGTGGTGCAGGCTTCGTGCATCTTTTCTTCTATTGCTTGTTTGATTGCTTCGAACTCAGCTTCGTGCTTCTGCACGAAAGCTACCGTGTTCTCGTCCTTCATTGTATTTCTGATTCCGGTTTTTGTTTCTTGTCCTCCAAGAAAAACGAACCGTAGATATCCGACTGATAATCCTGCTTTTTTAAACTGAATCGACGAGATTTGATCTAGATAGATTTCTTTATCGCCCTGCACCCCCTGCAGCGCTAACGCCCAAGCGCCTTTTCTAATGATGCGAACTTTTGTCGGAAGCAGTTGTAGCTGTCCATTTCGTCCTTTCGCTTCAAGTAACACTTGATTGCCGTTTAAGGCGGCTGAAGCAGCAGCGGGCTGCGGTGAGGGAGTTTGTGCCTCATGTCGTTTTTCGTGGCGCTTGCCGACAACAGGCACATTTTTGCCAATTTTGCCAATTGTCGTGCCGACAAAGCCAGCCGTGTCTCCAACAACAGAGGTTTTTCGAGTTTCACTTGAAACCGTAGCGCCGCATTTAGCGCAGAATTTTGCCTCATCAGATAATTCTGTGCCGCAGTTTTGACAATATTTACCAGCCATATGCAATCACCAGCCGTTAGTTCGTGCGTAGACCGCATCAGAACTTAAGCGTTTTTCTTTGCGACGGCCAATTGTTGCCGTTTGCGAAGACGACAACTTTCGACAAGGCGGTTTTATAGCGGCGACCCCCGCGATATTTTGGTCTCGCCTTAGTGCTCGTTGCAGCTCAACTCTAGCAGTTCTTCAAGAGCCTCTGCATACTCTTCCGGCAGTTAAACACCTCATTCCCTTTGTCAATCCAAAACAAATACGTAAGACCGGGTCAATGAAGCTTAAGATTTGCTATATGGTCGCGAAGCACAGTTAGCGGCCCATATCCGATCCCAAATGAGTTATTATGCTGGCCCCTGTAAGTCGGCGCTACTATCAAACTCATTTTTTCAAGCACATTACGCTAAAAGAGGAGTCGCACTTAAATAACAACACTTAAGCTGTCAGCATCGGCTCGGATGCGTAGTTTATTCTTTCGGCTGAACGATATTGGGGGGAAAAATGTATGTTAAAAAAAGTGCTGATTGTTTGCGTCGCACTCACGCTCGCGATTGTCCTACTAGGCGTGGCCGGCAGCGTCTCAACGCAAACTGTAAGTAACCCATCGACGGCCAGCGCAGCGACGGTCAAATCGACCACGACGACAACAACTACCGCGCACCCGATCTTTCTTTCATACGAGCAACCGACGACCCTTCAGCTTCAATCCTACACGGGCCCGTTCGTAGGAAGCATTAATTCGAACGTCTACCACTACCCGTGGTGCTCAGAAGCCAAGAAGATCTTACCAAATAACCTCGTCACATTCGCCACATTAGCAGACGCATGCAACGCGGGCTACCGACCGTGTGAGGTCTGCAAGCCGCCAGCGTGCGGTTCGCCGACGCCAACGGCGACGCCAACGGCGACGCCAACGGCTGCACCATCCGCTTCTACTGTTGCCACGCCTACGCCAACTCTAATGCCGACGCCAACACCCGCAGCCGTGAGCCCCTCCGCCACGCCAAAACCTGCAGCGGCGAGTACTTCTAGGGCCAACGTCGCTCAAGCGAGCGCAACTGCGGGTGGCACTAGCTCGACCCCCGGTTTCGACGGGTTTTACGCACTTGGTGCTCTTGCTGCTGTGTTTCTAGCGTTACGGGTTACCCGCCGTCGCTGAGGTTTTAATAGAGAGAAAAAAGAAGGCTCACGGAGTGGCCAGAGCCGTCGGCTTCTTTTTATTATTATGCCATCTAACGCAGAGGGCTAGGAATCCTAAGACTAATAGGATTAACACAATTCAGAGAGCGGGGTAAGCTATTATAACCGCCAATATTACTAGCGCGATAATCACTAGAATAATAAAAGCGAAGCTATTATAACCGCCAATATTACTAGCGCGATAATCACTAGAATAATAAAAGCGATTAGTAAGCTAAAACCCAACATAAGCCCTCTAATCGCCGGTCCCATTTTTTACGGCTCCTTACGACGACGGCGTTGAGGGGCCGATGTTTTGCGTTATGCCGAGGTTTTGACTTAAGAGTATGAGCAGATTGTCATACTGTATATACTCGTGCGTTGCCGCTGCGGTGTCTGTATCCCAATGCCATGATAAATCGCGTACTGTCGTCGGATTATGCCCGAGTGCTTGCGCTATCTCGCTTTCCGCATAGTGTGTTTCATGCCCGTCGTCTACAAGCGGGCCTCGTATCGCCGTTTGGTAATTAAAGTCCGCGGTCGCGTTCGCGGTGCTGCCTTCGTTTTCGATAAATGCCGTTATGCCGCGCTGTACTCCGCTTGAGTCTGTCCATTGCTCGTTTATCGTGACTTGCGAGTAGTTGCCCGTCGGCACGTTCGTCGGTATAACCGCGGCGTTAGTTGAATTAGGGTCTTTTTGATACTGAGCCCACGAGTAGATGGGGTTGCTGAGCTCGAATCAAGGAGTTGGAGTTCAGTTGCTAGATGTTAGTCCGGTTGAGGGGGTGTTGGTGATATTAGGGGCTTCCCCATCACCACTACCTGTTCCAACACCAGTGCCTACGCCAACCGCACAACCACCGTTACCTACACAAGCGTCTGTATCAGGGCCAACATTGGTTGTTCAAGGGCAACAAGCAACCTTCACGGCTACGCTATACAGCGTAAATGAGCACGCAAACGTCTGCGGTGCCGTCAATTACTATATTGACAACTATGCTGCTGGCGGATCATGGGTTATTAATCCAGCCGGTACGTGCTCTGCGTCTTCTGGAAGCTTGGTGCTCGCTGGTACTGACACAGCGGCACTCTCGCTTGGCACGCACACCCTCAAGATTGATTGGTTGGGTAACAATGAATACGGCCCTTCGCAAGCAGTAATGACGTTTACGGTGACGCCTTCACCAACTCCGACGCCGACGCCAATACCAACACTAACTCCAACCCCGATACCAACTCCGACACCGACGGCTTCGCCCACGCCAACTCAGATGCCGGTAAGAATATAGTGGGTCAGTTTGGCTCACCTCTTTTCTTATTTTTGAGTCTCTTAAGGCCGGTGCTGCACAAGGTTGAGACCCAAATTAAGCGCGTCTTGATGGCTGAAACGTGTCTGCTTGAGTTCTAGCGGACAATTTCGGCTAGAAACGCCTCTAAAAGTAATATCTATACATATTCTCCAATGAATCTTTTTTTAGCGTCCTAACACCCAGCTGGCTGCATGCGAGAAGAAGTAGTAGAAGTCCTAAAAAAGTAGAGAAGAATAAGAAGAAGTCAATTATACTGCCTAACGAATCGTGGCAATCGGATACAATTCTGGAGCAGGTTTACGAGTCTGAATCCAAATCTGATTCTGAGGAGGAAGAAGAGGATTGGTTTGAGTATTGGCTAGACTAGGTCTACGGACAGGTCACTGCAAGAGTTCGACATCGCCCCAATACGTCATGTAGATATCAAACACCGGCCCAGGCCTTGGACTCTTGTAAAACCGCCAGTCGACCCCAGAAACGCCGTGAGTTAGAATGTAGTTCTTGTTTGACTGAGCACAGTGCAGCATATCGCCCATTTGCTCACAGTTTTTTGGGTTCAATGGAGTGGCTCAGCACTGAAATGAAGCTTACTTGCAGTGTCAAACTGTGAAGTTAACGTTCTCCCAATACCGCAAATAAACGTCATACACGTGCTCAGGCAGCAGATTCTCACAGCGCTTCCAATAGAGGCCGCTCACGCCGTACGTAATGATGCACGCTGGATGTTAGTAACGTATTGAACTTCGACGCCGTAACGCTCGAAACAACGTGTTAACTGACCTCTCTTTTTCGAAGTTAACCTATATCTATCATTTAACTCACGTGCATGTGATTAGTAATGGCCTCTGACGATGAGTTCATCCGGCGTTTAACTGGATTCCGGCTCACCAAAAAGGAGGCACTGCTGTATGCATCTGCTTAAGTACGGGCCAAAAACACCATCTCCCATCGCTAAATCGCTGAAGACTTACCGGGAGAACGTATCGGACGCTCAGCGGTCTGATTCACAAGGGCATGGCGCCCCGGTGATAGTAAGCTCTTATTGGAGGTAATTGATATGCGAAATAATGAGACGGAAGGGGAACCGGAACCGTGCCTATGTTGCGGTAAACCGGCGGTATGTGTAGTATTTGAGCATTTTTCCGTTTGCGCGGCGTGTTATGATGAGGTAGAAGACGATCGCATTTTTGAGAACGCCCAGCTAGAATATGACGCTATGGTGATTAGATGGCGATCGGAATGTTAGCCATTTAAAAGATGGCATGCACGATAACGCATCAATCTTTCTTGAGGCTTCACACATGAGAGACCCATGGTCTGTCCAGGGCTCCAGTGTTAGCTGTATATCATGCGGGTTTGGGCCAAGCTCTCCTAAGTGATGAGATGAGGCTTTTTCCACATAACAACTCCCGCTGAAATGCAGTTAAAAAGGAAGACTTAAGCTACTGCACTGCTCTCGTACGCTTTTGATTCATTTTCCCGTCAAGGGGGGAAACGTGTATGGAAAAAAAGTTGTTAATCACTATCGTTCTTGTTGTGATTGCCTCATTATCGATAGCGGGATGCACTACTTCATCGACAGTAAACCCGACTCCGGCTGCAGGGGCAAGCTCAGCGAACTCACCCACCCCGTCGGCCACGCAAACTCAAGCGACACCTACTTCGTCACCCACTTCCGTGCCAACGACGCCACAACTGACAGTGGCGACTCCCGCAGAAATAGCGGCGCTCCCGACAACGCCACCCACGAACCTTCAATCGTACAACGGCCCGTTCGTGGGGAGTATTAATTCAAACGTCTACCACTATCCGTGGTGCTGGGATGCAAAGAGTATTCTGCCGAAGAATCTCGTCATCTTCCCCACATTGGCGGACGCCTGCGCAGCAGGCTATCGACCGTCTGAGAACTGCAATACGCCAGCGTGCGGTTCGTCAACGCCTACGTCAACGCCGACACCGACCCCCACACCAACACCCACATCTTCCATACAAGTCATTATCTCCGGTCCGACTACACTACGCGATGGTCAGGGGGGAACGTGGACCGCCACAGTTCTAGTAAATGGCGTGGCACTCTCACAATCCCAGCTAACCAACCAAATAGACTGGTTCATTGATGGTCACGCCGCAGGTGGCTCTTGGGGTCCAGGCACACTAACCACAGATGCCAACGGTTCAATGACAACGTGGGCTCCAAACGGTGTCCACACGCTCAATGCTGAATACCTCGGTGACCCGTCCCTACATAACGCCTCGATAACAGTAACGGTAGTAGCATCATGAGCATCGAAGACGACGTACTCACAGAGCAGCACTAGCGGGAACGTCTGGTGTGGCACGCATGTTGTTACAGGTCTCCGTGGGCAGCTCCCCTAACGTCCTCAAGGGGTTGCTGATATCGATATGGAGGCCGCATGGAGCAACAAAAGGTAATGAACGCCTCCGCAACGTGATAGGGGCGTATTTTCCTTTTTGCTAATGTCTGGCCAGCACGTCTCGAAAAATGCGCGAGCGCACTTAATCTCAGATTTTTAAGCTCACGCCTCCCCAGTACTTCGATAAATATCATAAACCGAATCAGGAAGCGGATGCTTGTAAAATCGCCAATCTACTCCGGAAACTCCGTGCGTGAGTATGTAGTTCCGATTTTCCGTTAAGAGAACGCTCCAGCTGCATTGGGCGCGTTCTCCGGCACTAGTTGAGAGATATCCCAATACTCGACAATCTTGTCTCCGCGGAAACGGAAAAGATGGACTTGCCTCAAGCCTCCCTCGCTTGGTATGGAACTGGAGATTTGGGTATGCACTGCAACTAGGTCGTTATCCGCAAGAACCTGTCTGATGATGAGCTCAAACTCAGCTTTCGATCCTTTTAAAATTCCTTCCGCTCCTTCTTTTTGCACAGCAATCATTGCGTCGGTCAGTTCGTCCATACCACCAACGGTGTATGGATTGTGAGTCTTACATTCAGGGGCAAAGAAACGCAGTGCTTCCTTTGGTCTTCCTAAACCAACTAAATTGAGGAACTCGACTGCGATTTCCTTATGGGCTCTGTTAGCATCGTTCTTGGGAATCTCAAAATGTTTTACACTATCCATTTCTTCACATAAAAAAATCGAGGCATTTCGCCTTTTAAACTTTCTTGAGAGTAATAGGCTGCTATTCGGCTTTTTCAGCTTTTCAGCTTTCTTGCTAGTTTTTGCCAAGAGGTTCTGCCGCTTGTCGAAGTTTTCAGCAACGTCAAGATCAGTAACCATTCAGCAATGTACTGATTGCCGTTGCGTCGTCGTCATTCGAATGCGCCGCTCCGCGTGAATGCCTTAGGACCGTTCTTTATAGCACACACCTTGGTCACGTCAGGTGCCATCCCAAGAGCTTCAACACGCAAGTTCGACATCGCCCCAATACTGCATATACACATCATAAACGTGCTGAGGCAGCTGATGTTAATAGTTTCTACATGTGTCCAGGCAGCTGATGTTAATAGTTTCCACGTAGGCTTCTAAGTCGGAGCCTCTATAGGGCTCCCTTGTTGCAAATAGGCTGGTGTTACACGCGCTCAAGGGTCTGCCTTTACGAAGATGCTTGCGTATGTCCAAGTAAAACGGCCATTTTACTCCATCCTTATCATTTCTGCTTTTTGGCCTTTTTCCTTGGTGTTGAGGCTCTGGCGCCACCGCCTAGGGCGATTGATAATCCGAGAATATAGCCGAGATTGTACCAGAAACCATCGTTTCCAGCCTGATAGATAGTGATATTAGAGTCAAACCAGCTGACAATGAACGCTAGAATTACGATAATTCCTTGCCAGAGGCCCAGAAAAAAGCCAGCTGGCTGAGCAGATACTGTTGCCATTCCAAGCCGATTGATTGCAACATATACAGCGAAAGCGATTAGGGCAACTCCTATAAGAACAAATAGGGGTATAAACTTCTTCATTTTTTCTTCCATCATGTCTCCATTTTATTCTTTATTACTATTATACCAACCGTAGGCGCCATTGTATGCTCCAAGGGACGACAAAATGTGCAGCAAAAGAAAAAAGAAAAGGGGAAAAAGCCCCTTCACGCGGTCACTACTACGGTGTGCGCTGCGCGGTCTCCAATCCGCTGTTTCTTGTCAGACGTCCATATGAGAATCGCACCGAGCAAGAACGGGATAATGTACGGTATTGCGTCGATGATCAGCAGTAAGGAACGCACGAGTGCGTCGACATAGCCAATCTTTGAGCCGTCCTCTTTGACCACTTTGATCTTAAGGGCCATCATTCCCACCGTCTGTCCATACGCTCCCAACAGGAGAGTGAAATAGAAGAGCACGATGAGTGCTGATATGAGGCTTCCGACTCCTGCGAGCGGATTTGCTGTGGTGGATACGTGAAAGGTCCCGTTAGCAAAACTCGCGCTGTTGAAGACGGACGTTTCCAAAGGACTGGCGAAAACTGATGCGATAATGCCAGCAATAATGACATCAATAAGAAGAGCTACGAATCTGACACCGACGCTACGGTACTGCAGCGGGGCTGGGGTCATTTCAGGCGCTGGGGTCATTTCAGGGGCTGAAGTCATTTCATTTGCCATTCGTTCACCTCCTTGTGGCTTTATCGCGTAACTACGTGTCTGGCAGGTAAAAGCTTATTGATCGTACTCAACATAGATAACACTTTTCTAAAAGACTTTTTAGACCATTTAAACAGGCTCTGACGATTTTTAACACTACTAAGCGAAGATGTCCCAGCGCGAGTGGTGGCGCGAGAGGAGGAGCATATAGTGTTGAGTCCCTTCTAACTGGCTTCTTTAAGGGGCTTAAATAGCTAAATAGGGGCATATAGTCATTCTCTAAATGCCAGCCATATAGCTTTTTTCCATATGGAACCACTCCAGAGCAAGACGGCGCGACCGATATACAACGCATGATTTCTCGCGGCTTATAGACCTATCCTACGTGCAGGAAGCACTAAAAAGGGAATTGAGAGAGACTAACGGGTTATTTCTCACTTCTGAATAGACTGCGATTGCTCACTTAGCACCGCCTGTACATTTTCCTCTAAGACGTTCAGCGCGGGCGGTTAGCACAGCTAGGTTAATCTGCCATCATCGAAGTGTCATCGATACCTCATCGATACTGAAATCAAAGCAAGAACGGTAATATTTAATATTCAATGCCGCATTTTAGCGTGCCATTTTGATTTGAATTTTGAATTAGAGGTAAGAAAGGGCCTAAAATGAATCCAATAAAGAAAATAGCAAAACGATACGTCAACGTGCCAGTGAGAAAGGCGTTGTTGTTGTTGATTGGCGTCACCATCATTATTTCGGTGGCTGGCTGCACATCTTCGACTAGCTCTAGTCCTACGCCGACTGTATCGGCAGCACCAACTGGGGCAGCAACATCCGCGGCACCAACATCAGTCGCCGCCTGGGTTAGTTCCGATACAGCATCAATGACTCGTCAGGGGTATACGTTCACATCTCCATTTGTAGCACAAACAAACAGTAATCTCGGCACTAACGTCTATTCTGCTACCGCTGTAAAAGGGGGAACTATTGTCAAAATCCTTGCAGAACAGACCTCCCAGAGCGATGCAACCTCACGGTTTAACGATATGGTATCATATGTTAAAGGTCAGGGATATTCGGGAGAAGCGGCCTCAAGTGCATCAGCGGCGTATAATGCTTGGGGAGGGGCTAACGCCAGCGGCGGCATAGCGAACGTTGCAATGACACTGCTAGGCAACGGTCAAGCAATGGTGTTGGCAGAGATGATGCAGTCGTAATGACAGTATAAAGATGGGTAACCATCTCCTTATTTTTTAATTATTGACAGGAATGGAATCAAATTTCAAGCGGGCCTTGAGAAAGATCGTGCAATAATTAGGCAAAATGACGTTTGAGTTTTCGCTGGTGTATCAGGGAATGGTGAGTTCAACGTCCTTCCAATATTGCGTGTACACATTGTAGTTTTCAGGCAGCGGAAGCCAGTAGGTGCTCCACTCGACACCGCGAACGCCGTGCGCGCATAACAGCCTTGACTCGGACTAGGAGCTGTAACACAAGTTTGTTACAGCAACGCTTATCTACACCGAGTGTATAGGGTTTGGTTTCAAAAAACGGTGGTTAGGTAATCAATGCCGAGACCAACACACGCACGGAAGTGATAAGATATCCAAGTTTTTCATACGATGGCACGTTGACAATTCTAAGATGCCTGCCACTCCTGAAGAGACTGGGAAGCTCCTTATATCGATGCTCGAAACGGTGGAAGCCGGTTTGCACACTGGCAAGCTTAATGACTGGGGACAGCTCGGCAACGGACAGGACGGATACGCGATTAGTGAGTTAAGCGAGGAGGCGCTTTTCGTTTGCATGCTCCAGTGGATGCCGTTCATAACGTTTGAGGTATTTCCGGTGGTCAGTGCCGACCAGTCGATGGAAGCACTCGACAAAGCAGTTGCGGCGCTGCAGTCTCCGTAAAAGCGCTTCGGCGGTGCAGGAGAAAAGAGGAGAGGCCTTACACATTAAGCGGATGAGCTGTGACTGTTCATAAACTACAGCGCACATCTTTCCAGTATCTCATTACACGTCATACACGTTCTCAGGCAGCGGATGCTTATAAAATCGCCAATCCACTCCCGAAACCCCGTGTGTGAGTATGTAGTTCTTGTTAGACTGATCCCACTGCAGTATATCACCCATTTGTTCGCAAAACTTCCTCAGATCTTCGGGCACGAAATGATGGCTGCCGTGCAATAGCGTTACCTTCTGTTGCTTCAGCCATCGTTCGAATGACAGCTGTTTGAACATAAGTTCTTCGTCGCTTAGCTCGCACAGTAGGGGCGCCATAACCTCAACTACATACGGATGCAGCGGGCAGTAATGTTGCATGCGTATCTTGTCTTGTTCTGGCAGAATATCGAGCACCGGCTTTTCGAGACCGATCGCATTTCTGAACTGCCCTACCAAAAGTCGCGCGATAGTTGCCTGTGGCCTCTGCCCTGTAAACGCGCCCAACAGCACTATAGCCCTATAGCTTAGATAATGATGATGATCAATCTCCTCTTCTTCGTAAGCTGTCTGATAGCCAGCAAAACATTCTCAACATCTTCTTTCGTCACGATCCTGCTAGTCACGTGCTTGCGAGCATTCAAGCCCTTTGGCATCTCTAAGAAGAGGTCAACTGCTTGATAGCGCTTGTCAAAATGCGTCTTGGCGACATACTTAAGAAAAGCCGTTGCAAAGTTCAGCACTTTCCGGGGTGCATAAACGTCGATATATCTTGCTAAGAGGTGTTCCCTCAGCGCATCGCATCGTTCTTTACTGACTGTGCCCTCAGTACCCCTCCAAAAAGTCAAGGAGCAACGCTTCATCCACGGCATCGGTGCTTTGCTTATTCCACCTAAACGAAACTCGGTATAGCTCTGAAGCTCTTTCTTACTATACTTGAGCACCAACGTAGCGAGGTTAATTTGATTGTGTGCATCGGAATAGCCCCTATCACAACGGGCAGGAGACGAAGTCACATCTCCAGCTCCCCTAGTGCTGTCTACTGAAATAAGCTCATTCTGCGGTTTATATTAAAAAAGGGAGCTTCGGAGGCCACGACGCGGGTTCGAATCTCGCCCTCGGCCTTTGATTTTCTCTATCGGCGTCAGCTTCGCTTCCGCCTTGGAAAATAAGTAATCTAAGCTCTGTGATTTGAGATTCGAGAGCGAAGAGGAGTTGGTCGAGGCGTCATAAAGGCTCCTGCTGTTGCTTGGTCATAGCAGCATCCTCACGACGCATGCGTATCTGCTGTTCAAGGATCACGACCTGTGGGAGCTCTATGATTCCATTGCGTCTTAATTCCACGCAGAATGAGGATTACTGTGGGCGGCGGAGAACGGTAAAAAGGGGGCGATGTTTTATAGAGAGAGATCGCGTCCGATTACAGAAGGTATGACGCCTTGAACGAGGTACGAGAGGGAGTAAGCGATGCCCAC
>Ga0224557_1003345_pt1 | contig 12555 bp, 12 predicted proteins | sample 714S31014metaG_FD_180677 | JGI IMG/M metagenome (GOLD analysis project Ga0224557, IMG submission 180677) | Peat soil microbial communities from Stordalen Mire, Sweden - 717 S3 10-14 | ecosystem: Environmental > Terrestrial > Soil > Wetlands > Peat | place: Sweden: Norrbotten County, Stordalen... | reverse complement strand
CAGCTCGGTTGACGAGCCGCTTCGGGTAGTCGTCCAGTCCGAGCTGATTGCCAACGAAGAGCTCCCGCAGTCCGGTTCTGACCCACGGGCCGGGGGTGGCATCGCGGTGCGTCTTCAGGCGCAGCTCCACGAGAGCGCCGATACGCTGGCGATCCTCGTTCACCGTACCGCCGGGAGCGGACTTCGGGTCGCTGCGGCAATGCGCCACGAGGTCCATGGGCCTGACACAACCGAAACGTCGATCGAGGCGTTTGACGACGTCGCGCGGCTGACCGTCGCCGCCTCGCTGGAACCCGGGCAGACACTCCGAATCGTCAAGTACATCGCCTACGGTTGGTCGCGCGCGCGGTCAACTCCAGCGTTGCAGGATCAGGTCTCGGCGGCCCTCTCCGAGGCGCACGCCACCGGCTGGGACGGACTGCTGGCGGCCCAGCGGCAGTTCCTCGACGAATTCTGGGAACGCGCCGACATAGAGATCGAAGGGGATCCGGAGCTGCAGCAGGCGACCCGGTTTGGTCTCTTCCACGTGCTACAGGCGGGGGCCCGAGCAGAGCAGCGCGCGATCCCGGCAAAGGGGCTCACCGGTTCGGGGTACGAGGGCCACACCTTCTGGGACAGCGAGGCGTTCGTGCTGCCGGTGCTGACCTACACGCTGCCGCGGGCGGCCGCGGATGCACTGCGCTGGCGACACGCAACGCTCGACCGGGCGCGCGAGCGAGCGAAGCAACTGGAGCTGTCGGGCGCCGCGTTCCCGTGGCGGACGATTCACGGCGAGGAGTGCTCCGGCTACTGGCCGGCCGGAACCGCCGCCTTCCACATCAACGCCGACATCGCCGCTGCCGTGATCCGCTACCAGCATGCTGTCGATGACCGGGACTTTGAGCGCGAGATTGGGCTCGAGTTGCTCGCTGAGACGGCGCGGCTGTGGCACTCGCTCGGGCACCGCGACGCGCGGGGCGGGTTCCGGATCGACGGCGTCAGCGGACCCGATGAGTACAGCGCGATCGCGGACAACAACGTCTACACGAACCTGATGGCGCAGCGCAACCTGATAGCTGCAGCCGACGCCGCGGAACGGCATCCCGACGTCGCCCAATCTCTTGGCGTCGACCGCGAGGAAACCGCCTCCTGGCGTGACGCCGCCGCCGCGGTCGTGATCCCCTACGACGAACATCGTGGAGTTCACCCGCAGGCCGAGAGGTTCACCGACCACGACCTCTGGGACTTCGAGGCCACCAAACCTGAGCAATACCCACTACTGCTGCACTTTCCGTACTTCGATCTGTACCGCAAGCAGGTCGTCAAGCAGGCCGATCTGGTGCTGGCTTTGCACTTCTGCGGCGACTCGTTCACGCCCGAGCAGAAGCTCGCCGACTTCGACTACTACGAGCCGCTCACGGTCCGCGACTCGTCGCTATCGGCCTGCACCCAGGCCGTCGTCGCCGCCGAGGTCGGTTACGTCGGGCTCGCATATGCCTACTACCGCGAGGCCGCGCTGATGGATCTGGACGATCTCGAGCACAACGTCCGCAACGGCCTGCACATCGCCTCCCTCGCCGGGTCGTGGACCGCCGCGGTCGCGGGCTTCGGCGGGATGCGCGACGCAGGCGGCGGGCTCAGCTTCAGACCGCAGTTGCCCGAGGAGATCACGCGTCTCGCGTTCCGGCTCAGCTTCCGGGCCTCGACATTCGCGGTCGAGATCGAACACTCGCGCGCAACCTATCGACTGCTTGTGGGCGCGCCGATCGAGGTGGTCCATTACGACAGCAGCGTTCAACTGACCCAAGATGGTCCGGTGTCGCTGCCGATCCCCGCCGTGACCCGACGCCAGGCGCCTGCTCAGCCGGCGGGGCGGGCGCCCCAGCGTCGAGGCTGACCGAGAGCGGTTCAGAGCGTCGGGAGCCAGCCGTGCGGACCGCGGACGTTGGTATACGGGCGGCCCTCCTCAGGCAGCGGCAACTCGTGCGCTCCGTAGATCGTCATGTGCTCGATCAGGTCGTCGGCGGCGCGGGCGATGATGGCTCGCTTGTAGGGCCCGCGGCGGCTGAAATCTCTCAGCTCGTAACTCACCCTCAACCAGACGGCGCCGTGACCGGCTGATTGACAGGCTCAGCGGATCTGGCAACTTGGAGACTGGAGAGTCGGCTGCCTGCTGGTTCCTCCTGGGCGCGGTGGTTGGGTTGCACGATGTACCGATACGCGACGATCAGCCAGGCCATGCCCAACATGTAGCCGGCGACCACGTCGCTGAGTACGTGCTGGCCGCCGAGCACGCGCGCCGGGCCGGCCCCCGCGATGGTGAGGATGACGACCGCCGGCGTGATCCTCCGTCCCTGCCGCCACGTCGCCGCCACCAGGTAACCACCGGCGGCGGTCACGAACGTGACGACACCGCTCGGAAAGTCCGTGCCCACATGGTGCAGCGCGAGCCACAGCGGAGTCGGACCGCAGATCGTCTTGATGAGGCCGCAGGTGGCCGATGCCAGCAGCGCGATCAACAACCCCTGAGCCGCCCGCCGGCCACCGGTACGCCACAGCCAGGCAATCATCACCAGGACCTCTCCTATCGCAACGATCGGTCGCCCGACCTGCTGGTAGGCGCGAGTGATGGCGTACACGAGCCACGGTTTGGGCGACGCACCCAACCGCGCCGCCCATGCGTCCCCGGGGAACGGGTGCAGCGTCAACTGCCAACGCACCGCGATCACGAGCAGCAAGAGCGTTGCGCTGCACAGCAGCCAGGCGTGCGGCGAATACGAGCGGCTGATGCGGCCTCTCTGTTCTTGCCGAGTCGGGGAAGTGCCGAGCACGGCGGCCACGATACCGGTCAGTAGCCAGACTGCTTGCCGAGCCACCCTCACGCCAGCTTGAGCGTTGTCCACCGGCCCAGCGTCGCGAAGTCTGTGTCTGCTTGAAGCAACGACGCATCAGCGTCGATCGCGTGTGCTGCGATCAGGCAGTCGATTAGCTTCCTGACAGTTTCGCCCTGATGACGGCACCTCCGGTAAAGCGCCGCGGCGGCCTCGAAATGCTCGGGCGTTGTCGGCAGCAGCACCCCCCGCGCAAGTAACCCGCGAAGCTCCGTAAGGTGCTGCTCGTTTCGTGCGCCCGCAAGCACCTCCATGCGCACTGGATGGCACGTGGCGAACCCAGCGTCGATCAGCTGGTCAACGCGCTCGCACACCGACGAGCCGGTGTCGCGGAGAAACTCAACCCAGGCCGAAGTGTCGATCAGGATCACGGCCGCGTCGACCGCAGCTCGTCGAGGTCACCGTCCCAACCGGATCCGCGCAACGCGCGGGCGGCGTCGGTGTCGAGGATCTCGCCGGCGAGCGTCCGTAGCGCCAGGTTCACCGCTTCACGCTTGCTCGTCAGCTCGTAGCGGCGCATAACCTCGTCGCATGCACGGTCGTCAATGTCGATGTTTGTGCGAGCCATACACCAACTATACACCAGGGCCGCGCGCCGACACCTTTCGCTGACGAACGCGCGTCTCGTTGTATCTGAGACGCCGTAACACCGCGGTAACGCCATCGACAGGGGTTGGCTCGGACGAAATGCGCGCCCAGTGCTTCAAAAAAGCTCGCGCCAGGTGAACTCTGGCGAGTACCCAAGCACCGTCCGGGCCTTACGGATGTCGAGCAGCGTGTCGTGCCCGGTCACGGCCTCGGCCACCGGCACGTTGGGGAACGTCTCGGCCATCAGCTCGCGGCTCGGTCGCCTCATGACCGTGTCGCCCGCCGCGATGATGAAGCTGTCCGCACCCGTAAGATCAGCCTCGAGCCCGAGCCTCACGCTCTGGTTCACGTGGCTCTCATCGACGTAACCCCAGAGATTCCACTTTCGAAGGCCCGGGTGATCCCAGAACTTGGGGAACTGCTCGTAGTCGGTACGAACCATGATGTTGGAGAACCGCAGCCCGATGATCGTGATGCCGAAGCGGCGGCTGAACTGTCTCGCCATCTCCTCCCCGAGCACCTTCGACAGCGCGTAGCTCGACTCCGGATAAACGTGCGCCTCATCGACCGGCGCGTAGTCTGGCGGTCTGTCAAACGGGAGTCCCAGGGTCGTCTCGCTCGATGCCCACACGATTCTTCCGACACCGAGCCGGGCCGCAGCCGAGAACACGGTATACGTGCTGGTGATGTTGGTTCGGAAGACCTGGTCGGGTGTTCCGTGGCCCGGCGACGGGATCGCGGCCAAGTGCACGATGGCATCAGCTTGCGGCCACTGATCGCCGCCGCTCAGCGCCTCAAGCGTCTGTCCGAAGTCGGTCAGATCGGCCGGAAGGAAGGGGATCGCCGCGTCAGGACCCGGTGACTCCGGGGATGGGCGAAGATCGATGTTCAGAACTTCATAGCCGTGTGCGACGAGGTCCGACGTAACAGCACGCCCTGCCTTCCCACTTCCACCGGTTACGGCAATCCTTCTACTCACGGGCATCTCCAAGCGTTCGGTTTTACGCGTTTTCGGGCGTTCACGCGATTGTCACTCATATTCGACCACAACTCGCTCATGGGTGATGAAGCATCGTGCGCCGACGACCGACGAGCGATCGTCATGCGACGACGCGCCTGCTCGCGGTGCGCTGCGCGTTTTCCGTCTGGACTCAGGGAAGCGAGCGCGAGACCCGCGCGCTCTCGCAGGCCGAGGATGACGGCCTCCAGGGCCCGCTGCTCAGTGGTGAGCACCTCGCTACCGGCCGCCGGCGAGTGTCCGTCTCGCAAACGCTGCGCGTAGGTGTTGGGACGCAGCACGTTCCACCAACGCACACCGTCGACGTGGGAATGTGCGCCGGGTCCGATACCCCACCAATCGTATGAGCGCCAGTACCCGATGTTGTGGCGACAGTGGGCGTCAGCGGTCAGCGCCCACGAGCTGACCTCGTACCAGTCGAATCCAGCCGCCTGCAGGCGATCGTCCGCGCGTGCGAAGCGACGCGCCTGGTCCGCGTCGTCCGGGGCTCGGACCGCGCCTCGGCGGACCGCGGCCGCAAGTGCCGTGCCCGGTTCTACGGTCAGCGCGTAGGCTGAGACATGGTCAGGCTCGGCGGCGAGCGCCGCGTCCAGCGTGCGCTCCCAATCTGCGTCGGTCTCGCCGGGGGTGCCGTAGATGAGGTCAAGCGAGACGTGTTCGAACCCCGCCTCACGTGCCTCGACCGCCGCGGCGGTCGCGCGTCCGGGTGTGTGGAGCCGGTCAAGCGTGCGCAGGACGTGCGGTGTCGACGATTGCATCCCGAGCGACACCCGCGTGAAGCCACCCGACCGCAACGCTTCCAACTTTTCGAGATCGACCGACTCGGGGTTCGCCTCGGTCGTCACCTCGACATCGGACGCGAGTTGGAAAAACTCGCCGATGCCGCTCAGTAGGCGCACGAGTTGGCCTGCCCCGAGCAGAGTCGGCGTGCCGCCACCAATGAACACGGTCGCGACCGTACGGTCACCGAGATCGCTACGCGCATAGCGCAGCTCTGCCAGCGCCGCCTCGACGAACTCGCTCTGCTGTCCGGGCACCTTTGGTACGTACGTGTTGAAGTCGCAGTAACCGCAGCGCGCGGCACAGAACGGAACGTGCACGTAGATACCCAGCGGTACTTGCCGATCTCCCATGGCCCAATGATGGCTGGTTAGCGATCTGCACGCCGGAGGCGAACACGGCCAGGGCCGCAAGCACGCAGCATGGGTGTGCCGCCCGAGCTTGCCCAGGCGCTGGATGCCGCCGCGCTAGGCGGCGCGGCGGCCGACCGTCAGGCTTGCTCGCTGCGAACGACCCCTCCAGCACTGCGGTGGCGCCGCAATGCCTGCAGGTGATGGTTGATCGCTTCTTGGCGGTCGTCGTCAGGATCCTCCCTGGACGCGGCTTCAAGCGCGGTTAATGCCTCTTGGTGAGAGCTGCGCGCGGCGGCGTCAGACGCGACCAGGTCCAGCAGTTCCACGTAGCGATGCCTGACCTCCTCACGCGTCTCCTCGGTCCAGCTGGCATATGGGTCCGACGGCAGCAGCGCTCCCTCGTGCAACGCCAGGGCGGAGTAGGCGAGCTGAACCGCGCGAGGAGTTCGGGCGCCGCGGACACGTCTACTGGCAGTGAGGAACTCCCTTACGTCGACCCAAGCCGGCAGCAGCCGAAGCGTCTCGCCGTCTCGAACGATCACGTCCCCGGCGGCCGAGCGCAGGCGCGTGAGCACCTGCCGCAAACGGGCGCGAGCAACCGAGGGTGAGACCTCCGGAAAGAACTCCTCAAGCACCACCTCAACCGGTAGTCCGTGCTCGTGCAGCGCAAGTAGGCGCACCAGTTCCCCCGGCTTGCCGCGCGGAAGGTTGATCTCCTTGCCGTCTGCTCTCTCAAACCGCGGGGAGCCGAACAGACGCACGAGCAGCGGCCGGCCGACGAGCAGCAACTCCCGTGCCAGTTCGGAGCCTGCCCGCGCCGCCGCCGGCGCCAGCGCAGCGGTAATCAGCGGCTCGCCGGCGACGGCGATTTGCACGGTGCCAGCCTCGTGCGCCTGCTGCAGGGCTCGCGCCGCGAGCTCGCCGGCACCGTCGCGGCCGGCACGAAATGTGGCCCAGGCGGTGAGCAGATAGTGCCGCCAGATGACCCGCTTTTCGAGCCAATCGCCGCGCACGATCTCCTGAAGCGCCTCGAGTGCTTCCTCCGGATTGCCGGAGCGCGCCTGCAGGACGGCTCTGGCCTGCAATACCTCCTCATTGGAATCTCCGGCACGCTCACGGGCGCGCTCAAGGTAGACGTTCGCCTGCTCGCGCAGTCCCAAACGATCGAGCAGTTCGGCGCCCTCGAGCAGGAACGAGAGGCCGATGTGAGTGTCAAACCAGCCCTCACCCGCGGCCTCTCGTTCGGCCTCTCGTAGCAGCCGCTCGGTCGCCCTGGCGTCATCGCGCCCCGCAGCCACTCGCGCCCGCCCTGCCGAGATCTCGCTGCGAACCTTCTCCATGTCGTGCTGCTGTGACACCAGCGCTGCGCGGTCCAGGATCTGCTCGGCTTGATCGAATCGGCCGAGGTCGATCAGCACGTCCGCGTACGGGGCAAGCGCTCCGGCGAGCCGCTGGCTGTCCGGCTCGTAGGTGTCGAGTGCCTTGCGGATCAGCGCTTCCGCACCCACCAGATCGCCCGCCTGGTAACACGAGGAGTAGCCCCTCCGCAACAGCGCGGAACCTTGCCACTCACGGTTGCCGAGCGCTTCGAAGCGCTTCGCAGCCTCCGCAAACGCAAGATGCGACTGCCGGATCGACTCGTCGGTTCCGACCCACGCGAGTGCCTGCCCGCTGGCGAGCATCGCCCGGCCAATCGCGATCTGGTGCGTCGAATCAGCGTCGCGGACCACTTGTTCGACCAAACGCTGAGCTTGGTCGAGGTCCCGCCGCCGGCCGACGTCTATCGCCCGCTCCGCCAGCAGCTCAAGATGCCACTCGCGGCCAGGCGGTGATGGTGGCGTGATACCAGCGTCGAGCAGCGCCTGCAGCCTGTCAAGGGTCGCATCGCGCTCTGCGTAGCGCGCCCACGGCTCGAGCGCCCACGCGTGGTCAAGCAACGCGGCGGGATCGTTGATGGCCGCGAGCTCGGCTTCAGTCAGGTTCGGCGGCCGTGGTGTCACGCGCCCATTATTGAGGTTCTGTCGTCCATGCAACGTTGATCTCACGGTCGCGAGCTTGCGAGTCAGTGTCTTCGAGCGCAACGTTTAGTCGCGCGTGCCAAGCTTCGCCGTAGTGGACGCCTCCCCTCGCCCCACTCGATGACCCACACCCAGCAATACCTCGACCAGGCGCGTCAGATGCAGGCGCTGTCGCTGACTGTGCACCTGCCGCTGGTGCTGGAACGGTGTGATCAAGGGCCTTGACACCGTGCCCGCGGACGACCGCCCCCCGGTCAACGTCGAGCGCTTCTCATTCCAGACGATGGTGGGAATCGGGACGATATTCGCCCTGCTGGCCGTCGGCTACATCTTCGTGCGCGTGCGATTGCGGCGGTTCCCGCGCTCACGATGGTTCTACTGGGCGATTGTCCTTGCGGGCCCGCTGGCGCTCGTCGCCGCCGTTGCCGGCTGGATCACGACCGAGGTCGGGCGCCAACCATGGATCGTCTACGGGGTGATGCGAACCTCCCAGGCGCTCACAGGCGCGAAGGACATACCGATCGGATACGGCGGGGCCGGCATCTGGATCCTCGTCTCCAGACGGGGCGACAAGGAGCTTCGGGACCACGCGCGCCACTCAATGGGGCCGGCCTGGGAGGCCAACCACGTTTGGCTGATCTTCATCCTCGTCGTTTCGTGGACCGCGTACCCCAGAGCGCTGTCGTCGATCACCTCGACGCACGCCGTGCCGCTGGTGCTCGCGCTGATCGGGATCGTGCTGCGCGGAACTGCTTATGCGCTGCGAGCGCAGGCTGAAGCGTGCGCCGGCTGCGTCTGCGACCGGCGTCAGATCGAACGTCACGAGCAGCGAGTTGCCCTCGGCGGCGACCTCGCCGGCCGGGTGTATCCATCGGAACCAGAACGTTCGCCGCGGCTGAACCTCGACGACCACGAATTGGACGACCTTTCGGTTGCGCGTCACGAGCGACTCGCGCGCTCTCGGGCAGGTAGTCCGAGCCGCCGCGTGAGCGTCGCTACCGTTTGGTTAGTCCAGTCACGAACGGAGCAGACATGAGCACAAGTACCCTCCCCGCCGCGGCCGGTGGCACCTTTGACCTTGGCGGTGACCTCACTGTCAACCGGATGGGCTACGGCTCGATGCAGCTGACTGGACCCGGCGTCTGGGGAGACCCGAAGGACCCAGACGAGGCAGTTCGCGTGCTGCGCCGAGCGATCGATCTCGGTGTGAACTTCATCGACACAGCTGACGCCTACGGCCCGGTTGTCGCGGAACAGCTGATCAGAAAGGCCCTGCACCCCTACCGGGACGGTGTGGTTATTGCCACCAAGGCCGGTCTCACCCGCCAGGGGCCGGGGCTCTGGACGCCTGTTGGGCGCCCGGCGTACCTTCGCCAGCAGGCTGAGCTCAGCCTTCGCAACCTTGGACTCGACACGATCGATCTCTTCCAGCTTCACCGCATCGACCCCGCGCTGCCGCTTGAGGATCAGGTGGGCGAGCTGAAGGACCTCCAGGACGAGGGCAAGATTCGCCACATCGGGTTGTCGGAGGTCACGGTCGCGGAACTCGAAGCTGCACAGGCGGTCGCGCCGATCGCGAGCGTCCAGAATCTCTACAACCTTGCGAACCGCTCGGCAGAGGCGCTGCTCGAGTACTCGGAAGCGAATGGGATCGGGTTCATTCCTTGGTTCCCGCTGTCGACCGGTGCGCTCGCCGGACCGCATAGCCCGCTCACAGACTTGGCTGCTGAACTGGATGCGACGCCCTCACAGCTGGCCTTGGCCTGGTTGCTGAAGCGCTCACCAGTGATGCTGCCGATCCCGGGAACCTCAACGGTCGCTCACCTCGAGGACAACATCGCCGGCGCCGCGATCGAGCTGACTGACGATCAGTTTGCTGCTTTGAGCGCCGCAGCCTGAGACCATCGCTCTCAGCCTGAGACCCTCGCTCTACGCCGTCACCTCGGCCCCAAGGTGACGTGCGTCGCAGACCAGCAGCGACGACAGGATGACCACAAGCGCAGCGCTCGCGCAGATGATCATCGCCGCCGACAGGCCGACGGCTACCGCGAGTGGTCCCGCGAGCAGGTAACCGATCGGCTGCAGCGCGTAGGAGCCGGCCATGTCGTAGGAGATGACGCGCGAGATCGCCGCTTGCGGCACCTTCTGTTGCAGCGTCCCCGCCAGCCGCCGGGTTGAAGCAGCCGCTCGCGGCACCGACCGGAAGCGCCCAACCGGAAGCGCCCACCGGAAGTAATGGGCGTTAGGTCTCAGATGTGAGATATAACATCCCTTACTTCTGCGACGCGCAGTGCCTGCTTCGCCGGCGACCGGTCCCACAGCCCGACCGGTCACGACCGTGCCACCCGCCTCTGCCCAGCTTCAAAGTACGCGCACGTACCCGGCCTGGTGCCGTTGCGTTGCTGTGAACTTGACCGGACCAACCGGCCTACGAACTACTGTCTCTTCACGTGTCAACGAAACCGAAACTCCGCGCCGTTCTCTTCGACCTCGACGAGACTCTGATCCCAGAGACACATCCACTTGACGAGGCCTACAGCGCGGTTGCCAGTGCTGTGTGGGGCGCTGACGCTTCAGAGCAACAAGTGCAGGCGATCCGACTCGCCAGCCGCGCATTTTGGGCTACACACTCGCCGCATCAGGCGTACACCAAGCGTGTACACGCTGGGCCGAGTGACGGGCTGAGTTCGGACTTCACCGGCCCCGGGGCGGAACTCGCCGACCTTCGAGAGTTCCTGCCGACCTACCGCGCGCACTCATTCGATGCGGCGCTGCCGCCGGATTACAGCGATGCTTCAGGTCAGCTTCGGGAAATCTGGTGGAACGCGCGCATGCGCAACCGAGACGTCTACCCCGGCGCCCACGAATTGCTCACGCTGCTGCGTGGCTCATACAAGCTCGCACTCGTCACCAACGGGACATCAGACTTCCAGCGCCACAAGATCACGCACGCGGGCATGAATGGTCGCTTCGACGCGTTCATCGTGTCGGGTGACCTCGGGACAGGCAAGCCGGAGCCCGAACCGTTCCTCGCGGCGCTGGAGGCGCTCGACGTCAGCGCCGAAGAGGCCGTGATGATCGGCAACGATGAGGCGCGCGACATCGCCGGCGCGCAGGCCCTCGGGATCCGGGCCATCTGGGTTCAGCCCGGAGACCCGTCGCAGGCAGACGCCGTCACCGACCTCGCGCGGATCCCGGAACTTCTGCACGGGTAAGGGTCAATCCCGGTACTGGGCCGCGACCAGGCGTGCGAACCTACCGCGATAAGGCCCTACGCCGGGCTCAGCCCTTCGGCGGGATGAAGCTCATCGCACGTTCGGCGAGGGCGGTAATCGTCAGGCTGGGGTTGGCGCCCACGTTGGCCGGGACGGCCGCGCCGTCGGTCACCAGCAGGTTCTGGTACCCAAAGACACGATGGCGCCCGTCGACAACACCCGATGAGGCGTCCGCGGCGATCACAGCGCCGCCGAGAATGTGGGCCGTGATCGGGATCGCGAGTGTGGCTTCGGGCACCGAGCTGTATGCCTCCCCCCCGACCCGCTGGGCGAACCAACGGGCGGCCGCGTAGGCCGCCGGGACCTTGTCGGGATTCGGGTGCAGCGGGTCCTGCTCCGTCGTCAATGCGACGGCGCCGCCCGGGAGCCGCCGCTTCACCTTCAGTCGCATCGAGTTGTCGAGCGACTGCATCACCAGCAGGATCACCGATCGCCGGGCAGTGCCCTTGATCCGCAGTATCTGGAGCGCGGCCTTGGGCTTGCGGGCCAGCGCGATCAGGAAGTGCAACGGCTTGGTCCCCCTTTTCCCAGCCTCCACCATCACCGTTGCAAGCAGCGACTGCGAATCACCGCCGTCGCCGTAGGTGACGACCTCAATGTGAGTGGCCGCATCGGTGTGGATGCTCGATGTGATCGCCACCGACTCGCTGAAGTCGTACCCAGAATCATCGGGCGCCAGCACCGACATGATCGATTCGCTGTTGGTGCGGACCGTGTACCCCAGTTGGTCGGAGATCCCCGGCAGTGAGCCGTTGAGCTTGCAGCGCTGCAGCAGCCGGTTGGTGCCAAGCGCTCCGGCAGAGACGATGACTCCCCGGGCCCGCACGGTGCGCGGTTGCCGGCGCAGGATGCCGCCGGACCGCTGATGGCGCAGCTCATAGCCCTCGGCGCCGTCGCCGGCGCCAAGCGGGACGATGTCGACCACGGTGCGGTCCGGCATGATCTCGACCCCGAGCTTCTCGGCGAACCACAGGTAGTTCTTGACCAGCGTGTTCTTGGCGCCGTAGCGGCAGCCGATCATGCAGCCGCCACAGCGCACGCAGCCGGTCCGGTCAGGTCCCTCGCCGCCAAAGTACGGGTCAGGCACCGTGACCCCGGGCTCACCGAGGAACACACCCACAGGCGTACGCGTGTACGTGTCGCTGACCCCGATCGTCTCGGCGTACTCCTTGAGCAGCAGGTCGGCAACGCCGTCGCGGTCGTACTCGACGACGCCGAGCATGCGCTCAGCCTCGTCGTAGAAGGGCTCAAGCTCCGTCTGCCAGTCCGCCATCTGCGCCCACTGCGGGTTCGAGTAGAAGTCTGGGCGGGCGCGATACAGGGTGTTGGCGTAGCCGAGGCTGCCGCCGCCGACCCCACAGCCCGAGAGGATGAAGAGGTCCTTGAACAACGTCATCCGCAGAATTCCCCGCAGACCGATATGCGGCGCCCACAGGTAACGCCGCGAATCGATCGTCTGCTTGGCGAACTCGTGGTCAGCGAAGCGTCGCCCGCACTCAAGCACGCCGACCTTGTAGCCCTTCTCGGCCAAGCGCAGCGCTGACACGCTGCCGCCGAAGCCGGAGCCGATCACCAGCCAGTCGTAATCGAACTCGGGCACCAGCTCAGCCGGCAGGCGTCAGGACAACCACCGGGATCTGGTGCCCGAGTTCG
>Ga0224557_1003344_pt1 | contig 12556 bp, 12 predicted proteins | sample 714S31014metaG_FD_180677 | JGI IMG/M metagenome (GOLD analysis project Ga0224557, IMG submission 180677) | Peat soil microbial communities from Stordalen Mire, Sweden - 717 S3 10-14 | ecosystem: Environmental > Terrestrial > Soil > Wetlands > Peat | place: Sweden: Norrbotten County, Stordalen... | reverse complement strand
CTCGCTATTCGCCGGAGCAGGCGCGGAGGCACGACGTGATGCCGGGAATTACAGGGTGGGCTCAAATCAACGGACGCAACGCGCTGACATGGCAAGAAAAGTTTGCTCTTGACACATGGTATGTGGACAACTGGAATATGATCTTGGATTTGCGCATTTTGATGTTGACACTCGTGCGCATACTGAGACGCGACGGTATCTCTCGGGCCGGGCATGCAACAATGCCTGAGTTCATGGGAGCTGAGGTTGCAGTATCGGTATATTCTAGCGATCAGGATGCTAAAGAGGCAGCAACTCGATAGGGGAATTATGTACTGCATCGTAATTGGTCAAGTTGACACTGCCTGCCCACTGCGATCACCCGGCCACAGTTAGTTACTGCAAAAGAACGCCATTTTTTGCGCTGGAGTCGAGATGAATTTGTTTATCTACTGTTCTGGAGGGTTCGGCAAAGAGGTCTTGGACATTGCTCACCGCCTGAATCGGGTGCATTCGCTCTGGGACCGAATTGCTTTCCTGGACGATACGCGGGAAGAGTCGTTGTTTTACGACACCGATGTCTTTCGGTTTGAATCTGCGTACGCACGGTTTGGCGTCGCTGAAATGCAGGCCGTAATCGCCAACGGAGAGCCCTTTGTTCGCAAAGCATTGTTAGAGAAGCTTGACTCGGCTGGCATTCACGTAGCATCGCTGGTTGATGATAGTGCAGTAATATCTAAAACCGCAACTATTGGCGCTGGCTCAATAATATTCCCGGGGTGTTTTGTGTCCAGCATGGCGACCATTGGCAGAAATGTTGCAATCATAGCCGGTTCCACGATAGGTCACGACACGGTTTTTGGAGATAACTGCGTGGTCTCTGGGCAGGTCAATATCGGCGGCGGGTGCTATATTGGCAGTGAGAGCTATGTCGGAATGGGTACCCAAATCAAAGAACATACGCGGGTCGGCCGAGCTACTATTGTCGGGATGGGATCTGTCGTATTTGCGGACATTCCTGACGAAGTGATTGCTCTAGGGAATCCGTGTAGGCCCATGCGCCCCAACACAAATAAGAGGATATTCGGATAGGTGACCACAACTATGACGATGACCAACAAGCAAAGGTACGACAAAGTCTTCATGGACGCGCTAAACCTTCAACCACAGGATCTCAATGATGATCTCATTTACAACTCAGTTGCGGCATGGGATTCAGTAGGACATATGTCAATGATGGCTGCGCTTGAAACGGAGTTCGACATCATGATGGAGACCGACGATATCATCGATTTCAGCTCCTACCCGAAGGGGATGGAAATTCTTTCCAAATATGAAATTCAGTTCTAGCTCGCGTTGCTTTAGGCTGCCAGACATCCAAAGGCAAAGCATGAATTTCTTCGACGATATGGAACGATTCGGTCAGGCGATAGCTTTCATTGCCGAAGATGGCGAATCGCTTACATATGAGTCAACTGCCGTGGCCGCTGACTCGTTCGGTGCCCGTCTTTCCCGTCGTGGACTGGTTTTCATCCTCGCCAACAACAGCATAGCATCCGTCATCGGATACATCGGCTGCTTGCGTTCCAGAGCGCCAGTAGCACTGTTGGCGTCTAACATTCATTCCGATCTATTACCGAATTTGTTGAGCGCGTACCGCCCGAACTACATCTGGCTTCCGCGGGCCCGGGCTTGCCAAGTGTCGAATGCGACGGAGTTGTTCGCACTTGGCGACTACGTGCTCTTGGCTACTAGCGCCGGCTTGCTCCAAGCGCATGACGATCTTGCTCTGCTCATGACCACTTCGGGCAGTACAGGCAGCGCCAAATTCGTTCGCTTGTCTTACGACAATGTTTCTGCGAACGCGACCTCGATTGCAGAGTATCTTGAAATCTGTGGCGGGGATAAAGCGATCACAACCTTGCCTATGCATTATGTGTTTGGCCTCTCGGTTATCAATTCGCACCTTCAGTCTGGCGCTGGCATTATTCTTACAAATGCCAGCCTCATGGAGAAGCGGTTCTGGGAGCAACTCAAGGTTCACGGTGCAACAACAATCTCCGGAGTGCCATACACCTATGAGTTGCTCAAGCGATTGCGCTGGGACCGCATGAATCTGCCAAGTCTGAGGGTGCTAACTCAGGCGGGAGGGAAACTCAATTCCGCTCTTGTGCATGAGTATGCTAGTGTATGCAAGGACAAGGGGATGCGATTCTACGTGATGTATGGCGCGGCCGAGGCGACGGCGCGTATGTCGTATCTGCCACCGCGGCTAGCACTCGAAAAACCACAGAGCATTGGTGTGGCAATACCGGGGGGAGAGTTTTGGATCGAGGACGAGACCGGGAATGTTATTACACGGTCCGATGAGGTTGGGGAACTCTTCTACCGAGGCGCTAACGTATTCCTGGGATACGCCGAAAAACGCGAAGATCTGGCCCTTGGAGATGAACGCAAGGGGGTATTGCAAACGGGGGACTTGGCAAGGCGCGACGCAGACGGAGCATACTACATTGTTGGACGAAAAAGCCGATTCATAAAGCTCTTCGGAAACCGCGTGAACCTCGAAGAGATAGAGCAACTCATCCGCAACAATGGAATCGACTGTGCATGCTCGGGAGACGATCAGATGTTGCGGATTTATATAACTAGTCCCGCACTGCAGAACGATGTCATCTCGGTCGCGCAGCGATTGACACAGTTGCATCACTCTGCCTTTCGGGCTTTTGTGATTGACCGAATACCGCGGAATGAAGCCGGTAAAATCATCTATGCGGAGCTACCCTGAGCCTCATGCAGACATACGCAACGCCCGTGATAGAAGAAATGCTCGGAACGCCTCCATTTGCCCTGGAGGCCGAGGCCAAGAACGCGTTGTATGCACGCACACTTTCCGATCTGACGCTGCATCACTATGAACGCAGCCGTGAGTATCGTCGTGTCTCCAGGCTTGTCGGTTACAAACCGCAGACTGAACTGCAAGTGGAAGATATTCCGTACATTCCGGTTAGACTATTCAAGGAGTTCGAGTTAATCAGCGTCGACCGACGGGAAGTCATAAAGACCATGACTTCTTCCGGAACTTCGGGGCAGGCCGTCTCAAGAATATATCTCGACAGAATTACAGCCACGAATCAGACCAAGGTTCTTGTAAAAATTGTCTCCTCGTTTATTGGCGGGAAGCGCCTGCCATTGCTTATAGTTGACAGTCCAACTGTGATTAGGGACAGAGCGCTGTTTTCTGCGCGCGGAGCAGGGATTTTGGGGTTTTCCATGCTTGGCCACGATGTGACCTACATGCTGGACGAGAACTATCAGATCGATTTTGCGCGCCTCGATACTTTTCTGGAGAAGCATCAAGGCAACAGAATTCTTCTTTTTGGGTTTACCTTTATTGTTTGGGAGTATCTATGTCAGGCTCTACGGCGATCCGGTCGGCAGTTGAAAATTGATGGAATACTGATTCACGGGGGAGGATGGAAGAAACTAGCGTCTCTCGCGGTGGACAATGCTACCTTCAAAAAGGTGGTAGACGAGACATGCGGAGTGTCGAGTGTCTACAATTACTATGGCATGGTCGAGCAGACTGGATCGATATTTATGGAATGTTCGCAGGGCGTTTTGCACGCATCCATTTATTCCGACATCATTGTTCGTGACCCGATTACTTTTTCCGCACTTGGTCCAGGATCTACCGGGCTGTTGCAGCTAGTGTCTTTGTTGCCGACAAGTTATCCTGGTCACTCCATTCTCACTGAGGATATTGGTGAAGTACTTGGGGTGGATGATTGTCCGTGCGGTAGGAAAGGGAAGTACTTCTGTGTTCAGGGCCGCGTAAAGAACGCAGAGGTGCGAGGTTGCAGCGATGTGTATGCTTCCCACTAACGATAAACTGAATTATGTCATAGGCGGACAGGTCGACTTTTCCGCTCGCCCGCTGCTTCCTTTTGATGGCAAGGTCCGCGCATTTCTGTCTTTGCTTTCTGCGCGGCTTATTGCCGACGCCGCCACCAGGACAATGCCAGATGTTATGTCGTTCGCCTGGTGGTGTCGTAAGTCGAATATCGAACGGCTGGCGAAGACGTATGACGATGGCGCGCTTCGCATCGGCCGCGGCTTGGCGTTCCACGTTACACCGACAAATATGCCTGTGAACTTTGCGTTTTCCTGGGCATTTTCGCTGTTGTCCGGCAACGCCAACGTCGTGCGACTGCCCAACAGGGATTTTCCCCAGATACCATTCATAGTTCGGCATATCGCCGATTTACTCAACGAAGGATCGTTTACGGAAGTCCGAGATATGAATGCTTTTGTGACCTATGGGCGCGAAGAAGAAATCACAGAAGCATTGAGCGCCATTGCCGACGTTCGGATCGTATGGGGTGGGGATGCGACGATTCGTACCATAAGGAAAGCTCCGCTGCCGACGCGGGGCGTGGATGTTGGCTTTGCCGATCGCTATTCGTTCTGTATGCTCGGAGCCACAAAGATACTCAATCTGGACCAAGCCGACCTTGTGCGCCTTGGGGCCCATTTCTTTAACGATGCCTATATTATGGATCAAAATGCATGCTCGTCGCCGCGGCTAGTTGTTTGGCACGGAAGCGATTCAGAAGGGGAGCAGGCTGGCGACCGCTTCTGGGGTGCCGTCAGAATGGAGGTTGAGCGGCGTTACGAGCTTGCCGCTGTATCCTCCGTGGATAAGTTCGCACAGGCATGCCGCGATGCCATCGAGCTGGATTGTCTGACCGGATTGAAGCATGAAGACAACCGGATATATCGACTCCGGCTCAATGCGATCTTTGCCGATATAGACAGTCGACGCTGCAACAGCGGCTACTTTTATGAATATACGACAACCAACCTGGACGATATAGCCCCTATAGTTACCAACAAATTTCAGACGCTAACCTATTTTGGGCTGCCCAGGGAAGAACTAGCATCCTTTGTGCAGAGAAATAGGCTGTCCGGCATCGACAGGATTGTGCCCGTTGGCGAGGCTATGGACATTGGGCTTATCTGGGACGGGTATGATCTGATCAGGACGCTTTCGCGCGTCTGCGATGTCCGTTAAAGAAGGGACTGTGATGCTGCTACGAGGGAAGACTGCTCTCATTACCGGTTGTCTTAAAGGCATAGGCTATGAGGCACTGCAACTGTTCGCCAGAAATGGAGCAGATATTCTGGCTTGCTGTCAACATGAAGATCCAGTTTTCGAGGAGCACAGACAGAAGCTCGCCGCAGAGACAGGTGTGACTATAACGCCCTACTACTTCGACCTGTCGAACGCTGAAGAGATTATGTCTGCCATGAAGAGGGTGGCTGCCGAAAAGCGCAAGGTCGACATTTTGCTGAATATCGCAGGAACGACCGAGGACTCGCTCTTTCACATGACCACGATGGCGAGTATGAGAAGGGTGTTCGAAATCAATTTCTTCTCCCAGATGCTGGTTAGTCAATATGTAAGCAAGCTGATGGTTAGGCAAAAGTCTGGAACCATCATCAATGTCTCGTCCATCACAGCCATTGACGGAAATGTGGGCCAAACCTCGTATAGCGCGTCGAAGGCAGCTCTCATTGGGGCTACCAAGACCTTAGCGTCAGAGTTGGCCGAATATAACATACGTGTCAATGCGATTGCGCCTGGGATCATTCAGACGGATATGACCGCTGCCATCCCTGCCCAAACCTTCGAAAAGCTTTGTTCGCGAATTCCTATGGGGCGCGCAGGACTGCCGTCCGAGGTTGCTGGCGTCATGCTTTTCCTCGCATCGGACCTTTCCAGCTATGTTACAGGTCAAGTGTTGCGTATCGATGGCGGAATCGGGTAACTGAACATAGCGTGTCATGAGGAGAGCGTGAATCTATGCTGCTGACAGGGAAAAATGCGATTATTACAGGATGTGCTCGAGGAATAGGCAGGCGAATGCTCATTGCGTTCGCGGAAAACGGCGCGAATGTGTGGGCATGCTGCCGCACCAGGACTATGGAATTTGATCAGTTTTGTGAGGATCTGGGTAAGTCAAATAGCGCCAGGATTACTCCCCTCTACTTTGACATCACAGACGGCCTGAAAATGAAAGAGGCTGTAAAGACCATACTTGCCGCAAAGATTTCTGTTGATGTTCTTGTCAACAATGCAGGGATTACCTACAATGCTCTGTACCAGATGACGTCGATGGACAAGATGCGCGAGGTATTCGAGGTAAATTTCTTCGCACAGGTTGCCCTGACGCAGTATGTCGTCAAGCTAATGGTGCGCCAGAAATCTGGCAGTATCATTAATATCTCATCATCCGCGGCGCTCGATGCTAACCCAGGACGAAGTGCTTACGGAGCAAGCAAAGCGGCAGTTGCTTGCATGACAAGGGTTATGGCTCACGAACTAGCCGAACAGAATATTCGAGTGAACGCCATTGCTCCAGGGATCACCGATACGGACATGGTGGGAGAAAGCATGACCAGTGCAGCAATCGAAGAAGCCGTAGAGAAGACTAGGCTGAAGCGTCTAGGCAAGCCATCGGAGATCGCAGACGCGGCCGTATTTCTGGCATCGGACTTGGCTTCGTATGTTACCGGTGAAGTGGTGCGCGTGGATGGTGGGTTGAGGAATTAATCGGAGAATGTATGGGAGAGAGAGAAGAACTCATCAACAAATTGCGTGCCATGGCCAAGCGTATGCGCAGAACGGCGCTTGCCATGACCCTTGGGGCAGGGCCGCACGGAGCCCACGTGGGTCCGAGCTTGTCCATTATTGACATTTGTGCCGTGCTTTACGGCGGAGTCATGCAGATTGATCCAAGAAACCCACTTTGGACAGAACGGGATCGTTTCCTCCTAAGTAAAGGACATGGGGCACTTGGTCTCTACACGGCATTGGCCGAGACGGGCTTCTTTACGCGCGAGGAACTGAATACCTTCGAGACTCCTGAGACTCTACTTTCCGGCCAACCGGCCATGTGTGTTGAAAGAGGCATTGAGATATCAAGTGGAAGTCTGGGGCTGGGGCTGTCTATAGGGATCGGAGTCGCTCTTGCCGGAAAGAAAGCCCAGCGTAGGTATAACACATATGTTCTAATGGGGGACGGGGAATGTAACGAGGGAGCCGTGTGGGAAGCCGCAATGGCAGCGGCACATTTCAAATTGGATAGGCTGATTGCGATTATTGATGCCAACGGCCTACAGAGTGACGGTCTCTGCAGTACGGTCATGGACATGGTGAGTCATGAGGCTAAGTGGCGCAGTTTTGGATGGGAAACGCGGTGTGTCGACGGTCATGACGTGTCCGCCTTACTAGACGCCTTTACCGCTACGCGCAAAACCCCGAATTGTCCATTGGTGGTTATTGCTACTACTGTAAAGGGCAGGGGCGTATCTTTTATGGAAAATAACAATGAATGGCATCATAATCGACTAAGTCAAGCACAGTACGGAGCGGCTCTTCAAGAATTGGCAGACTGATGTAGTTAAGGAGTTAAGATGCTTCCAATAAATGCCTCCAATGCTAGATTGTGGTCCATGCTCGGCTCTCGCGGAACTTTCGGAGTTGCCATGCTGGAAGCCGCAGGTGGCGCCGAGAATATTATGGTGCTAACAGCAGATTTGTCTGTAACCTCTGGGCTTGAGCGGTTTCGTGGCGCCCATCCCGATAAATTTCTAAACGTTGGAATTGCCGAGCAGAACATGATAGGTATCGCCGCCGGCCTTGCTAAGGAAGGGTATAACACCTTCGTCACTACATTTTCGAACTTTGCTGCAATGCGTAGCTATGAGCAAATCCGCCTGCACCTCGGTTACATGAGATTGAATGTCAAGGTAATAGGCCTGGCAGGGGGAATGGCGATGGGACATTTCGGCAATACCCACTACGGGATCGAGGATATGGCTCTCATGCGGGCTGTGCCAGGCCTGACTGTAATCGCGCCTGCGGATGGAGCGGAAATCATAAAAACAGTGGATGCCTTGATTACGCATCAAGGACCTGTTTTTGTTCGCTTGACAGGTGCCATGAATAATCCAATCGTGTACGCGGAAGACTACAACTTTACCATCGGCAAGGCCGTACGTCTGAGGCAGGGCACTGATGTTGCTATCTTTGCTTGCGGAACCATGGTATTTGAGTCCCTAGTGGCCGCAAGGAATCTGGAAGCTCAGGGCGTTTCAGCCTCGGTAACGAATATGCATACATTGAAGCCTCTTGATACCGATGCAATCGAAGAAGCTTGCTCTTATGCGGCATTGCTTGTCACCGTTGAAGAGCATGGCGTTATAGGGGGTCTTGGCGGAGCGGTGGCGGAGTGCGCAGCGAGACGAGGGGGCGCACCTAGGCAGTTGTTTATTGGACTGCCTGATAGATTTGGCAAGAGCGGTGACTACAAGTACCTTCTGCGGAAATATGGTCTTACAGGTGAGCAAATTGCAAGTAATATTATGGCAACCCTTGGGAGCAGAACCTGCAATGTGCCTGAGTCACGGGTCATGGCGGAGTGACTGTGTCAGTCTCAGTATATGTCTGTCAAGGAGTTCCTGTCAGCCCGTTACGATGCGCGAGTTGTCTTGTTGGTCTGGTTGAAAAGGTTGTATTAACTGCTTGGACAGTGGTTAGGAAAGTATGACAGTAAGAAAATCATTAAAAACTGTTCCTATCGGCGAGACGTCGCAGCGCAACTCGCTGGTTGCGACGAATGAGCGCGTTGCCGGGGCGTGGCCCTTCTTTGCGAACGACGAGGTTGAAGTAGCCATACAAATCTTGCAATCCGGGAAAATCAATTATTGGACGGGTCAAGAAGGCCGCCAATTCGAAAAGGAGTTTGCGGCATTTGCTGGCTGCAAGCATGCCATCGCGCTGGCCAACGGTACCGTGGCGCTGGAATGCGCCCTGAAGGCATTAGGCGTCGGCCCTGGCGATGAAGTGATTACGACTAGCAGGACGTTTATCGCTTCTGCGAGCTGCGCGGTCATGCCCGGCGCGCGTCCGGTCTTCGCGGATGTGGATCGGGTAAGCCAAAATATTACAGCGGAGTCTATCCGTGCGGTGTTGACGCCCGCAACCAAAGCGATCATTGCCGTGCATCTAGCCGGATGGCCCTGTGAAATGGACGAGATCATGGCGTTGGCGCGAGAACATGGCTTGAAGGTTATAGAAGACTGCGCCCAGGCTCATGGAGCAACCTACAAGGGACATCCTGTCGGCTCCATCGGAGATATCGGCGCGTTTTCGTTCTGTCAGGACAAGATCATCACCACCGCGGGCGAAGGTGGCATGATCACGCTGGATTCCGAAGAAATGTATGAAAAGGCCTGGGCGTACAAGGATCACGGAAAGAGTTACGACGCCGTGTATCGCTGCGCCCATGAGCCGGGGTTTCGCTGGTTGCACGAATCGTTCGGAACAAATTGGAGACTGACTGAGATTCAGTCGGCCATTGGGCGGTTGCAACTGCGTAAGCTTCCCTGCTGGGTGGAAACACGCCGGGAACACGCTGCCATGCTTACTGAGTGCTTTTCCGAACTGCCTGGATTGCGAGTGACGACGCCTCCCGAATATATTGGCCACGCCTACTATAAGTACTATGCGTTCGTGCGGCCTGAAGCACTTCGTGCAGGTTGGAGCCGTGATCGAATCCTCGATGCAATCATGGCACGAGGGATTCCTTGCTTTTCGGGCAGTTGTAGCGAAATCTATCTGGAAAAGGCATTTCCCGTTGAGTGGAGACCGGGGAGCCGGCTGCCGGTTGCGCGCGAACTGGGGGAGACGAGCCTTATGTTTCAGGTGCATCCGACTCTCAGGCCTGAGCAAATTGCTCGGACATGCGAGGTCTTGAGACAAGTGATGCATGAGGCAACGAAATCCAGCGCTTAGCGGCTCAATCTCAACTCGACTCCGGCGACGACGGACCAATTTTCCTGACCCTCGAATCATGACCTGAGTCCATTACTAATCTTCCGCCGCCAGTAGGTGCATTGCTCAGGCGCTTATGTCAAAACAATCCAAGGATGGAGTGAGGATATGAATGTGAGCAGACGCAGGTCCATATTCCCTATTGTCCAATACGCAACTGTGTTGGCAGGACTTATCCTGATGACCGCCATTCCAATTGCGGCTGAGCCGCCTGCTGCGCCCGGGGGAACCGGGCAGTTGGAGCGCGATTCCGGCCGTTCGGCGACCATTTGCGAGCCCTCCACACAGGGTTCGCCGTACATTCCGGTTGACAGTTGGGTCTATCCAGCCGTGCTGCGGCTTTACTCGATGGGCTATATTGATCATGTTTATCTGGGCATGCGCCCATGGACGCGTGCCAGTTTGAGCCACATGCTTGAAGACATCGACGCCCAGATTCACGATGCGGATATGTATGGAGATCCAACCACTGGCGAGGCGCAGGATATCTACACTGCTCTGATACATTTTTTGCACTATGACGCCGGAATGCAATGCCTGACGCACCAGGGAAACTCTGACATCGAGTCGGTCTACTCAGTGGGCCGCAGCATCAGCGGCACGCCTCTGCGCGACAGCTTCCACCTCGGCTCGACCATCATTAACGACTACGGCCGCCCCTACGAGAGCGGATTCAACAACTACTCCGGCTCCAGCGGCTATGCTACTGCCGGCCGGTTTACCTTCTATGTACGCGGCGAGTTCCAGGGCGCGCCCTCGGCCACTGGGTACTCTCAAACACTTGCCCAGGCGCTCAGCACGATTGACGGCACTACCTATACTGATCCCGCTACCCAGCTGACGAATTATTACCTTCCACAGGCGACAATCCCGATGGGGCCGATCGCCGCAACTACCGATGGGCGATTCATTGAAGCTTATGTTTCCGCGCACGTCCTCAACCACGAGATATCGTTTGGCAAGCAGGACGACTGGCTGGGGCCTGGGTTGGGCGGCGGAATGGCATACTCCAACAACGCCGAAAACATCTATTCTTTCCGCGTCAACCGCGTCGAACCGATCTACATTCCGCTGCTCTCCCGGCTCACGGGGCTCTTCCGCTACGATTTTCTGGTTGGACCGCTCAGAGGCCACACATATATGCCCAACCCGGCGTATATAGCTAACCCCTCGACCAGTACGCCGAATGTGATCAATCCCGGCGACCCCTGGGTCCACGTCGAGAAGTTCAGCTTCAAGCCCACTCGTGACCTCGAGTTCGGCTTCGAGCGTACCGTGATCTGGGGAGGACAAGGTCACGAACCTATCAACGTTCACACCTTTCTGAGAAGTTTCTTCAGCTTTAGCTCTACCTACAACTACCAAAAGTTTAGCAATCTGGACCCAGGCGCCCGCTTCAGCGCCTTCGATTTCACCTACCGTCTTCCTTTCCCACGCAACTGGCTAACGCTCTACACTGACTCCGACGCGCACGACGCGCCTAGCCCCATCGCCAAACCATTGCACGGCACATTCAGGCCGGGCCTCTATCTCTCTCACGTCCCCGGCATCCCCAAGCTGGATGTGCGCGTCGAAGGCGTCGACACAGATTCCTCCGCCTGTTACTATTTGAACGGTGCCAAAACCTGTACCGATATGAGTATTGGCGGTCGTTATCAATATTGGGAAGGCATCCAGGTGCAGGGCTACACCAACCAAGGCCAACTCTTCGGCGACTGGATTGGCCGCGAGGACAAGGGCGGCCAGGGATGGATCACCTATCACATGAGCGGCAACGAATGGCTCCAGGTGGGAGTGCGCAATCAAAAGGCCTCAAAAGACTTTATTATTCCTGGCGGCACCACTCTGAACGACATCAACTTCCAGGTGGTCAAGCGTATCGGCAAGGACTTGGAGATCGACGGCAACTTCACTTACGAACGTTGGAAGGCCCCCATCTATTTGCCGGGCCAGCAAACCGTGACCACCACCACAATCCGGCTCACCTGGTTTCCGGAGAGAAAGGTCAGCTTCTAGAAGTGTGCAGGAAATAGGTCTCCTCTTAGAAGCTGTCCAATAACTCGGTTTTGGGTGAAGGGTACGGGCTTCAGTGTGTGCGTGAGAACCCCATTTTCGATTCGATTGACCACAATATATTGGGCTTAAGGAGTTCGTTGATCCCAATATATGGCCATCAAAACTTCTTCTCACGCAGACACTGAAGCCCGTACCCTTCAAGACATAGTTTTTGGACAGGTTCTTATAGATTCTAGACAGATCTTTCTACTTGCCCGGGAAAGCGCCGAAGGCGCTCGCGGCCATCCCATTTATACTTTAGCCAGAGTATTTCTTCCCACCTTGACGCAATTCTTGCTATGACGCGGACCACAAAGGTCACGGCCAGGGTAGGTGTGTCTGTGGCCAATCCGCCTCCGCAGAAACACCCATCTCTTTAACCATAATGTAAGCGCGTGGTCAGCTGAGGTGGTCCCGGTTGTTCGGACATTTTCCGCTGATTTTTAAGTGGAAGTTCTGTTTATGTTTGGCCGCTGGTGGTTCCGGCTGGCGGTTGGTGGAGACCAACCTGCCGAGGAATATCCGGCTGGAACTCGTTGATGCCGAGGAAAGCCGGGAGCGGGACGGATGCCCGTTCCCGGCTTTTCATTTTGCCATCGGACCGATAGATTCCCCATGCCG
>Ga0224557_1003343_pt1 | contig 12556 bp, 8 predicted proteins | sample 714S31014metaG_FD_180677 | JGI IMG/M metagenome (GOLD analysis project Ga0224557, IMG submission 180677) | Peat soil microbial communities from Stordalen Mire, Sweden - 717 S3 10-14 | ecosystem: Environmental > Terrestrial > Soil > Wetlands > Peat | place: Sweden: Norrbotten County, Stordalen... | reverse complement strand
CTCCGCTTCGCCCGCCCGCCCGCCCGCCCGACGGACTTGAGTGCCACACCTGCCTAGGTGTTGTGACCACAATCTCAGCCACCCCGCCGCATATTCGTTGGCGGTTACCAGCTGCTCGAACCCGCCGTCAGCCTGCACTCGCACATAGTCCCATCTTGCGCAAGCCACCCGGGGTTCAGAATTGGCCCAAGGTCCGGCATTCTTGCTCCAAAACCCCAGGTCAGCGGGCCACGAGGGGTTCATCACGGTGTCGGGCCAGGAGCAATTGCGGGACCCGACACCGTGATGCGTCAAGCTACCGGGTGACCGCAGGCGTCTTTTGAAGGTCTTTGACGTACTGGGCCGTGATGGCGTTGCCACCGATTCCCCAGTCGCCGCTTTCGACTTCGTCGATCGTGACCCACGTGACTCCACGTAGGGCCTCACCTTCGATGTTCACCATGGTCTCGGTGAGCTGGGAGATCATGTCTTGCTTCTGACTGCTGTCGAAGACTCCCTTGATGACTTTGACCTGTACAAGCGGCATGATGCCCTCCTTTGCCTCTGCGCCCGATTTGGGGGCTGGGATTCAGTATCCGGGGGACGTCTGCGAGTGGCCTGCGGGTTTCCTGTAGCCCCCATGCAACCGGCTGCAAGCGTCTTGCAAGCGAGCTTGCAATAATGGCCCGTATGGCATCTGACCTCGACTTTCGGGTGCTGGGGGGCATTGAGGTGGTGCGTCATGGACAGCCCGTCCCGATTGGCGGACCGAAGCCACGTTTGGCGCTTGCGGTATTGGCGGCCCATCGGGGGTCAGTAGTTTCGACGGACCGACTGTGCGACGAGTTGTGGGGTGGCAGCCCTCCCGCAGACCCGTCTGGCGTGCTGCAAAGCCATCTTTCGCGGTTGCGACGGATCCTTCGGCCCGACGCCGAGATCCTTGCTCGCCCACCGGGCTACGTGCTGCAGATTCCGGATGACACGATCGATGCAGCTCGTTTCGAACTGTTGTGCAAGCGAGCGAGCGCCTCCTCGGACCCGACGGCGACAGTCGAGATGTTGGAAACCGCTCTGGCGTGTTGGCGGGGATCGGCGTTTGAGGAGTTCGCCGAGCATGATTGGGCTCGGTTCGAGGCCATGCGGCTCGACGAACTTCACATTGTTGCGCAAGAGGAGCTCTTCGAAGCACGCCTCGCTCTCGGTGACCACGTGCCTCTCATCGGTGATCTGGATGCTTTCGTTGCGCAGCATCCTTTACGGGAACGATTGTGGCAGCAGCTCATCGTCGCCCTGTATCGCAGTGGCCGCTCAGCAGAGGCGCTTCGACAAGCGGAGGCGTTTCGGACGCTCATGCAGGAGGAACTCGGGCTCGACCCTTCGCCGGTGTTGCGCGAGCTCGAAGGCCGTGTCCTCAACGAGGACCCGACGCTCCTTCAGCCGCCCGTAGCGTCACGCCGATCGGTGATGCGACAAGTCCGGGCCGAGTCCACCAGGCTGGTTGGTCGGGCCGATGAGCTCAGGTTGCTCACGGGTTGGCTACAGGTCCATCGATTGGTCACGCTGACGGGCCCTGGGGGAGTCGGCAAGACGCGGATCGCAATGCGGCTCGCAGGTGAGCTGTGGGATGAGTTCGACGGCGAGGTCTTCGTGGCAGAACTCGCACCGGTGAGCGATCCCGCATCGACCGTTGGCGCCATTGCCACGGCGCTCGATGTGCAACAGCGCCAGCATCTTTCCATTGAGGACACCCTTGTCGAATACTTACGAGCGCGGCGCGCACTACTGGTCCTCGACAACTGCGAGCATCTGCGAGGCACCATTGCGTCGCTCTCCGAGCGAGTTCTCAGCTGGTGTCCCGACGTGACCATTCTTGCCACTAGCCGCGAAGTACTCGGACTTCCTGGCGAACAAGTGTGGCGCGTTCGGCCGCTTGTCATTCCAGATGAGGGTTCCGCTCCGCCGATAGCAGCGGAGGCTCCGGCTGCGCGCCTCTTCGTCGAACGCGCTATCGCAGCCCGCCCAGGGTTCGCGCTCGGACCGGACAATGTGGATGACGTTATCGAGATCGTCCGCCACCTCGATGGGCTTCCACTTGCGATCGAACTCGCGGCGGCGCGCATCCGGGCTCTTAGTCCGGCGACGCTCGCTGAACGTCTCAACAAGGGTTTCGATCTTCTTTCCGGCGCGCAAACGTCGATGATTCTCCGTCACCGCACAGTGCAAGATCTAGTGAAGTGGTCGCACGACCTTCTCGCTCCTGATGAGCAACAGCTGTTCGCGCGATTGTGCGTCTTCGCTGGAAGTTTCGGGCTCGACGCCGTCGAAGAGGTATGCGCAGATCAGGATCTGGGCAGTTCCAGCGTGTCGTTGTTGCTCGCGAACTTGGTGGACAAGTCGATGGTTCAACTCATCGACGAGAATCTTCCCCACTATCGACTATTGGAAACTCTGCGCGAGTATGGCCGCGACGGCTTGGGCGAAGACGAGCGCGACATGGTTCGGTCCCGACACGCAACTTGGTACCTCGAAGTCGCCGAACGATGTGCTCGATCTTTGGCGGGACCCGATGAGGCGATCGCGGTCAAAATGCTCGACCGCGACTTCGACAATCTGCGCGCTGCACATCTGTGGTCTATAGAGCATTCGGACATCGACACGGCGTTACGCCTGGTCGCCGGGCTCAGAGAGTATTCGTTCCGGTGCATGCATGCCGAGATCACGATCTGGGCCGATGCTGCGATCGCCCTACCCGAGGCCAGTGCGCACGATCGCTATCCCGTCGCTGTTGGCGTCGCAGCCTACGGTCGGTTTGTGCGAGGTGACCTCGAAGGCGCCATCGAACTCGGTGAGCGTGCCATCGCCGCTGCTGATCAACTCGCCATCGATGGCTCCGGCATCGCTGAACGCGCGCTCGGCAATGCGTGGTTCTATCGGGGAGACATCGAACGAGGGGCCGAATGGATCGATCGCATGATCGCGTCAGCTAGGAGGGGCTCGCCGGCCCGCCTCGCCCACGCGCTATATATGCGATCAGTTGCCTTCACCAGTGTTGGCGACAATGTCAGCGCTGACCAGTTTGCCACCGACTCCCTCACCGCCGCCGCCGATTCAGGATCGTCCACTGCCCTGGCTCAAGCCCATTACGCCCAAGGTCTTGCCCTCAAGTCGACGAGCCCAGTCGAAGCAACCGCTGAGCTACAGCGAGCGGCCGATATAGCCAGAGATGCTGGGAACCGGTGGATCCAAGCATTCGCGCTCACCGAAGTGCTCTGGCTCGAGGCGCGCCAGGGCCGACCACGCGAAGCGCTTGCGCGCTACATCGACGTGATCGACCTTTGGTATCGAGGCGGGGACTGGGCTAACCAATGGCTGTCTCTCCGGCACGTTTTCGGCATCCTTGTTCAGCTTCGGGCTGACCTCGCTGCGGCAACGCTCCATGGTGCGCTCACCGCTGCGGGCTCTGCGTACGCCTTACCGTTCGAAGCCGCCGACGCACAGCGAATCGGCGCCCTTGTAGACAATCTCCGTGACCGGCTCGGACCTGCCGCCTTCGCTTCAGCGGTACGGCGCGGAACCACCCTCAGCGATGGCGAGATCATCGATTTTGTACGCGCGCAGATCCGCGCACTCTCATATCCAGAGTGACTCACGTGCGGTGCCAGACTGTCCTCCTCGTAAGGAGCGGTCCACTCGTGTTGGACGGGTCTGCTGTTGCCGAGCGGTACTTCCTTGGCTCGCAGGACGATCCCCATGATGACCACCATTTTCCGGCCCTGGAGTCGGACTCGGAGTACGTAGGTCGGGCTCGGCCCCCGGTGGGGCTGCCGGACAAGAATGGAGCCTGGCCGAGGGCCTCGGCCCAGTGGCGGACCCGATCGTCCGCACCGCCGGTGAGTTGCTGCAGTTCTCGGCGCTCGACAACGACAGTGTCCTTTTGGTCTGGCGTGTCTGCAGCTGCCTTCGAGCACCCGAGCGGGCTTCTCGGGATCGCACGACACGCCGTCGTCTCGCCGCTCACCAACGCGGAACGCGGGCAACGGGCGCAGAGCTGCGGCTTGGCCCGAACCGCCAGACAGTTCGTTGCACTGTACGAAGCGGCCGTTCAGCCAGCGGACCTCGCCCTCCGTGCGTCGGTAAGGCCATCGGCGTGGCCGTCACAGCTCGCCACCTTGAAGACCTCGCCTTCCGCCGTGCGATAGGTGCCCCGCCAGACGACCGGCACGTGGCAGTGGGACGGGTGCGTGGTTCCGTTGTCGTCCTCAACCAGGCGCCAGCACCGACCCGGCGCGACGGCAAACGCCTCGGCGTAGTGGTCCACCGCTCGAAGGTAGCCGCCGGCCGTATCGCACGCCGCGGCCGTGCGGCACGCCGACCTCCTCCCCGATCCGCGCCGCTGCTTGCCCGAAAACGGCAATCTCTTATAATCTTTGTCATTGAAGGCGCAAGGGTCCACGCGGACCCGCCCCCGCCGAGGGGGTTGCCTGCAGGGGGACAGCATGGATCGACTGGTCGGGCGCGTGGCCCTAGTGACTGGGGCCGGCTCCGGTCTCGGCGCGGCGATCGCACAACGGCTGGCGGCCGAAGGTGCGGGGGTCGGCTGCGCCGACATCGACGAGCCGGCCGCCCAGACCACCGCCACGGCGATCGCAGACGCCGGCGGTAGGTCACTCGCCGTGCACCTCGACGTCACCGACTCGCAGCAGCAGGCCACTGCGGCGGCTGCCGTGAACGAGGAGCTCGGCGGCATCGATATCTGCGTCGCCAATGCCGGCATTCCCGGCGTCGGGTCCGCCCACGAGGTGGACGAGGCGACCTGGGCCCGGGTCCTCGCCGTCAACCTCACCGGGGTGTGGTTGACGGCGAAGGCCGCGCTGCCCGCCATGTTGGGCCAGGCGAGCGGCAGCATCATCATGACGGCGAGCATCGGCGGCGTCCTCGGCGTGCCGAGGCTCGCCCCCTACGCCGCGTCCAAAGGCGCGGTCATCGCCCTGATGCGCCAAATGGCGATCGACTACGCCCCGCACGGCATCCGGGTGAACGCGGTGGCGCCGGGGACGGTGATGACCCCGTTGGTCGCCGCCAGCGCGCAGCTCCGCGGAGAAGAGGGTGGGGTGTCGGCCGACGAACGGGCACGCCAGCACCCCTTGGGCCGCCTCGGCTCCCCCGGCGACATCGCGGCCGCTGTCGCGTACCTCGCCAGCGACGACGCCGCCTGGGTCACCGGCACGGTGCTCGCCGTCGACGGCGGGCGGTCGGCGAAGGCATGACGTACGACCCGTTCGCCCCCGAGGTCATGGCGGACCCGGCAGAGGCCGGCCGTCGCCTGGCGGGATGCCCGGTCCACCGCTTCGACGGGGTGGAGCCGCCCTTCTGGACGCTGTCGCACCACCGCGACGTGCTTTCGGCGCTGCGCGACCCGGCCACGTTCTCGAGCCGATTCGGCCAGGGGATGCACTACACCGAGGAGCACAGCATGAAGTCCGACGCCCCGGTGCACACGTTTTTCCGAAAGCTGGTGCGCAAGGCGTTCACCCCCCGGGCCGTCGCCCAGATGGAGCCGCGCATCGAGCGGATCGTCGCCGAGCTCCTCGACGGCTTCGCCGGGCGGGGCGAGGCCGACCTCTACCAGGCCTTCGCCTCGCCCCTCCCAACCATCGTGATCGCCGAGATGCTCGGCGTCCCGGCCCGGGACACGGGACGGTTCAAGGGGTGGTCCGACGCGTGGGTGGCTGCCATGGGATCGCCCGACCCCGAAGCGTTCGCCCCCCGGATCGCCGAGATGCGCGAGTACCTCCTCGAACACGTCCTGCGACGCCAGGAGCTCGAGGCGAGTGGCCGCGGGCTTCCCGACGACCTGATCTCGGGCCTCGTCCTGGCCGAGGAGGACGGTGAACGACTGACCGCCGAGGACGTGGTCAACGTGGTGCGCCAGCTGCTCGTCGGGGGGAACGAGACGACCAGCTCGCTCATTACCAACGCACTCGTTCGCCTCACTGAGCGTCCTTCGCTCCTCCAGGGCATGGCCGGCGACCCGTCCCTCGTCGAGAGGATCGTGGAGGAGAGTTTGCGCTATGACTCCCCCGTCCTCGGGCTCTTCCGCACGACGACGAGGACTGTCGAGCTGCACGACAGCGTGATCCCAGAGGGAGCCAAGGTGATGCTCCACTACGGAGCGGCCAATCGCGACCCCCTCGTCTTCAGCGACCCGGGTCGCTTCGACGTGGACCGAGACGCCCAGGAGCTGCGGTCCCATCTCGCCTTCGGCTTCGGCCCCCACGTCTGCCTCGGCGCCGCCCTTTCGCGACTCGAAGGCCGGATCGCCCTGCGCCAGATCGCTGAGCGCCTGCCCGGACTCGTCCTCGCAGCGCCGCCCGAGCGGGTGACACCCTTCCTCTTGTGGGGCAAGCGAAGTCTCCCCGCGCGCTGGACGCTGGGCGAGTAGGCGGTGGTGCGCCGACGGCGATGCACTTCGCCGGCGCACCTCGCATCCATCGGCCCGCTGCATCGGGGGAGGCGGGTCCGGCGGCGGAAGCCGCAGCGGATGCCCGGGAATTACAGCCCCCATTGCGTTACTCTCACGGGCGCGCGTCCGATGTCGAGTGAACCGGGGAGCAAACATGCAACGGGGCACGTCGCTTGAACACGTGGCCTCGGTGCTGGCCATTGAGGACCGGGTGCTGCGCAACTACTGGGTCACCCAGAGCTACTCCGACCTCGCCTCCTCCCTCGCCGCCCTCCTCGATCCCGACACCGCCAACTGGTGCACCTTCGGCACCTGGGCGTCGTGCACGGTGGGACGGAACCTTCGAGGCGAGGACCTCCCCGAATGGCTCCAGAGGCGGGTGGTGCTCGACGACGGGATGATGGGCGCAGTCCAGCACGTCGCGGCACCGTCTCGGTGGGGCCACTTCACGCACCGGTTCCACGACGTCACGCCCGACGAGGTGGCCGAGGCGGTGAAAGAGGCGTTCGGGTCTTGCGCCATGAACCTGTCGAACGGCAACACCGAGGTCTTCGGCGAGATCGGCCCGGTGGCGGCCACGTTCATCACCGTCTACGGCGAACTCCCCTCCGCCGACGAAGGGGCCCGGGCCGGGGTGCTCGCTGCGTGTGACGGTGCGCCCGAGTTCGAGGGCGTCAACCACCTGGCGGCGGGATTCTCGCTGTGGTGCGACGCCCTCAACACGACCGACCCGATCCGGCGGAGCCAGCTCATTCTCGCCGGCTCGCTCCACCTCGGGACCCATGAGCAGCATCACCTCCAGGCGGCGATCGCCGGGAGCATGGACATGGGCATCAACCAGTCCATCGCCAACCTGAAGCAACGGCTCGCGAAAGAGGGCCGTGACCCCGACAAGGCCGACGCCGCACTCGATGAGGCGCTCCACCCCGTCGCCCACGGCGTTGGCGACGTCTGGGGCGACCTCATGACCGAGCTGCTCGGCACCATCGTGACCCCCGATGGCACGATGCGGCTCGACCACGACGTTCCCGCGGCGCCGGGACAGGCCTTCCTCTCACCGGACGTCTCGACGGTCGTGGTCGATGACCTCACGGCACTGCTCGCACGCTTCAACCGGGCCGACGCGGAGGGGCGCGACTCGAGAGCGATCGACTGGGTCAGCATGGACGACCGGATGAACTTCATCACCAACCTGTTCCGCTCCCGGCATCACCGCATGGCGCTGTTCGAGCCACCCTTCACGCCTGAGGTGCTGGCCGACATCGAAGCTGACACCCTGCCGGGCGAGCCAGCGGCGGCGGCTCGATGAGGGTCGCACGCGGATCGGGCGCGCCCGACGGGAGCGGCCTCGGGTGACCGAGATCCACGGGCGCGACGGCGCCTGGCGCCCCTCCCCTCCACCGTCGGTCGGCACCGAGATTTTCACCGACGAGTTTGTCGAGGAGTTGCGCAGGGCCGGTGATGACCCGGCGGACGCGGCCGTCACCACCTTCTTCGAGGCCACCGATGCCGGCCACGCCGAGTTGTTCACCAAGCTGGCCATGTCGTCGGCCGGCGCCGTCGCCGACGAGGACCTTCCGGGCATCGGGCCCTTCGTGAACGAGCTCGAGCCGTGGCCCGACTGGGCCGAGCCCGAGCTCGTGCGCGAGGGCCAGCGCGTCTTCGGCGACTGGGGACCCCAACTCGGCATGGGGCTCTTCATGGCGAGCATCCCGGCCGACTATGCGTTCGCCAAAGGCGTCCAGGCGCTCGGCCTCACCACCCGGCTCACACGGAACCCCAAGCGCCGCTTTGTCGAGACCGGCCAGATGATCATCGACGCGATGACCCCCGGCGCCCTCGAGGCAGGTGGGCGCGGGTACCGGGCCGTGCGACACGTCCGCCTCCTGCACGCGTCGGTCCGCCACGTGCTCCAGCACCCCGTACAGATCGAAGAGCTCGGAGCAGAGGCCGTCGCTCCGTGGGACGAGTCGCTCGGCCTGCCGATCAGCCAGCTCGAGCTCCTCGGGACGCTCTTCTCGTTCAACGTCATGGGCATCGAGGCCCTGCAGCGCACCGGCGTCACCTTGAGCCAGCGCGAGGCCGAGGCCTACGTCCACGTCTGGAACCTGGTCGGCCACCAGATCGGGATCCGCAACGACCTCCTCCCCCTCTCGCTCGCCGACTCGCAGTCGCTCTGGGACGTGCGCCGCAAGAAGGAGTATGGCCCGACCGACGTCGGCAAGGAGCTGACCGCCGCTGCGATCTCCTGCATGCAGGAGCTGTTCTCCTTCACGCATCTCCCGGGGCTCCCGGCATCGGGCATTCGCCACTATCTCGGTGACGACACGGCGGACATCCTGGGCGTGCCCCCCGCCGACTGGACGCGCTCGTTCTTCTCCTTCCTGGCACGCACCGACCGCTCGCTCGGCCGCACGCTGGCACAGACACCGGCCGTGCGCTCGATGACCGCCGCCCTCGGCAGGCGCATGTGGAAGGCCTTCGAGGCCTATGGGCGACAAGGCGAGCGGCCGAGCTTTGAGGTCACCGATGAGCTGCGCCAGGCATGGGGGCTGGGTTCTTGAGCGCGAGGTGCCTCGCCGCCGGCGCCCTCGGCGGCACGTCGAGCCATGCGCGCCACAAATAGAGTCTCAGTCGTGCAGGCAGGATGGTGTCGATGACCACCGAGAATGTGGCAATCCTCTTCACCGACATCGTCGGCTCGACGGCGCTCTCCCAGCGCCTCTCGGCCGAGGGCGCCGACGATGTGCGGCGGGCGCATTTCGCCGTTCTGCGCCAGGCCATCGCCAACACGGGGGGCGTGGAGGTGAAGAACCTCGGGGACGGGGTCATGGTCGTGTTCACGTCGGCCTCCGCCGCACTCGCCTGCGGCGTCGCCATGCAACAGGCCGTCGAGCAGCACGACCGGCGCGGCCTCGACAGGGTGGGGCTGCGGGTCGGGCTGAGCGGCGGCGAGGTGGTCCATGAAGAGGAGGACTACTTCGGCGACCCGGTGATCGAAGCAGCCCGGCTGTGCGCGAAGTGCGAGAGCGGCCAGATCCTGGCCGCCGACGTGGTCCGCCTGATGGCGGGTCGCCGGAGCCGCGTCGAGTACCGCCCGGTCGGCGAGCTCGCCCTGAAGGGCCTCTCGGATCCGGTCGCCACCGTCGAGCTGCTCTGGGAGCCCTTGGCCGGCTCGGCAGTCGGCACCGTCCCCCTCCCCGGGCGCGTGACGGTGCGACCGTCCGCCGGCGTCGTCGGGAGAGACACCGAGCTCGCACTCATCGCCGACGCCGCCAAGCGCATTTACGGAAGCGACGGTCGCGAGGTCCTCCTGGTGTCCGGCGAGGCTGGGCTCGGCAAGACCACCCTCGTGGCCGAGGCAGCTCGAAGCGCCTATGACGCCGGCGCCTGCGTCCTGTTCGGTCACTGCGAGGAGGACCTCGCCACCCCCTACCAGCTCTTCGCCGAGGCACTCGGCCACTACGTGGCGCACACCGAGGAGGAGCAGCTGCGCGAACTGGTCGAGGCACACGGATCGGAGTGGATGCGCCTCGTCCCGGCCCTCGCCAGTCGGATCCCCGACCTGCCCCCGTCAAAGGCCACGGACTCGGACTCGGAGCGCTACCTCCTCTTCGCAGCAGCTGTCGGCCTCTTGGGCTCGATCTCCCAGCAGCAGCCGGTCGTGCTCGTGCTCGACGACCTGCAGTGGGCGGACAACGCCAGCCTCTTGTTGCTACGGCACCTGGTGGCGGCCGAGCACCCGGTTCGCCTCCTCGTGCTCGGCACGTTCCGTGACAGCGAGCTGGCCCAGTCCCCGGGCCTGCGCGAGACGCTCGGATTGCTCCGGCGACACCGTGGCTTCACCCGCCTCGAGCTCGAGGGCCTCGACGAGAACGGCGTGCAGTCCCTCATGGAGGCCGCGGCCGGCCATGCATTGAGCGAAGAGGGCCTCGGACTGGCCGACACGCTCTTCCGGGAGACCGACGGCAATCCCTTCTTCGTCACCGAGCTGCTCCGGCACCTGAGCGAGACCGGCGCCATCCGACAGGACTCGAGTGGCCAATGGGTGGTCGAGCACGCGGGAAGAAGAGTCCTCCCCGAAAGCGTCCGGGAGGTCGTCGGCGGCCGGGTGGCGCGCCTCGGCCATGCGGCGGCACAGGTCCTCGTCACCGCCGCGGTGATCGGGCGCGACTTCGACCTCGAGCTGCTCGAGTGTGCGACCCGTGTGCCCGTCGATGACCTGCTCGACATCTTGGAGGCCGCCGAGACCGCGGCGTTGGTGCGCGAGGTGCTCGACCGCCCCGGCCGCTACAGCTTCCGCCACGCCCTGATCCAGCACACGCTGCACGAGGAGCTGGGCCCGACGCGCCGCGCCCGCGCCCACCAGCACGTGGCCGAGGCGCTCGAGGAGCTCTGCGCTGGGGTGCCCGGGAGCAGGGTGGGCGAACTGGCCCATCATTGGATCGAGGCGACGAAGCCGACCACCCTGCCCAAGGCCATCCGCTACTCCAAAGAGGCGGGTGACACGGCCCTGCGCTCGCTCGCGCCGGACGACGCCCTCCACCACTACGCCAAGGCGCTCGAGCTCTCCGTCGGTCTCATGGACCCCGACCCCGTGTCCCTGGTGGACCTGGCCATCGGCCTCGGTACCGCACAACGCCAAACCGGCGAGCCGTCGTTTCGCGCCACGCTGCTCGACGCCGCCCGCCAGGCGGGACACCTCGGCGACGTGGAGCGACTCGTGGCCGCTGCCCTCGCCAACGACCGGGGCTTCTACAGCGCGGTGGGCGCCATCGACGCCGAGAAGGTGGAGATCCTCGAGACGGCCCTTGAACAGCTCCGCCCAGAGCACCCCGACCGCCCGCTGGTGCTCGCCACGCTGTGCTCCGAGCTCACCCATGGCAGCCCGCTCGAACGTCGGCGTGCCCTGGCCGACGAGGCGGTGATGATCGCACGGGCGTCGGCCGACGACGCTCTGGTCGCCAGGGTCCTCAATCACCTCTACGTCCCACTCCAGGTGCCATCGCTGCTCGAGCTCACGACCGCGTGGACGACAGAGGCGCTGGAGCGCTCGGAGCGCACCGGCGACCCCGTCTTGAAGTTCTGGGGCGCGCAATGGCGAGCCGAGTCGGCTGCCCGGTGGGGCGACCTCACCGAGATGGACCGCTGCATCACCATCCACGGCGCAATGGCCGAGCAACTCGACCAACCGATCTTCGCCTGGGGCCACGCATTCGTGCGCTCGTTGCGCGCCCAGATTGCTGGCGACGTCGACCTGGCCGAGCAGTGCGCCAGCGAGGCACTCCAGATCGGCACCGACGGCGGCCAGCCCGACGCCGCCATTATCTTTGGCGCGCAGCTCATGATCGTCTGTGGCCAGCGAGGCACCATGAGCGACCTGGCGCCCCTCATCGAGCAAATGGCGTCGGAGACGCCCGACATCCCGCGGGAGCTGTTCACCTCCCTGCTCGCCAAGGCGCGCGTCGAGGGCGGCGACCTCGAAGGGGCGCTCCCCCTCTTGGAGGAGTTCGCGGCCGCCGGCTTCGAGCTACCCCAGGACCAGGTGTGGATGACCGGCATGGTCGACTTCGCCGATGCGGCCATCGAGTGCGGTGAGCCGAGCTACGCCGCACCGCTCTTCGAGCGGCTCGAGCCCTGGGCGGGGCAGCTCCCCGTCACCGGCGCATCGGCACTGGGTCCGGTCAGCCACTACCTCGGGGGACTTGCGACGGTCCTCGGCCGCCTCGACGAGGCCGACGCCTACTTCGCCCACGCGGCCGCCATGAGCGAGGGCATGGGTGCGAAGTTCTTCGGCGCCCGGACCAACCTGCTGTGGGGCAGGATGCTCATCGGTCGCAACGAGGATGGCGACGCGGCGAGAGGTGAAGCCCTCCTCGTGGCCTCGCGCGACGCGGCGTTGACCTACGGCTACGCCGTCGTCGAACAGCGCGCCGCTGCCGCACTCGGCGACCTCGTCGGCTGACCCGGGCCGTCGAGCGAGCGATAACCCCGAATCAGCGACAGGGGCTCCGCGCCCCGGTGAGGTCGACCGGGAAGAGCGCCCCGTTGAACCCTGCCGCGTTGTCGGCCGGGCAGAAGTTGGCCGTCGAGAGGTTGTACTCGGCGTTGAAG
>Ga0224557_1003340_pt1 | contig 12567 bp, 11 predicted proteins | sample 714S31014metaG_FD_180677 | JGI IMG/M metagenome (GOLD analysis project Ga0224557, IMG submission 180677) | Peat soil microbial communities from Stordalen Mire, Sweden - 717 S3 10-14 | ecosystem: Environmental > Terrestrial > Soil > Wetlands > Peat | place: Sweden: Norrbotten County, Stordalen... | reverse complement strand
CATTGGCTGGTCCGAGCACTGGACCTGTGAGGAATGTTCCTCTACACACCAGCGTGACGACAATGCGGCCATCAATCTCGCTCGTTGGGCGAGCCTGGGTTCAGTTGGAGCCCCGGTGAAGCGTGGAGCCGAGCATCAGACTGAGTTTCGCTCAGCAGCTGGCGATGACACGCGGAAGGGAGGTCCAGAGTCTTCTGGACCGAACAACTCCGTGAGGAGTGCAGCATGAGTGGATTCACTAAAGATCACTCAGTTGCAACGGTTCGTAGGATGTTCGCATGGACCTTGAACTGCGCGAGCGTAGTTATCTCATCACCGGTGGCACTGACGGGCTGGGCCTCGCGCTCGCCCACCGACTCGTCGCAGAGGGCGCGCGCGTGGCGGTGTGCGGTCGCGACGGCGTACGATTGGCCCGGGCGCAGGAGCTGCTCGGAGGCGAAGCCCTCTGTTTCGAGGCCGACGTCACGAGCGAGTCCGATCTCGACGAATTCATCGACGCGACGCTCTCTCGTTTCGGTCGCCTCGACGGTGCGGTCAACAACGCGGGGCGTTCCGCGGGGACGTCCGTGGCGAGCTCGAATGACCAGACCTGGCGCGATGACTATGAGCTGAAGGTCATTTCGGCGCTGCACGTCTCGCGTCGGGTTCTGCCGGCGCTCGAGGAGACCAAGGGTGCCATTGTGAACGTGCTCGCCATCATGGCGCGCACGCCCCACGCGAACTCCACCCCCACGACCGCCTCGAGGGCGGCGGGACTGGCGCTCACCAAGGCCATGGCGAACGAAGTGGGGCCTCGGGGCATTCGTGTCAACGCGATTCTCATCGGACTGATCGAGTCGGGACAGTGGGTGCGTCTCGCCCGGGACGCCGACATGGAGCTCGATGAGTTCTACGAGAAGATGGCCAAGGGGTCGAATATTCCCCTCGGGCGCATTGGTCGAGCCGACGAGTTCGCGGACCTCGCGATGTTTCTGCTCTCACCTCGCGCCAGCTACCTGACGGGCGTCGGCGTGAGCATCGATGGCGGGATGTCGCCGGTCATCTGATTCCCTCGACGCCGGGCGGCTCAGGGAGCGACCACTGGCGTCGAAGCGACGCCCGACGGACGTCGCTTCCTAGGATTTCATCTTTTCGAGGAGCTCACCCATCTGGCGATGCACCAGGTTGACGGCCTGCAGGGGACGAATCATGACGCGGAACTCTGTGATGAGGCCCCGCTCGTTGCACGAGATGATGTCGACGCCGTTCACGTACTTGCCCTCAATCGACGTTTCGAACTCGAGGACCGCGTGCGAGCCGCTGAGCACCTGCTTGGTGTAGCGGAACGTGGACGCACTCTCGGACGGGGTCGGGGACTCCTCGCCCGGCAGTGCCACGCTGGCGGCGGAGAGGTAGAGGGTGGTGATGGCCTTGCCCCGCTGGGGCGTGAAGACAATGGGTGAGTAGAAGACCACGTCATCGTCGAGCAACGCGTCGAGCCCGCCCGGAAGCTCTCCACGTAGGTGCTGGTGCCAACGCTCGATGACCTGTTCAATCATGGGTTCTCCTTCGCTGCACGCGAGGTTACTGCGCTCGCGTCGGCGCGACGAGTCCCCAGGCTTCGCCAATCAGTCGGAACGACGCCACCCGGGCTTCGCAGGAGTGCGTGCGCGTCGAGAGCAGCAACTCGTTGGCGTCCGTTCGGCGCAGCAACGCCGCGAGTCCATCGCGCACCGTGGAGGGATCACCGATGAGATGCGTGGCCATTGTCTCGTTGACGACCCCCATCTCCTCTCGAGTGAACGCGTGCGCTTCGGCTTCCTCGGGCGAGGGCAACAGCTCCATGCGACCCCTTTGTCGCTGCAAGATGCTCAGCGCCGTGGCCCCCGAGAGCCACGTCGCCTCGTCCGTGCTCGCGGCGCACAGTACCGACGCGGCGACCATGACGTGGGGGGCATCGAGCAGGATCGAGGGTCGAAAACTGGTCCGGTAGGCGTCGAGCGCCTCGTCGAGGAGCTTGGGGGCGAAGTGGTAGGCGAAGGAGAAGGGCAGCCCGAGCTGGCCGGCCAACTGCGCGCTGAAGGTCGATGAACCGAGCAGCCATACCTCGGGCAGGTAGCCGCTGCCCGGGTTGGCCGCGGGGTGGGCCGCGGGACCCTCTCGGGGTAGGAGATAGCCGATCAGTTCGACGACGTCGTCGGGGAAGCCGTCGGCGCGAAGGTCCCCAGCGCGACGAAGCGCCCGCGCGGTGCGGTGGTCCGTGCCCGGGGCGCGCCCGAGCCCCAGATCGATCCGGCCCGGATGCAGCGCCTCGAGGGTGGCGAACTGCTCGGCGATGACGAGAGGGGAGTGGTTGGGCAGCATCACGCCACCCGCACCCACTCGAAGTGTCGTCGTGGCGTTCGCCAGATGCGCAATAAGGACCGCGGGCGCGGAGCTGGCGACCGCGGGCATCCCGTGATGCTCGGCAACCCAGAGGCGCTTGTAGCCGAGTTGCTCCACGACCGACGCCATCTCAGTCGTCTCCTTCAGCGCCTGGGCGGGCGTGGAGCCGGTGGCAACGGTGGCGAGGTCGAGTACGGAAAGAGGGATCATGATGACCATTACCTTAAAACGTATGGCGGTAGTTGAATCGGACGTTGTCAGACGAAGGGTTCGGCGTTGATCCCGAGCGACGCAGCTTCTCACCACTCGAAGAACGTCCGATGTGATGGTGAGCGCGAAGTTGATGGGAGTAGCGCGACGTAGGGCGTGTCCTACTGGCGTGGAGCGAGGTGCAGCGTGGCGTCTTCCTCGATAAGTCGAAGCAGCAGTTTGGCCGTGGAGGTAAGGGGCCGTTCCTTTGACCACACGACCCGGATCGAGCGCTTGAGCGCGACGTCGTCGGTCGCGACAGCGACCAGTCGTCCCGCTTGCACGTCAGCCTCGACGGCGAGTCGACTGAGAACGCCCGGACCGGCACCCGATGCCACCGCCGCCTTGATGGCGGTCGTGGAGCCGAGTTCGACCAAGGGGATAACTGAAAGACCATGCGAATTCATCGCACTCTCCAGAACTTCGCGAGTTCCCGAACCGGCTTCGCGCAAGACGAGCGGGGTGGCGCAGAGCTCCCGCGCACTAATTGGTTTTCTTCGACGAGCCCATTCGCTCGATGGTGCCACCACCACGACCAAATCGTCGGACTGCACGACGCGCGACGAGAGTTCGCGCGGAGGGTGTTGACCTTCGACGAAGCCAATCTCCGCCTCGGCGCGCAGCATCACGTCGATGACGTGTTGGGAGTTACCCATCTCCAGCGAGACAATGACATCGGGGTCAGAGGATCGAAGACGATTGAGCCAACCCGGAACCAGGTATTCGGCTACGGTCATGCTGGCCACGATGCGAAGTTGCGTGTGCTCGTCCGACCTCAGGGCCTGGGCCCCAACTTGGAGTTCCCTCATGGCCTTCAACACCTCCTCGCTCCACTGAACCACTGCGACTCCGGCCGTGCTGAGGCGAGCCCGCCCGTGGGACCGGTCCAGGAGCTGCACGCCGAGGGCGTCCTCGAGCGAGCGCAGTCGCACGCTGGCCGCTGGTTGGCTGAGGCCACAGCGCAGGGCGGCTTGGCTGATCGATCCCGTCTCGGCGACGCCACGAAGAAGCTCGAGGGAGCGAATATCGGGGATTGGTTCGATCAGAGGCATAAGCAGACGTTATACCTCCATTGAAAGATTCGGTCTTCTCGTTCGCGACGTCGTGGCGGACAATGGAAGTGATCGCACATCAAGCCACCGTGCTTGGTGGGAGCCACATGAGGAGAGTCATGAAAAGAGAACGCGTCGCTGCCGGAGTCCTCTCATCCCAAGAGCCGGACGCTGCGAGATCGAGGTACCTCGGACCCAACTGGTACGCCTCGGTGATGGGCACGGGCATCGTGGCGAACGCTGGCGCCATCCTTCCATTTGACGTTCCGGGACTGAAGCAGTTCTGCCAGGTCGTGTGGCTCTTGGCGGCGGCACTGCTCGTGGGACTGCTGGTGGCGACGGCGATCCACTGGCTACGCTCGCCCCAGACCGCGCGCAGCTACGGCCACGACGTGCAGATGTCCCAGTTCTACGGGGCACCCCCCATGGCGTTCATGACCGTCGGGGCCGGGGCGCTGCTCGCGGCGCACTCGCTGCTCGGACTTCGTCTCGCGGTTGATCTCGACTGGGTCCTGTGGACGCTCGGCACCGTCACGGGTCTCGTCACGGCGACGCTTATCCCGTATCGTCTCTTCACCGAGATCGAGGTTCGATCCGACGCCGCTTTTGGTGGGTGGCTGATGCCCATCGTGCCCCCGATGGTCTCGGCCTCGACCGGAGCACTGCTCATTCCGTACGTGGCCTCGCCAGACGGTCGGGCCACCCTGCTCTACGGCTGCTACGCCCTCTTTGGGATGAGCCTTATCGCGGCGTTCATCATCATCACCCTGATATGGTCACGACTCGCACATTTTGGTTCATCCAATAGCGGCCGGGTGCCGACGCTCTGGATCGTTCTCGGTCCTTTGGGCCAGTCCATCACCGTCTCGGGCATCCTGGGTGCTCAAGCGCACCTCGCGGTCTCCTCCACGCTCGCCACCGCGATGACCGCCTTTGCCGTGCTCTTCGGCGTCCCCGTGTGGGGTTTCGCCATGCTCTGGGTGGTCCTCGCGGCGTCGCTCACTCTTCGAACCATGCGCAGCAGGATGCCCTTCTCGCTCACGTGGTGGAGTTTCACCTTCCCCGTCGGGGTCACCGTCACGGGAACTATCCGGCTCGCCGTGCAGACGGGGCTTCCCGCGTTTCGCTGGGCCAGCGGCGTTGGCTACGCCGCTCTGCTCGTCGCGTGGTTGACGGTCGTTGTTCGAACGACCCACGCCACCGGGCGCGGCACGCTCTTGCGTGCGCCGGTGCCGGGCTCGACGACGCCGCCCGCGAGCAAGTTGCGTCGCAGCGAACCGTAGCGAGTGGTAGGTGGTGAAGAGGTTTGGGTGGAACGGCTCCTCGGGATCGACGTCAGCGTGCCTCGACGACCGATTGGTTTCTCGTCGAGCAGGTTGAAGACCTCTTCGCACGTTGGGTCGGCTCACGCAACGCCTGGCAACGGTCGCCTCGCACGGATGGCGCGAAGACGGCGCACGTTTTGCGGCGCGAAGTGGCCCAGATGTATCGTCCCAAGATGGTCAACGAGAGCGTGAACGGTCCCTGGGCGAACGAGATTGATTTTCTCCCTGACCCGGTGGCGAAGCAGCGCGCTCTCGACGAGTTCGCGACGTATCTGAATCCCCAGAAGGTTCGCGTGATGCGCGCGGCAGGCCTCGACATCATCGAGGCCCAGCGAAGCGGGCCTTGGGTGTGGGACCTCGATGGACGTCGGTTCCTCGACTGCTTCACCTCGGCGGGTTCGTTCAACGTCGGGCGCCGAAATCCCCGAGTGGTCGCCGCTGCCCACGCCGCCCTCGACCGGTTGGACCACGGCAACTTCCTGCTCTGTTCGCAGCAAAAGGCCGAACTCGCAGCTCGCCTGGCCCGGATAACCCCCGGGGACCTCTCCTGCACCATGTTCGGAACGGGCGGGGGCGAAGCCATTGACTTCGCCATCAAGCTCGCTCGCGGCGCCACCCGTCGCTCGAAGATCGTCTCCACGGTGAACGGCTATCACGGTCACACCGGCTTCGCGCTCTCCGCGGCGGGACGCGCGGCGTTCCGAGAGCCCTTCGAGCCACTGATGCCCGAGTTCAGCCAGGTTCCCTTCGGGGACTTCGCGTCGATCAACGCGGTGCTCGACGAGAGTACCGCCGCGGTGCTGCTCGAGCCGGTCCAGGGCGAGGGCGGAATCGTCGTGGCGCCGCCCGACTACTTCAGCCAGGTCCGCGCCGCGTGTGACCGGGTGGGGGCGCTGCTCATCTTCGACGAAATTCAAACCGGACTCGGTCGAACCGGCAAGCTGTGGGCGAGCGAGCACTACGGCGTCGTGCCCGACATCATGACGACCGCCAAGTCGCTCGGCGGATCGTTGGTCCCCATCTCCGCGACGGTCTTCAGCGAGGAGTTGCGCGAGTTCCTGATTCCCAACCCTTTCATTCACCTGTCGACGTTCGGGGGCTCGGATCTGGCCTGCGCGGTCGCGCTCGAGGTGCTCAACGTGATCGAGGACACGGGCCTCGTCGCGCACGCCGCCGCCATGGGGGACCTTCTCTTCGCGGGCCTTCACGAAATCGCGAAGGACTACCCGGAGTTCATCGCCGACGTTCGCGGTCTAGGCCTGATGGTGGGCGTTGAGTACGTGGAGGACTCGCTCGGCCCGAGGATGTCCTATCACTTGTCCCAGCACGGGGTGCTCGCGATCTACAGCGGCAATCAGCCCGCCGTGATGCGCCTCATGCCCGCGCTCGTGATCGAAGAGCCCGAGGTCGAGTTCCTGCTCGACGCCATGAGGTTGGCGCTGAACGATCTGCGAGCCGGCGCCGGTCCGGACGAAGCGACGACGAGAGCGCGCCGACGGCCCGTGCGCGACGCAGCGAAGCAGTGAAAGGAACATTGTGGCGGATTGGGACGAGATCAGCGAGGCGCTGGCCGACTACACCATTAGTTGTAACGAGAACCAACGACTTCGAAAGATGCAGCGCGACTGGTCGAGAATGCTCCACTTCGTGTGTTCCGACACGCCCCAGACCTTCTCAATGGACGTGGTGCGAGGGGAGATAACCTCCACGCAGCAAGGTCACGTGGGGGTGCCCGACATCGTCGTCACGGCGACATCGGAAACGTTCTGCGACATGTTCTGGGGTGACCTCAACCCGGTCCAGAAGTACCTACGAGGTGAGATCGTCGTGAAGGGCTCCCAGGAGGACGTCATGCGCCTCGACGCCATCAGTTACGTCATCTGGCCCGAATCTTGACGGGCGACGACTCGTTTGAGCCGGCGCCGATAACCCTTCGCCGGTCGGTGGGTGGCGCCACTGCGACGGCGACCTCGGCGGGCCTGGCGTTCGCCGCGATTGACTACCTCGGTGTCGTGTCGATCCTGGCCTACGCGCCGGGCGCCACGGCGGCGTTCGCCATCTTCATCGGAGGTCTGGTCGTCATCCTGGTGTCGGCGATCTTCTCCGAACTGAACGGCCTCTATCCCACCGCGGCGGGAATCCGTCTCTACATGGGCAGGGCCATCGGGAACCGGACGGCCCTTTCGGTGACCTTCACGTACATGACGACGGTGGTGCTGGTCATCGCCGCCGACGCGTTCCTGATCGGCGCGGCGGTGCGTCACGTGCTCAATGAGCCTGCGGTGCTCGCCTACGTGTGGATCGCGGTGCTGCTCGCCATTGCGCTCGCGGCCAACCTTCGAGGCGTTCGCATCGCCGGCTGGGTGCAGACCGTCGTGACCTACACCGTCCTTACCGGGACCTCCATCCTCTCGGTCGTGGCCCTGTTCCACGTCGGCGGGGCCTTCAAGCACCCCTTCGACCTCTTCGGCCGTGGCACGTTCTCCGGGATCCAAGCGGTGGCGTTCGCCCTCTTTCTCTACGCGGCCTTCGAATGGGTTACCACCACCGCAGAAGAGGCACGCACCCCCAAGGTCATCACGCGCGCGCTGTTCATTGCTCCGGTGCTCATCTGGCTCGTCGCCACGGTCTTCGCGTTGGCCCTCTCGCACCTCGTGGGTTACTCGACCCTTCACGCCAGCGCCTACCCCCAGCTGCTCCTCGGTCACGCCGCACTCGGGACGGTGGGCGAACTCTGGATGCTGGCCCTGACGGTCCTGACCGCGCTCAACACCTTCAACGGCGGCTTCCTCGTCGCCTCCAGGTTCATCTACGCCGCCGCTCGCGAGGGCAACCTTCCCCGTCAGTTCGCCCGACTGAACCTCAACGCCGTGCCGTGGCTGGCGGTCACCTCGCTGGCGGTGGTGTCCGCCGTCGTCGCGGCGGTGGTCTTCGCCACCGGGCAGTGGCTGCTACTGGTGTCGGTCGGGGCCGCCATTGAATGCGCCATCTACGCCATTGGCTCGCTCTGCCTACTGATCCTGCGCTCGCGCGTCGAGCGTCAACGTCCATTCAAACTCATTGCGGGACGGCCCCTCGCGACCTTCGGTGTCGTGCTCTTCACCCTTCTCTTCGTCGCGACGGCGTTCGCCGATCCGAAGGACTCCAGTCGTTTTTCGGTGGCGCCGTTCAGCGTGATCGCGATTCTCGGGGCGATTTCCACGGCCTACGTGCTCCTCGTCGTGCCCAAGCTCCAGCGGGCCGCGGCGGCCCGCACCGCCGCCTCGCGCCCGCGCCGTCGCCCGACGCGAGCGCCCTCCAGTGACGTTGGCGCCGAGCAACCAGGCGAGTAGGCCACGAGCCGTTTCGACTCAGTGTGGGGACTCGAAATGGCGGACAACGTCGCGTGCGAACAAGGGGGTAGTCAATACTCCGTCGTCGGGGTCAACGTTGGCTGGAAATTCATCGGAGGGGATTCACGTTTCCAGTCGAGTGGCGAAGTCGCCCCTTCCAACTGCTCCGACACGGGCACCGCGGCCGTAAAGATCGCGCCATCTGGTTCTTTCAGCGCCCGCCACGCTCGCCGTGGTCCTTCCGGTATCGGTCTCTGGCGTCGCCGGGCCGGCCTTCACCTGAGCAACGCCAACGACCTGGGAAAGTGGGTGCCGTCAGGTGGTTTCCTCGGATTCACGATCAAGGCCGAGGATGCAACGACTTGCGTCTGTGCCGCCACGACCCCTGATTCCAACTATCACCTCACTGGTTGTCGGGTCACGGACGACAAGTACACCTTTCTCATCACCTTCGCCCCAGCCACCGATCACGCGACAAGGGCACCATGCACGCCAGCACTTAGCAGAGAGTTCCGCGACACGAACGGGACCGTCGAGACCTCCACCGCACAGCGGGTGATGCGTTCGCAACTCGGTGCTGGGTTGTCCGTTTGCGCTTCTGGAGACGCCCTGATCCTCGACTCTCGTCGCCTCACGCGCCAGGTGACGGGAGGTGACGGCGAACTCTTTGACATGAGGTAGGTAAGACGTTAAGGTCCGTGCTTGAGCGAGATGGACGAAAGCGAGCGCATCGTGAGCTACTTCCAAGATTCTGCTCTTTCGTGGGACAACCTGCTCGAGGCCTTGCCTGATGGAACCGCGGTGCTGGACGAGCGCGGGTGTATTCGCTGCGTGAACGGGGCGCTCGGCGAACTGACCGGCTACACGCGCGAGGAACTCATTGGCCAGGATATCCAGATACTGGTGCCGACCCGGCATCGCGGCACCGAGTATGCGACTCGGCGCCAGTACGTCCGAAACCCCAATACCCGCCTCATTTGGAGCGACATGGACCTCACGGTGTTGTGTCGTGACGGAAGTGAGATCTCGGTGGACTTCACGCTGACACCCATCGCCATCGAGGGCAGAGCGTGGGTGCTCGCCGCAATTCGCGACAATCGGGCCCAACGCGAAGCCGAAGAGGCCCAGGCCGAAGTCGAGCTGCGCTTTCGAGTGGCCTTCGAGGACAATATGGCCCCGATGATGTTCGCCGACCTCAACGACTGCGCTATTGCCGTCAACGACGCCTTCTGCGAAATGGTGGGCTATTCCAGGGACGAACTCTTGGGCAGGGACTCGAAGATCTTCACCTATCCCGACGACGTGGGCATCACCGAAGAGACGCTTCGACGGGTGAACTCCGGCGAGGCCGACAAAGTCCGCTACGTCAAGCGCTACCTGCATAAGGACGGTCGGGTGCTGGTGGCTGAGGTCTCGAGGTCCCCGGCGCGCGACGCATCGGGAAAGACGCTGTACTTCGTATTCTCCGAGCGCGACATCACCGAGGAACGGGCGCTGAGCGCCCAGCTCTCCCACCAGGCGCTCCACGACTCGCTGACCGGACTCGCCAACCGGGCACTCTTCGAAGACCGGCTCAGCCAAGCGCACGCAGCGGTCGTGCGACAAGGCGGGTTCAATGCGGTGCTGCTGCTGGACCTCGACGACTTTAAAGGGGTGAACGACACCCACGGCCACGTTGTGGGCGACCAGCTGCTCGTCGGCATCGCGCGCCGTTTCGACCGCGTGACCCGGTCCTCGGATTCGTTGTGCCGATTCGGTGGCGACGAGTTCCTTTATCTGGCCCACGGGCTCAACTCACCCGAACAGGCGACGCGGGTCGCCACTCGACTGCTCAACGCGCTGGCCGATCCCTTCTTCATCGCCGGTGCCTACATTCAACAGCATGCGAGCATCGGAATAAGGGTCTGGGACGGGACGAACCCCGATACGAGCCAATTGATGGCGGACGCCGACGTCGCTCTCTACGAGGCGAAACGCAAGGGGAAGGGCCACCACGCGGTCTTCACGCCGAGTATGCGGGCGAAGGCGGAGAATCAATTCGCAACCATTCAAGAACTGCGCCGCTCTTTTCAGACCGGCGACCTCGCGATGCACTACCAACCGATCGTCGACCTCACGTCGAGCGCGGTGGTGGGTTTCGAGACGCTGATGCGCTGGCACCACCACGAACGGGGATGGGTGCCGCCGAGTGTGTTCATCCCGCTCGCCGAGAAGAGCAACCTGATCATGGACCTCGGCACGTTCGCCCTGCGCGAAGCGGTCGTCGCCGCGAGTACGTGGGAGAAAAAGGGCACGTGCGCCGCCGCGCCGTTCGTCACGGTCAACTTCTCCGCCAGCCAGTTTCACAATCCGGGTCTGGTCACAATGATCAAAGAAGTTCTCGATGAGTTCGAACTTGCCCCCGAGCGGTTGGTGATCGAGATCACCGAGGGTGCGGTGCTGCACGACGTCACCGCAACAATGAACGTGATGGCTCAACTCAACCAACTCGGCGTGAGCGTGGCACTCGACGACTTCGGTACGGGGTTCTCCTCGCTTTCGTACCTCGTCCTCTTGCACCCCCGGTTCATCAAGATCGACCAGTCCTTCGTACGTCCAAAGAACGAGAGCGTCCACAATGACACGCTGCTCGAGACGATCATTTCGCTCGGGTCCAAACTCGACATGATCGTGCTGGGCGAGGGGATTGAAACCAAGGCGCAACTCGAACGTCTGCGTCTGCTCGGCTGTGAACTCGGCCAAGGCTTCCTCTTCTCACCGGCCGTCCCCGACGGTGAGATCGCGATCATGCTCGCTCGGATGTTGGGCGACTGAACGCCAGCGAGAGATCCCATCGCAGCGATGGGAGCGAGTTTGGACAGTTACGTCGCTCGCCCGAGAGTTTCTATCTTCGATAATTCCCGGAAGCAAAATTTTCGTTTGCGGATTCGTCTCGTTGAAGTTAGTTCTGTCGCGGCCAGATTGGCGAACGAGGCGAAGCAAGATTTCTCCCTTGGCGGCCAAGAGTTCCCCGGACGAGCAGGTTGACGGCGCTCTTCTGACGGGGTAGGCAGCCGTGTCCGTCTAGACCGTTACCAGCGACAGACGAAATGGAAGGGCTGGCTTTCCTTTGATATAAGGGTTTTCCCTTTTCAAAGAGTAGTGGTCCTGTTGCCACCGATAACTCTCAACCTTCGATTTAGGGTTGAAGCGCGATTTTGAGTCACGGAGGACACCGTTACGAGGGTTGCTCTTCCAGAGATCTGAGTCGCTGTTAGGGCACATCAGAAAATTGTTAACCAGTTTTTTCTTTTTTGATATTCAGAAATCAGAATGGAATTTGGAAACTTATAATCAATTTTTTTAAATCATGGGCACTATATTTATGCAGTACAAATCGATTTGGTCGGAAATCTGAGAGGCAGCAGTGGCATTCAAGAGGAAGAGTGAGAAAGTTCCTCGTCTGGATCGAGGATCAGAGGGCACTGATCAGGTTGCTGGAAGCAACGGAGCCGTACCCTCGAAGGATCCCAAGAGTCACGGCGAGAAGGTCTACACGGGAAAGGTCCCGCCTAGCCCCAACGGTGCAGCTTCACTTCAAGGTTCTAACAACGTGGTGACGTCGGCGAAGATGGCGTCCGCTGCGTACAAGGGTCGCCTCGGGGACCTACTGCTCGAAAAGAACCTCGTCAGCGAAGCGCAGCTCGAACAGGCGCTCGTTGAGCAGACCGAGTCGGGTGGCAAGTTGGGCGAGATTCTCGTCGCCATGGGCGCTCTCGACACGCAGGTGTTGGCGAACGCCCTGGCCAACTTCTTCGGTCTGGTTGTCGTGAATCTTCGTCGTGAAAACGTCGATCCAGAGGTACTGGCGCTCGTGCCAGAAAGCATGGCGCGCGAGCAGTTGGCAATCCCGGTGCGCTTGGAAGTCGACGGACTGTATGTCGCGGTCGCCGAGCCCAGTGACGAGTTGCGTGCTCTGCTCGCCACGACGTCGAAGTATCCGGTCAATCTCATGATCGCCCCGCTGAGCGATGTCACGTGGGCGATCGATAGTAACTACCGCGCCATTGGCAACGTCGGAAAGTTGGTCCAGGCGTTCGAAGCCGTCGAGGGATCGAGGAAGCGTGCCCTCGGTGAAGTCGAGAACGAGATTCCAATCGACGACGCTCCCGTTGTCCAGGTGGTCGACCGCATCCTCACCCAAGCCATGCGCGATCGTGCGTCGGACGTCCACATCGAACCCTCGGAAGACTACGTGAGGATTCG
>Ga0224557_1003339_pt1 | contig 12572 bp, 12 predicted proteins | sample 714S31014metaG_FD_180677 | JGI IMG/M metagenome (GOLD analysis project Ga0224557, IMG submission 180677) | Peat soil microbial communities from Stordalen Mire, Sweden - 717 S3 10-14 | ecosystem: Environmental > Terrestrial > Soil > Wetlands > Peat | place: Sweden: Norrbotten County, Stordalen... | reverse complement strand
GCCCGCCGAGGCCCAGGTGACCCTGACCCCGATGGGGTACGACGAGCCCGTCAACGTCCCCCAGCGCTATCTGGCCGAGATCATCGGCCCCCGGGCCAGGGAGATGGCTCAATTGATCGCCGCCCAGATCGAGATGGCGGGGCCCCCGTCGCTCTTCTCCGGCGGGATCGTGCTCACCGGCGGTGGGGCGCTGCTGCGCGGCTTCGGCGAGATGGTGCAGAGCGTCACCGACCTCCCCGCCCGGGTGGCCGCACCCTCCGGGGTGAGCGGGATGAACGACGAGATCCAGGGGCCCGACCACGCGACCGTGGTCGGACTGCTCCGCTGGGCGGCTCGCTCGGGGGGCCGGCCGGCGGCACGGCGCTTGAGCGGCGGCAACGGCCACGTCAACGTGCGCGGCCGTGTCCAGGCACCATCCCAGGCCCAGCGCGGAGACCCGGCGGGCGCACGTCTCGGACGCTGGTTTCGAGAGCTCTTCTGAACGGCATGACGACTACGGTGGGATCAGAACGATGAATGAGAGAGAGCGCGAGCTGCGCCGGATGACCCAGGAGTTCCTGGTCCGATCGGGCGGCGGCGATGCGCGGAAGCGCGAGGAGAGTGCGATGGCAGACCTTGACCGGACCACCGAGGGCAACGCGCGCATCCGGGTCGTGGGGGTCGGAGGCGGCGGCACCAACGCGGTCAACCGGATGATGCGGGGCAACCTGAAGGGCGTCGAGTTCATCGCCCTGAACACCGATCACCAGGCGCTCATGCAGTCGACCGCCGCGCACAAGATCCGCATCGGGTCCAAGGTGACCCGCGGCCTGGGTGCGGGCGGCGACCCCCAGAAGGGTCGCGACGCGGCCGAGGAGTCGCGCGACGAGCTGACCAAGGCGCTCGCCGACTCGGACATGGTGTTCGTCACCGCCGGGATGGGCGGTGGCACCGGCACCGGGGCCGCCCCGATCGTCGCCGAGATCGCTCGCGAGGGCGGTGCGCTCACCATCGGCGTGGTGACCAAGCCCTTCCGCTTCGAGGGGCTGCGCCGCCAGCGCATCGCCGAGGAGGGGATCACCATCCTGCAGGAGCGCGTCGACACCCTCATCACCATCCCCAACGAGCGGCTCATGCAGGTCGTCGACAAGAAGACGCCCATCACCGAGGCCTTCAAGGTCGCCGATGACGTGCTCCGCCAGGGCGTGCAGGGGATCAGTGACCTGATCGTCTACCCGGGGCTCATCAACCTCGACTTCGCCGACGTCAAGGCGGTCATGTCGGGTCAGGGCGCCGCCCTGATGGGTATCGGTTTCGGCACCGGGGACACCCGGGCCGCCGACGCCGCCCGGGATGCGGTGGCGAGCCCGCTCCTGGAGACGACCATCGCCGGTGCCAAGGGCATCCTGCTCAACGTCACCGGTGGCAAGGACCTCACCCTCTACGAGGTCACCGAGGCGGCCCAGCTGGTCAGCGAGTCCGCGGACAAGGACGCGCAGGTCATCTTCGGCTGCGTCATCGACGAGGCCATGAAGGACGAGGTCAAGATCACCGTCATCGCCACCGGCTTCACCGGGCACATCGACGTGCTGGGCACGCTCGCGTACGAGCCCCAGGCACGACCGGTTGCGCAGGAGCGGCCAAACTTCGCCATCCCTCAGCGGCACGCCCTGCCGGGTAACGCCGATGACCTGGACATACCGGCCTTCCTGAGGGACCGTCGGTAATCGTCAACTTCGGCACATACTGCAAATACTGGAGGATGCCTGCGGGCCGGCCCGCGCGCGACTTTGGGCGATGAGGTGCCCCTTCTGCTCATCGGTCGACTCCAAGGTCGTCGACTCTCGCGACACCGAAACCGGGATCCGGCGACGTCGCGAGTGTTTGTCCTGTGGTAAGCGTTTCACCACCTACGAGCGCTTCGAGGCGACCCCGGTCTGGGTGCTCAAGAAGGACGGCCGGCGTGAGGAGTTCAGCCACCAGAAGCTCCTCGGCGGGTTGCTCATCGCGAGCAAGAAGCGGGACATCGCCCCCGAGCGCTTGGGGGTCCTGGTGGAGGAGGTCGAGAACCAGTTGCGCGGCGAGCATCTCGCCGAGGTCCCCTCCCGCGTGGTGGGCGAGATGGTGATGGCGCGGCTGCGCGAGATCGACGAGATCGCCTACGTCCGCTTCGCCTCCGTCTACCGCTCCTTCAAGGACGTGGCCGAGATGAGGGCGGAGATCGAGGACTTCCTCGCCCATCCTCCCCCGACCCGGCGGCTGCCGGCCCGCCGGCCGCGCCCGGCGGAGGACGGGGGAGCGGAGCTGGCTCTCGACCTGGGCAAGTGACCGCCCGCCGGCTGTCCGCCGGAGGAGGCACCGCCCGCGGTCCCGGGTCGCTGATCCCCCTGCCCGCGCCGCTCCTGGCCGCCCTGGCCGATCGCGACGAGGTGCTGGTCACCTCGCGTGCCGGGGCCAGGATGGGAACGGTGCGCATGAGCTTCGCGACCGCGCCTTCGGGGGTCGTGTACCTCCTGACCAGCGCCTTCTCCCGCAAGGCGTTGCGCTGGGATCGGGACCCCTGGGTGCGTCTCACGGTGCCGGGCTCCCAGGTCGCCGCCGAGGCGGTGGTCCAGCGGGTGGCGGCGGACGACCTCGACCCCGCTGCGGAGGAGGCCGTCCTCGCCAGCTTCCCCGATGCAGGCGCGGCCACGCCGGAGGCGCTGCGCGAGCTGCTCGAGACCGGCACCCATCTCCTCTTCCGGGTGGCGGGGGAGCCGGCCGACCGCTCGGAGGGAGAATCCCCTCATGAGTAACGCAGTGGGCATAACCGAACTCCGCCGGCGGGCGAGCGCAGTGCTGCGGCGGGTCGAGGAGGGGGAGGTGATCGACGTCACCGCGCACGGTCGCCCGATCGCTCGGATCGTCCCCCTCATCCCCGGCGTTCTTGACCAGCTCGTCCTTGAGGGCCGGGCCACCGAGCAGACCGGCGATCTTCTCGGCCTTCTCGACACACTCGGCCTTCCTGCGGCGCCTCGCGGTTCGACCCTCCCTTCGGTGGCGCTGGCGGAGCTGCGCGCGGATGAGCCGTAGGGGCTGGCATCCCTCCGAAACGCTGGCGGCGTCGCTCGGCCAATGAGGGCGGCCGGCGACGGGGGCCTACGATGGCCGGCATGAGTGACCGCACGGGCACCCCCTACGCGGGTGGGATCGCGGAACGCCTCGCCGCCGTTCGCCTCCGGATCGTCGGAGCCGCGGAGCTCGCCGGCAGGGACCCTGCCTCGGTCCGCCTGATCGCCATCACCAAGACGGTGCCCCCTGAGCGCATCGCGGAGGCGGTCGCGGCGGGGGTCACCGAGATCGGCGAGAACCGGGTCCAGGAGGCCCGGCTCAAGCACGCCGGCGTCCCTCCCGGGCTCCGCTGGCACCTGGTCGGTCACCTCCAGACCAACAAGGCCGCGCTCGCCGCCCAGCTCTTCGACACCGTGCACTCCCTCGACTCGGAGCGGCTCGCGCTCGCGCTCGGGAGCCATCGCGATCCCGCCCGAGATCCCATCTCCGCCCTGGCCGAGGTGGACTTCACCGGCATCGCGGCGAGGAGTGGGGTCCCCCCCGCGGACGTCGCGCCGCTCCTGCGGGCGGTGGCCGGGCAGCCCGGTCTGAGGTTGGCCGGGCTCATGACCATCGCCCCCTTCGGCGACCCGGTCGCCGCCCGGCAGTGCTTCCGCAGCCTCCGCGAGCTGCGCGACCGGCTCCAGAGCGAGCTGGGGCTGGAGCTCCCCGAGCTGTCGATGGGGATGAGCGACGACTTCGAGGTGGCGGTCGCCGAGGGGGCGACCATGGTGCGCCTCGGCCGGGTGCTCTTCGGGGAACGGGCCGCGGCGGGGGTCGCCCCGCCCGGCTGATCGTTATCCTTGGCCGACGATGGACCATCCCCCGCGTTTCGCAGCCGTCGACGGCCGTGCCAACCTGGCCGAGGGTGAGCGCGCCGTGCTCGACCGGTGGAGGGCCACCGACGTCTTCCGGCGCAGCCTCGAGCTGCGCAAGGACGGGAAGCCCTACGTCTTCTACGAAGGCCCGCCGACGGCCAACGGCAAGCCCGGCATCCACCACGTCGTGAACCGCTCCTTCAAGGACCTCTTCCCCCGCTACATGTCGATGCGCGGGTACGCGGTCGCCCGCAAGGGGGGCTGGGACACCCACGGGCTCCCGGTGGAGCTGGAGGTGGAGAAGTCCCTGAAGATCAGCGGCAAGCGCCAGATCGAGGAGTTCGGCGTCGCCCGGTTCAATGAGCTCTGCCGCCAGTCGGTGGAGAGGTACATCGACGAGTGGGAGGCGATGACCGACCGCCTCGGCTTCTGGCTCGACATGGAGCACCCCTACCGCACCTGCGACGGGACCTACATCGAGTCGGTGTGGTGGAGCCTCCAGCAGCTCTGGGATCGCGACCTCCTCTACCAGGGCTACAAGGTCGCCCCCTACTGCCCCCGGTGCCAGACCTCGCTCTCCTCCCACGAGCTCTCCCAGGGATATCAGGACGATGTCGCGGACCCCTCCGTCTTCGTGAAGTTCCGCCTCACCGGCTCCGAGGACCTCTCGCTGCTCGCCTGGACCACCACCCCCTGGACGCTGCCCGGCAACGTCGCCGTCGCCGTCCACCCGGACGCCACCTATGTCGAGGTGGAGAACCGGGGGCAGAGGCTGATCCTCGCCCGGGAACGGCTGGACGTCCTGGACGGCGACTACCAGATCACCGCCGAGATCAAGGGCAGCGACCTGGTCGGGCGAACCTACGAGCCCCTCTTCACCGACCTGCTCCCCGAGGGCAAGGCGTTCCTGGTGCTCTCAGCCCCCGAGCTGGTCTCGATGGAGGAGGGGACGGGGATCGTCCACACCGCCGCCGCCTACGGTGAGGCGGACCTGGAGCTCTGCCTGCGGGAGGGGGTCGCCGTCCGCCACGTGGTGGGGCTGGACGGGCGCTTCCTGGAAGGGCAGACCCGCTATCGCGGCATCTTCGTGAAGGACGCCGACGCCAGGATCATCGCCGACCTCGAGGCGGAGGGGCGTCTCTACAAGGCGGGCCAGGTACGCCACTCCTATCCCTTCTGCTGGCGCTGCGACACCCCGCTCATCTACTACGCGCTGACCTCATGGTTCATCCGGACCACCGCGGTCAAGGAGCGCCTCATCGAGAACAACCGGAGCGTCGACTGGCAGCCCGCCCACGTCCGCGACGGCCGGATGGGCAACTGGCTGGAGAATCTCGTCGACTGGAACCTCTCCCGGAGCCGCTACTGGGGGACGCCGCTGCCGATCTGGATCTGCGCGGAGTGTGACAACCGCCGCTGCGTCGGGAGCGCCGCCGAGCTGGGCATGACCGCCCAGGACGACCTGCACAAGCCGCACATCGACGAGGTCGTCCTCCCCTGTGAGAGGTGCGGTGGCACCATGCACCGGGTACCCGACGTGATCGACTGCTGGTACGACAGCGGCGCCATGCCCTACGCGCAGCACCACTACCCCTTCGAGAACCAGGACCTCTTCACCCGGCGCCACCCGGCCGACTTCATCTGCGAGGCGATGGATCAGACCCGGGGCTGGTTCTTCTCCCTGCTCGCCGAGAGCACCCTCCTCTTCGACAAGCCGGCGTACCGCAACGTGATCTGCACCGGGCTGGTCCTCGACAAGGACGGCCGCAAGATGTCCAAGCGGCTCGGCAACACCATCGACCCGGCCCAGACCTTCGCCGAGCTGGGCGCCGACGCCACCCGCTGGTACTTCTACAGCGCGGTGGCCCCGGGGAGCGACTACCGGGTTGCCCCGGAGCTGATCCGGGAGGTCGTCCGCCGCTTCATCCTCACCCTCTGGAACACCTACAAGTTCTTCTGCGAGTACGCGCGTCTCGACGGCTATGTCCCGGAGGAGGCCGCGCGCGGCGACCGGGCCGTCGTCTCCCGCGGCGAACGCCCCGAGCTGGACCGCTGGTGCCTGGCTCGCCTCACGGAGTGCATCGACGAGGTGCGGGCTGCCCTCGATGTCTACGACGCCACCGCCGCCACCCGGAGCATCGAGCTCTTCGTGGAGGATCTCTCCAAGTGGTACGTGCGCCGCTCACGGCGGCGCTTCTGGAAGGCGGCTGACGTCAGCGACGCTGACAAGCGCTCCGCGTACGACACGCTCTACACCGCCCTCGAGACCCTGGCCCGCCTGATCGCACCCTTCATGCCCTTCCTTGCCGAGAGGCTCCACCGCAACCTGAGCGGGCACGACACCGGTGCCGCGGCGGCCGGCGTCCCCGACTCGGTGCATCTCACCGACTACCCCGAGGCGGAGGCCGGCTGGCGCGACCCGGCGCTCGTCGAGGAGATGGCGCGGCTGCGCCGCCTGGTCGAGGATGGGCTGGGGGACCGTGAGGTCGCCGGGCTCGGGGTCCGCCAGCCGCTGCGCGAGGCCACCGTCCACGGACGGCCGTTCTCCCCCGAGCTGGAGGCGATCTTCGCCGACGAGCTCAACGTCAAGTCTGTCGCCTACGCGGCTCACGGCGACGACGAGCACGAGGGCGTGACCCTGGACACCGTCATCACCGACGACCTGCGCCTGGAGGGGCTGGTGCGCAACGTCTCCCGCAAGGTGAACGATCTCCGCAAACAGGCGGGCCTCGCCCTCGACGATCGCATCCGTCTCCTGGTCGAGGCCGACGGCGATCTCCGCCGCGCCCTCGAGACCCACCGCGACCACCTGATGGCCGAGGTGCTGGCCACCGAGATCGGCTTCGGTCGGGCGGAGGTTCTCAGCGAGTGGTCGGGGAAGATCGGCGGGGAGCAGTGCTGGCTGGGCGTGAGCCGTTGAGCACCGGGGACGTGCCGCAGGTGGCTCCGGGCGCGGCTCCGGCCCGGCGTCCGCGGTTGCGGAGCACGCCCCGCCGCTACGCCATCATGGTGATCACCGCCGGCGTGGTCGTCGCCATCGACCACCTCACCAAGTGGCTGGTCGTCCATCACGTCAAGCTGGGCACCCAGGTCCCGGCCGGTTCCCCGGTCACCATCCACTACATCCAGAACTCGGGGGCCGCCTTCGGCCTCTTCCCCCAGTTCACCTTCCTCTACCTGGTGGTGGCGGCGATCGTCGCCGGGTACATCCTCCTGTACGGGCCGCGCATGGGCGGGGGGCTGCTCCGCCTGGTGGCCCTCGGCGGCATCGTCGGGGGCTCGATCTCCAACGGCATCGACCGTCTCATCTCAGGCTCGGTGGTGGACTTCATCGACTTCCACTTCTGGCTGTTCCAGATCTTCAATGTGGCCGACATGGCGATCGTGGGTGGCATGCTGGTGGTCGTGTACCAGCTCGGGTTCAGCCACGACAGCGTGACCTCGGGATAGCCGGCGTGCCCGGGGAGGTCGACGACGACGCCCGCCTCGACCTCTGGCTGGCGCGCGAGCGAGGGGTCACCCGCCACGCCGCCCACACCCTGATCGCGGCCGGCGCCGTCCGGGTCAACCGCCGCCCCGGACGTCCGGGTCAGCGGGTCGGCCCCGACGACCAGATCGAGGTCAGCGTCCCCGCCGCCGTCGTCGCCCCGCCCCCCGCGCCGTCCCCGGCCGTGGATCTCGTGGTGGTGTACGAGGACGAGTGGCTCGCGGTGATCGACAAGCCGGCCGGCCTGGTCGTCCACCCGGCCCCCGGCCACCCGGATGGAACGCTCGCCGACGGGCTCCGCCAGCGCGGCACGGTCTGGTCGCTGCTCGGCGGGGAGGAGCGGCCCGGGATCGTCCACCGCCTCGACCGCGACACCTCGGGGCTGCTGGTCGTCGCCAAGTCGGAGGCGGCCCACCGCCACCTGGCCGCCCAGCTCCAGGAGCGCACCCTGACCCGCCTCTACTGGGCGCTCGTCGCCGGCGGCCTCTCCGAAGCGACCGCGACCGTGGAGGCGCCGATCGGGCGCGATCCCAAGGACCGCAAGCGGATGGCGGTGGTGGACGGCGGCCGGCCCGCGACCACCGACTTCCGGGTCCTCGCCCGCCATCCCCACACCACCGAGCTGGAGGTGAAGCTGCGCACGGGCCGCACCCACCAGATCCGCGTGCACCTCGCCTACATCGGCCACCCGGTGGTCGGCGACCCCGTCTACGGGCGCCGCAACGACGGCGCCGCGCGGCTCGCCCTGCATGCCCGCGAGCTGAGATTCGTCCACCCCGCGGACGGGCGCGAGATGGCCTTCGAGTCGCTCCTGCCCGCCGAGCTCGTTGCCCTCGTCGCGCAGGTGAGCGAGGAGCGGCCATGAACCCGGTGCCCGGCCGGCCCGAGGGGGCGCCGGCCGAGCGGCAGCGGCTCTCGATCCCGCCGGGGCGTCTCATCGTCCTCTCCGGCCCGAGCGGTGTCGGCAAGGACACCGTCCTCCAGGAGCTCTTCCGGGTCGCTCCGTGGCTCCACTATTCGATCTCCTACACGACCAGGCCGCCTCGCCCGGGGGAGGTGGACGACGTCGCCTATTCCTTCGTCGACGACGCGCGGTTCCAGGAGCTGCGGGATGGCCACGAGCTGCTCGAATACGCCTCGGTCCACGGTCATTGGTACGGGACCGGAGAGGCGCGGGTGCGCGAGAGCCTGGAGCGCGGGGAGGACATCGTTCTCAAGATCGACGTCCAGGGCGCGGCCTGGATCCGGCCCCGGGTGGCGGGCGCCATCTTCATCTTCCTGCTGCCTCCGAGCCCGGAGGAGCTGCGCCGCCGCCTCACCGAGCGGGCCACCGAGTCGGCGGGCAGCCTGGAGCTGCGCTGGGAGAATGCGCGCATGGAGCTGGCAGACCAGGCCTCGTACGACTACCGTGTGGTCAACGACGACGTGTTCCGCGCCGCCCGCGAGATCCTCGAGATCATCGAGCGGGACCGGCCGCGGGCGGACCACCAGTGAGCGGAGGAGAGCAGGTGGAGGAGCTCCAGGGACGCCGGGTCCTCGTCTACGTCAGCGGCAGCATCGCCGCCGTCAAGTCCGGCGAGGTGGTCACCCTGCTGCGCCGGACGGGGGCGGAGACACGGGTCGCGATGACGGAGTCGGCCACCCGCTTCATCACCCCACTCGCCCTCCAGAGTCTCTCCGGGCAGAGCGTGGTCACCGACCTCTTCCGCGAGGCGCGGTGCCGGCGCCCCGGCGGGCGCGCCGGCACCGCCGGCGTCGATTTCCCGTCGGGACACGGCATGGAGCACCTCAACCTCTCCGGGTGGGCGGAGCTCCAGCTGGTCCCCGGAGCCTCTGCCAACCTGATCGCCCGGCTCGCCCTCGGCCTCGCCGATGACGCCGTGACCGCCACCGCGCTGGCCTGCCGGGCGCCGCTCGTCATCGCGCCGGCGATGGAGACGGCGATGTGGGAGCACCCGGCGACGCGGGAGCATGTGGAGACGCTCCGGGCACGCGGCGCCGTGCTGGTGGGACCGGTCTCCGGGCGACTCGCCAGCGGGCGCGAGGCGATGGGGCGGATGGCCGAGCCCGCCGAGATCGTCCGGGTGGCGGCGGAGCTCCTGACTGGCCTCAGCGGGCTTCCCTCCGGGCTGTCCGGCGCTCCCGACGCCGGCGGTCGGTAGGGGGGCTCGGCGGCCGTGGACGCAGCCGGCTCCTGCCCGCTTCCCCTCCGGGGGATACGGGTGGTGGTCACCGCCGGCGGCACCCGCGAACCCATCGACCCGGTGCGCTTCCTCGGCAACCGCTCCAGCGGCAAGATGGGCAACGCCCTGGCGGCCGCCTGCCAGGAAGCCGGCGCCGAGGTCGAGCTGATCACTGCCGCGCCGCCACCGCCGGCCGCGCCGGGGGTGTCCCTCACGCAGGTGGAGACCGCCGCCGAGATGCAGACCGCGGTCTGGCGCGCGCTCGATCGCGCCGACCTGCTGCTGATGGCCGCCGCGGTCGCCGACTACCGCCCCCGCAGGGTGGCCGAGCGCAAGCTCAAGAAGTCCGCCGACGAGCTGACCCTGGAGCTGGTGCCCACCGTCGACATCCTGGACTCGCTCCGCCTGCATCCGCGGCGCACCCGGGTGCTCATCGTGGGCTTCGCGGCCGAGACCGACGACCTGCTGGCCAACGCCGCCGAGAAGCTGCGCCGCAAGGGCCTCGACCTCATCGTCCTCAACGACGTCGGCGCGCCCGGGGTGGGGATGGGAGCCAACGACAACGCGGTCACCGTCCTCGATCCCGACGGTGTCGTCCTCACCGTGGAGCGCTCGCCCAAGCTGGAGGTGGCCCGCCGGCTGGTCACCCTGGTCGGCGAGCGGCTGGCACGCCGCCGCGAGGTGTGAAAGTAGGGGTGCCTGGCTTGATCGCCGCGCGGCGGGACCCCATGTCTTCCTCTGCAAAGGTTACGGACACAAAAGTCCTTAACGTGTTCCCGGCGCACAGGGGTGCGCCCCGGCGCGCCTGCGGCGCCGGGGCGCCCGTCCGGACTGTGAGCGCGTGCGGCTGGCGCTACGCGGTCACCTCGGCCGGCGCTGGGGCGACACGACGACGCCGGAGCCGCCACACGGACCAAGCGATTGCCAGCAGCACCAGCGCCGGGACCGCCGTCACCAGCACCTCGAGCGCCACGGTGACGATGAGCAGCACGTTGTTCCAGCCCTTGGACACGCCGCTCCCCACCGACGGTCCGGTGGAGACATGGACGGCCACGGTGACCGCGCCGCGCTCCTTGAGCTGGACCGTGACCGTCGCGTCGGTGACCGCCTGGGTGAGCGAGTTGAGCTGACCCTGGTCGGTGTCGATCGAGGTCTCCACGTCCTCGATCTGCTGCTCCAGGGTGGTGATGTCGGCCAGCGAGGTGGCCTTGGCGAGCAGGGCCTGGAGCGCGGTGAGGTGGGCCTGCGCGGAGGTGAGGCGCGCATTGAGGTCGACGATGGAGTTGGTGTCGTCGACGCTCGAGAAGTTGATCGAGGATGCGGTGAAGTCGGAGGGAAGGCTGTTGAGCAGGCTGGCCATGCTCGCCGTCGGGATGGCGAGGGTCACCTGGCCGCTCACGATCCGCCCCTTCGCGTTGGGCGACGTCTCCGAGCTGATCACGTAGCCGTCGAGGGCGACCCCCGTCGCGATGACGGTGTCAAACGACTGCAGGAAGGTTCCGGCCGGAACCGTGTAGGCCGCGGTCACCGAGCGGGCGACGTCCGCTCCCGGCGACCCCAGCACGATGTCGCCGGAGGAGATGTCGGCGCTGAGCGACGCCGAGGATCCGCTGGTCCCACTGGAGCTGCCGCTGCTCGGGACTCCCGCGCTCAGCGAACCGGCACTGGACGACCCCGCGTGGGAGCCCACCGGTGCGATGGCGGCGGGCACAGCTTCCGCGCCGCTCAGACCAGAGGCACTGCGGACCGCCGCCGAGCCACATGCGGCCGCAGCCGCCAGGGTCACGATGCTCATCGTGCTGAGCAGGATCAGTCGCGCTTTCATGGGGCACCTCGTTCGCTTGTCATGCACGCTTTAGACGCGCCGTGACCCCGGACGGTTCCCGACGGAACGGCGGCCGGGTTCCCCGCCCCGCCCGCGGCGCGCATCATGCTGGCTGTGACCGCACCGGTGTTCGTCTCGGTCGTCCCCGACACCCGGGGGATGCTCCCCCAGGAGCGGTACACGTACAGCGTCCCCGACCAGCTCTCCGGCTCAATCCGACCGGGGGTGCGGGTCCAGGTCCCCTTCGGCGCCCGCTCCCTGCCCGGCCTCGTGGTCGCCGTCCTGGATCAATCCGACCATGCCGATGCCCGGCCCATCTCTGCGGTCCTGGATGAGGAGCCGCTCCTCTCGGAGGCCATGGTCGGGCTCGCCGAGTGGATCGCCAACCGGTACTGCGCGCCGCTCCCCGAGGTGATCAAGGCGATGGTGCCCAAGGGGGCGCGGACCGCCGGGCCGGCAACCGGCAGGCGTCGCGGACCGCGCACAACCTCCGCAGCGCTGATCGCCGCGCGGGCCGAGGGGACGGCCCTCCAGCCGCCCGTGCTCACCGAGGCGCAACGGCGGGCGGCCGCGCCGCTCCTGGAGGCGATCGCGGCGGGACGGCACCGCGCGGTGCTGCTCCACGGCGTCACCGGGAGCGGCAAGACGGAGATCTACCTGGCGGCGATCGACGCCGCCCTGGCCCTCGGCCGGCAGGCGATCTGCCTGGTCCCCGAGATCGCCCTGACCCCTCAGATGATCCGGCGCTTCGCGGCGCGCTTCCCCGGGCGGCTGGCGGTCAGCCACTCCGGCCTCACCGATGCCGAGCGCGCGGTCGAATGGCGCCGGGCCCGCCTCGGTGAGATCGACGTGGTGGTCGGCTCCCGGAGCGCCGTCTTCGCCCCGCTGCCCCGGCTCGGGGTGGTGGTCGTCGACGAGGAGGACGCCTCCGCCTACAAGCAGGACCGGGTGCCCCGCTACCACGCCGTCGACGTCGCCCTCGAGCTGGGCCGGCGGGTCGGAGTGCCGGTGGTGCTGGGCAGCGCCACGCCGCGCGTGGAGACGTACTACCGAGCCCACACCGGCGGCCTGGAGCTGACCACCCTCCCGGAGCGCATCACCGGCCGGGCGCTCCCGCCCATCGAGGTGGTCGACCTCCGCGAGGAGCTGCGCGCCGGCAACCGGAGCCCGCTCTCGCTCTCCCTGGCCCG
>Ga0224557_1003337_pt1 | contig 12578 bp, 10 predicted proteins | sample 714S31014metaG_FD_180677 | JGI IMG/M metagenome (GOLD analysis project Ga0224557, IMG submission 180677) | Peat soil microbial communities from Stordalen Mire, Sweden - 717 S3 10-14 | ecosystem: Environmental > Terrestrial > Soil > Wetlands > Peat | place: Sweden: Norrbotten County, Stordalen... | reverse complement strand
TCGGTAGCCTCTCCGTAAGCGCGCGTCCTCGTGTTTTCCAGTCGCGTTGCTCGTGACAATCTTCTGGTCCAGCCCGGCGTCACAAAAAGAGGCCGCCGGAAACGCCAGCGGCCCAAGTCTGGGAGGGGTGCCCAAGGAGGAGAAGGACACAGCCACAAGTATACTCGGATGCGCGTGAAAATCTCGTTCAATTTTTGTGCTGGGATAAGAATTCGAATTTGTGTGGCCAAAATGTCACACATAATGACTGAAGAGCATCTAATCCATGGCGATCGCTAGGTCTCGCTCGACCTGATTTTCGAAGCTCCGCTGGTCATTCCCGCCACAAACTTATCTCAGCGCCGCCTGTATACTGCACCACTTGCCAACGCAGCTACGCCTCCGCTCGGCTTCTAAGTAATTATACCTAATTTCTGGCGACAGCGTTGCTGTTTATTCGAATTATGGGTTCCACAAAAGCGTCACGGCGCCCTGCGTAGATGGGTCATTAACCATATTCGCGCAACTGTTGCTGTGTTCGAGGCGACTGACAACAAGATGTTGAAATTGATGCGCTTTTTCTTGAACTCGCGCGGTTCGGCCGCGAACAAATTCGCGCTCGGCGCCGCAATTCTGGGACTGGCCAGCGTGATCGCAGCGGACGAAGGTCGTGCCCGGCATCGGCATCGACATGAGCCCGACGGCTGCAATCCCAGGCTCGGCGCCGGCTTCGCCCCGCGACGACACAAGCCAAGCCGTATTGATGACGCGCAGCATTGGCATGGAAGGGACGACGACGACCCCGATCGCCGCGCCAGAGCCGCACTGCGGTTGACGCCTTCAACTGTTGCTCGCGGCGAAGCGCGCGTCGCATCGGCCGGCCAATTTCATGCGGGTTCAAAACCCGGCGGCATTTATTGAAGGCGCCGCCACTGGTCGGCGGCGAAACCGCGAGGATCGACGTTTTGGGACTGTTTGATGCGCGCCTTGCCTCCCACACACTCCCACGAGTGGATAGTATCGTGACCAGTCACGACCATGGGCACGAAACCTTCGTTGGGATTTTCCTTGCAATAGGTGGTCACGCTCGGCGGCATGCGTCTTAAGTCGGCTTTGGCGCAGGGGATATTCGCACCGTGGTTGCACAGCCAGACCGCGCCGCTCATGCAGCGATAAACGGTGCTCCTAAGGACAAAGTCGGCGTCGTCCGCCGACTCAAGGTTGAAAAGCCGGCGCGCCGCGGGAAGCAGCGCCTCGGGGATAGGTTTCACGCGATCGTCGTTACCCGCCTTCGCGCAATAGGCGTTAAGGTCCTGTGCGCGCGCTGTCGCGGTGAGCGCCATCGGCATGGCTCCAGCCATTGAGACGATCAGCCGCGCGAGGACGGATCGAAGCATCATATTCTTTCTCCGCCCAACAACTTTTGGCGGCCTCGGGTTCGCATTCCCGTCGGGGAAGGAAGAGGGCGCCAGAATAACCGGAAGCGGCCGCGGCTGAAAGGCGCCCTCGTCGTCTGAAAGCGCGGCATCCCGACGGAGGATACAAATGGCCTTGCCCCCAATCGACCCACTAATTGCGACGGGCGTCGTTCTTTCAACCGCCGTGACGGACGCGGTCTATGTGATGTTCAACGCGGCCGTTTCGTCTCGCAGACGATTTGCCGCGGCTAACTGGAGTAGCCTCTGGTATTTGCTGTCCGCTTTCGCCGTCATCAGCTACACGTCGAATTGGGCTTACGTCGTTTTCGCGGCCGTGGGCTCTTGGTTGGGCGGCTTCCTGTCGATCACCGCGCTTAACCGCTTCGCTCCATCGCGACGCGGATGAAGTCTGAAAGTGGCGCGACGCAAGGAACCGCTTGCGGGAATCGGGCGCGGCTACAACGAACCCCGCGGCGCGATCGGCGCCGCTTCGGGGCCCAGGATCGCACAATCAATGACAGTTTCCTATCGATCCAGTATGATATATGCTCCGGTAGAGCGATGGGGAAGTTTTCCAGCTCTGATAAAGTCAAAAAAACCGATCGCCCGCGCCGCCCTGCGAGGATCAGGAAACTTCGCCTCGTGACCGCCTCGCGAAGCGTCGTCAGATGTGAGGTCGCGCCCTAAAACACCTTGCGGGCGAGGCTGAATCGTCGCTTCACGACAAGCAATGGCTGACGCGTCCGCGGCGAACAATTATTTTTCAAGAGGGTGTTCCGTCATCTTCCAACAGCACTCATCTCGCCATTCACGGCGGCCCTCATCTCGATCTGAACGAGCAGTTTCGCCATGACCCTTGACGCCTATCGAGACACCTTTCGCTTCGCGGCGCGCTACTGGCTGCTGTCTCCGCGCCTTTTCGGTCTCATGATCGTGGCGCGGATCGCCTCGAATCTGGTCGATATTTTTGTTCCGCTCGCCTCGGGCGCGCTTGTCGACACGCTGGCCTCGGGCGGCGGCGATCCGACCGCCGCTTTGCGCGCGCTGGCTCGTCTCATCGGTCTGGTGGTCGCCTTTCATGCATTGCGCACGTTCGTCGCTTGGGCGCTCATCTATGTGTCGTCGCGCGCGATGGAGGCTCTGGTGCGAGACGCCTTCGCCCGCGTTCAACGTTTTTCCTCGGACTGGCATGCCAATTCCTTCGCCGGCGCCACGGTGCGCAAGATCACGCGCGGCATGTGGTCGTTCGACCAGCTCGGCGATACGCTGCTTTTCGGAATTTTTCCCGCGGCCGTCGTTGTCATTGGCGCGACAACGCTGCTCGTGTCACGTTGGCCGTTGCTTGGCGGCGTCGTGGCGATTGGAATCGCGGTCTATCTTTCGATCAGCGTGAGCCTCTCGATCTATTGGATCGCGCCAGCGGGACAGGCGCAGCAGCGGCTCGACTCGGCGCTGGGCGCGAGACTCGCGGATGCGCTCGCGGGAAATCAGGTCGTAAAGGATTTCGCCGCCGAGGCGCGCGAGGATGCGTCCTTCGTGGGGTTGACGAGAGAGTGGCGGCAGGCCGCGCGCCTCAATTGGACTCGAGACAACACGACGGGCTTTCTTCAAAGTCTCACGCTTATCGCGATGCAGGCGGCCTTGCTGGGGTCGGGCCTGATCCTGTGGTCGCGGGGCAGTCTTTCAACCGGCGATGTCGTCAGCGTCATCGGCTTCCAGGGGCTGCTCAACGCCTATCTGCGGGACTTTGGCCAGCATGTGCGCAATGTTCAAAAGGCGGTGAACGAGATGGAGGACGTTGTCGGCTTTGACGTCCGCGCGCCGGATATAATCGAGGCGCCAAACGCACGCTCGCTACGCGTCTCCGCCGGCGAAATCGTATTCGAGGACGTGTCCTTCGCCTATCCAATGTCGCGACGCCCCCTGTATCAAAAGCTAAAGCTCACGATACGCGCCGGAGAGCGCGTCGGACTCGTGGGCGCCTCGGGCGCCGGCAAGACAACTCTGGTGAAGCTTTTACAACGTTACTACGATCTCGACTCCGGGCGCATTCTCGTGGATGGGCAGGACATCGCGCTGGTCACGCTGGCGTCGTTGCGCCGCGCGATCGGAGTCGTGGCGCAAGACCCGATGTTGTTCCATCGTCCACTGGGGGAGAACATAGCCTTCGGCCGGCCAGAGGCGATGCCCTCGGAAATCAGGCAGGCGGCGCGCCGCGCTCACGCCAATGTCTTCATCGACCGGCTTTCAGGCGGCTATGGCACACTGGTGGGCGAGCGCGGCGTCAAACTCTCCGGCGGCGAACGCCAGCGCGTCGCCATCGCCCGCGCCATCCTCGCCAATTCGCCGATCCTCGTGCTGGATGAAGCCACCTCGTCGCTCGATTCCGTGTCGGAACATTACATCCGCGCCGCGATAGAGGAGCTGTCGCATGGACGCACGACTTTAATCGTGGCGCATCGCCTTTCAACGGTGCGGCAGCTCGATCGGATCCTCGTCTTCGCGCACGGCCGCATCATCGAGGACGGGACGCACACGGAGCTCTTGCGTCTCCCGAACGGCGTCTATCGGCGGCTGTTCGAGACGCAAGCGGGCGACGCCGACATCATCGACGAACGGATCGACGCCCTTGATCGAACAGCCGAGGTCGAGCAAGAAACGCAATAACGCCGATCCAGCGGCCGCGATGCCCCATGTTCAGCGAAGATGCGCCGGCGCCTGCGGGTTGTTCGCGGGATTGGTGTCGTGTTTCGACACTTTCGTGATCACTCCGCCGCCGACGAGAGGCAATAAATCCGCCTCGAGCGCGTCGGCTTCCGCCTTGGCGTAAACCTCTTTGCCCTCGACATAAAAGGTGAAGGACTTAAGGTGCTTCGCCTTCTTGACGGGGTCTTCGATCGTCACCTTGGTCCATTTGTAGAGCGGATAATGTTCAACGCCATGCTTTTCCGCCTCCAAGACGTAATCCGCGAAGGCGTCGAACTGGCTTTTCAGCGTCGCGCGATGCTTCGACAGAATGTCCGCGACGGGTTTGACGGCCGGGTCGCCAAGATCGCGACGCAGGATTTCCGCGTAATCGTCGCTGACATTGATCCGCACCTGATATTCCCATTCGTCGGGCATGATCATCTCCCTGGTGTTCGCGGCGATACCCATCGCGCGCCGCCAATCCCTACTAATTTAGTATATTTCAGAAAGCAAGGTCGTCGAGACCGGATCGTCACTCGCGGCCGATCTCAATCGTCCATTCCGGGCCGGAGCCGACGCCATTCTCCCGCGCGAAATTGCCGAGGTTGAGCGCCACGGCCATATTGAGCAGGCTGTTCACATAGATGAGCGGCGCCTTTGGCGGAACCTCGCCAAAGGTGCGCCGATATGGCGCGATGCTCTCGCCGATGAGCCGGTCCTCGCGGTAAAAGCGCACGCGAAAGTTTTGTCCCAACTCGGGCTTCAATTCATTGAACAACGCCTTGGGAATATTCGTCCAGACATTGCCATACTGCGCGTCGAGGACAGGAATGATCCCCGTCACTTTTTCACCGACTCGCTCCGCCTTGCGGTAAGGAATCGTCATCAGCGCGTCCAGGGATAGCTTTGGCCCGACCTGCTCGAAGGCGATGACGTCGGCGGCAAGACGCGCGCCGGTGTAGCCAAAAATGTCACGGCCATGAAACGTGTGCGACTCTTCCGAACCCGGACGGCGATTGGTCGTCTCATCGATGCGTCGAAGCTCTTCTATGCCGTCGCGCTCCGCGACCAGGGTCAGCAGACCGTTGTTTGGCGCAAGGAAAATATGGCCGGTCCGCGTTCTCAGCGCGATCGGGAGGCGCTCGGCGCCAACGCCCGGATCGATGACGGCGACAAAGACCGTGTCTTTTGGCCAGAAGCTTTCGGCCTGATAGAGCCGATAGGCGCCAGCGAAAACGCTGCCGGGATCTTCGTGACTGAGGTCGGAAATCAGAATGTCCCGCGAAACGCTATAGGCCACGCCCTTCACCGCCGCGACAGCCCCGTCCGCCATTCCAAAATCCGTATAGAGCACCAAGGGCGCCCGCGCCCATGCGGCTTGAGCAGACGCCAGAAGAAGCAAAAGGACGATAAGCGCTCTGTAAATCATGAGATTCCTCTCTCCGCCGACACGCCTTCATACACTAGCGCTGATTTTCGATCGACCGACAGGGGCGATCACGAGCGACTGTGGCGCATTTGTCACAGGCCAACGAAAAGCGCATCGGTTGAGTCGCCGCTGCCTCGCTCTCTCATTGACTCGCGGGCAAAGTTTCGGACAAATATCATATAATACAGCTATGCAATACCGAGTTAAAATGGTAAGGGTTCCAGATGAAAAAGGCTCTTTTCGCCGTCACGGCGATCACGTTGGTGCTTTCCGCCGGATCGGCTGTTGGCGCGGATCTTCCATCCAGCAAAGGTCCGGTCGCGGTTCCGCCGCCTCCCCCGATCTGGACCGGTTTCTACGCAGGCCTGAATGCCGGCGGAACCTTCGGCGGTGGCGGCGGCGTCTCCGTGACGCATCTCGACGCGAATCCCGATGCCGCGGCCTCGGCGGCGCTGTCGGGCGTTGCGAACACCGACTTCGCCGGCTTCATCGGCGGCGGCCAGGTCGGCTATAATTATCAGTTCTCGCCGGTCTTCGTCGCGGGACTCGAGACGGACATTCAGGGCGTCGTCGGCAACGGCGGCTCTCCGGCGTTTTCGAGCGTCGCGGCCGGCGCCCTCAACCCGGCCAATATCTATTCTGGCAATGGCTACGTGTCGCAAAGCTTCGACTATCTTGGCACCGCGCGCGCCCGCGCAGGCTATTTGTTCACGCCGACCTTGCTGGCTTATGCGACGGGCGGACTCGCCTATGGCTGGACCAATCTGAGCCACACTGTCTTTGGGAATGTGACCAACGGCGGCGCCCTTGTCGGCGTAAGCTACGGCAACGTGAATACGTCGAGCACTCAAGTCGGCTGGACGGTCGGCGGCGGCGCCGAATGGGCTTTCGCGCCGAACTGGAGCGCCAAGCTTGAATATCTTTATTACGATCTGGGCTCCTACAACATCGGCGCGCAGACTCAGGGCGTAACCCTAAACACGCGCGCCACCCTGAACGGCGTGAGCCTGGTCAGCGGCCAATTCCATGGAAACATTGTCCGCGTCGGCCTGAACTATCGCTTTAATTTCGATCCCTCGGCCCCGATCGTCGCCAAACCGTGATCGGTTGAACCTCGATTGGAAAACTAAGCCCGGCCCCGGCGGCCGGGTCTTTTTCACTTCGGCGGTCCCCGTCTCGCGGAACCGCCTACTCGCCGCTGGCTCTCCTCGTCTTCCCCAGCAATTAAGATTCGTCGGCGCGTCAAATCAAACCCAGTTTGACCCGCCGTCTTGCGTGGGCAAGAAAAGAGTCATGCGTTTTCTAAGCGGTCGGCGATATATTGTAGCTGAGTCGTTTTAGGCGGGCCTGAACGCGGCATGCCTATGCCCGCTCGCGAGAGGATGCGTTGATGTCCAAAAAATACCTGATGTGGATTATCGCGGCCATCATCGCGGCCGGCGGTTTCTTCGGCTACCAATATTGGCGGGATTTGCAGTCCGCCTTGCCGAAAGGAATCGCCTCGGGCAACGGCCGGATCGAGGCGAAGCTTGTGGACATCGCCGCCAAGGAGCCCTTGAGGGTCAAGCAAATCCTCGTTGACGAAGGCGCGCTGGTCAAGCCGGGGGACGTGCTGGTGCGAATGGACACCGCGACGCTGCAAGCGCAACTGGCCGAGGCTCGATTAAACGTCGCGGCCACGCGGCAAAAAGCGGCGATTTCCAAGGCGTCGATCAACAGGAGCAAGGCTCAAATCGAGCTCGCCAAGATCGAGGTTAAACGCAGCACCGCGCTCGTCGCGGAGCGCGCCGGCTCCCAGCGGGAGCTGGATATACGCAGAACGGCGCTGCAGACAACCTCGGCCGGCCTTGAGGAGGAGGAAGCCAAGCTAAGCACGAACGAGCAAGAGGTTAAAGTCGCCGAGGCGAACGTGGCGACGATCCAAACCCGCATCGACGACGCGACGCTCACATCCCCGGTCAAGGGGAGAGTGCTGTATCGACTGGCGGAAGTCGGCGAGGTGCTGGCGGCCGGTGGAAAAGCGCTGACGCTGGTGAACCTCGACGACGTGTATATGGAAATATTTCTTCCTTCCGAACAGGCCGCGAGACTGAAGATCGGCGCCGAGGCCTTGCTCACCCTGGACGCTGTTCCGGGCCGCGCCATCGCGGGATATGTCAGCTTCGTATCGCCCGAGGCCCAATTCACCCCGAAGCAAGTCGAGACGAAGAGCGAGCGCGACAAGCTGATGTTCCGAGTCAAGATCCGCGTCCCGGAAGAGACGGTGGAGTCGTACATCGATATCGTCAAAACGGGGGTGCGCGGAGTCGGCTATGTGAAGCTGAATGATTCCGCGGTTTGGCCAGCATCGCTTGGGGAGGTTGTGGAGCCACGGAAGAACGGATCGGCGCGGCTCTAAAGCCCCGCAAGCTTGGTACTGAGGCCGCGACGCGCCGGAGAGCTTGTTAATGGAAGCCTTATTGTCTCGCGAGTCTCCGGCGGCGGCTGTTGACGCGCCGGTCGTGTCGATCAATGACGTGACCCATCGCTATGGCGCGACGCTCGCGCTTGACTGCTTCTCGCTCGACATTCCGAAGGGCCGCATGGTCGGCGTGATCGGACCCGACGGCGTCGGCAAATCGACGTTGCTGGCGCTGGTCGCCGGCTCGAAGAAGATGCAGCAGGGCAAAGTGATGGTGCTTGGCGGCGACATCGCCGACGCGGCCCACAGGCGCGACGCTTGCCCGCGCATCGCTTACATGCCCCAGGGCCTCGGCAAGAATCTCTATTTCGAACTCAGCGTGCGGGAGAATGTCGACTTCATGGCGCGGCTGTTCGGCCTTTCCGCCGCGGAGCGCCCCGCGCGCATCAAGCAGTTGCTCGATGCGACGGGTCTTGGACCCTTTCCGGAGCGCCCCGCCGGCAAGCTCTCGGGCGGCATGAAACAGAAGGTCGGTTTGTGCGGCGCGCTCGTGCACGAGCCGGACCTGCTCATCCTCGACGAACCGACCACCGGCGTGGACCCGCTGTCGCGCCGCCAGTTTTGGTCGCTCATCGACGACATCCGCGCCGACCGGCCCAGCATGAGCGTCGTCATCTCCACTGCCTATATGGACGAGGCCCAGCAATGGGACTGGATCGTCGCCATGGACGCCGGGCGCGTGCTCGCGACGGGCACGCCGGCGGAGCTCATGGAGCGAACGGGAACGAAGGATCTTGAAAGGTGCTTCGTCGCATTGCTGCCCGAGGAAAAACGCTCGGGCCACGTCGATCTGACCATTCCGCCGCGCCCCGGGGGCAAGTCCGAGATCGCCATCGACGCCGAGGGTCTGACCCGCCGCTTCGGCGATTTCGTCGCCGTCGACCACGTCTCCTTGACGATCGAGCGCGGCGAGATCTTCGGCTTTTTGGGCTCCAACGGCTGCGGCAAGTCGACGACGATGAAGATGCTCACCGGCCTGCTGCCGCCGACGGAAGGAAGCGCGACGCTGTTTGGCCAGTCGGTCGAAGCCGGCAGCATGGAGGTGCGCAAAAGCATCGGCTACATGACGCAGGCCTTCTCGCTATGGCGAGTTGACGGTCATGCAGAATCTCGTTCTGGACGCGCGCCTTTATCACATCCCGCCCGACAAGGCGAAGACTCGCATAGACGAACTCGTCGCGAAATTCGGGCTCGGCCCCTATCTCGACGCGCTCGCCGGCGATCTGCCGATGGGCTTGCGCCAGCGCCTGTCGCTGGCGGTCGCCGTGCTGCACGAGCCGCAAATGCTCATCCTCGACGAGCCGACCTCTGGCGTCGACCCGGTCGCGCGCGACAGCTTTTGGGAATTGCTGATCGATCTTTCGCGCAAGCAGGGCGTCACCATTTTCGTCACCACGCATTTCATGAACGAGGCGATGCGCTGCGACCGCATTTCGCTGATGCATGCGGGAAAAGTGCTAGCCGCCGATGCGCCGCAAATGCTCATCGACGCGCGCGGCGCCGCGACGCTCGAGGAGGCCTTCATCGGTTATATGGAGGATGCGATCGGAGAGGGCGCCGCCGGAGGGCCAGGCAAGGAAGCGCCCCCCGCCGCCGCGCCCGTGAAAGCCTCGGCGCACGCGGCGCGTGCCGGCCTTTCGCTGCGCCTTGGTCGGCTTCTCGCCTACAGCGCCAATGAAACCATGTAGATTCTGCGCGATCCGGTGCGCCTCGCCTTCGCTTTTATCGGCTCGGCGTTGCTGATGCTCGTCTTTGGTTTCGGCATCTCCTTCGATGTCGAACATGTCCGCTACGCGACCTTTGATCTCGACCAGACGCCCGAGAGCCGGGTCTATCTCGAACAATTCGCGGGCGCGCCGCGCTATTTCAGGCAAATGCCGCCGGTCCGGTCCGTCGAGGACGCGCTGCATCGCATGCAGTCCGACAGCATTTCGCTTGTCCTGGAAATTCCGCCGAACTTCGGCCGGGATCTTCGCAAGGCGGCAATACCTGAAGTTCTGGCGGAGGCGGATGGCGCCGACACGTTTCGCGGCGAAACCATCACCCAATATGTGCAAAGCGTCCAGGACAAGATGCTGCGCGATCCGGCGAATGAATTGCAAACCCCGCCGCAAAAATACACCGCCAATTTTCAAGATCGCTATATGTACAACCCCACGTTTGAAAGCGTCTATGCGATGGCGCCGAGCATCCCGCCTATTCTGCTGATCCTCATTCCGGCGATCCTGATGGCGATCAGCGTCGTGCGCGAAAAGGAGCTGGGTTCAATCATCAACTTCTATGTGACGCCGACGGGCCGCCTGGAATATCTCCTTGGCAAGCAGCTCCCATATATCGTGATCGGCATGATCAACTATTTCATCCTCGTGGCGATGGCGCTCGTCGTTTTCGCGGTCCCCATCAAAGGCAGTTTTCTCGTCTTGACGCTATGCACACTGCTCTATGTCACCGCGACGACCGGCGTCGGCATGGTCATTTCGACCTTCACGAGCAGCCAGGTCGCGGCGGTCTTCGTCACGACGGTTCTCACGATGCTGCCGACGATCCAGTTTTCGGGCTTCATGCAGCCCGTCTCCACTCTATTGGGCCGCGCGAAAGTCCTGGGCTCGATTTGGCCGACAACCTATTACATGCATGCGAGCAAGGGTGTCTTCACCAAGGGGCTGGGGCTCGATCTGTGGGCGCAAGACCTCATCGTTCTCGCCTGTATCATTCCAATTCTTTGGGCCGTAAGCGCGCTGGCTCTCGAAAAGCAGGAGAAGTAGAGATGAACTCTCTTCTCAACATTCTTTGGCTTGGCCTTAAGGAGCTACGAAGCTTCAGCAGTGATTTGGTGATGGCGTTCTTCGTCGTCTACTCATTCAGCGGCGCGATCTACGCGCAGGCGACGGGCACGTCGAGCGAGGTCAACAACGCGTCGATCGCCTTTGTCGATGAAGACGGCTCCGCCCTGACCAAGCAGCTCATCAACGCCTTCTATCCGCCGCGCTTCCAGACGCCGGAGTTGATTTCCGCTTCCGAGGTCGAGACCACGATGGACCAGGGCCGGTTCATGTTCGTCGTCGCCATTCCGCCGCGGTTCGAAGCCGATCTGCGCGCGGGCCGTCATCCCGACATCCAGCTCAACATCGACGCGACCGCGATGCAGCAGGCGTCGATCGGCGGCGGCTACATCAAGAATATCGTCAACGATCGCATCTCCAGTTTTTTCCGGCGCACCGACGCTTCGGCGCAACCCCCGATCAATCTGGTCATTCGCCGATTGTTCAATCCGAACGGCGTATCCTCCTGGTTTACGAGCGTGGTCGCGATCATCAATCAGGTGACGCTGTTGACGGTCGTTCTCACCGGCGCCGCAGTCATTCGCGAACGCGAGCATGGGACGCTCGAACATCTGCTGGTCATGCCGCTCAACGCCTTCGAAATCGCGATGGCGAAAGTCTGGGCCAACAGTCTCGTCATTCTCGTCGCGACGGGGGCGTCGCTTTATCTCATCGTAATGAAGGCGCTGGAGGTTCCCTTCGCGGGGTCGATCCCGCTGTGGTTCTCCGGCGTCCTCCTCTATCTCTTTTTCGCGACGGCGCTCGGGATATTCCTTGGCACGATCTCCCGCTCCATGGCGCAATTCGCGCTGCTGATCATTTTCGTGAACGTCATGCTGCAGCTTCTCTCGGGCGGCTCGACGCCGATCGATAGCCAGCCGGTCTGGATGCAATATATGACGTTCTTCCTGCCATCGCGGCACTTCGTCAGCTTTTCGCAAAAGATCATCTATCGCGGCGGCGGTATCGAGGCCGTCTGGCCGCAGTTCACGATGGTGGCGGCGGTGGGCCTTGCTTTTTTCGTTTACAGTTTGGCGCTGTTTCGGAAATCGATCGCGGTGACGAAATAGCGCTTCCGGCACGACGCCGCCCCGCGAGCGAGCGACAGGATATCCCGGTTGCGTCGCTCGCATTTACTCAAAATTCACCTTAGAAAGGAATGTCGGATATGATTGATTCGGGAATTTCGCCGTGCGTTTGTCTCGCCCGGAGAAGCGGCGTTTCTCTTCACGGATGACTGGCCCCAACTCATAAGAGGGGCTCGCAAGGATAGCGCGGCTCGGCGCCCTTCGACGGATAGCGGAGCATGTTGATGGGCGGTGGTCCAGAGTCCAAGCGCGCGGCGCTCTTGCAGCTCTCGACGTTCGTCGGGGCAATTCCTCCGATTTGCTTGGCTCTGGCGTTGGGCGGCTGCGCCGTGGGCCCCGATTTCCTCGCGACGACAGCGCCCGTTCAAGACAAATGGATCGAAAGCGGCGACAAGCGCGTGGCGAAGAGCGACGTCAAGTCGCACTGGTGGAGGACGTTCAAGGATCCGACGCTCGATCGCCTCATCCAGCGCGCCTACGAGCAAAATCTCCCAGTGCGGATCGCCGGTTTGAAAATTCTCGAAGCGCGCGCGCAACTCGGCGTCGCGATCGGCAATCTTTATCCGCAAACGCAAGAGGGTACCGGCGCCGCGCAGCAAAACCTTCTCAGTTCGCGCCTCGCCAACCAAGCCTCGCTCCAACATTCCTTCGCGAATTTTAACCTCGGCTTCGACGCCGCATGGGAGATGGATT
>Ga0224557_1003333_pt1 | contig 12582 bp, 9 predicted proteins | sample 714S31014metaG_FD_180677 | JGI IMG/M metagenome (GOLD analysis project Ga0224557, IMG submission 180677) | Peat soil microbial communities from Stordalen Mire, Sweden - 717 S3 10-14 | ecosystem: Environmental > Terrestrial > Soil > Wetlands > Peat | place: Sweden: Norrbotten County, Stordalen... | reverse complement strand
CCCGCCGGGCTGCGGCTGCAGGCGGGCCAGCGCCGCCGCGCGGCTCTTGGCACCCATCCCGCCGCGAAGAATAACCGGGTCGTGCCCGGCCTCGCGCAGCAAGCCGGCGAACTTTTCCAGATGGCTGGTCCGGTTGGTGAGGACCAGGCAGTTGCGGTCCTTGCTGAGTGCGGCGAGGACGTCCGCGATGACCTGCCGGGCGCGCTGCTCATCAGCGGCCAGGTGCCGGTAGATGGTCGTCATGCCGCCAGGGCGGGACGGGTCGGCGTCGCCGTCGTACCGGTACGCAGTCGGGTGAACGTACAACACGGGGGTAGGCCGGCCGGTGCCCAGAAGCGTGTCCTGGCCGGCTTCCTCGCGGGAGAATGAAATGGTGTGCCGGACCGGTCCCACTTGCATGGCGATTAGGTCGTCGAGCTTGTCGCGGCGGTACGGGGTGGCGGTCAGCCCGAGCCAGCGCCGTGCCGGGATCTGCTTGACCGCGTGCTCGAACGCGGCGGCCGGGACGTGATGGCATTCGTCGGCGACGATAAGGCCGTACCCGGCGGTCAGCTCCGCGATGTCGTCGCGGCGGGACAGGGTCTGCAAGGTGACGACATCGATCGAGCCGCGCAGCTTGGCCCGGCCGCCGCCGAGCTGCCCGGCTTTGACGCCGAGGAACTCGGCGATCCTGGCCCGCCACTGGTCCGCGAGCGTCTTCCGGTCCACCAGGACGAGGGTGGAGACCTGATGCGCGGCGATGACCGCGCACGCCATCACGGTCTTGCCCGTTCCGGGCGGCGCGACCAGCACCCCCAGATCGTGCCCGGTCAAGACCTGGACGGCCTCCTGCTGCGGCCAGGTCAGCACAGCCGAGCAGGTGAATGCCTGCGTGGTGCCGGCCGCGCGCTCATCGGCCAGGTCCAGCTTGCTGCCTGCCTGCGCGGCGAGTTCGGTCACGGTGGTGAGCATGCCTCGCGGCACGACCAGCCCGCCGTCGATGGTCTCGTCGAAGAACTGCAGGAACCGGGGGATGTTCCAGGTGGAAGCACGCATCCGCTGCTTCTCGTAGAACTGCGGGTTGTGCATCGAGGCAGCGTGCCGCAGCGACGCGGCAAGCGCGGGCGTCAGGTCGGCCAGCTCGACCCGGATGCCCGCCCCGAGCCGGGCCCGGACCACAGCCGCCGCCTCCGGCCGGATCTTCGTGGAGGCCGGCGCGGCAAGCCTGGTGACCTCGCTGCCCGCCGGGACCCGCCCGGCCTTGTCCGCGGCCCGGCTCACCTCCTTAGGCGTCATGCGGCCCAGCGTCGACAGGTAAGACCACTGATCATGGTGCGGTTCGAGATTCTCCAGGTTCAGGAACACCGTCGCGTTGCGGTCCCGGGCCGACCGGAACAGCGGCAGCGCAATCAGGTTTCCGACACCGCCGGCCGGGAGCAGATCCTGGGACGGGAACAGCCGGTCATAACTGGCCAGATTCACTTTCCCGCGAATCGCCATAGCCTCACGCAGCAGGCCGGTGCCTAGCCGCCGCGCAGTCCCCGCCGGCACTGGCGCGGTGAAGAAAACCCACGCGTGCATACCCACCCCGGAACGCGACACCTCCAGCGCCACCGGCGCCCCGAACGCCCGCCCCGCCTTGACGTACATCAGCGCCTCGGTCAGCGCATCCTGCCCGTCGAAGTCAGCGGCCAGCCACCAGCACCTGTCGCCGTCCAGCAGCGGATAAACGCCGACGTGCACATCGCCCTTCAGATGAGCAGTCAGCACATCCATGCTCAACGGCAGGTAGTCCCGCCTCTCATGAGGGATCCCGCGCTGCCACCCGCCGCGCACCGCCGGGAGCCAGCCCTTCCAGCCAGTACGGGAGTTCTCGATCCGGGTGGCATAGATGTCGGTGCGCGCCGCGAACAGCGCCCGGAAGAACGCCACCTTCGCGTCATTGGGCGAGTCTTTATGGACCGGTCCCGGCGGCGCGTCGAAGAAACCGGCCTGCGCCGGACCAGGCGGTGCGGCCTGCCGCGGGCTCAGCTCCAGCATCTTCAGCAGGCGCGCGTTCTCCGCCCGCAGCCGCGCCAGCTCCGCGGCCACGGCCGCGGGAATCTCATTCACGCCCACAACATATGCAACCCGCGCCATGTAGCTCATGTCGGAGCGCCAACCGGCAGCCGGGGCCCCCGCGCGGAGGTCATTCCGGCGGCGGCCCGCTTTCCGCCTAGTATCCCGCATAGGGCATTCGATACTTGAAGTCAATTTATGAGCTGATGAAAAGTCGAGAACAGGATGGCGCCAACCCGGAGTGCATGCCAGGCGCTACTCGCCAGGCCCTCTTACCGGGCGCGCCTGCCCGCCTCACCTGCAAGCTTGCGCCGAGTTCGACTACAGGGGGAACGTGGTTCGCACTGCTACGGTCGCAGCGTCAGGGATGTTGGTCCTTCCGCACGCTCGCTATCCATCAGCGTCTTCGTGCTGCGTGGGTTGGACAGCGGTTCGATCGGCAGTAGTCTCATCAACGTCGGCGAAGAGGTCAAGGTAGGGAACGAACCGGAACATGCGGTTGCGGCGGCCGCCGGTAATCTCGGTGAGAATACCCGTATTCTGCAGGTCGCTAACTATTCGACCCGCAGCGGGAAAGGACACACCTAGCCATTGCTGAGCCGCCTTCACATTGATCACCGGCTGCTCGAATAGGTAGTCCATGAGTTTGAGGGTGTTGAGGCTCACGTCGGCGGCCTGGCCATCGCGGCGCAGTTGCTCGCGCAGTTCCACGATCTGCCGCGCGGTCTGCTCGGCCTCTCTGGCTACTGTGGCGACGCCGGTGAGGAAGAAGCGCAGCCAGCCTTCCCAGTCGCCCTCGTAGCGTACGGCCATGAGCCTGTCGTAGTAGGTCCCTCGGTGCTGCTTGAGGTAATGGCTGAGGTAGAGCACTGGCCGCCGGAGCACTTTCGCGTGACATAGCAGAAAGGTGACGAGGAGGCGGCCGACGCGGCCGTTGCCGTCTAGGAACGGATGAATGGTTTCGAACTGGGCGTGAGCCAGCGCACAGACGATGAGCGGGTCCAGGCCGCCTGAATCGTGAAGGAAACGCTCCAGGTCGCCCAATGCGGTTTTCATCTCGTGAGGCGGCGGCGGGATGAAGATGGCATCTGCCAGGCGGGTCGCGCCGATCCAGTTCTGGCCCTGCCGGAACTCGCCCGGTGACTTCGTGCTCCCGCGACCGTCGGCTAGCAATTTCCCGTGGATCTCTTTGAGTAGCCGCAGGGACAGCGGCAGCGTCTCCAGCCGGTCAAGACCGTAGTTCATGGCACTGACGTAGTTGACCACCTCCTCAATGTCGCGCGGCAGCTTGCTGCGATCGGAGTCGATCTCGAAGGCCAGGACATCGTCGAGCGTGCTCTGCGTTCCCTCGATCTGAGAGGACAGGACTGCCTCTTGGCGCACGTACATTGCGACGAACAGCTCGGGGTTCGGGAGGGTGGCAGCCACCCCGTCCAACCGCCCGACCGCGGTGCCAGCGGCAGCCAGGATGGTTGCGAGCTGACTATCGAACCCGAGGGGCGGCTCAGGCGGCAGAGGCTTAGGTACGAACGCGCTGTAGCCCTCAGGCTGGCGGATCACGCGTCCTGCTCGTGTCCTCTGGTCGGGTGTCACCATGGCCGGTACCCTACCAGCGCTCCAGCGCTATATTTAAGCAATAGGCCAGTTTGGTTAAATACTTCGTCAAGACGTCTGGCCGAACTTACTCCGACTTAACTATGGCGTAGAGAGCGGCTTCGTGTTGAACCTCTCTGCGGACACGGTTAAGCATGGGACACGGGCGCTCTCGGCGCCGTGGTTCCGAGGGCTCATTGACCCGCTCGGCGACGGTCTAGCGCGCCACTGCGGCCACGGTTAGGCGAGCAGTCGCTGTGCTGTGGCTGATGTCACCGAGCTGAGAGTGAAGTCGGGCGCGTGCAGGCGCGTGGCGGTGGCCGCGCGGCGCATCGTTGCCCGCGGTCAGCCAGCTCCCCAGGCCCAGCCCACCACCGCCAGACCGGCTCGACAAGCTTTGCCCTCAGCCGCCGGGGACGCCGTCCACGACGCGGTGCGCCACGGCCCAGCGCGTGGCGGCGGCGCGGTTCGACACGCCGATCTTGGTGTAGATGTTCTGGATGTGATGCTCGGCGGTCCGTGCCGAGATGAACAGCTCGGTAGCGATCTCCCCGGACGTGCGGCCCGCGGCGGCCAGGCGGAGCACGTCGATCTCGCGCCCGCTCAAACCACCCGGGCGGGCGCCGCGCGGCCCGGGTCTGGGGTCGCGGCGGGCGGCGTCGATTTGCCCGCGGGCGTACCCGGCGGCGGCGTCGAGGTCGAGGCCTGGGCCGGCCGCGACCAGTTCGCCCGCCTTGGTCGCGCCGAGTCTGGCGGTGAGGCGGTCCCCGAGCTCGGCCAGCTCGGGGACATGGTGGAAGCTCGACGATTCCCGCGACATCGCGCTCAGCAGCACGGCCGCGGGCTCGAGACGGTCGAGCCGTTCGAACAGCGCCGGGACGCTGGCCAGCGTGATGAGACGCTGGCCAGCGTGATGATCAGCTGCGGCACATTGCCTGCGCGGTGGAAGGCCTGGATGGCTTCGGCGAACAGCCCGAGCGCCACATCGGGCTCGCCATCCGAAGTGTGCAGAGGGGCCGCGTCGCGGGCGATGAAACCTTCAAAGAAACCGATGCGGTGCTCGTGCACAAAGGCGATGCCCTCCTCCCAGGCCGCCAGCGCCCGCCGGGCGTTCGTGCGGGAGAAGGCCATGCCGGCGATCCATAGCGCATAGGCGACCCAGTACGGGTTGCCGAGCCGGCGTGCGGCGGCGACCGATTCCTCGGTGAGCGCCAGCGCCTCCTCGACCCGGCCCGCCGACTGCAGGCCGTCGACGTACGAGGCCAGGCCGTAGCCGCGGTCGCTGCCGTAGCGCCGCACCACCTCGCCGGTCAGCTCGATGTAGCGATCCAGGTCCCCGCAGTAGACCTGGCCGAGAGCCACGACGAACATCGCGTACCCCGGCTCGCACGGGTCGTACCGGGCGTCGCCCTCCAACTCCACGGCCCGATGAGCGTTGGCCCTGGCCGCCTCGGCGCGGCCTGCGAAGCAGGCGTAGCCGGCGGCCGTGGCCAGACGCGGGAGACGTGGCACGTCTGCCGCGGCCGCCGCCGGGAGCAGCTCCTCGGCCCATCCGAGCGTCTCGAACAGTTGCACCGAGAAGCCCATCAACGCGGCGTGCGCGGCGATGTCGGTGGCCACCGCCACCTCGCCCTGGGCCGAACTCCACCTGAATGCGGCGCGCAGGTTGGCCAGCTCGGCGTCGACCCAATCAACGGCGTCCCGCCAGCCTGGGCCGTTCCACGTATCCCACTGGGCGCTAGCCCGGCCTGCGAAGTAGGCGGCATGGCGGTCGCGGGTCGCGGCCAGCTCACCGGATGCCTCAAGCCGGTCCTCGGCGAACTGGCGGATGGTCTCGAACAGGCGGTAGCGCGTATGGGTGGTGGTGTGGTCGGCGACGACGAGCGACTTGCGCACGAGGGAGTCGAGGTGCCCGAGCACGTCGACCACGTCGCCACACGTGGCGACGGCGTGGATGCTCGCCAATTGGAATCCGCCGGCGAACACCGAAGTGACGCGGAGCAGCTCGCGTTCGTCGTCGGTCAGCAGATCGTACGACCACGCCACCGTATGACGCAGCGTGTGCTGGCGCTCGGGGCCCGGCGCCGTCCCTTGCAGCAGGCGGAACCGGTCGGCGAGCCGGTTCCGCACCTCGATCGCGCTCATGGCCGCCATGCGGGCGGCCGCCAGTTCGATGCCTAGGGGGAGACCGTCGAGCGTGGTGCAGATCTCCGTCACTGCGACCGCGGTGTCCGGGTCGCCGATCCCGAAATCGCGGCGGCCTTCAGCAGGTGCTCGCAGTTGTCGATGAGGAGCAGCAGCCGCTGGCCGGCGAGCGTGGCGGCAATCGTGGCGATCAGCGGGCTCTCGCCCTGTGGGGTGATCCCGAGCACGGTCGCAATCGCGGCGGGGATAGAGCCCGGATCGCCGACCGCCGCCAGCTCGACCACCCACGCTCCATCGGGGAACTCCCCGGCCAGCTCGGCGCCGATCTCCAGCGCCATTCGCGACTTGCCGACCCCGCCGACGCCGGTCAGTGTGACCAGTTGCCGGTCGCGCACCAGTTCGGCGCCTTGGCGCACCAGTTCGTCGCGGCCGACGAGCGAGGTGAGCTGCCGGGGCAGGTTGCCCGCGAAGCGCTTGGGGCTGCGTAGCACCGGGAATTCGGTCGGCAGACCGTCGGCGATGACCTGATACACCGAGATCTGGCGCCGAAACCCGTGGAGCACGTGCTCGCCGAGCGGACGCAGCGACAGGCGGTTGCGCAGCAGCACCTCGGTGGTGTCCGACACCAGGACCTGCCCACCGTGCGCGAGCGCCGTCAGCCGTGCCGCCCGGTTGACCTCGCTCCCGGAGTAGCTGCCGTCTTGTTCGACCGCCTCTGCGGTGTGCAGACCTATCCGTACCGCGAAGCCGATCGTGGCGTCGGCGCGCAGCTTGCGCTGCGCCTGCACCGCGGCCTCGGCCGCGCTCGCTGCCGTCGCGAAGGCCGCGCCGACGCCGTCTGGTTCGGTGCCGAACACGTGCCCGCCGTGACCTTCGATCGCCTCCCGCACGATCGCGTCGTGGACCGGCTGGGCGGCTGCCATCTCGGCCGGCGCCTCGTCCCACCGGCGCACGGAATCCTGGATGCTGGTGAACAGGAACGTCACCGTTCCCGATGGTGGGCGGACGGGCACATCAGCACCTTATGCCAAGTTCGCGCGGGGATTCCCGGTACGGGAACATGCACGACGAGAGGCCTGCAACGCGGCGCGACCTGGGAAGCGCGCGCCACTCGGGGATTCGTCCCACGAAGGCCGGCTACTGCGAGCCGCTGAATATGTCGAGGTGATATACCGATAAGGCGCCCGCGCGGCGGAGCTGTGCTCAACGTCCGGGCCGCAGTTAGGCGCCAGTGGGCGCGCTAGGTGGGGGGACAACATGAGTGGACCAGTGGATATCTGGCGTCAGGCCGCCGCCAAGTGGAGCGAGGTTTACGGCCAGGTCACCGACAGCCAGTGGGACAGGCCTACGCCATGCCTGGAGTGGACCGTGCGCCAGCTCGTGGATCACACCCTGAGCTGGCAGGCCGAGGGCGGCCGCCTGCTCGGCGCGGACACCGCACCCGGTGACAACTGGGACCGGATCCGTGCCGCTTTCGACGCCCTGCTATCGGATTCCTCGCAGCTCACCGGGAGCGTTCCCGAGTTCGGGGGGATTCCGAAGCAGGAGCTGGCCGGGTTCCTGATCGGTGACCTGCTGATCCATAGCTGGGATCTCGCCCGCTCGGTCGGAGCCGATGAGGCACTCCCGCCGGACGCCGTCGAGGCCACGACGATCGGCCTCCACCACGTCCCACCCGAGCTGCTCCGCGGCACCAACCCGCTCGGCCAGAAGATGATGGCCGCGGCTGTCGAGGTGCCCGCCGACGCCAGCCCGCAGGACAGGATGCTGGCCTTCACTGGCCGCCGCCCCTGAACGCGAATCCGGGCCGGTCCCGCCGGCTGCCGCTGGCAGCGGCCGGCGGGACCGGCCCGGACCATCGTCGGTCAGCTGGCCGTCACCTGGCGTTCCTGGGGGTCGATGCAGCCGAGGTTCTCGACCACCTTGAACTTGCCTCCCTCGGAGCGTGCGATGTACATGTTCATCCGCACGTGGTGTTCCCCCGGCACCATCTCGGCCGGGCCGCCCGGACCCTCGGAGATGCTGGCGTGGTCAAGGGCGGCGATCACCTCGTCCTGGTCGAGCGAGCCGGCCTCGGTCACCGCTGCCGCCCACATCTTGAGCGCCCGGTACGTGCCCGAGCACGCCGACCCGGCGGTGAACATCGCGCTGCCCGGGTACCGCGCGTCATAGCGGTTGAGCAGCTCGACGCTGAACGGGTCGCGGACTTCCCGGTAGTAGTCGAGGCACCCGTATAGCCCTTCGACGTGCTCGGCCGGCACGAGAGTGAGGAAGTTCTCGTCGAAATAGGTGCATACGAGCTGCCCGCCGCGCGCCAGGAACCCGGCGTCGTGGAGCTGGGCGAGGAACGGGGTCAGCCCGGGCGGGACGATCGTATTGAACACGACCTCGGCGCCCGACGCCATGATGTCGGCGACGATCCGGGTGTATTCGGTGTGGTCGAGCGGGAAGTACTCCTCGCCCACGATCTCGCCGCCCCGCGATGTGACAAGGTCCCGGACCTTCTTGTTCAGTGTGTGCGGCCAGATGTAGTCGGCCGACGGCATGTAGAACTTGCCCGCTCCCGTCTGGCGCATCAGCCAGGGGATGAACGGGTCGAGCTGCTGAGCGGGCACCGGACCGGTGCAGAAGATCAGGGGATGGCTTTCCTGACCTTCGTACTGCTCCGGGTAGATGTAGAGCTTCGCGGCCTCGTCGACCACCGGGCGTTTGATCGCCTGCCGGGTCGAGCTGTAGATGCCGCCGATGACGACATCGACGTCGGCCTCGCGGACGAGCCTGGCCGCCGCCGTGTGCGCGATCTCGTCGTCGGTGGCGCTGTCCTCGACGTATAGCTCGACGGGACGGCCGAGCAGGCCACCGCGGGCATTGATGTCATCGGTGACCATCTTGGCCAGGTTGACGTTGGCGACGCCCATGAAGGACAGCGCCCCGGTCTGGTCGGTGATCAGGCCGACGCGTGCAGGCCGGCTGATGAGGCTGGTCATCGTGGGTCTCCTCGCCTACGCCTGGTACTGGCCGAGCAGCGACGCCGTCTGAGGTTTGCCGAGGTGCCCGGCTTCCTTCAGGATCGGCGGGACCTCGGGATCGGACACGAAGTTCGCCCACCCCTCCTCGTTCCACTCGAACAGCACCCACATCCGGTTCTCCTCGGCCGGGTCGCGGAACACGGTGGCGCCCTTCGACCCGTGCTCAGCGCGCTTGTCAGCACCCTTGGTGCCGAACACCTCCAGGAATCGCTCGACGTCCTCGACAGTCGTGGCGGCCAGGATCATGATGATCTCCTTCATTCGGATCGCTGCGGATCTCGGTGATCGCCGTCCGGTCAGCCGGCGTATAGCCACTCTCCGCGAGACACCCTGGCCGCAGCATCGGCAGATCTACCCATTTCGACGGTGGGCAGGTGAGGCGCAGGCCTGCCCCGCCCAGGTCGGCTACTTGCGCGTGGGCGTGCGGCCCAGGGCCCAGGCCCTAGCCGAGCTACTCGATCTGGGCTGTGCCGATGCGGGCATGACGACCGATCTCGACCCGCTGATCGTGACCGCATGGCCCGGAATAGGGATCAAGAAGCGCACGCGCGAGGTCGTTGCCCCGCTCGCAGGCGCCACCAAGATCCTGGGTGTGTGTCCCTAGGGACTTGAACTCCCATGGTGTCCGCCGACGAGTGCCCGACCTACTCCGATCGCGTTCAGGTCGACGGCCGCTTTGCGGAGCGCTGACTCAACGGATGCCACGGCCTCGTTCCTTTGAGGGCAGCCGCAGTCGGCCAGCGCGTGGGGATTCGGCGAGCCAGGCCTTTACCATGCGATCGATGTCGGCTCGGTCGGCCTGTGGGTGCTCGCGGTGCATACGCTGCCGGTACAGTCAGACGCAGAGTTCGTGCATGTCCATGGCGGCCTGCAAGCGTGCTACCTCAGGTGTCCTTTGCTGCGCGGAGTGGACTGCTCGTGACTGGCGTTGACGGAGGCGCGCAACGATGCTCCAGGGCGCCCTGTGGGAGCCCTCGACACCAGTGGCCATATCGCCCCTCGTCCGCCAGCGCAGATATATGGTCGGCTTGACGCCTCCCTGTACCAAATTTTACACGCGCATAGGTCGGCGTAACGGATCGTGTATGGCCTGGTCGCATGGTGTGATCGCGGAAGGCCGCGTCCCGAGCGCTCGCGCCCGGGCCGACTCCGACGAGGTAGAGCTTCCAGCAACTGGGCTGAAGCTGATCTACCAGCCGAGCCGGCGGGCGGCGGAAATAAGGCCCCCTGATCGTTGGCAACTCGATCCCTGGGCTCAGGACTCCTGACATAGCGATCTGCTTACGGGGTGTCACGGGTTATCTGACCTGGAATTTCTTATGGTTTCTCCTGGTATTCCCGGGATTCCTGGCCGGCTTTCGCGATATTATTTACGGAGTACCGGAGGGCGGTCCAGGGAGGCGGAGATGGCGGAGATGGCGGGCATGCTGTCGCAGCTGCCGCTTCCGTGGATCCCGGACGGGGCGGCCGAGGTCGCACCCGGGGTGGGGCTGGAGTCGTTCTCCGATGGCGGTGGCGCGGTGTGGGTGCACGGCCTGATGACGTTCTGCTGGGCGGACGGGGACGAGGCAGGCCGCCGGCTGGCGGCGGTGCAGCTGGCAGAGCTGAAGGCGGCGACGCAGCAGCAGGTCGCCGGCGCGTTCGGGATCGGCGTGGTGACGCTGTGGCGGTGGCTGGACGGGTACCGGCGTGACGGGCTGGCCGGGCTGGTGGCGGGCAAGCGGGGGCCGAGGGGGCCGTCGAAGCTGACGCCGGAGCTGACGCAGAGGATCGGGGAGCTGGCCGCGGCGGGGAAATCGCAGGCCGCGATCGCCGCCGCGGCCGGGGTGTCGACGTTCGCGGTCCGCACCGCGCTGGGCCGTATCCCGGCCCGGCAGCCCGCTCCGGGTGCCCCGGCCGCTGCGGACGGCACGGCTGGCGGCGCCGCGGCCGGCGGGGCGGCCTGGGCGCAGGACGAGCTGCCGGTGCTGCCCGGCCCGGTGCCGCGGGACGGGGAGCGGGCGCTGGCCCGGTTCGGGCTGCTCGGGGAGGGCGCCGCGCCGGTGTTCACGGCGGGAGCGAGGTATCCGCTGGCCGGGCTGCTGCTGGCGCTGCCCGCCCTGGCCGGCACCGGGCTGCTGGAAACGGCCCGCAGCACGTACGGCCGGCTCAAGGACGGGTTCTACGGCCTGGAGACGATGCTGGTGCTGCTGGTGTTCCTGGCGCTGCTGCGCGAGCCGCGCGCCGAGGGCGCCACCCTGGTCCCGCCGGCCGCGCTGGGCCGGGTGCTGGGACTGGACCGGGCGCCGGAGGTCAAGACGATCCGCCGCAAGCTCGCCGGGCTCGCCGCCGCGGGCAAGGCCGCGGACTGGCAGCTGGCGATCGCCCGGCACCACGCCGCGGCGCGCCCGGGCACGCTCGGGTTCTTGTACATCGACGGGCACACCCGCGCCTACTTCGGGACCCGGGACGTGCAGAAGATGCATATCGCGCGGCTGAAGTTCCCCGGCCCGGGCACGGAGGAGACCTGGGTCACCGATGACCGCGGGGATCCGCTGCTGGTCGTGCTGGCCGAGCCGTCATCGTCGCTGGCCGCCCAGATCAAGACCCTGCTGCCGCAGCTGCGCGCCGCCTGCGGGGACGGTGCCCGCCCGGTGCTGTGCTTTGACCGTGGCGGCTGGTCCCCGGACCTGTTCGCGCACGTCATCGCCGCCGGGTTCGACCTGCTCACCTACCGCAAGGCCGAGGCCGGGAAAGACATCCCCGCCATCTCAGACAGCGAGTTCACCACGGTGACGTGGACCGGGGACGACGGGCGGGAACGCGGCTACGACCTGGCCGAGACCAGCATCAGCCTGCCGGTCACCAGCGGCGGGCATAAAGGCGAGGTGCTGACGCTGCGGCAGGTCACCCGCCGCGACAAGGACCGCCAGGTACACATCCTGACCAGCCGCGCCGCCGCCCTGCCTCCTCCCGCCGTGGTCTGGCGGATGACCTCCCGGTGGCGGGAAGAGAACTACTTCCGCTACGCCCGCGCCCACTTCGCCCTCGACGCCCTCGACAGCTACGCCGTCACCCCGGACGACCCCGGCCGGCTGGTCCCCAACCCGGCCAAGAAGACCGCGTCCGCCGCGGTCAGCGCCGCGAAGAAGGACCTGGCCGCCGCCGGGACCGCCCGCGAGGACACGCTCACCGCGCTGCGCAGCCCGGCCCCCGGCACCACCACGGTGATCACCAACGCGACGCTCGCCAGGCTGGACGCCCCCGTCGACGCGGCCCGCCGCAAGCTCCAAGCCGCCCAGGCCGCCGCCAAAGCCATCCCCGCGAAAATCCCGCTCAGCCAGCACAACCCGGACATGGTCAAGCTGGACGCCGAGACCAAGCTGATCACTCACGCCATCCGGATGGCCGCATACAACGCCGAGACCATCCTCGCCCGCGCCCTGAACGGCACCTACGCCCGGGCCGGCGACGAAGCATACACCCTGATCCGCGAAGCCCTCACCGCCAGCGGCGACATCATCCCCGGCGACGGCACCCTGACCGTCCGGCTCGACCCGCTCACCGCACCACGCAGAACCCGCGCTCTCGCCGCCCTATGCAAACAGCTCAACGCCACCGCCACCCGCTACCCCGGCACCGCCCAGCTCACCTTGCACTACAAAATCAAAGACAACCCGGGCACTGCATAAACGATCTCCTATGTCAGGAGTCCGTGTGTCCTGAAGGAAGTGATGGTGATGTAGGAGGTCACTAGCACGAACCGTGCTGTGCCAGTGATGGAGGTCGGCCCTCCGGG
>Ga0224557_1003332_pt1 | contig 12586 bp, 7 predicted proteins | sample 714S31014metaG_FD_180677 | JGI IMG/M metagenome (GOLD analysis project Ga0224557, IMG submission 180677) | Peat soil microbial communities from Stordalen Mire, Sweden - 717 S3 10-14 | ecosystem: Environmental > Terrestrial > Soil > Wetlands > Peat | place: Sweden: Norrbotten County, Stordalen... | reverse complement strand
TCTGTCTGGCCGTGCGCGGTTGTGGCTACCGGACCGTGGTCGCTCCCGCCGCCCGGCTCCGCCACCACGAAGGGGCCAGCACCGACGACGCCTATCGGGCCCTGGCGGCCCAGCGCTCCGGGCTCCGCTTCATCGCCAAGTGGGCGGAGGCATTGCCGGACTACGAGCCGCACCCTGACCCGCCCGCCCCCGGACGCGTCGAGGCCGCCGTCGCAGCGGCTCTGCGCAGGATCGGCGAGCGGCCCCTCCCTCCCTGCAGCTCGGCGCGCCACCCGGGGACCGGCGACCCATCGCCGGAGGAGGGCAGCCTGCTCCGCCTTCAGGTCGGGGCGCTCCTCGCCGCCCTCGAGCTCAAGGACGAGCGCATCGGCGAGCTGACCGCGGAGGTCACGCGGCTCCGTCCGGAGCACGAGAAGCTCGAGCGCCTGCGCCGCCTCACCGACCGGCTGCCCCTCGCCCACCGTGTCGCTCGCCGCCTGACGGCGCGGCTTCCCGAATGACGACCGGGGATCGGCAGCACTGATGCGTGTGGCCTCTGCGGTGCAGCCACGGCCCTGGTATCATCCGGCTCCCGTGGGGATGGGGGAGTTCTCCGGGACTCCACTGGCCGGCACGGGCCCCGGCGGCCCCGGGGGCCCCTCACGCGGGGAGTTGCGCTGATGGCATGGATCCCTCTCACCGAATCGATGGGGCGCGTCCTCCAGTCGATGGACGGTGTGCCGGCTGCCCAGCGCACCGGCCGCATCGACGGAGTCATGGTCAAGACGTTCACCAAGCACGCCGATCAGCGCGGCTACTTCATCGAGCAGCTCAAGCGAGGGGACCTGGACGACGACGGGCGCCCCTTCCTTCCCGATCAGCCGTTCGCCCAGATGTCCCGCAGCCTCGCCTATGCCCGTGGCGGCAATCCGCCCGAGCTGATCAAGGCCTTTCACTGGCACCGGCGCCAGTGGGACTACTGGGACATCGTGCAGGGCAACGCCCGGGTGGTGCTGGTGGACCTGCGCGAGGATTCTCCGACCGCCGGCCGCATCCAGACCCTCATCCTCGGCGAGCATGCTCCGAAGATGGTCGCCATCCCCCCCCACGTCGGCCACGGGTACCAGGTGCTCGACCTGCGCGATGTCATCCTCAACTACTACGTGACCGAGCCCTACGACCCCTCGGATGCCGACGAGGGTCGGATCGCCTGGGATGACCCCAGGATCGGCTTCGACTGGCGCATCGACAACATCTGAGATGCGGCTGCTCATCACCGGGGGCGCGGGTTTCATCGGCAGCGAGTTCGTGCGTCTCACGCTCGCCGAGCATGCCGAGGACAGCGTGACGGTCCTCGACAAGCTCACCTATGCGGGCAACGAGCGGAATCTCGACCCGGTGCGGGACGACCCGAGATTCCGTTTCGTCAAGGGCGACATCGCCGACCCCGAGGTGGTGCGCGGTCTCGCGGGAGAGTGCGACGTGGTGGTGAACTTCGCCGCCGAGTCCCACGTCGACCGCTCGCTGGAGGAGCCGGGCCAGTTCATCCTCACCGACGTCTACGGGACCTACGTGCTGCTGGAGGCGGCGCGGTCGGCAGGCCACGCGCGATTCCTCCAGGTCAGCACCGACGAGGTGTACGGGGACGTGGGCGAGGGGCGCAGCCGAGAGGGTGATCCGCTCCGGCCCCGCAGCCCGTACAGCGCGAGCAAGGCGGGGGGCGAGCTGCTGGTCCAGGCCTACCGCGCCTCCTACGGGTTCCCGGCGATCGTCACCCGAGGCTCCAACACCTATGGGTGGTACCAGTACCCGGAGAAGATCATCCCGCTCTTCGTGACCAACGCCCTCGAGGACAAGCCGCTGCCCATCTACGGTGACGGCACGGCGGTCCGGGACTACATCTTCGTCGAGGACCACTGCCGCGGCATCGACACGGCCCTGCGCGCGGGCAGCCCGGGCGAGGATTACAACATCGGGGCAGGCGGCGAGGTGAACGGCCTGGCGGTGGCCGGCACCGTGCTCCGCCTGCTCGACAAGCCCGAGTCGCTCAAGCAGTTCGTCAGGGACCGTCCCGGCCACGATCGCCGCTACGCGCTCGAATCGTCGAAGCTTCGTGGGCTCGGCTGGCAGCCGCGGGTCTCGTTCGACGCGGGGATGGAGCGCACCGTGGCGTGGTACGTGGCCAACCAGGAGTGGTGGAGGCCACTCAAGAACGGCGACTTCTGGGAGTTCTACAGGAGGAACTACCGGCGGGCACCCGAGTGAGGGGGCGGGAATGCGGATCGAGGTGATCGGCTCGAGGGGACAGCTCGGCCGGGAGCTGATGAGGGTCCTGGCGGGCACGGGGCACCAGGCCTCGGGGCACGACGTGGAGTCCGTCGACATCCGCGATCCGGGCTCGGTCGCGTCGCTCCTGGAGGAGGTCCGGCCCGACGCCGTGATCAACTGCGCGGCCTGGACCCGCGTGGACGCTGCCGAGACAGAGCCCGAGGCTGCCTGGCAGGTCAACGCGGTGGCTCCGGGGATCCTCGCCGAGGCGTGCGGCGCACGGGGCGTCCTGCTCTGCCACCTGAGCACCGACTACGTCTTCGACGGTGCTGCCACGGCGCCCATCGACGAGACGGCGAAGCCCGCTCCTCGAAGCTCCTACGGGCGTGGCAAGCTCGCCGGCGAGGAGGCGGTCAGGTCGATCCTCCCGCGTCACCTGATCGTCCGCACCGCCTGGCTGTACGGCCAGGAGGGGCCCAACTTCGTGCTGACCATGCTGCGGCTCGCCGGGGAGCGCGACCGTCTCCAGGTCGTCGCCGACCAGTGGGGTTCGCCGACCTGGACGGGCCACCTGGCCCCCGCCATCGTCCGGCTCGTCGAGCGTGATGCGACCGGCACCTTTCACCTCACCAGCTCGGGAACCACCACCTGGCACGGGTTTGCCGAGGCCATCGTCGAGGAGGCGGGCCTCTCGACCCCCGTCGACCCGATCGCGAGCGCCGATTTTCCGACCCCGACGCCCCGGCCCGCCTACTCGGTCCTGGCCAACCGGGCGTGGCAGGCCCTGGGGGAGGAGCCGCTGCCCCCCTGGAGGGAGGGGCTGCGGGCCTACCTCCGGGCGCGCGGGGTGGCCCCGGCGGCGGAGCCCCGGCACGGGGGACCGTAGACTTGCCGGACGGATCTCCTCGGAAGCACGTCGACGGAGCGATGAGAAAGGCGCGAAACAGCTCGCCTGCGGCTGCCGCGGCGGCACCCGCCGCACTCTTCGACGCTGCCTACTTCGCGCACTACCACGTCCCGGGCGGCCCGGATACGGCATACGAGCGCAGTGACCACTGGCTCGCTCTCTTTGGCCACGCCGCGGAGCGGATCGTCTCCGAGCTGGCCCCGGCCCGCGTGCTCGACGTGGGGTGCGCCCACGGGTTCCTGGTCGAGGTGCTGCGCGACCGAGGGGTCGACGCCAGCGGTTTCGACATCTCCGATTACGCGATCTCCCAGGCCGGCCCCGACCTGGCCCCTCACCTCCGGGTGGGCAATGTCCTGGAGCCGATCCCGGGTCGCTACGACCTGGTGACCTGCATCGGGGTCCTGGAGCACCTCGACGAGGGCGATGCGCCGGCCGCGGTCGCCAACATCTGCGCGGTCACCGATGACGTCATCTTCTCCGCGACCCAGAGCGACTTTGGCGATGCCACCGGGGTCAACGTCCGCCCGCCGGAGTATTGGGCCGAGCTCTTCGCCCGCCACGACTTCGTCAGCGACCCCGGCTTCGACGGATCGTTCTTCAGCTGGTGGACGGTGCGGTACCGCCGCCGTCGCGATCCGTGGCCACGGGTGATCGCCGACCACGACCGCGAGATCGGGCGGCTCCGGAACGAAGCCCATCACCGCAACGCTCTCGCCGTCCTGCAGATGCAGGAGATCGGGCGCCTCACCGCGAGGGTGACCGATCTGGACGCGGACGCGGCGGCGCGCCCGGACAACGAGCGCCGCCTCTCCGCTGCTCAGGCGGTCATCCTCGACATGGAGGTCCGCCTGCGTCAGCAGGCCTCGGATCTGGGCAAGGCAGACGCCCAACGCCAGGCCGCCGCTCGCGCCGGGGGCCGCCCGCGTCGAGCGGTTCGCAAGGCGGTGCGGGCCGTCGGCGTGCTCGTCGAGCACGGTCCCGCGGAATTCGCGCGGCGGGTGGGAAGGCGGCTGCTTCCCGGGCACGCGGCGCCTCGGGCACCGAGCGTCGAGGACGACTACCAGACCTGGCTGGGAATCCATGAACCTGACCGAGCCCGCATCGTCGAGATGGCAGAGCAAGCGAGGCAGTGGGCGGAGCGACCCCTGATCAGCGTGATCCTGCCCGTGTACAACCCCGAGGAGTCCTGGCTGCGTGCGGCCCTGGACTCGGTGCGCTCCCAGGCCTATGACCGGTGGGAGCTGTGCGTCGCCGACGACGCGTCCTTCCGGCCCCACGTGGCCAGGCTTCTCCACCGTTATCAGGCGGAGGACCCGCGCGTCAAGGTCGCCTTCCGCACCCAGAACGGGGGCATCGCGGCAGGGTCAAACACGGCACTCGAGCTGGCGACGGGCGAGTACGTCGCACTGCTCGACCACGACGACGTGATGCGACCGCACGCGCTCTTCCGGGCGGCCGAGTACATACGCACCCATCCGGATACCGACGTCATCTACTCGGACGAGGACAAGATCCTGGTCAACGGCAAGCGCGGGCAGGTCTTCTTCAAGCCCGACTGGTCTCCCGACGGGCTGCTCGCCCAGAACTACATGTGCCACCTCGCGGTGCTCCGCCGCTCCCTGGTCATGGAGGTCGGGGCCTTCCGGAGGGGATACGACGGGAGCCAGGACCACGACCTCCTGCTGCGCACCACGGAGCGCGCTCGCCACATCGGCCACATCCCCGATGTCCTCTACTCATGGCGGCAGGTGCCCGGCTCGGCTGCCCTGAGCAGCGATGCCAAACCGCTGGCACGCGAGGCGGGCAAGCGCGCGGTCGAGGACGCCCTGGCGCGACGCGGGATCAAAGGACATGTCGACCAGGCGTCGGTGCCGGGGTGCTACGACGTCCGCTACGAGCTGGCCGGGCATCCCCGCATCGAGGTGATCATCCCGACCCGCGACCGGGTGGACCTCCTGCGTCAGTGCATCGCCGAGATCGAGACGCGCTCCACCTACCCGAACGTCGGCATCGTCATCGTCGACAACGACAGCCAGGCGCCGGAGACGCTGCGCTATCTCGACGCGACCCGGCATCAGGTGGTGCGCGCCCCGGGCTCCTTCAACTTCTCCCGTGTCGTGAATCTCGGGGTGCGCGCCAGCACCGCGCCCTACGTCCTCCTCCTCAACAACGACGCCTTCGTTCGGGTCCCCGACTGGCTGGAGCGACTCCTGGAGCACGCCCAGCGCCCGGAGGTGGGCGCGGTCGGATGTCAGCTCCGCTACCCGAACGGAGACCTGCAGCACTGCGGGGTGGGCCTGGGCCACGGGCAGATCGCCTTCAACCTGCACGTGGACCGGCCGGGGGTGCGCAACGTCAGCGCGGTGACCGCGGCCTGCATGATGCTGCGGCGCGAGGTCTTCGACGAGGTGGGCGGGTTCGACGAGCGCTTCGCGATCTCCTTCAACGACGTGGACCTCTGCATGAGGATCACCAAGCGCGGATACCGGATCATCTACAACCCCCACGTCTGGCTCGAGCACGACGAGAGCGCGAGCCGGGGCCGCCTCCACCCCGAGGTGGACATCGAGCTGTTCCGCTCCCGGTGGGGGACCGAGTACACGCTGGTCGATCCGTACATCAGCCCCAATCTCAACTGGCCGTACGGGGATCGGCCCCAGCTCGCCACCCCCGTGGAGGTGTGACGGGGATGTGACCGGTGGGCTACGTGGCCGTTGCCTGCGGTCGCGTCGGCGGGTCTGCGGCTAACTTGTGGAGGTCGGCTCCCGACAAGGGCAAACCCTCCGCGAGGAGGGGGCGCAAAGCCACGGGCCTCACGTGAGGTAGCCGGGCCGCCGAAGGAGTCACTGGGTGGAGCCGGCAGGAGCGAGAACCTCCGTGCTGCCACTTCGCCGTGCCGCTCTGCTCAGCGCCGTCCCGTTGCTGGTCGTGGCCGCAGGCTTGGCCCTGCCCGGAGGAGGGCCGGCGCCGGTGCTCGCCGCGGGCACGTTCGACGCCGAGATGTTCCAGCTCATCAACCAGGACCGCGCCGACAACGGGGTGGCGCCGCTCGCCTGGAACGACTCTCTCTCCGGGATCGGCGAGAGCACCCCCTACGGCGGCTGCGGATACACGATCGCCGGGCGGGCCGAGGACCTGGGCGAACGCGACTACTTCTCCCATCAGATCCTCGACTGCGGGAGCGAGGATGTGTTCACCGTCATGCAGTCGAATGGGATCGACTACCGGAACGCGGGGGAGAACATCGGCTGGAGCGGCGGGATCACCGATCCGGTCCAGGCTGCCATCTACCAGAACACGCTCTACATGAATTCCCCCCCGCACCGTGCCAACATCCTCGATTCCGCGTACGACCAGGTGGGGGTCGGGTCGTGGGACACCGCACCGGGTCAGACGTGGAGCGGTGGCGGGGGGGCGCCGGTGGCCGGCGTCGTCATCTCGGCGGTGGAGTTCATCCAGTCCGGCTCGTCGGGGACGGCGGAGGTGACCGCGATAGCCACCTCCTGGCAGCCCGCCGCCTCTCTGGGCGCGGCCCCGGTGGGGACGCCGCACGCGGCGTCGTGGGGCGCGGGCGACACGGACGTCTTCTGGAGGGGAAGCGACGGCGGGCTCTGGCACGAGTGGTACTCCAACGGGTGGCAGGGCCCCCAGGAGCTCTCCCCGCCGGGAACGATGGTCTCCGATCCGTACCCCGTTTCCTGGGGGCCCGGCAACCTCGAGGTCTTTTGGCGCGGCACGGACGGCAACCTGTGGCAGGTGTACTACAGCAACGGGTGGCAGGGGCCCGCCGACCTGGGCTTCGGCCCGCTGGACTCCGATCCCCACCCGGTCTCCTGGGGTGTCGGCAACGTCGACGTCTTCTGGAAGGGGGCCGACGGAGGGCTCTGGCACGCCTACTACGCGAACGGCTGGCACGGTCCTCAGTCGCTGGGCAACCAGATCCCGCTTGCCACCGACCCCAACCCGGTCTCCTGGGGCCCCGGGAACATCGACGTCTTCTGGGCCGACGCCTCCGGCGACCTGGTGCATCAGTACTACGCGGACGGATGGAGCTCGCCGGTGGTTCTCGGCGACGGGCCCCTCGCTTCGGCGCCCCACCCCGTCTCGGTCGCTCCGGGTCAGATCGAGGTCTTCTGGAAGGGCACCGACGGCGGCCTCTGGGAGGCGTGGTTCTCGAACGGCTGGCAGGGGCCGGTGGGGTGGGGCGGCAGCCTCGCCTCCGACCCGGTGCCGGTGCGGACCGCGCCCGGGACCCTGGACGTATTCTGGAACGACACCAGTGACGGGCTCTCGCTGGCCTCATCGGGTCCGGGCGGCCTCTCGCTCCAGTCTCTCGGCGACGGACCCTTCAGCGGACAACCCTCGGCTATGAGCTGGGCCAATGGGAATGCGGATGTCTTCTGGGCTGGGACCAACGGATCGCTCTGGCACGCCTTCCACCCGTGAGACCGCCGGGCCGCGGTCGGCGCTGCGTGGAGGCGGCCCGGATGACGGACAATGGCCGCCCCATCAGAGACGTGCCAGACAGCGCTCGCACCGCCGCGAAGGGCCACGCGCATGGCCTTCGCCTCGCAGCCGCCTGCCTCGCCGCGATCGCAGCCGGGGCATCCGCCTCCGTCAGCTCTGAGGCGGCGACGCCGACCCCCAGCCCCTCAGGCGCCACCGCTCCCACCGTGAGCGGCGTGTCCCCCGACGTCGGGGCGACTGCGGGAGGGACCGCGGTGACCATCACCGGGAGCGGGTTCAGCGGCGCCTCCCGGGTCCAGTTCGGCTCCGTGGCAGCCGCTGGCTTCACGGTTGCCTCGGCGATGTCGATCACCGCCACCTCTGCACCCGCGGCCGCGGGGACCGTTGACGTCACAGTCACCACCGGCGGTGGGACCAGTGTCACCAGCCCCGCTGACGACTTCACCTTCGTCGCGCCCGAGGTCTGGACGGGTGCGACCGAGCTCGGCGGGGCGCCGATGGGGGGCTCGCCCCACGCCATCTCCTGGGGGTACGGCAACCTCGACGTCTTCTGGAGGGGCACCGACAACGGGCTCTGGCACATGTGGTACAGCAACGGCTGGCACGGTCCCCAGTTCCTCGGCGGAGCCGGGACGATGGCCTCCGACCCCTATCCCGTCTCCTGGGGCCCGGGCCATATCGACGTCTTCTGGAAGGGAACCGACGGCAACCTGTGGCATGCGTGGTATCTGGGCGGGTGGTACGGGCCGCAGTCGCTGGGTGACGGGCCACTGGGCTCCGCGCCTCACCCGGTCTCCTGGGGCGTCGGCCACATCGACGTGTTCTGGGAGGGCGCCGACGGCGGCCTCTGGCATGCGTGGTACCTGGGTGGGTGGTACGGGCCGCAGGCACTTGGCGGAGTCGGGACCATGGCGTCCGACCCCGCCCCGGTGTCGTGGGGCGTGGGTCATATCGACGTCTTCTGGAAGGGAACCGACGGCAACCTGTGGCATGCGTGGTACCTGGGCGGGTGGTCCGGGCCGCAGTCCCTGGGCGACGGGCCGCTGGCCGGGGCGCCCCAGCCGGTCTCGGCGGGGTACGGCCACATCAACGTCTTCTGGAGAGGGACCGACTCGGCGCTGGTGGAGGCCGTCTACTCCTCCGACGGCTGGTCCGGCCCGATCGGGCTGGGCGGCAGCGTGTCCGGCGACCCCGCCCCCACCTCACCGCTTCTCGGCAACATCGAGGTCGTCTACGTGGGCGCGGACGGCCTGCTCTGGCACGATGATTACGTCGACGGCTGGAGCGGTCCGGCCGACCTCGGCGACGGGCCAGCGACCCAACCGTCGGCGGTCTCGTGGGGCAGCGGCCACAGCGAGGTCTTCTGGGAGGGGACGGATGCGGGTCTGTGGCACGACTGGTATCAGATCGGGATCAGCAGCCGAACCATCCCCGTCCCCGCCATATCCATGGGCTACCCTCTCGATTGCGAGGCGGCAGCGCTGGAGGCCGCCCTGGCGGCGCAAGGGACGTCGGTATCGCAATCGTGGCTGCTCGGGCAGTTCGGTGCCGACCTGCGGTCCGCGGTCGTGGTGAGGGGCAACGTCATCAGATGGGGCGATGCCTGGGCGACCTTCGTGGGCAACGTCTACGGCTCTGAGCCGGCGTTCACCGGCTACGGCGTCTACTGGCCGCCGCTGGAGCGGGTGGCCACCTCGCTCGGCCACTACGCGTCAGGGGGGCAGGATTGGACCGCCCAGGACGTCTACATGCAGCTCTCCGAGGGCCACCCCGTCATCATCTGGATCGACGCCAGCTTCCAAGCCGTCGGCGTCCGCTGGTGGACCGCCTGGGACGGCGCCGCCGTGCCCTACGCCGTCGGCGAGCACGCCGTGGTCCTCAGCGGCATCGACGTCCAGGCCGGCACCGTGCGCCTCCTCAACGTCGCCAACGGCGGCTTCGACACCTTCACCATGGCCCGGTTCGACAGCTTCTGGACCACCTTCTCCGACATGGCCCTGGTGATCGACTGACCTCCAGCGGCCCGGGCTGCGACTCAGCTGGAGAAGGACGCCGTCCAGAGGTTGCCGTCGGTGCCCTTCCAGAAGATGTCCATGTGCCCGTTGCCCCAACTCGCCACACTGGGCGCCGACCCCATCGGACCGTCGCCAACCAGGAATGGGCCATACCACCCCCCGGCGTAGAAGGCGTGGTCGAGATTGGCCGAGGTGTCCTCCCAGAAGGCGTCGATGTCGCCGGCGCTCGGTTCCACCACGTCGGGGAGGGAGCTGACATCGCTCGCCCCCAGGCTGTAGGAGCCGTGCCACCCGTTGGCGTAGTACGCCTGCGAGACCCCGCCACCGGTCGTGCGCCAGAAGACGTCGAGCAGGCCGGTGCCGAAGGTCATCGGTTGAGGATCGGAGCCGAGCCCGCCGAAGCCGAGTGAGGCCGACCCCACCCAGCCGTTCACGTAGTAGTCCTGCCAGAGGCTGCCGTCGGTGCCCTTCCAGAAGACCTCCTCGTTGCCCACCCCCCAGGAGACCGGGTACGGGGTTCCGGCCACCGTCGACGCGCCGGGCATCTGGATCGGCCCGTGCCAGCCGCCCGAGTAGGAGGCGTGCCAGAGGGTCGGGCTCCCGGTACCCGCCCAGAAGACGTCCAGCTCACCGGGCCCCCAGGTCACGGCATCGGGCGGGGACCCGAGGGGTCCCATGCCCAGGTCCTGGGCCGAGTGCCAGCTCCCGCTCCCGTAGTAGGCGTGCCAGAGGTTGCCATCGGTGCCCTTCCAGAAGACGTCGATCTCCCCCGCCCCCCAGGAGACCACGGAGGGGTTGGAGGCCATCACCCCCGCCCTGCTCAGGCTGGCGGGGCCATACCACTGGCCGCCGACCTCCCACATGTGCCAGAGGCCACCGTCGGTGCCCTCCCAGAAGACGTCGTCGAAGTTGGGTCCCCACGAGACGGCCTGGGGAGCACCGCCCAGCGGGCCGCCACCGAGCCCGACGGGGACACCCGGACCGGGTGCCGTCGGTGTGGTGCTGGCTCCGTGGGCGACGCTGAAGTTCTGGGTGATGGCGTTCCAGAGGTCGCTGCTTCCGGAGTCGTAGCCGAGTGCCCAGATGCCGATGCCGCGCAACCCGTCGCTGTTGACCAGCGCGTACTTGTCGCCGAGCGACTGGGCGTTGTCGTAGTAGAGCTCGCGATAGGAGCCGTGGTCGGCCCCGCATGTGTCACCTGGCGACGGGCTGTTCCACGCCGCCCAGGGCGTCTCCGATGGGGCGTCCCAGTTCCTCACCAGGCCGTCAGGCGATCCCGATTCCGTTGTGCAGGTGAAGTCGGACAGGATGTTGTAGTAGGGGACCGCGCTGATGCCGTTGTCGCCGCCCCGCGGCGCGTTGAAGCCCTCGCCCGTGGTCGAGTAGGCGTACCCGTAGTAGGGGATGCCGAGGATCACCTGGTAGCCCGGCACCTCGGAGAGATAGGCCTTGACCACCTGGCTGTCCGAATACGCCGTGTAGTTCACGGGGTTCAGGGGGTCATTGGGCAGCGTCTGCCCGTAGTCGACGTCGTAGTCCATGACGTCGAAGGCGTCGACGTAGGGGCGGAGACCGCTGATGTTCATCATCGTCCCGCCCTGGGCGGAGGAGGCGTAGGTGTCGACGGTGAGGTAGGACTGAGCCGGCACCAGGGTGCGCAGCGCGTACTGCAACTCGCCGACGAAGGTGGTGAAGTCGCTCGGCACCACCGCCGGGATGAGCCCCTCGAAGTCGATGTTGACACCGTCGCCGCCCCGGCTCTGGAGCTGCTCGACGATGTTGGTGATCGCCGTCTGCCGGTTGCTCTCGCTCCCCACCAGGGTCTCGATCGACGAGTTGTTCATGGTGATGGTGAGCACCACGCGGTCGCCGGCGGCGTGGGCGGCGTTGATCAGGCTGCTCATCTGCGCGCTCCACCACCCCTGATAGCCGGAGTCCTGGATGACGGTGCCGTTGGGGTTGAGGTTGAGGCTGTCGTAGGCGATGGTGGTCAGGTCCGCGAGCCGGAAGTCCGATTGCCAGTCCCCGCTCGTGACCTCGCCGGCCTCGGCGAAGCCGAGGATCTCCGGGTCGCGGGGCGCGGCCGGCGCGGCGGTGCCGTTGGAGGTGTTGGAGGCTCCGGTGCCGCTCGCCGGAACGTGGATGGGCGTCCGCGTACCGAGGTCGATCTTGGGGTGGAGGAGCTTGCCGGCCTGGGCGCCGGCGGCGACCCCCGCCTGGAGCGGGAGGTCGCTCTGATTGAAGATCTGGGAGGGACTGGTCTCTCCGGGCAGGACCTGGACCGTGCCGGGGTGGGCGGGGAGCCCGGCGGGAGAGGGGGTCGAGCCGGCAGCCATGGCGACCGGCGACGCGGTCGCAGCCAAGGCGGCCAGGCCGGCCATGCCGGCAAGCAGGACGTTCATCCGCCGCATGACCGAGACCTTGCCGGACCGCCGGGGAAGCAGGGAGTTCTCGATGCAGCCGTCACACCGTCGTAGCGCGCTCATCACAACTCCTGCAGGTTTGACGCATTATGGCGGCCGCGTCCGGCGATTGCTATGATCGCGCGGAATTCCAGTTCTTCAGCGTCGGCACAGTTGCCGTCTGCAAATCGTGGAGAGGAACCGCGTGCGAGGACGCAGAGCCGGGCTGCGACAACACGGGGGCGGATGAGATGAAGGGTCTGATCCTGAGCGGCGGCAAGGGCACGCGCCTGCGGCCGATCACCCACACCAGCGCCAAGCAGCTCATCCCCATCGCTAACAAGCCGATCCTCTTCTACGCCATCGAGGCCATCGTCGCGGCTGGGATCACGGAGATCGGGATCATCACCGGCGAGACCGGTGCCGAGGTGAGGGCCGCGGTCGGCGACGGGTCCGCATTCGGTGCCCGCTGCACCTACATCCCTCAGGAGGCCCCCAAAGGGCTCGCCCACGCGGTGCTGACGGCGCGGGAGTTCCTCGGTGACAGC
>Ga0224557_1003331_pt1 | contig 12589 bp, 15 predicted proteins | sample 714S31014metaG_FD_180677 | JGI IMG/M metagenome (GOLD analysis project Ga0224557, IMG submission 180677) | Peat soil microbial communities from Stordalen Mire, Sweden - 717 S3 10-14 | ecosystem: Environmental > Terrestrial > Soil > Wetlands > Peat | place: Sweden: Norrbotten County, Stordalen... | reverse complement strand
AACAGGACCGTCTGCTGCACGCTGCGGTGCTCAACCTCGGCGACCTGCTTGAGCTGGTCTTCGATCTCGGGCGGCAAGCGAAGTGTCATAGCCATACCATTATGGTATCACAACGGTGCAGAGCTGGGGCAGGCTGGCTACGGTGGCGTTTCCAGGCGGAGGCGCTTGCGTTCCATTTCTATGATTCGGCGCTCGGCTTCTAGCTGGGTGCCGACGTTCTGGGCCGCCTTTAGGTCGGAGGCGTCGACGGCGTCGGGACTGTGATCCTTTAGCTCGCTGCGGCGGACGTACTCGTCGAACAGGACGGCCTTGGCGGCGAGCAGCTCCAGCATGCGTCTTCGACGGTCGGTTTCCACTGCGGCTCGGTGAGGATCACCACGGAGGCGGCCTGGATGTTGAGCCCTACTCTCCCGGCCTGGATCTGGCTGACCAGGACGGCGGGGCCCTGGCGGGCCGTGAACTGGTCGATCATGATCTGCCGGTGGATCGGCGGGGTGCTGCCGGTTAGCGGGCCGACGGCCAGGTCTGCTCGCGCCAGACGGGCGACCGGGCAGCCGGAGACACTTCGACAGCGCAATACGAATGCATTACAATGAGCTCGTGTTAAGAAAGGTCCGGGACAGCGACTGGTCCGCCGACCACATAGCGGCCCATGACGTCACCTTGGACGAGGTGCGTGAGGCGATCCTGGAGCACCCATACTGGTCCGTTCCGGGGCGCGAGGGCACAACATTGATTTATGGCCGCACCTATGCGGGACGCTACTTGTTCGTGGTCGCCATCGCGGAAGGCGAGGAGGCCTTCATCGTCACCGCCCGCGCCATGACCGACGCCGAGAAAAAGACCTTCCACAGGAAGGCACGATGACCATGACGAAGCATTCCGAACAGCTCCCCCGGCCAGCGGCGGAACTCGAGCGGCTGGCCGAATACTACGACACCCACGACACCAGCACGGAAATGGACAGCGGCGACTGGGTCGAGCCGCAGCCGATGGCCACTACCTCCCTCCGCCTGCCTGCCGACGTGATCGACCAGCTCAAGCAGCAGGCGCAAACCAGTCATGTGCGGTACACCACGTACGTGCGGGCGATCCTTGAGCGCGCCGCCCGGGGCGGCTCACCACCGGAGTGGGCGGAGATTACCGAGCGGCTGGATCGGATCGAACGTGCCCTGAGCGGAGGGCTTCCCCGCGACGATCAGAAGTCGGCCTTACGAACCTCAGCATCAGATCTAGACGGACCTGCTGCTGGTCGATCTAGCTCGAACTGGTACAGGTGGAACCGCCAGGAGGACACATGCAACGAGGCGAGGCCTGGTGGGTCGAGTTCGACGAGCGACGGCCTGTCGTGCTGCTGTCGGAAGATGAGTCATCCGGGTTCGTGGCGATGCAGGTCGTCCCTCCGGCGGGTGCCGACATCTCCGATCGCGCTGTCCCCCGCGAAGCTCATGGCCATCGCCATGTTTGCTAGATGTTTGCTCGGCCGAACCGGACGCAGGCCATCTCCTGCACGGTGCAGCCTGTTACGGGGCATAACGGAACGGATGATCGTCGAAACCGTCCGTTCCGCGTTCCCGGCATCGCTTCCCCGGACCTGCTCGTGCCCGTCGGCCGTGGCCTCACATCTGCTCGAGGAACGCAATACCATCTGGCGCAAGCTGGTCGTCACGCGCGACAGCATGATCATCCAGAACAGGAACGAGATCGCCGCAGTCCGCGAGAACAACGCGAAGATGGTGGCCCTCAACCAGCGGGATGCTCAGACGAAGTGGAGGGCCTGCTGGCCCGCGAGGTCAGGGAATTTGCACCTGTCGGGTACCGCCGGCATCAGCATCGCTCGCCTGGCGGGTCTGGTGATAAGCTTGGCCGCGCGTTGCGAAGAGGGCGACGACCTCGCCGACGGCAGGTTCCCGGGTGCCGGGTTCGGGCACTGGCAGGTGGGCCTGGATCTGGTAGCGGTTACGGCGGCCGTCTCTCTGTTTCACCACATAGCCCGCCTCGGCGAGGTCGGCGACGATGCCGTGGGCGCTGCGCTCGGTGATGTCCAGGCTGGCCGCGATGTCGCGCAGTCTCGCGCCCGGATCGTGTGCGATGAATAGCAACACCCGGGCGTGGTTGGTCAGGAAGCCCCAGTCCGCCACGTAAGTAACCTCACTACTTTCTTGAAAATTATTACTAGTCTTATATTACATGCGTAGGCTGGGGCCTCCGCGTTCACGGCGATGAAGCAGGGCCAGCCCGGCCCCCTGCCGCTGATCGTCTTCCATGGTGACCGGGATGCGACCGTGGCCCCCGCCAACGCCGTTGCACTCATCGACCACGTCCTGGCGGCGGCCAGCCCGGACGGCCGCCCGCCTGCCGTGGTGACCAGGGGCCAGGTGCCCGCCGGGCATGCCTACACCCGCACCTGCTACCAGTGACCCCGCGGGGTCATCCATCAGGGCGGCCATTGCCTGGTCCGAGGGTGTCCCGCACGGCTCCTACACCGAGGCCGGAGGCCCGCGGGCCGGACGCCAGCGCCGAGTTCATCGGCTTCTTCGACGAGCACCCCGGGCGTGGTTAGTCAGGAGACTCCAGCCCCTCCATACTTCATTGATCACAGTTTCTAGAAAAAAATTGCTAGCTTCTCATTTCAACTGTAGGCTCGGGACAGACACCAGGAATCAGCTGCCAGTCCCCCATAACGGTGGCCTGCCTTGCTGGTCGTCACTAGTTCGCTAGGAGCGACAATATGAAATACGTCCCGCCAGGCCTGCCCGGCAGCATCGTCTCCGTCGAGCCGAGGTATGAGAATTTCATCGGTGGCAAGTGGTTGGCGCCAACGCACGGCAAGTACCGCGTGGACTTGGCCCCTGCGACCGCCGGTCCGATCACCGAGGTGGCCGACTCCACGCCGGAGGACGTCGAGCTCGCGCTGGACGCTGCCCACGCGGCGAAGGACGCCTGGGGCGAGGCGTCAGCAACCGAGCGAGCCGAGGTGCTCAACGCGATCGCTGATGCGATCGAGAAGAACCGGGACATGCTGGCGGTCGCGGAGAGCTGGGAGAACGGCAAGCCGGTCCGCGAGACGCTGGCGGCCGACATTCCCCTGGTGGTCGATCACTTCCGCTACTTCGCCGCCGCGGCGCGTGCCGAGGAGGGGCGCTCGACTGAGATCGAGAAGGATCTGGTCGCCTATCACTTCCGGGAGCCGCTGGGTGTGGTCGGTCAGATCATCCCGTTCAACTTCCCGCTGCTGATGGCGGCGTGGAAGCTCGCGCCGGCGCTAGCGGCGGGCAACTGTTCGGTGATCAAGCCTGCCTCGCCGACGCCCTGGTCGATCCTGAAACTGATGGAGACGATCGAGGACGTGCTGCCGCCGGGCGTGATCAACGTCGTGACCGGTCCCGGTGCGGAGATCGGCAAGGCGCTGGCGGCGAACCCGCGTATCGCAAAGGTGTCCTTTACCGGTGAGACGGTAACCGGCCGGCTGATCATGCAGTACGCGGCGCAGAACCTGATCCCGTCCACCGTCGAGTTGGGTGGCAAGTCGCCGAACGTCTTCTTCAGCGATGTGATGGCTCATGACGACGAGTTCCTGGACAAGGCGATCGAGGGCCTGGTGCTGTACGCGTTCAACAAGGGCGAAGTGTGCACCTGCCCGTCGCGGGCGCTGATCCAGGCCGACATCTACGACGAGTTCATGGCCCGCTGCCTGGAACGCATCGCCAGCATCAGGCAGGGCAATCCGCTGGACACTGACACCCAGCTTGGCCCGCAGGTCTCAGCGCAGCAGATCGAGAAGATCGCCTCCTACGTCGACATCGGCCGCAACGAGGGCGCCGAGGTGCTCATCGGCGGCCAGCGCGCCCGCGTGGACGGGGCGGAATTCGCTGACGGCTATTACTTCCAGCCGACGGTGCTCAAGGGCGACAACAAGATGCGGGTGTTCCAGGAGGAGATCTTCGGTCCCGTGCTGGCGGTCACCACGTTCACCGACGACGCAGACGCCCTGGCGATCGCGAATGACACCCTGTACGGGCTGGGCGCCGGTGTCTGGACCCGGGACGGCACCCGGGCCTACCAGATGGGCCGCGGCATCAAGGCCGGCCGCGTCTGGACGAACTGCTACCACCAGTACCCGGCAGGTGCCGCGTTCGGTGGCTACAAGATCTCGGGCATCGGCCGCGAGAACCACCGCATGATGCTGGATCACTACAGCCAGACGAAGAACCTGCTCGTCAGCTACAGCACCAAACCGCTCGGGCTGTTCTAGGACTCGTGATGCCCGAGTCGATTGTGCTGGCACGCATCATCGCGACCCCGGCCGCGCGCGAGGCGATCCGCCTCCTGCACGCCGCCGGGGGCGGCCCGGTGATGTTCGTTCAATCCGGCGGCTGCTGCGCCGGCAGCACACCTATGTGCTTTCCCGTCGGAGAATTCCTCATCGGCGACATCGACGTCCTGCTCGGCGACATCGACGGATGCCCGTTCTACATCGACAAGCGCCTGGATCAAGCCTGGCACCAGGAACAGTTCCTGCTCGATGTCGCCCGCGGCGAACCCGAGGACTTCTCACTACCAGCTGGGGAAAACCTTCACTTCGTCACCCGCTCCCCCACCTGCGTCTCGCCGGATGCCCCCGCCGAAAACGTCCTTTCACCCCCTGAATAGAGCGCATCATGAAAGCAGCAGTTGTCACCGATTTCCACTCCCCCTTGCAGGTGCAGGATCTTCCCATCCCCGAGCCCGGCGCGGGTGAGGTACTAGTCCGGATCGAGACGAGCGGGCTGTGCCACACCGATATCCACGCCGCGCACGGCGACTGGCCGGTCAAGCCGACACCGCCGTTCATTCCCGGACACGAGGGCGTCGGTTATGTCGAGAAGCTCGGCGCCGGCGTGAGCAGCCGTGCGATCGGCGACCGGGTCGCGATCGCGTGGCTCGGTTACGCGTGCACTGAGTGCCGCTATTGCAACAGCGGGTGGGAGACGCTGTGTGAGAAGCAGCAGAACTCGGGCTACTCCGTCAACGGCACATTCGCCGAGTACGCCGTCGTCCCCGCATCGTTCGCCGCGCCGGTACCAGACGGCATCTCCTCCCGGGACGCCGCGCCCCTGGCATGCGCGGGTGTGACGACCTACAAGGCGATCAAGGTCGCCCGGGTCGCTCCCGCCGAGACGGTCGCGATTTTCGGCATCGGCGGACTCGGGCACCTCGCACTGCAGTATGCCCGCGTCGCCGGTGCGTTCGTCATCGCGGTGGACATCGAAGACCATAAGCTCACGATGGCCACCGACCTCGGCGCCGACCATATCGTCAACGCGCGGACTACCGATCCGGTCGAGGCGATCCAGGCACTGGGCGGCGCCGATGTGGCCGTCGCGCTCACGGTGTCACCCGGGGCGTTCGATCAGGCCTACCGGTCGCTGCGCCGCGGCGGGCGCCTGGTGTGCGTCGCGCTGCCCGCTGACAATGCGACGCTGAGTGTGCCGATCTTCGACACCGTCATCAACGCCAAGACTGTCATGGGCTCTATCGTCGGCACCCGTAACGACCTCGCCGACGTCTTCGCCCTGCACGCCGCCGGCCGCACCAAGGTGATCGCCGTCGACCGCAAGCTCGACGAGGTCAACCAATCCATCGCCGACGTTCTAGCGGGCGCGGTCCTGGCCCGTGTCGTCTTCCAGTTCTGATCGCTCGGGCTGATGCGGGCGCCCGGCGGGCGGATTCTGGTGCAGCGTCCGGTGCCGGTGGCCGTGTGAGATGACCACTACCTGCGCCTCGCTCCTGGCCCGGCCGGTAGCGCGGAACGACGCCTATGGAACCCTCCTGATTCCTTAGCCAGAAGCCAGATCTGTGTCAGCCGACCGTGACAAGAAGGAAACGGCCCGCCAGGCCGCGTTTCCGCAGCGAGCGGGCCCTTTCTGCAGGGTGTTCTTCGATATCGAGAGGGCGCGGTACTACGTATCGGTGTGGATGAGCCAACCCGACTGAGGCTGCCTCCAGAGCACGGTCACAGCTGAACTATCGAGGTGCCCTGAACCTTGATGCTCACCGCGGCCAGCGGAAGGGTGGCCGGGCCGTTCACTACTGACCCATTGACGGCGCTGTACTTACTGCCGTGGCACGGGCAGTCGATGGTACCGGCGGACACGGCGTCGACGATGCAGCCCTGATGGGTGCAGATGGCGGTGAACGCGTGGAAGGAACCGGCCTTCGGCTGGGTGATCACGATCTTCTGGGCGGTAAGGACCTTGCCGCCGCCAACCGGGATGTCAGCCGTGCTGGCCAAGACGGCGGACGCGCTGGTGCCCGCCGATGACGCAGCGCCAGATGACGTAGCGCCAGCCGCTGGCGAGGCCGCGCCGGCCGGGGTGGCGGGCGCACCCGCAAGCCCGCTGCTGGTGCCGTAACGAGCGCATCCGGCCAGTGCGGCGGTACACGCGGCGCAGGCGCTAGCCAGTACGGCGCGACGGCTTGACGATCGGACGCGGTGCCCGGTCATGACTGCCTCCTCAGCGGTGGAGCCCGAAGGTCGAGAAGAACCAGAAGGCAGAGGTGAACCAAATTCCGATCAGCGCGGTGAACACCACGGCGCCCGCAACCGGGAGCGTCCAGCCTGGTAGTCCGCGCTTGGGCAGGATCAGCATCTTGACGGTGAAGGCGCCGAAGAACGCGCAGCCAAACAACGAGTGGAGCAAGACCCGGGTGCTGTAAGTCTGGAATCCGAGCCCGTAGAGGCAGTTCACGGCGACCGGTACGGCCAGCAGGAATGCGATCCGGCCGGACCACTGGTGCAATCTGCCGATCCACGATGGGGCGGTGACACGCGGGATCTTGCCGTACATCACCAGGGCCGAGGCCACCTGGACGATCGCGAAGACGGTAGCGACCGTGGCCAACCACGATTTCACATAGCCCGCGCTCGTGAACCCCGCGATACTGACCACGACACCGGTCGGGTGGTGGAGGCGTCCGTAGACGCCGAGGGTCAGTGCCACCAGCCCGCCGATCAGGCTGGGCACGATGAGCTTGCCGATGCCCAGGGAAACGTCGACGGGCGCCGGCGGCAACGCATCAGGCTGTGCGGTCATGTCCGTTCCAAGTCGCTTGAGAAGATTGCGGCTGATCAGAATCCGCTGCCGGTAAAACCGCTGATCAGGCTGGCAACGAGGGTGACCCCGTCGTACTGGGCGGTGCCCGTCGTCAGGTCAAGCACCGGAGCCTGGGCCGTCGGCGCCACGTCGGCGTCGGCAAAGTACTCGACCGAGCCCACCTGGCTGCCGCCTGGCAGCACGACCCAGCCCGCCTTGATCTTGACGCCGTGCACGGTCGCGGTGGCCTCGTACAGACCTGGCGGCCTGTGTCCCGAGGACCCCCTGTGCACCAGGGGCGCCGAGAAGGTGTACTTGGTGCCATCGGCCATGATGGAACCTGTCGCCTTCCCGGTGCGGTAGCTCACGTCGAGCCGGGCACCGTTCTTGCCGGTCAGCTCCAGCTTCCCGGCTTTCGCGGTGCCCCTGAGCCAGGCTGCGACCGCGTGGCCGTTGCACATGTAAGCGACCGCCTTACCCGCGTGGACCGAGATCGCGACCGCTGCGCCACCGCTATCTGTCCGAGCCACGTAGTCCGCCTTGGGCGGGACGTCCGCCTTGGGCACGGATGCAGTCGCTGTCGGCACGGTCCCTGGTGCGGTGGCCGACGCGGTGGCTGACGTGGTGGCCGGTGCCGCGGCCGACGCGCCGCCCACGGCAGACGCTGCCGATGCCGGCTTGACGCCCGTAGTCGCCGATCCGGACGACGTCGCACCATAGCCGCTGGCGGACGCCGTGCTGGAGGGCGACAGCACGCTGGCGACCAGGACACCCACGCCAAGTGCGGCGCCGGTCAGTAGCGTGACGAGGGGCATGTTGGGTTTCATGCCGAGCAGTACGCGATCCAGGCGGTTCCGTATTCAGTCGCACCCGAGGATCGGGCGGTCATGCAGCGGCATTCGGCGGGACCGCGCGCCAAGGCACGCCGGACCAGCTGGCGGACTTTATCGTGGCGGTGGGCCTTCATAGCGCGGATAGTAGCGCAGATTCCCGGCCAACAACAGATGCCCCATTCGCAACGACGGTAACCCACCGAAATGAATACAATAACCACTGCGGGCTTAATGCCGTCGAGCGCGGCGGGCGACCGTTCAGACCTGGATCCGCCGCCATGACGAGTCCGTCTGAGGGGCCCTGTGTGCGGATCAGATGACGGGGGCAAGCACCACGGTTCGTTCGGCAAAAAGAATTTCAGCTTTCGCCGCCGGGCAGCCTGGCGAGGACCGGAACACCACACGTGCTCCTCGGCCCGGAGCCGCGGTCCCGATCGCTCCTCGGGGCAAGCCCGGCGCGTGGTGCCCATCCGACGCCGTGCGGGTTAGGTGATCGAGATCGCCGCTCACATCTCCCCAGCCACATGAATGCTCCACGCCGCGAAGAAAGCATGAGGTGCCGCAGCGAAAAGCGTCCGGTTGGACGCGTTTCTGCGGCCGGCCGGAACCCTGGATTCGCAGATGGCCGCAAGGCTGATTAGACATGCAGAAGCCGCACTGGTAAGCATCGGAACAATTACAGAGCGACATCAAATACAGAACGACATCAACCTATCGCGCTAAGTTGGACTTATCCATCGGCGGAGTCTCCAGCCTGACGAGCGTGCGAGAGGACGCAGATTCTGGAACCTCGTTAATTGGCGATGCCGATGGTTTGTTTGATCGTCTCGGGTTGCTGGAGGGCGTGGAGCATGTAGTGGGCGACGTCGGCGCCGGACGAACCGCCACCGTCGGTCCATGTAGCGCCCTTATTTTTCGCATCATGCAATGTATCGTGCAGGATATGCAAAAGTCTGGGCCGCCGCCCCTTCTGCCGCTGCTGCTGGGAGCCTGGGCGTGAGCGTGTGCGCGAGCTGGTCGACGCGGGGAAAGTAGACCGAGTCACCCCAGACCTCACGATCGCGCGCCGCATGCTAGAGGACGCAGGCCGCCACCTTGCCACCGCGTCTGCGGCCAAGGTAGCCGGAGATTTGTCCGGTGCATACCAGCTGGCCTACGATGCCCTACGCAAGAGCGCCGCGAGCCTGCTTGAGGCACAGGGGCTGCGGGCAACCAGCCGGGGCGGGCATCTCGCGGTGCAGGATGTCGTCACCGCACAGTTCGGCACGACCGTAGGCGTTTTCCGGTCGTTCGGGAGGATCCGTCGGGCACGGAACAGCTTCGAGTACCCCAGCAGTAACAGCCCCGGCCCTGTCGGCGACGACATCGACGATGCCATCGCCGTCGCCAGCCGAGCCCGCGAGGCAGCCACGACTATCCTCGACCAGAATGTGCTTTCTCACTGGTGACGCCCGACAGGAGATGCACCGAGAGCCCGGGCGCAATAGGTCATGCATTTTCTGGTCGCGGCGGCCGAGGAGCAGGCCGCCGAGGACGGCTCCTCCGATGCCGAGGCCAGTGAGAACGGCCATGCTGGACCAGTCCATCGGCCGTTCGGCTCTCGATGCCGTAGCCGGCGTGGCCGGGCGGGAGCTGGACCGGGTCTCGCCCCAGGGCACGTTCGGCGGTCATCACGGCGTTAAGGCCGGCTCGTTCGGCAAAAGATCGTTCATAAGCCTCTCGGCGCGCTGACCTGGCCCGGTACTTGGATAGTTACCGCTCAGCGTCCGATAGCTGGATCGCACGCCGAACGATGGTCGACGGTGACCATCGAGTTCGAGGAACGTCCGGGCGGTGGTGCCGGGAGCTTATTCAGTGGCGGAGGGGGCGGGCGGACCACTGCTGCCGCGGGTCGTCGCCTTCGGCGCCTTCATGGCTGGGTCGCCGGTGGTGCGGTCGCTGTCTGGAGCTGGGTCACGATCTGGGCGGCTTGGTCGAGCCAGCCGGTTAGTTCGGCCGCGGTGGGGGCTCGCGGACGGGCAGTTGTCAGGGTTCGGAGTTCCATAGGGCTTCGATCGGGAGGGCGCGCAGGCGGTCTCCGAAGGGAAGAGTCTGCTGTCCGGTGTAGAGGACGTATCCGGCTACCAGCCGCGGGCCCAGCCGCTGGGCGATGTGGCGCAGGCCGGCCAGATCCTCGCTGCGGACGGTCGCTCCGGCCTTCACCTCGATGGCGACCACCCGGCCATCAGGGGTTTCCAGGATGGCGTCTACCTCGACCTTGTCCTTGGTGCGGTAGTGATACAGGCGTGCGCGTTCCTGGCACCAGGTGAGCTGGCGGGCCAGTTCCATTAGCACGAATGTCTCGATCATGGGTCCGGCTGCCCCGTCGGGTTCGCCAAGGCGCGTGGCGTCCTGGCCAAGCAGGTGCGAGGCAATGCCGGTGTCGGTGAAGGCTAGCTTGGGTGTTCCGATAGCCCGCTGGGCCTGGCCCCCTGACCAGGCGGGGATCTGCTTGATAAGGAAAACGGCCGACAGCAGTTCGAGGTAGCGGTTCAGCGTGGTCCGGGGTATGCCGGATGCTGTCGCGAGCGTCGCGGGGACGAGCAGCCCGCCGGAACGACCGGCCAGCAGTGCTAGCAGCCGACGCAGGTCGCCGCGGCGCTCGATAGCCGCTAGCTCTTTGACGTCGCGTTCGATCAGGTTCGTCAGGTAGGAGTCGAAGAAGGCGGCGCGGCGGCGCGGGGACCGGCGGATCGCCTCAGGGTAGCCACCTCGGACGACGCGGTCGACATAGTCGCGCTTGCGCATCGTGGAGGTCCAAGACAAGCCTGGGCCGCGGGCGAATGCGGCGTCCGCGAAGGCGTCGGGCGACCGTTCCAGCTCGCCCTGGGAGAACGGCCACAGCTCGATGATCTCCATCCGGCCCGGCAGGGCATCGGGGAGCCCACGCAGCGCCAGCACCTGGGCGGACCCGGTGAGCAGGAACTGCCCGGGACGCGGGTCGGTATCGACGGCCACCTTGATCGACCGGAACAGCCACGGAGCCAGCTGGACCTCATCGATCACCATGAGCCCGTCGTGCTCGACAAAGCCAGCCGGATCGTCCTGGGCAGCCCGCAGGGTGGCCGGATCGTCCAGAAGGCGGACCACGGTGTTTGGGTGCTCCAGGGCAGTGATCCTGGCCAGGGTGCTCTTGCCGACTTGCCTGGCGCCGTTAAGCGTGACGACACGCGTATCGGCCAGGGCCTCGGTCACGAGGCTCTCCGCCCGGCGCGATACCAGATCACCGCTCTGATCCATCTCATAAGTATGGTCCGGCTAGGCGGTCAGGATGGTCGGATGGCCGCGCAACACGCGGACACCTGGCCGCATAGAATGTGGACATCTGGCCGCAAGTTTCATGGTCGCCTGGCCGTCCGGCGACAGCCGGCGGCACGGCGCTGGGCCGGCTGATACCGGGGCACGCACCACGGTTCGTTCGGAATAAATATGACGGCGGCCGGCTCGGGCCCTCGCCGCGGCTCACTCCTGTGGATTCCCGGAGACAGAAAGGCTCCTGGCCCCGCCCGAGCCCACCCTGGATTCCCTGGCCCTGACCTGGTTCGGTATCGCCTAGACCTGGCCGACGCGGGCGGTCGCTGTCTGGAGCTGGGTTACGATCTGGGCGGCTTGGTCGAGCCAGCCGGTTAGTTCGGCTGCGGTGGGGGCTAGCTCGTAGGGGTGAGGGCCCCCGGAGAGGGTGCCCGCCGCCGGGATCCGACGCGTACACGGCGAGCGACTGCTGCCCGCTGGCGGTGAGGTGCCGCATGGCCCAGCCCGTGCCGCGCGGGTGCGCTGTGGTTGCCGGGCGGGACTTCGGCGTGTGGACGGCAGCGGTACGTCGCCGGACCGCTGCCGTCCAGGTTGGGGAAGCTACTTGTTCTTCTTTCCTTTCTTGCTCTTCTTCTTGCTCTTCTTGGCCACGCGTATCACCCCGTTCCCGACTCGGGAGGTCAACGATATGTTGACCAGCGGCGTCAACATATCATTGACCGGCGCTGGTTGTCGATACGCTGTGATGGTGGCCTCCAAGAGTCTCTTCAGGCGGATCACGGCGGCGCTCGGCGCTCTCGACGTCGCCGACGAACCGATGAGCCGGCTTGACGCTGCCCGGCGGCTGCGAGAAGCTGCAGAGGAACTGGAGGCCGCCCAGGTCGAGGCCGCCCGCAAGGCCGGTGCCACGTGGAGTGAGATCGGCTCGTGCTACGGACTCACCAAACAAGGCGCCCAGCAACGCTTCCGGGCTGCGCGCAACCAGGCCAAGACTGGTACTGCGGGCCCGGAACCCGGATGAGCTGGCGCTCACGCTCAACGTCGCTGGCCCGGCCCGCCCGCCGGCGGTTCACCTAGCCGCGTGGTGTCCTAGCCGCGTGGTGTCCTGGCCGAGCAGGTGCGAGGCAATGCCGGTGTCGACGAAGGTCAGCTTGGGCGCGCCGATGGCCCGCTGGGCCTGGCCAGCTGACCAGGCGGGGATCTGTTTGATGAGGAAAACGGCCGACAGCAGTTCGAGGTAGCGGTCGGTAAAACTTCAATTATCCCGGACGGGCAGTGCTCCGGGCGGATACTGCGTTGTCCCTGCCGGTGTTCTGAACCGCTCCGGGCTTGGCGGCGTCAGGTGCCCCGGAAGATCGGCGGGCGTTTCTCGGAAAAGGCCTTGAGACC
>Ga0224557_1003328_pt1 | contig 12596 bp, 8 predicted proteins | sample 714S31014metaG_FD_180677 | JGI IMG/M metagenome (GOLD analysis project Ga0224557, IMG submission 180677) | Peat soil microbial communities from Stordalen Mire, Sweden - 717 S3 10-14 | ecosystem: Environmental > Terrestrial > Soil > Wetlands > Peat | place: Sweden: Norrbotten County, Stordalen... | reverse complement strand
TGGCTACGGCGGTGCCGGCGGCAGCGGTGCCGGTGCCGGCGGGCAAGGTGGCAACGGTGGCGCGGCCGGCAATGCCCTCGGCGCGACCGGCAACGGCGGTAACGGTGGCGCGGCCGGCAACGGCGGGGCGGTCGGCAATGGCGGCACCGGCGGCGTCGGCGGTAACGGCGGCGCCGGCTTTACCGGCACGGCTGGCGTGAGCGGCGGCGGCACCGGCGGCACCGGCGGCACCGGCGGCATCGCCGGCATCGGCGGCAAGGGCGGATTAGGCGGGACGACATCCGGTAACGGCGGTAACGGCGGGGTCGGCGGCCTCGGCGGCGTTGGCGGCGGGGGTGGCGTCGGCGGCACCGGTACTATCGGCGCCGCCGGGATCGCCGGCGGGGTTGGCGGTACCGGCGGCACCGCTGGTGGCGGCGGTATCGGCGGTCTTGGCGGTAACGGTGGCGCGGCCACCCTCGGCAGCACTGCGGGCCTCGGCGCCGCTGGCGGTGCCGGCGGCGACGGCGGAACCGGTGGCACTGGCGGCACCGGCGGCACCGGCAACGGCGGCACGAACGCCGGAAGTCCCGGTAAGGGCGGCGGCACCGGCGGCACCGGCACCGCGGGTGGTGCGGCTACCGGAATCACCGGCGGCGCCGGCGGTGCCGGCAGCGGGACCGGCGGGACCGGCGGGACCGGCGGCGCCGGCGGGCCTGCCTAACCCGGCGGTATAGCGCACTCGGACGGGGTGGCGGCGCATCGGCGAAGCTTCGCCAGTACCGCATCGTGCTGCCTCCCAGCACGTTTAGCACGATGCTGCACCGATCGTTGGCGGCGAGCTGGAACCCAACGGAGAAACGTCATGCGTGACGAAACGCCTGGCGGTAGCAGTCCCCCTTCGGGGGCGACTCCACAAATCATTTAGCTCGGCGTAGATCCCGACGTCTGCATAGCCAACCAATCCCCATGCTCTCCCGCGAGAAAGCTCCGGAGCAATGAGGCACCATGGGAAGGGGCGAGCGCAGGAGTAGGGGGCGACGGTGCCGAGTCAGTTCGGCGTGGACGAGCGCGACCTCGGGGACACCCGGAAAGCCAATTCGAATTTCGTTGGCACGGGCGGACTCAGCGTATCGGTAACGATGCTCTACGAGCGCGCGCGAAACTGGTGGATCGGCTCCGATCCGGGACTGCTGCGACTGCGGGCCGCAACCCGGACGACCGCCTCGCTGGCCTGCTCCCTGGGGATCCTTTACCTGCTGACCAGGGCAACGGGACAACCTCTTACGGTCGCGTTGCTCGGCGTCATCATCACGATGATCGCAGCCCAATCCGTCAACGAGGCTGACCCACGGCAGCAGCGGATCACGATGGCGCTGCTACCACTTCCCGCCGCACTCTCCATCACCGCCGCCTCGCTGCTCGCGGTCCACTTGGTGGCCGGCGACGTCGTCTTCGTGGTGGTGGTGTTCGCTGCGGTGTACGCCAGTCGCTTCGGGGCCCGCGGCAGAGCGCTGGGCATGGTCGCATTCAATGCATATTTCGCCACTTTGTATCTGCGGGCCAGCATTTCGGAGTTGCCCTGGATGATCGGGGCCGTCGTGGTGGGAACGGTGTGCACATTCGTCATACGCACCTACGTCCTGCCCGACCGACCCGAACGCGTGCTGCGTGCCACCGTTAGGGCGTTGCGGGCGCGGATGGCCATCGTCGTCGATGCGACCACAGAAGCCGTTCGGACCGGCTACCTGGACGAACGGCGCCTCCGCCGCATGCGGGCCCGCACCATCCGGCTCAACGAGACCGCGCTGTTGATACAGGATCAGATCGAAGACAACGCCAACCCGGCCATGCTGTGGCCAGGAGTAACCGGTGAGCAACTGACCCCTTGGCTGTTCGACGCCGAACTCGCCGTCGAGTGGGTCTCTACCGCAGGGCGACGACTTGCCGTCCTCGACACGGACACAGGCTCAGAAGACCACGCAGCGATACCCACCACCACCCGCGTCGAACTGGTCGCGGCGCTCACCCAGCTCGCGCGGGCACTGCGCGTACCGCAACCGGGTGGGCTGCAACAAGCCGCCGAACAGGCCCAACGGGTCCTTGATCGGCAGCCGCGTCCGACGCCCGCCGACGACCCCGGTAATGCCGCTATCCGCCGCCTCGCCCTGGCAATTATCAACGCCGCGAAAGCAACTGCCGATGTCCGGGCGATAGTCGAGGGCGCCGCCCCCTTGAGCACCGACGCGGCACCGGCGCCGGCCTCCGACGGCGACGGCCAGCAGGCGGACAAACAGAGCAGCGGTCTGCGGCCGAGTACCCGGCAAGCCATCCAGGTTTCCCTTGCCGCGGCACTGGCTATCGTCGCCGGCCAATTGGTGTCCCCGACCCGCTGGTTTTGGGCCGTCATCGCGGCGTTCGTCATCTTCGCCGGCACCAACTCCTGGGGCGAAACCCTCACCAAAGGGTGGCAGCGGCTGATCGGCACCATGCTCGGCGTGCCGTGCGGCATGTTGGTGGCCACGCTGTTCGCTGGCAATCAGCTCGGCTCACTCGTGATGATCTTCGTGTGCCTGTTCTGCGCGTTCTACTTCAAGGACGTTACCTACAGCCTGATGACCTTCTGGATCACCACGATGCTGGCATTGCTCTACGGCCTGCTTGGTCAGTTCTCCTTGAGCGTGCTGATGCTCCGGATCGAAGAGACCGCGATCGGCGCCGTCATCGGGATAACCGTGGCCATCCTGGTGCTGCCGACCAACACTCGAACCGCCATCCGCGACGACACCCGTTCGTTCTTGACTGCGCTGTCCGCCCTGATCGAGAACTCCGTGGCGACCATGTTCTGTGACGGCAAGGCGGTGAGCCCGACGGAGCAGGCACGTGAGCTCGACCGCAGCCTGCAGCAGTTCCGGGTTACCGCAAAACCGCTGATGGCCGGCGTGGCCGGCCTTGCCGGCCGGCGCAGCATTCGGCGCGGCTTGCGGCTGTTTACCGCCTGCGATCGGTACGGACGAAGCCTCGCGCGCAGCAGTGAGCAGTACCAAGAACCCGTCGGGACGCAACCGCAGAGCGATGCGTTCATGTCGGCCGCGGCGCAGACCCGGCGCAACATCGACACGCTGGTGGCAATCATCGACGGCGACTGCGCTGCGACCGTCAACTCCGCGACCGATGAACTCGGCGCCGCTGAAACCTTGGCCCGGCATCAGGCCAGCGAAGAACCGGAACCCGATACCCGCCGATTCCTCACCGCGGTGCACGCGCTACGCCAGATCGAAGGGTCCGTTATCACCGCTGCAACCAACCTCGGCGCGCGCGACAGCGTGAAAGTGCCGCGGTTAGCATTTCCCTAACAGCACTCCAAGGAGCAATTCCATGGCCACTCCGAATCTCCCGCCGGGTTTCGACTTCACCGATCCCGACATTTACGCCCACCGAGTACCGGAGCAGGAGTTCGCGGAGCTGCGCGCGACGGCACCGATCTGGTGGAATGAGCAGCCGCTCGATCAGGGTGGGTTTGGCGACGGCGGCTACTGGGTGGTCAGCAAGCACCGCGACATCCGCGAGGTGTCGCTGCGCAGCGACGTCTTCTCCTCGGCCGAGAAATCCATCGTGCCGCGCTACCGGGAAGACTTGGCGCAGGGCCAGATCGAGGCCGGCCGGACGTCGATGATCATGATGGACGACCCCGAACACAGCCGGTTGCGCAAGATCGTCGCCCGCGCCTTTACGCCGCGCGCGGTCGATAGACTGCGCGCCGACCTCGCTGAACGTGCGCAGCTGATCGCCAGCCAGGCTGCGGCGGAGGGCTCGGGTGACTTCGTTCGCCAGGTGGCCTGCGAGTTGCCGCTACAGGCCATCGCCGGCCTCCTCGGGGTGCCGCTCGAGGACTACGACAAGCTGTTCCACTGGTCCAACAACATGATTGGCAGCGACGACCCCGAATTCGCCGACAACGACTCGCTGACGTCAGCGGGCGAATTGATGTGGTACGCCATGCAGTTGGCGGCGCAAAAGCGCGAGGTGCCGGGTCAAGACATCATCACGACGCTGATCGAAGCCGATGCCGACGGCCAAGGGCTCTCCGAGGCCGAGTTCGGCATGTTCATGGTCACGCTGGCCGTCGCCGGCAACGAGACGACCCGCAACTCGATCACGCAGGGAATGATGGCCTTCACCGACAATCCCGACCAGTGGGAGCTGTTCAAGGGGCTGCGACCGAAGACCGCGGCCGACGAGATCATCCGTTGGGCCACCCCGATCACGGCGTTTCAGCGCACCGCCCTGGAGGACACCGAGCTCGGGGGCGTGCGAATCAAGAAGGGCCAGCGGCTGGTGCTGTTCTATCGCTCTGCCAACTTCGACGAAGAGGTCTTCGACGCCCCTCACACCTTCAACATCCTGCGCAACCCCAACCCGCACGTCGGATTCGGCGGCACCGGCGCGCACTACTGCATCGGCGCCAACCTGGCCCGCATGACGATCGACCTGATGTTCAACGCGATCGCCGATCAAATGCCCGACCTGAGTGCCGCGGGGGATCCCGAGCGGCTTCGGTCGGCCTTCATCAACGGCGTCAAGCACTGGCAGGTCGACTACCAGGGCAGCTGCCCCGTCGCCCATTAAATCACCGGCAATACGCTTTCTAATTTATGTATGGCCGGCGCCTGGGATTCGGCGCCGAGATTGAAATAGCGGCGCCGAAACTGCACGCACATCGCGATTTGCCTGACCACACCCTGAGTGCAGTTTCGGCGCAAAGAGTCGTTGACAGCCATTACCACTGGCCATACATTGTGTGAGAGTTGTCCCGCGAGCTTCGCCCCCGCGGATCCGCGCTAAGGAGACCGCCATGACCGTGGGTGCCGCTCCTGCAAGCGTTTTCGACGCCGATCTACCGACGCTCGCGTACGACGTCGAGGAGACTCCCGCCGAGGTATATCCCCGCCTGCAAGCAGCGCAAAGGCAAGCCCCCATCGCGATCGGACCATTCGGTCCCGAAGTGCTGTCCTATCAACTCGTGCGTTCGGTTCTGCGTGATACCCGGTTCCAGATCCCACCCGGCATGAACCTGCTCGTCCAGGGCATCACATCGGGTCCCTTGTGGGACAAAGTGGTTAACAGCCTGCTGTGCCTGGAGGGAGACGCGCACCATCGACTGCGCAGTCTGTGTTCCAAAGCCTTCACCCCGCGAACAGTCGCGCGCCTGCACGACACCATGGCCGATGTGATGAACGAGCTGGTCGATCAGGTTGCCGACGCGGGACGCTGTGACGTCGTCACCGACATCGCGCGCCCGTACCCCGTCCCGATCATCTGCGCACTGCTCGGCGCGCCCCGCGAGGATTGGCAACAATTTTCCTTGTGGGCAGACGACGTCTTCAAAGCCTTCACCTTCACCGTCGACGTCCGCGAGGTCGAGCCTGTCGTCATGCGCGCGTGGCGAGAACTCGACGACTACGTCGACGACATGGTCGCCCGGCGCCGGCACAGCCTGACCGACGACCTGCTTTCCGACCTTATTCGTGCCGAGGACGACGGTGATCGGCTCAACACCGCCGAACTGCGGATGCTCGCCGGAGGCCTGCTTCTGGCCGGGACTGACACCACGCGAAATCAAGTGGCCGCCTCAGTGCAAGTCCTCTGTGAGCACCCCGAGCAATGGGTACTGCTCAAGGAGCAGCCCGAACTGGCGATGCGCGCGGTCGAGGAAACCATGCGCCACTCGCCGATCGCGTGCGGAACCCTTCGCCTGGTGGGCGAGGACGCCGAGCTCGACGGCTACCTTTTCCCCGCGGGCACGATGGTCGTCGTGAATACCGCTGCGGCTAACCGTGATCCAACCATCTACCAAGACCCGGACCGCGTCGACATCACTCGCGAGGACGCACCGGCAATCCTGACTTTCGGCGGCGGCGCGCACTACTGCCTGGGCGCCAACTTGGCCAGGCGCGAGATTGCCGAAGCACTGACCGTCCTCGCCCAACGGCTGGTGAACCCGCGTACCGCCGGACCGGCACCGTGGAAGCCGATGTTGACCCTGAGCGGACCGACGACCCTGCCCATCGAATTCGACCGCGCCTTATAGGCCCGCGAGCGCTACCTGCGGGTGGTGCAGCGACCAGGGATGGGCCGATTCCAGTTGGGCGGCAATACGAATGAGAATGTCCTCCCGACCATAGGCCGCCACGAGTTGGATGCCGATGGGGATGCCCTCGGCGTTGCGGTGCAGGGGAAGGTTGATCGCCGGTTGCCCGCTCATGTTGAACGGAGGCGTGAACGCGGCGAACCGCCCGCCGCGGACCATCGGGGCTGTTGGATCCTCAGGACTGTTCTCGAATTCCGTTAGTGGTGGCGGCGGTTCGGCCAGCGTCGGCGTGAGGAGCAGATCCCAGCCGTCGGCCCACCATTGCTGCAGCGCCCGCCGGAACGCCCACCCGGCCGCCTGCGCGGTGGCGTAGTCGACCGCGGTCAGCCGCTGCGCCAGCTCGATGAGCACCCAGTTGACCGGCTCGATATCTTGTGCGGTCACCTCGCGCCCCAGCGTCTCGCCGATCGCACGCGCGCCCATCGCCATCTGCGTTGCCCACAGCGTCATAAACCGGAGCGGCAACGTGTCATCGGCGAGGCAGGCCGGATAGGCCGGCTCGACGATGTGCCCGAGGCCCTGAAGCATCGACGCCGCTGAGTGCACCGCCAAAATGCAGTCCTCGTGCAGGAATTCGCCGCGCGGATGGACATCGAGCAGGCCGATGCGCAACCGACCCGGATCGGCTCCGACTTCCTCGAGGTACGTCCGTCGCGGCGCGGGAGCGATCACGGTGTCGCCGATACCCGGGCCGCGCACCGCTTCGAGCAGTCCGGCCGTATCCCGCACCGTTCGGCTCACGCACAGTTCCACCCCCAGGCCCGCCTCGGCCCGCGCCGGGCCAACGGAGATCCGCCCCTGGCTGGGCTTGAGTCCCACCAGCCCGCAGCACGAGGCCGGGATGCGGATGCTCCCGCCCCCGTCCGACGCGTTGGCAAACGGAACCATCCCGGCTGCTACCGCGGCAGCGGCGCCGCCGCTGGAGCCACCCGGCGTGCGCTGCAACGCCCACGGATTGTGGGTCGCGCCCCAGGCCACCGGCTGTGCGGTCGGCAGGCTGCCCATCTCCGAGCTATTCGTCCGTCCGGCGATGACCAGCCCGGCCGCCTTGAAGCGGGCCACCAGCGTGGTGTCGGCGGCGTCGATCTTGCCCGCCTCTTTCAGCGCCACGTTGCCGTTCGACAGGGTCTGCCCCGCGAAGCTCGTGTAGAGGTCCTTGAGTAAAAACGGGACGCCGCGAAACGGGCCGTCGGGCAGGTCTGGATCCGCGGCCACCGACCGGGCGTGCTCGAACCATCGCATGACCACGGCGTTCAACGACGGGTTCGACCGCTCGATCCGCTCTATCGCCGCCTCCAACAGCTCGCTCGGCGTGACCTCACCTTTAGCCACCAGCGTCGCCTGGTCTGTGGCATCCATCCACCGAGTCTCGTCGGCAAGAGCGCTCATGACTCCCGGTTTACCACGCCCCGAAAGACACGGACCGCAGATGATGGTCCGGGATCAAGACGGCCGCTTTCCCGGCCCCTGGTTCTAACCCGGCCGGCTGAGGCGTCCCGGCTATCCCGCTCGCACCCCAAAGCGGTCCCCGCTACTCGCCGGATAGGCGTGGACGAGGGCGGACGATAGCTTCGGCACGGCATGGGTGAGCGTGTGTTCGGCGTCGTGCGCGATGCGGTGGGCGTCGGCGAGGCTGGTGGTGGGGTCGATGTCGAGTTCGGCGTCAGCGTGCAGGCGGTGCCCGATCCACCGCATCTTCACGCTGCGAACGCCAGTGACGCCGGGTTGGGCGGCCAGCGCGGCTTCGGCGTTGTCGACGAACGCGGGGTCGACCGCGTCCATGAGCCGGCGGAAGATGTCGCGGACCGCGGTGCGCAAGACGGCGAGGATGGCAACAGTGATGACCAGGCCGATGATCGGGTCGGCTAGCGGAAAGCCCAGCGCGACGCCGCCTGCACCGAAAAGCACCGCCAGTGAGGTGAATCCATCGGTGCGCGCATGTAGGCCGTCTGCGATGAGGGCCGCCGAGCCGATCCGGCGACCCACTCGGATGCGGTAGAAGGCGACGAGTTCGTTGCCGATGAATCCGGCGAGACCAGCGGCTGCGACCCAGCCGACATGCTCAATCGGAATGGGGTTGATGAGGCGGCGGACCGATTCGATGCCGGCGATGATGGCCGAGAGAGTGATCATCGCCACGACGAACAATCCGGCCAAGTCTTCCGCACGCCCGAACCCATAGGTGTAGCGCCGCGTGGCGGCCTTGGTGCTCAGGGCGAAAGCGATCCACAGCGGGATTGCAGTGAGTGCGTCGGAGAAATTGTGGACGGTGTCGGCTAGCAGAGCGACCGATCCCGAGATCACCACGATCACGATCTGGGCGACCGCCGTCATGCCGAGGACGAGCAGGCTGATCTTCACCGCCCGGATACCTGCTGCGCTTGATTCCAGTGCGCCGTCAATACTGTCGGAGACATCGTGGCTATGCGGCGCGAACACTTCCCGCAGCGCGGCGCCTAACTTGCCGCCGCGTCCGCCGTGGCTGTGATCGTGTCCATGGTCATGACTGTGAACAGCGTCGTGGGTCATGATCGGCGTCCGTTCCGTCGGGCCAGATTGGAGTCGGCGTCGGATCTGTCAGGGTGCAGGGTCGCCAGTTCGGCGGCGTCGCGATGGTGGCCGGGTATGCCCGGTCCGGCGTGCTCGGCATTGAAGACGGCATCGGTAACCAGTTGTCGAATGTGGTCGTTGTCGAGGCTGTAGAAGATCGTGGTTCCCTCGCGGCGGGTTCGGACCAGGCGCGCCATCCTTAGCTTCGCGAGGTGCTGAGATACCGACGGAGCGGGCTTCCCAACGTGGGTGGCCAGGTCGTTGACCGACATCTCGCGGCTCACCAACGCCCACAACAGGTGAACGCGGGTGGCATCGGCCAGCATCCTGAACACTTCAACCACCAGGTTCACCTGGTCCTCGGGAAGCCGGCGACCACAAGCGCCAATATCTGCATTCATACGCAGATAATAGACCGAAGCGGGCAGCCAGGGCAATGCGGATTCGCGCTCGTCATCTACGCAACGCAGACAGCGTTCATTCGAGATCGCTGACCTGTCCATGCAGTCCCCCTGTGACTCGAAGGCTGGCAGCGCCAAGGCTCATGACTTAGTGCTCTATCGCACCCCCAGGGGTCGGTGTTCAGATCGACGTGACAAACAGCCGCACGCGCCGGAGTGATCTCGACCTGCTGAACCAGCACCTCCAGGCCCGATGAGTCTTGCCAAGGCCAACACCCGGGGGAGGAAATGCCATGATGGTCGCCGCATTTTTCTTGGGCTTGGCGGCGGTGCTGATGGCCGTCTATTGGTTGATTGGGCGCGACATCGATCGTGCGGTGAAGCACAAGGACGCCCACTGATCTCCTCGTTGGTGGCGAGATCACGGTGTCAGCGCCGTGGTGGGTGATGCGGTGGGCTTCGTTATTGACAGCTGGTGAATCCGACGCGCGGCCAGCGCGGCAAGTGCACCGATGGTTCCAGAGTGTGTCACCGCATTTCCGCGCGTCGCGCATGAGTTGTGACAACACTGTGACAACGACGGCCGCACGACTATCCTGAACCGCCGTGTCAGTGCGGCCAATGGCATCAATCGAACACGCAGTACCACAACAGCTCTCAACTCAACAAGACACTGAACTGCGACCGCGCCAAAGTTAACAGCATTGGCATCAACGAGGCCCCCCAGTGGTCGTTCAGGGCTTGGGTGGCGGTGGCGTGGCCAGGGCGATGGTGAGTTCCATGATGGCGCGCGAGTCGTGGAGGCGGTCGCCGAAGAGCTCACGCAGTTGGCGCACGCGATAGCGGACCGTGGACGGGTGGACGTACAGGTCGGCGCCGATGTCCTCGCGGCGGCCGTGGTTGAGAAGCCAAGACCGCAGCGTTTCGGTCAACCGGTTACGCGCGGCGGGTGTCAGAGATTGCAACGGCGCGAGCACGTCCGCCCGAAGGTCGGCGAGCGCTTCGGTGTCGGCGCTCAGCACCAACTCGGGTAGGTACCGCTCGGTGTCTATCACGCCGGTATGGGGCAGGTTCAGGACGATCGCGCGGCTTAGCCGCCGCACCGAGGTGTCCACGTGCATCCACGGGCGGGCCGGTCCGATTACCGTGCCGGGGATGCTCAGCGACGTGATGAACGGCTCGCGGGCTCTGCCACCGACACCCGGTATGAGCGCCGTGCTGTACGAGCGGACCGACGGCGGGACTGCGTCGTCGGGCACGTCCAGGGCCCGCGGGTCGGTCCAGGCGGTGACCGCCGTCGCACGACGGCGGCGGGGTGTCGCCACGGCCGTCAAGGTCTCCGGCGGCCGCCAGCCCGCGCGCTCGGCGGCCTGCGCGAGGTCCCCCGCGGGGGAACCGCGCACGAGGAGCCGGGCGAGTTCCTCGCGGTGACGTTGCCGAGCGACGCCCAGTCGTGCCTGTTCGGCGGCCTGACCCGCGACGCCGGCTGCCGACATCCGGTCGAGGTAGGCAAAGATCAATTCGGCGAAGACGACCAGGGTCTCAGATGGCACCTGCTGAGCCATCGCGACCGCGCTCCACTCCCGCCACAGCGTGCGCGCGCCCACTCGAAACGCCGCCAATTGGACCTCGGGTGACCTGCCCTGGCGCGCCTCCTCTTGCCCGAGCGCGTAGCTGAGGTCGAGCAACCGCATGATCGATGGCGAGGTGTCTGGATCGGCCTCGGCGCGAGTGAGTTCGATGAACCCGGTCATTGTCTCCTGCACGAAGTGCGTTATGACGCGCCACAACGTGCCGCCAGCCGTGCCGCGGTATGCCGGCACCTCATTCATCACCTCGCTGACCGCGCGCTCACCGAGCGCCGGCAGCCCAGCCCATAAGGCGTCGAGCAGTTCGTCAGGTAGCCGGACGCGACGCGATCGGCCGGACGAAGGATCCATGGGACGCCACCTCACCGGAATCGTAGGTTATGCCGCAGTCAGCCCCGCGGCGATAGGGGCCTGGCCGGCCGAAGGCAGCCATCTTTGTCCTCTGGGGGCAGAAAAGGACCGTTGGTTTGACGCTTGAGGGCAAGAATTCGTCTCCTCGATACCTACAGGATAGAACACACCGGCCACGGAGTGGGTTCCGCTGCTCACCGCTGCGTACCGCCCCCTCAGCCAACACAGTGCGGTCACCGCAAGCTCGGTCACCTGATCAACGGAAGGGACCTCATGGGCCACTACATCACTAACGTTCGCGACATCGAGTTCAACTTGTTCGAGGTCTTGGGTCTGGGCGCGGTCCTCGCTTCGGAGAATTACGGCGATCTCGACGCCGAGACGGCACGCACGATGCTCCACGAGGTAGCGCGTCTGGCCGAAGGGCCACTCGCCGATTCATTCGTTCACGGTGATCGCCACCCCCCCGTCTTCGATCCGGACAATCACACTGTCGCGGTGTCGGCAGAACTGGCCAAGTCCGTTCAGATCGTCAAAGACGCCGAGTGGTGGCGCATCGGCATCTCCGAACGTGTTGGCGGCGTAGCCGCCCCGGCCGCTCTCATGTGGGCCATCAATGAAATGCTGATGTGCGCCAACCCGTCGGCGGCGTTCTTCTACGCCACCGGACCCGCCATAGCTCACGCGTTGGCAATCGAAGGCAACGATCAGCAGCGACATTGGGCCGCGGGCGGTTTGGACCGAGGCTGGGCAGCCACCATGGTGCTCACCGAGCCAGACGCCGGTTCCGACGTGGGTGCCGGCCGCGCCACGGCCATCGCACAGCAGGACGGAACGTGGCACATCGAAGGCGTCAAACGGTTTATCTCCGGCGGTGACGTGGGCGACACCGCTGAGAACATCTTTCATCTGGTGCTCGCCCGCCCGCAGCACGCGGGGCCGGGTAGCAGGGGACTCAGCCTGTTTTACGTACCGAAGTTCTTGTTCGACCCCGACACGCTGGAACTGGGCTCCCGCAACGGCGTTTTCGCAACCAATTTGGAACACAAGATGGGCCTCAAGTCCTCGCCGACATGCGAACTTACCTTCGGGGGGCATGGTGTACCCGCCGTCGGCTATCTCGTCGGCGACTCCCACAACGGGATCGCCCAGATGTTCACTGTCATCGAGCACGCCAGGATGACCATCGGAGTCAAGTCAGCCGGGACCCTGTCGACCGGCTATCTCAACGCACTGGCCTACGCCAAGGAGCGCATCCAGGGCGCCGACCTACTGCACATGAACGACAAGAGTGCCGCGCGGGTCGCCATCATCCGTCACCCAGACATACGCCGCAGCCTAATGACACAGAAGGCCTACGCCGAAGGGCTGCGGGCTCTCTATATGTACACAGCAGCCCATCAAAACGAGGACGTCGCGCGACACGTTTCTGGTGCCGACGCCTCGATGGCGCATCGCGTCGACGATCTGCTGCTGCCAGTCGTCAAGGGCGTCGGCTCGGAGCGCGCCTACGCGGTACTGACGGAGTCGTTGCAGACCCTGGGCGGATCGGGGTTCCTGCAGGACTATCCGATC
>Ga0224557_1003324_pt1 | contig 12610 bp, 13 predicted proteins | sample 714S31014metaG_FD_180677 | JGI IMG/M metagenome (GOLD analysis project Ga0224557, IMG submission 180677) | Peat soil microbial communities from Stordalen Mire, Sweden - 717 S3 10-14 | ecosystem: Environmental > Terrestrial > Soil > Wetlands > Peat | place: Sweden: Norrbotten County, Stordalen... | reverse complement strand
CTCGCGCTCGTCCGCCAAGGCCGTGCGCGTGCGACGACTCTCGCGTGGCGCGGATGACGGATTCCAGTCGAGCCTTGTGCCAGGCCTGCGTTCCAGCGAGGACGCGGAGCGGCTGGCGCAGGAGATCGCGTTTGCCGCGCGGCGACTGAACGCGATTGAGACTGAGCCGGAAGGCTTGTGGCTCTCCCTGGCTGACACCTCGAGCGACATCGAGGAGCGGACCTGGCTCGCGTTCCTGATCGCCTACATCGGCCCCGCCGATTCGGACGAGCCGTTCGCCGCGATTGAGGCGGCGCGCACCACATGGGCATCGGGCGAGAGCCCGAACTGGGAAGGGGTGCAAGCGGGGCCGCGCGGCGCCTTTGACCCCAACCGCAGCGAGGCAACCCTGACCGCGTACCGCGCTTGGGCGCAGCGGGCAGGGTCGCAAGCGGCCGCCTTCATGGGTGAGTCGGCTTGGACTGCTGAGCGCCGCTTCGAGCGCGTCTATGAACGCCTGGCGCTGCCCGGGATGACGCGCGATGCACGCTTTGAACTGCTGGTCCTGCTGGGTCGCTCCGGCGTCTACGAGCTGCGTGCTGGAAGGTTGGCGCTGAGTGGCGAGAATGAGGCCACATGGGCAGCCAAGCGGGGGCTCGGAATCGGTGATCCGCTGTTGCTGGAGCGCCGCGCGGCTGATCTCGCCACTGCCTGCGGAGCGCCGCTTGAAGCGCTGGACCTCGCCTTCCACAACTGGGGATCGGGGAAACGAACCGGAGCCGGGTTGGCTCTGGACAGCGAGCCTGACGCGGACGTGCTGGCGCAGGCCCAGGACGCCCTCGGGCTCTAGAGACGCGCAGGCGCAGGAGTCCCGCGGCCTCTGGATGCACGCACGCACCAGACGCCCTCGGGCTCTAGAGACGCGCAGCCGCCGCGGCCGACCGGCGGGCCCTTCTGGACGGACTTGCGAAGTCCTGCAAGTCCGTCCGAGGTAATGCCTACATTCCGTCGCGTCCATCCGTCGCCGACGCTGGAGCCTTTATGTCACTTTGCTTCATCGAACCGCAGGACGCCATTAGAGTGATCGCCGATTCTGTCGGGCGTGAAGCGCGTCGACAGATACTTGGTGAAGTGGTCGGTGCCTGGGTTGACGAGATTCCGGAGCCGGACCTTCTGTCGCACTACTCCAGGGCCGTAGCTGACCTCGATGAGCACGACCTCTGCTTGCTCGCCGCTTGGCACGCATCGCTGGAGGTCGGCCATCCGCTCCCCAACAAGGAGTTCCTCGTCAACGTCTTCCCCACACTCGGAGAAAACCGACGCGAAGCGCTACGCATCGCCGCCGGCTTCCGGGGGGAAGAGGCGTTCGAGGCTGGGATAGGGGAGGAGGAAGCGTTGGACACGGTCCTCCCGTGGCTCTCACAAGAGCGCTGCGTTCAGCTCGCCGGCGAATGCCTCGAGCTGTACTGCTGGGACCGTCTCGGTAGCGAAAACTAACTGAGCGCGATCGTCAGGCGTGTGAGGACGCCGGGAGGGTGGCGTCCGGATGTCTGCGCAACTCAGGCGGTGCGGAGCAGGACGTAGACGCCTACTCCAGTTTCGCCTCGGCTGAGGCATTGCAGCGCGGTGGCGCTGAGTTTGGCACCGTCGGTTGAGTCGCTGATCGAGGAACCGGTGGCAACTCCGGAAACGCGGCGCGGGTACTGGTCGCCTTCCTCGTCGGCTCCGATCCACAGCTCGAGGCCCGCTTGGCGGGGAGTGGAACTGGCGTTATATGTCGTCGACAGACGCGGGTCGAAGACGAGCGCTTCATCCTCACCGAGCGCGATCACGTCGATCACGTCATGGTCCTGTCCCTTCGCGCCGCGCGGGCGTTCGGCTCGCAGCACGATCTGATGCCCGGCAGGGAACCAGGAGCCGAATAGACGTAAGGAATCGGCGCCGGAGTCGAGCCCGGACTCACTGAGCACGCCGGCTACGTCGATCTCAACCGGTCCGCCTGCAAGAGTCGCGGTACCGGTGACGCGCAGTGGCTGCAGACCTAAGTCGCCTCCTGGAGTCAGGGTGGTCGCCTGCCCCTTCTCGAGCCGCAGGCTGTGGCCACCTGAGCTGACCGACCAGATTTCGCCGTCGTCGCGATCGACGGTGGCCGGTTCAAGACGGATCTCGGCGGGGTCAGCGTCGATCGCGGCAATGGCCAGCCGCGGCTGCTCGTCGCCGATCAGCAGCCCCCAGATTCCGAGGTCCACGTCACCGAAGATCGCGATCGGCTGGCCCACTGTCGGCGTGGTTGGTTTCAGGGACGGCATGGGCTAAGGGTTGAGTTCTGGGCCGTCGATATCCACGGCGGTCGCGTCAGCGTCGTAATCCTGACGGCCGTCCGCTCCGCTGGCGCCAGAGTTTCGCCGATTGCCGCCGAAACCGGTGGCGGAGCCGAAGTTTGCGGCGCGGCCAACCCAGACGCTGCTGTGGTGGCGTGCGACGGCGCGTCGCGCAAGCGCGCGCGTGGGCGGAAGCAGGAGCAGCAGGCCGATCACGTCGGTGATGAATCCGGGAACCATCAGCAACAGCCCGCCGGCCAGCACCAAGGCACCGTTCAGGACCTCATTGGCCGGTGGACGCCCAGCCTTAGTCGCGTCCACGAACTGTCGCCATGCGGCGCGACCCTGCGCACGCAGAATCCGCGAGCCCACAGGCCAACTGATGATCAGCAGCAACAGCATCCAGAGGAAGCCGATCGTCTCCGAGACCTTGACGATCACGAACAGTTCGGCCAGCGGCCAGAGCACGAATATGACGAACCAAACCATCTACTTGAAGGCTAGTGCACCGTTCTCGGAGGCGGCCAGCCTACCTACCGACAGGACCACCTGTGAACGCGTCTGGCGAGGCTTGTTAGGCGGCGGCCGGAATCGGGCCGTCGACCCAGACTCCCGGCAGCCTGTGGAGGCCGACGAGCTCGATCAGGTACATGACCTGTGGCTTGGCCCCGTGCAGGAGAAGCTTGCGGTCGCGGCGGCGCAGGCGATTCGAGAGCATCGCCAGGTCCACCATCAGGGACGTATCGGCGAAATCAAGGTCACTCAGATCGACGACGACATCGGATTGAGCGCGAAAAGCGAGCACGAGTGCGCGCCTACGAAGGCTCTGGGTACTCCGATCTTCGTCGCCGGCGCATAGCAGCACCGGCGGGTTGTCGGCGAACTCTAGGATTCGCGCAACCTACAGGAGTTGACGGCGGAAACACAAGTCAAATTCTTCGGTTCGTGTGCGTCAGCTCGTAAAATCGACGAAATGATCACTGTTGAAGAGGTCAACGACGCGCTTCGCGAAGTAATTGATCCGGAACTTGGGCTCGATTTTGTTGAGCTCGGTCTCATCTACGGCGTCGAGATAGAGGCTTCCGGGGCGGTAAAGATCACCTACACGCTGACCACGCCCGGCTGTCCGATCGGCCCCCAGGTCGAGGGACAGATGCAGGAGTTCGTTAGTGAGATCGAGGGTGTCACCTCGGTCGATTCAGAACTCGTCTTCACGCCACCGTGGTCAACTGACCGCATGAGTGAAGACGCCAAGTTCGCGCTCGGCTTCTGACGCACTGAGGGCGCCGGCTTCAGAGTCGGCACATCGGAGTGATGGAAGGACGACCCGCTGCACCGGTCGTTTGCGCCCTAAGCGTTATGGGATTGAGCGGGGGTCCGATCCATCGGACCCCCGCTCAATCAAGGCATACGCCCTAACAAGTCGCCATACAAGGGGGGGCGTTTGGCGACGGGCCGAGGCTGGGCGTATGCGCAGCGGAGGGGATGACAGTCTCCGCTCTATCTCCTATACGCACCAGGTTTCGGATAGTTCGCAACTAACTTGCGAACTTAGGGTCTACCGGGATAGGCCCTAAGTCGGCTTCTTCCTTTTGGCCCGCATATCGGCAGCCGGTCCCTGGCTGCGACGCCCTGCTGCGGCTGCGACGTTCACCCCGCGCCTTGCGACCGCGAGTAGTTCCTGCAACGACTGCTCGATCCCATCAGCGATCAGCTCGATGTCCGGCAGCGCGTCGAAGTCGCCCAGCAAGCCGTACTCGACGCGCCCGTTGTAGGACATGATCGCCACGGCCAACGCGTTGTTCTCCGGTAGAAACGCGAGCGGGAACATGTCCTCGAGCTTGCGTCCGAGAATGTAGAGCGGAACCTGAGGCCCCGGAACGTTCGTCACCAGTAGGTTGAAGAGGCGCGTGGAGAACTGGATCCGCGAAGCCTGCGCCAGCACGGTGGGCGGCATCCGCTCGTTGACGGCCACCAGGGTGGCCGCGCCGACGGCCTGCTTGGACTCCTTAAGGTCGGCCATCGCGGCGCTGACGACGCCGAGTCTCACGACCGGGTCGCGGATGTAGATGGGTAGTGGCCCGCGCATCGCCGTCAGCCGATTGCCGAGTGTCTGGTGATCGTCCCGGGTCCGGACCGATACCGGCACCAGCGCCCTCATCTGGACGCCGTCGGTGCGCAGGCCGCGCGAACGCAGCCACCGTCTGAGCGCTCCGGAGACGACGCTCAGCACCACGTCGTTGACAGTCCCGCCGAAGCAGTCTTTGACGGTCTTGTAGTCGGCCAGGTTCTGACGGACGACCGCGAACCGCCGGTGCGGTCCGATCGGGACGTTCAACGGCGTCTCTGGTGCTGGGTTGAGCGCCATCCATACGATTTCACCGAGGCCCTCAACGGCGTCCCGCAGCGTGCCGGCCGTATGGCCGGGATGGACTGCGGCGTCGAGCGTTCGCGCGGTCAAGCCGGCGGCGGTTTCCAAGGCGTCGCGTGCACCCGCCAGCACCATCTCCAGCGGCGAGGGCTCAGGCTGGGGCTGCCACGCGACCAGTCCCGCCGTGTCCAGCCCCGCGGGCTCCGGACTCAAGTCGAACAGCGCGGCCGCGAGGTCCATCCCAGCCACGCCGTCGACGAGCGCGTGGTGGTTCTTGGAGATCAGCGCGAACCGCTCGATCTCGCCCCCGGGCTTCGGTTCGATCCCTTCGATCAGCCAGAACTCCCACAGGGGTTTGGTGCGGTCCAGCGCTTGAGAGGCGATGCGTGCCGCCGTCTCCATCAGCTGTGCCTCGCTGCCCGGACTCGGCAGGGCAGCGCTGCGCACGTGGTAATCGAGGTTGAAGCTGTTGTCGTCGACCCACAGCGGTCTCCCGGTATCCAGCGGTGGCGTCGCCAGTTTCTGGCGGTAGCGGGGGATCAGATGCAGCCGCCCACGGATGTGATCGACCACCTCCTGATGCGTGGGCGGTGGTCCGTCGAGCAGCAGCACACCGCCGATGTGCATGTGCGAGCAGCGGTGCTCCTGATGCAGGAAGCCGGCATCGGTGGACGTCAGCCGATCGAGGTGCTGCTGTGCCATCGGGATGCCGTGAAAGAGTACGCTTGCCGTGGTGGCATGGGACTTCTCAACTGACCCGGAGTTCCAGGGCAAGCTTGACTGGATGGCTCAGTTCGTCAGAACCGAGATCTGGCCACTGGAAACGCTGTACGGCGAGCTCGACTTCGATTCGCTGATGCGCGCGATCGCACCGCTTCGCGACGAGGTCAAGCGCCAGGGACTTTGGGCAGCGCACCTCGAGCGCGAACTAGGCGGCCAGGGCTTCGGCCAGGTCAAGCTCGGCCTGATGCATGAAATTCTCGGCACCAGCCCGATCGCGCCGTTTGCGTTCGGCAACGCCGCGCCTGACTCGGGCAACTCGGAGATCCTCGCGCTCGCGGGGACGCCCGAGCAGAAGGACCGCTACCTACACCCGCTGCTGTCTGGTGATCTGCGCTCGGCCTTCAGCATGACCGAGCCGCACACCGCCGGCTCCGATCCGACGCTGCTGCAGACCAGCGCCGTCAAGGATGGCGACGACTGGGTCATCAACGGCCGCAAGTGGTTCTCCACCAACGGCTCGATTGCGGACTTCCTGATCGTGATGGCCGTCACCGACCCAGAAGCCCGCTCGCACCAGCGCGCGTCGATGTTCATCGTCGACGCCGACGCGCCCGGGGTGAAGATCATCAGGGACGTGCCAACCATGGGGCATCCGTGGGAGAGCTTCGGCCGCTACGGCAATCACGCGGAGATCTCCTATGAGAACGTGCGTGTTCCCGAGCAGGCGCTGCTCGGGAAGCAGGGCGCCGGCTTCCTGATCGCACAGCAGCGGCTCTATCCCGGCCGGATCCATCACTGCATGAGGTGGCTCGGGGTAGCGGGGCGCGCCTTCGACATGCTCTGCGAGCGCGCTCTCTACCGGGAGGCGCACGGGAGCGTGCTGGCCAAACATCAGACGGTCCAGAACTGGATAGCCGACAGTGCCGCTGAGCTCCAGGCGGCACGACTACTCACGCTTCAGGCTGCCTGGAAGATGGACACCCAGGGCGTGCTCGCGGCCCGTCAGGACATCGCGATCATCAAATTCTATGGGGCGAAGGTGCTGCACGACGTGATCGATCGGGCGCTGCAGGCGCATGGGTCGCTCGGCTACTCGACCGACATGCCGCTTGAGGCGATGTACCGCTACGCGCGGGCCGCGCGGATCTATGACGGACCGGACGAGGTTCACCGAGCCTCGGTCGCCAAGCAGATTCTGCGTGGCTACGAGCCTCCAGCTGACGGCGTCCCGTCCGAGCACATCCCGACGCGCAGGGACGCCGCCCGTGAGAAGTTCGCGGCGATTCTGGACGCCGTAACCGCTAACGACTAGGCCACCAGAGGGCCAACTAGAATCATCCCTCGATGAGCACCGTCCCCGACAAGATCCTGCTCGCGGCCCCCCGTGGTTACTGCGCTGGGGTCGATCGTGCCGTCCAGACGGTGGAGCGCGCGCTCGAGCTGTACGGGGCGCCGGTCTACGTCCGCAAGGAGATAGTCCACAACAAGCACGTGGTCGAGAAGCTGCGCGAGCGCGGTGCGGTGTTCGTCGAATCCGAGACTGAAGTGCCGGAGGGTGCCACGGCCGTGTTCTCGGCCCACGGCGTCGCTCCGAGCGTGCACGCCAACGCGGAGCAGCGCGGCCTCAACGTGATCGACGCCACCTGCCCGCTGGTCACCAAGGTCCACCGTGAGGCGCTCAAGTTCGCCTCCGAGGACTACACGATCGTGATGATCGGCCACCAGGGTCACGAGGAGGTCGAGGGCACGATGGGCGAGGCGCCGGACCACATCGTCCTGGTTGAGAACGAGGCTGACGTCGATGCGCTGGAGATCACCGACCCGAGCAAGGTGGCCTACATCTCGCAGACCACCCTCTCAGTCGACGAGACGCGCGCGGTCATCGGCCGGCTGCGCGAGCGCTTCCCGGCGATCACCGGCCCACGCACCGACGACATCTGTTACGCGACCACCAACCGCCAGATGGCGGTCAAGCAGCTCGCTCAGGAGTGCGATCTGGTTCTGGTGATCGGCAGCCGCAACTCCTCAAACTCCAACCGCCTGGTCGAGGTCGCGCGTGAACACGGAGCCGAGTCTCACCTGATCGACAACGAGTCTCAGGTCCGCGAGCAGTGGCTCGACGGTATGCGCGTGGTCGGAATCACTTCTGGCGCGAGCGCCCCCGAGGAGCTCGTCCAGAGCCTCATTCAGTTCTTTCGCAAGCGCGGAACCGAAGACGTCCAGGAGCTCGAAGTCGTCCCGGAGAACGTGCGCTTCATGCTTCCGAAAACGATCCGCCAAGCCATGGCCGCCCAGGCCTGACCGAGACTCGACAGCCCTTGCGCACGCTCGTCGTCTCCGACCTGCACATCGGCGCGCGCCATGGCCGGGCCCGCCTCGACGATGACGCCGTAGTAGAGGCTCTCGCGGCCGCCGTCTCGCAGGCTGACCGGCTGGTACTGCTAGGAGACATAGTCGAACTGCGCCAGCGCCCGATGCGAGACGCGCTCGCCGCAGCTTCGCGCGTCCTACCACGCGTGGTCGGCGGGATGGGCGAGGGCCGCGAGGTCGTGCTGGTCGCCGGGAACCACGATCACGGGCTGTTCGCCGCCTGGGCCTCCCGTCGGGCGGCCAGCGGGCCGCCCGCTCCACTAACCCTGGAGACCACGGTCGACTGGCGTAAGAAAGAACCGCTCGCTGCGCTCGCCAGGATGCTCACCAGCTCAGGCGCGAGCGTCCGCGCCGCCTACCCAGGCGTTTGGCTGCGCGACGACGTCTACGCGACCCACGGCCACTACCTCGATCGCCACACAACCGCCCCAGGGTTCGAGCGGCTCGGCGCGGGGGCGATGGGCAAGCTGCTGAAGCTGCCGGTCGGGCAGATGCGCTCGCCCCATGACTATGAGCGGATCCTGGCGCCGATCTACGCCTGGATGCTCGCGATCTCGGAGCGCGGTGGCCGCGAGATCGACGGCGCCGACGGCGGCGGTTCGAGCAGGATCTTGCGGATGTTGCGAGAGGGCGGTCTCAAGGGGCGCTCACTGCAGGCCGGCGTGAGCAGCCTTGCGAAAGCTCTGCAGTTCGGGGGTTTGGGGGAGCTCAGCGGAGATCTGTCCGGTCCGGCGCTCTATCGGACTGAGCTCCGTGGCTTCGGTACCGCCCTGGCGAACCTGGGCGTCGACGCCGAATATGTGCTCTTCGGCCACACCCACCGTGCCGGCCCGTTGCCAACCGACGACGCGGCGCTATGGGTCGGACCGCGGGGCGCCCGCCTGGTCAACAGCGGCTGTTGGGTCCAGGAGGGCGCTGCCTTCATGACCCCCGAGCAGCAGGCCGCCAGTCCGTATCGCGCCGGCTTCGCGATCGAGCTCGACGACGACGGCCCGCCCCGCCTCGTCAACCTGCTCGACGCCTGAACGCCCCTCAAGACTGGCCCTGCGCCGCCACACTCTGGCTGCCGGACGCACCCGGGTCGGCTATCGCCCTGTGCCGAAGGTGGCTTGACGATCACGGTCGCCTTCCCGCCGGCACCCGACGTCACGCGGACGAGATAAGAGTCGGTCCGATGCCTCGCGGTCCACAAAAAGCGCACAACCCCCTCAATCGCGCGGAGGGGTTTTAGATCTAACGTGCTCAGAGCACGTTAGATCTAAAACCCCCGCTCGGGACGGTGGGGGTTCGTGTGGTTTTTGTCCCCGCGTGCCTAGCCACGCCGAGTCCACCGCGACCGCCTGGCCCGCGCTCAACCCGCCGGGACCGCCTAGGCCACGCCCGGGCCGGCAAGCCCGGGCGTGAAGCAGACCGCCAGGCAGCAGACGTCTTCGGAACCGCTGAGCTCGAGCACGCCCTCGGTGTGGTGGTCGTGCACGATCAGCTCGTAAGCGCCGGGGTGATCGATCGTGAACTCGACGCCGTTGACAGTTGCGGTCCCGGATCCCGCAAAGACCCCCCAGACGCCACCGGCCTCATAGGGGCCGCGGTAGGGCCCGACCACGTCCTCACTCTGTGGCACGAGCACGGCGCCGGGCTCGTCCTCGGGCCTTACCGCAGGAACCGTTGGCCCCTCAAGTCCGAGTAGCTCCTGAATGGCCAGCTCCGTCTCTGCGTAGGAGCCCTCGCCGTAGTGGAACTCGAAGAGGCGCTGGTCGGCGTTGAAGAGATACCTGGCGGGCCAGCCGAGGTTCTCGTACTCCTGCCAGATCGCGAGCTCAACATCGACCACCACCGGGTATTCGATGCCGAGCCGCTCGACCGCCGCAGCCACCGCCTTGGGGTCGCGCGAGGGCTCGAATCCAGCTGAATGCACGCCGATCACACGGAGCCCAGCGGCGGCATAGCGTTCATGCCATGCTTTGAGGTACGGCAGCGTGCGGATCGAGTTCGGGCGGCAGAAATCCCAGAACTCAATGAGCACCGGCCGGCCCCGTTGCTGGTCCATTCTGAGCGAGGAGACGTTGACCCAGGGCAGCCTCGCTGGGAACGCCGGCGCAGGAATATGGTCGACTGGGGCACGCATTTGCCCGAGCGTACGGCATAGCTATACTTTCTGAACTACCAAATCCTGAGTGCATTTGAGGAGTTTCAACAATGAGCCCGTCCGGAGCTGAAGTTCTCCGACAGATCAAGGACCGCATCGAGGAAGTCGATCCCGCGACGGTGCGGGAACAGCTTGAATCGGGCGCGCTCGTGGTCGACGTGCGCCAGGACGAGGAGTGGGCCACGGGCCACATCCCCGGCGCTCGCCACGTACCCAAGAGTCACCTTGAGTCGCGGATCGAGGGCGTAGCCCCCGACAAGTCCCAGCGCGTGGTGCTCTACTGCGCCTCCGGCCAGCGCTCCGCCTGGGCGGCCCGCACCCTGATCGAGGATCTCGGCTACGAGTCAGTTGAGTCGATGACCGGTGGTTTCACGCTCTGGAAGGACCGTGGCTACCAGGTTGAGGTGCCGCGCTTCATGAGCGCTGAGCAGCGTGACCGCTACTCCCGCCATCTGCTGCTCAATGAGGTCGGCATCGAGGGCCAGCAGAAGCTGCTCGACGCGAAGGTGCTGCTGCTCGGCGCCGGCGGGCTCGGCTCACCGGCCGCGCTGTACCTTGCGGCTGCCGGCGTCGGCACGATCGGGATCGTCGACGACGACACTGTCGATCTCTCCAACCTGCAGCGCCAGGTGATCCACAACTCTGAGCGCGTGGGTGTGGCCAAGGTCGACTCGGCCGAAGCGACGATCAACGCACTCAATCCGGACGTCAAGGTGGAGAAGCACAAGCTGCGCCTCGGCCCGGACAACATCATGGACATCCTGCCGAACTACGACATCGTCGTGGACGGGCTCGACAACTTCCCCACGCGCTACCTGGTCAACGACGCGTCGGTGCGCCTGCGCATCCCGGTTGTGTCGGCAGCGATCCTCGGCTTCGATGGTCAGCTCTCGGTCTTCAAGCCCTACGAGGGCCCGTGCTACCGCTGCCTCTTCCCGGTGCCGCCGCCGGCCGAGCTGGCGCCGTCGTGCGGCGCCAACGGCGTGATCGGCGTGCTGCCGGGCACGATGGGCCTGCTACAGGCGACCGAGGTCATCAAGCTGATCCTGGACATCGGCAACCCGCTGATCGGGCGACTGCTGATGTATGACGCACTGGCCGCGACGGCGACCGAGGTCAAGGTCCGCCGCGATCCCCACTGCGCCATCTGCTCGCGCGACCCCGACGAGATCAGCGATGACGAGCTCGGCGTATTCCCTGACTACGAGGCGTTCTGCGCCGGCGTTCACTAAGCGCCGCGTCGCAGTTCACTTCTACTCTCCGCTTCAACGATCAAGACACAGGAAGCTGTCCAATGGCAACCATCCGAATTCCCCCGGTCCTGCGCCCCGCCGTCGGCGGCGAGCGCGAGATCAACGCTGACGGTGAGAACGTCGGCGACATCCTGCGCGCCATGGCTGTCGATCATCCCGGCACCGAGTCGCAGCTGTTCGGCGCTGACGGCGATCTCAACCGCTACGTCAACGTCTATCTGAACGACGAAGACGTGCGCGTGCTCGACGGGCTCGACACCGCGGTCGGCACGGCCGACACACTCGTGATCCTGCCCGCGATGGCCGGCGGCGCTCGCTAACGATTCGCCGATCGCTGTCCACCCGCCGGTCTGGCGGTTGGCAGCGATCTTTTCGGGCCCCACTCATCTGACTCCCTATCCTTTGTGAAGTAATGCCCGTGCCCACTCCTAACCTGCGCAACAGGCCGCGCGGTGGCCGTTACGGCGACATCATCGAGTCGATCGGTCACACGCCGCTGATCGAGCTCAAGCGACTCAGCCCCAAGCCGGGCGTTCGCATCTGGGCCAAGCTCGAATCACGCAACCCCACCGGTTCGGTCAAGGACCGTGTCGGGCGGGCGCTGATCCTCGACGCGGAGGAGAAGGGTCTGATCCGTCCAGGACAGACGATCCTCGAGCCGACCTCCGGCAACACCGGCATCTCGCTGGCGATGATCGCCGCTCACAAGGGTTACAAGCTCAAGGTCGTGATGCCGGACAACGTCACGCCCGAACGCACCGATCTGCTGCGCATGTACGGCGCCGAGATCGTCTACTCAGAGGGCTCTAAGGGCTCCAACGGCGCCGTTGAGATGGCGCTAGACATGGCCGAGAAGGACTCGTCGGTCTACATGCCCTACCAGTACGGCAACGAGGCCAACCCCAACGCGCACTACAACGGGACGGCGCTGGAGATCCTTGAAGAGCTGGACGAGGTCAGCGCCTTCGTGGCCGGACTTGGCACAGGTGGCACGCTGATGGGCAACGGCCGGCGCCTCAAGGAGGAGCTGGGGGACAAGGTCAAGATCGTTGCCGCCGAGCCGATGCAGGGCGAGCCGGTTCAGGGGCTGCGGTCGCTCGACGACGGCTTCATCCCGCCGATCATCGACCTCTCAGTACTCGACCGCAAGATCTTCGTGACCAACCAGGACGCGATCATCTGGACGCGCAAGTTGCTAGATGAGGAGCAGCTCTTCGCCGGTGTCTCAACCGGGGCGATCGCGCGGGTAGCGATGCGGATCGCGGGTGAGCTCGATGAGGGTAACGTGGTCTTCATCGTCGCCGACGACGGCAGCAAGTACTTCTCGTCAGGCATCTACACGCGCCCGCTCGAAGAGATCGAGAACCTGGACTCCACCGTCTGGTGGTGAGACGGTTATGAGGATCGGACAGGCTCTCTACGACGAGTTGGTCGCCCACGCGCGACA
>Ga0224557_1003323_pt1 | contig 12610 bp, 8 predicted proteins | sample 714S31014metaG_FD_180677 | JGI IMG/M metagenome (GOLD analysis project Ga0224557, IMG submission 180677) | Peat soil microbial communities from Stordalen Mire, Sweden - 717 S3 10-14 | ecosystem: Environmental > Terrestrial > Soil > Wetlands > Peat | place: Sweden: Norrbotten County, Stordalen... | reverse complement strand
ACCATCGCCAGACCCATGGACCAGGCTTTACCGGAAGCGTTCCCACTCCTCGACGGCCGTGCCGACATCGAGGCGGCTGCCGGCGACCTTGCCGAGCGTCTACCGGCGCCGCTCGCCCCCTTCGCCCAGATCGCCTACAACTACCTGTGGTCCTGGGATCCGGATGCCGAGGACCTCTTCCAGACCATCGATCCTCAGCGCTGGGAGCTCTGCAACGGCAATCCGATCCGCCTTCTCACCGAGACCTCCTCGAAGGCGCTGCAGCGGGCGGTCGACGATGCCCTGCTGATCGGCCGCGCCGAGGCGATGCTGAGCCGTCTCACCGCCGAGCGGGCGCGTCCGCCGATGACAAGCCGGGCGTCCGAAAGGCGTCCTGTCGCCTTCCTCTGCGCCGAGTTCGGTATCCACCGCTCGCTGCCCATCTACGCCGGGGGGCTGGGTGTGCTGGCCGGGGACATCCTCAAGGAGGCCTCCGACCTGGCCCTCCCGATGGTCGGGGTCGGCCTCCTCTATCGTGAGGGGTACTTTCTCCAGCGCACCGACGCGAGCGGGTACCAGCACGAGTACTGGCGGCCGGTCGATCCCGAGCGTCTCCCCGCCGCCCTGGTGCTCGGGCCGGACGGGGCCCCGCTCACCGTCCCCGTGCCCCTCCGCGGCCGCGAGGTGGTGGTCCAGGTCTGGCGCGTGGAGGTCGGCCGGACCCCGCTCTACCTCCTCGACGCCGAACGGCCCGAGAACGGCCGGGTCGACCGCTGGATCACCGGCCGCCTGTACGTCGCCGACCGGGCGATCCGGCTCGCCCAGTACGCGCTGCTCGGGATCGGGTCGGTGCGGGCTCTGCGAGCGATGGGGATCGACCCCTGCATCGTCCACCTCAACGAGGGGCACGGTGGTCTCGCCCCCCTGGAGCTGGCCCGCACCGAGATGCTCGCCGGGCACGACCGCTCGACCGCCTTCGCGCTGGCTCGTGAGAGGACCGTCTTCACCACCCACACCCCGGTGGCCGCGGGCAACGAGGGGTACGACGTCTCAGAGATCCAATCAGTCCTCGGCGACTATCCCTCCCAGGTCGGGCTCGACGACGCCGGCTTCCTCCAGCTGGGGCGGACGCAACCGGACAACCCCCACGAGCCCTTCGTGATGACCCCACTCGGGATCAAGATGAGCCGGTTCGCCAACGGGGTCAGCCGGCGCCATGGCGAGGTGGCGCGCCAGATGTGGCAGCCGCTCTTCCCCGAGCGACCCGCCGAGACCGTCCCCATCAGCCACGTCACCAACGGTGTGCATCTCCCCACCTGGATGGGCATTCCGATGCGCCGTCTGCTGGACCGGTACCTCGGCGAGGGGTGGGTCCAGCGTACCTCCGATCCGGCGACGTGGAAGGCGGTCGAGGGGATCCCCGACGAGCAGCTGTGGGAGGTGCGCAACACCCAGCGCGCCGCGCTCGTCGAGATGGCCCGCGACCGGACCATCGCCAATCGTCTCGACCGCAGCGACCCTCGCGAGTCCGTGGAGGCGGCGGAGCGGGGCTTCAGCGAGCACACGCTCACCATCGGCTTCGCCCGGCGGCTGGCGACCTACAAGCGGCTCTACCTGCTGTACATGGACCCCCAGCGGATCCGTGACCTGCTCGACGGCTCGACCCATCCGGTCCAGTTCCTGGTGGCCGGCAAGGCGCATCCGAGCGACGAGGAGGGCAAGCGCTCCCCCCAGGGGCTCTTTGCCCTCAAGAGCGATCCCCTTTCCGCCGAGCGGATCTCCTTCCTGGACAACTACGACCTCGCCATCGCTCTCCAGATGGTCGGCGGCTGCGACCTCTGGATCAATCTGCCCCGACCGCCGCTGGAGGCGAGCGGCACGAGCGGGATGAAGGCCGCCCTGAACGGCGGCCTCAACCTCTCCACGCTGGACGGCTGGTGGGCGGAGGGGTTCGACACCACCAACGGCTGGGGGCTGTCCGGCGACATCGCCTTCGACGCCCACGTCCAAGACCAGCGCGATGCCGCCACCTTCTTCGAGGTCCTCCACAACGAGGTCGTGCCGCTCTTCTACGACCGCGGCGCGGACGGCGTCCCCCACGGCTGGATCGCCATGGTCAAGCGCTCGCTGATGAGCATCGGACCGCAGTTCTCGGCGACGCGGATGCTCCTCGACTACGTCGACGAGGCGTACGACCTCGTCTAGCAGCCACTGATAGGATCGGCGCCCATGGAGGTGCCGCCCATCTCGCTGCCGTCCCCAACCAGGCGGTCCGACCTCCTCGTCGCCGTGACCCTCGGCGTGCTGGCACTCGGCCTCTACACCGCGCTGGCGATCGCGCTCTTCTGGAAGCGCTCGGACACCACCTCAACCCGCTGCTGACCACCTACCTCCACTACCCGAGCGGCGCCAACCTGATGTGGAACACCGGCCACCGCTCGTTGCTCGGCGATTCCAGTGTCTACATCGGCATCCCCCTGCTCGCCCTCACGGTGGTGGCCGTCGCCTGGCTCCGGCGGCGCACCATCGTGGTGGTGGCGGCGGTGACGCTGACCTGCGCCGTCGCCTTCTCACTGGGAGGATTCCTCCACGTCACCGACGGGCACTCAACCACCGTCTGGCTGCCGTGGCGGAGCGTCGACGGCATCCCCTTCTTCAACAACATCCTCCCCATCCGGGTCATGCTCTTCGGCTACCTGGCGCTCGCGCTCCTGATCGCGCTGTTCCTCGACCGGGCGCTCCAGAACCCGCGCGCCGCTGGGCAGTGGGGCACCAACCTGGGTGCCCTGGGCACCGAGATCCGCCGGGTCGGCGACGACGGGCGACCCGTGCCGGCATCGCTCACCGCATCCGACCGCAGCGCGTACGTCGCCGAGCTGCAGGCCCTCGACGTGGGGAGCGTCGTGGTCGGGCCGGAGCGCTACCAATCCCAGGTGGCTGTGCTCTTCGCCGAGCTCCTAGGCAGCCCCGGCCAGCGGGCGGGAGGGGTGGTGGTCTGGTATCGGGTCGATCCGGGCACCCTCCCCGGCGCCTGAGCCGTCGCGCCGGTCGGCGCCGACATCCGGATGGTCGTGCCCGGTCCCCTGCCGAGCGTTGCGGCTCGCGACCGCCCGCTTGAGCAGCAGCGGCTCGAGCGCCGCCGCTTCGACCGCCTCGCCGAAGAGGTTCCCCTGGCCGAGGTCGCAGTGCCCCTGACGGAGCTGGTCCAGCTGGCTGGAGGACTCCACCCCTTCCGCCACCACCTGCAGTCCCATGACGTGGGCCAGGTCGAGGATGGTGTCGACCAGGGTGGTCGTGCCGGTGGCGCTGGACAGCTCCTCGATGGACGACCGGTTGATCTTGAGTTGCTCGAAGGGGAGGCTGCGAAGGTGGTCGAGCGCCGAGTAGCCGGTGCCGAAGTCGTCGAGCGACAGGTGCACCCCGAGATCCTTCAGCTGCGCCAGCACCTCCTTGACGCCGGGCGTCTCGGCGGTGGCCGCGATCTCGGTGATCTCCAGCTCCAACTGATCCGCTGCAAGCCCGGTCGCCCCGAGGATGCGCGCGACGCCGCCCACCAGGTCCCGCGAGGTGAGGTCGTTCCCCCAGAGGTGGACGGCGAGGCGGAGGCTTGGGACGCCGGCATCGTTCCACCTCCGGACCTGCCGGCATGCGCGCTCCAAGATGTACAGCTCCAGCTCCGTGATCACGCCGATCTCCTCGGCCAGGGGAACGAAGACGGCCGGCTCGATCCGGCCTCGGGACGGGTGCTGCCACCGGGCCAGCGCCTCGACCCCGACGATGGCATCGGTGCGGAGATCCACGATCGGCTGGTAGTGGACCCTCACGTCGCCGGCCGTGAGCGCGGCGCGGAGGTCATCGCCGAGCTGCATGCGCTCCAGCTGCCCGGCGCGCATCGCGGGCTCGAAGACCCGGTAGTGGTTCTTGCCGTCGCGCTTGGCGAAGTACATGGCCAGGTCGGCGTCGGTCAGCAGCGTGTTGGCGTTCCCGTCGCGCGATGCGGCCACCCCGAGGCTCGCACTCGGCTGCACCGACCGACCTTCGAGGGCGAGGGGGCGGGCCAGCGCCACCAGGATGCGCTGGGCGGCGACGACCGCCTCGCGCGGCCTCGTATCCTCCAGGAGGATGGCGAATTCGTCGCCGCCGACGCGGGCGACGGTGTCCTCTGGACGCACGGAGGCGACCAGGCGCTGAGCCACCGCGACCAGCAGCGCGTCACCGGCCTGATGGCCAAGGGTGTCGTTGACGCTCTTGAAGTCGTCGAGATCCAGGAAGACGACGCTGTGCGCGCGACCCTGCCCCTCCGACGTCGCGCGTTCCAGGCGCTCCATGAAGAGGGTTCGATTGGCCAGCGAGGTGAGGCCGTCGTAGAGGGCCTGGTGGGTCAGGCGCTCCTCGTATTCGTGGCGCTCGCTGACGTCGTTCAGGTTGGCAACCACTCCGCCCACCGCCGGATCGTCCAGGTGGTTGGTGAGCCTGAGCCAGATGTGCCGCCATTCTCCATCCCGGCGACGCAGCCGCACCTCCACCTCGGAGGTCGTGCCCGCGTCGCCGGTCAAGACCCGCCTCCAGCAGCGGCGCTCCATCTCCTGGTCCTCGGGGTGGATGAGCGTGTCCACCAAGGAGGTGGCCTCGGAGGTTTCGAGGTACCCGGTGCGGAAGGACGGGGTGGAGAAGATCACCTGCCGGTCGGCGTCGAGGACCACGATGCTGTCGCTGGCCTTCTCCACCAGCGCCATCAGCCGCCGCTCGCGCTGGAGGACGGCGTCGCGCTGCTCGAGGAGCTGGTCGGCCATGAGGTTGAAGCCGCGTGCCACCTCGCCGACCTCGTCGTCCTGGTCGATCTCCACGCGATGAGCGAGGTCACCGCCCGCGAGGCGATGGGATGCCTCGCGCAGGAGGGAGAGGGGCGGGACGATCGAGCGGGTCAGACGGCGGGAGGTCCAGAGCGCGCTCACCACGCCCACGACGAGCGCGGCCAGGATGGCGGCTTCCCAGGCCGTCTGGGCGTCCTGCTGTGCCTGCTGGGCCGAGGCAACCTCGGCGCGGCTGGACTGGAGCGCGCTCCCGAGCTGTGAGGAGACGCCCGACATGGTGGAGCTGAAGAAGAAGGCGAGCGAGCCGGTGTCGAGTGCGGTGCTGAGGGTGGGTGCCAGCGTTTCGACCTCTTTCCGGCCGAGGCTGGATCCGGTCCATGCCCGCTCGGCGCCGGCCAGCTCCGCGCGCTCACTGGCGTTGAGCATCGGCAGCGAGGCCACGCGCTCCAGGTCGCTCGTCACCGCCTTCTCGCCCGCGCTCATGGCGGTGAGCTCATCGTCCCGCCCCGTGGCAATGAAGCCCAACCCGTCCAGCGCGACGCCCTGGACCTGCACCTGCAGCGCCTCGATCTCGGCCGAATCGTCGCTCTGTGCCGACAGCGCCGAGCTCGCACGGGCGCTGACCATGGCTCCCACGGCGCCCACCACCCCCGCTCCGACGAGGGGGACGACGAGCAGGAGGGTGGCGACGCGGAACCGCGTCCGGAGGGGCCGCGGGAGACGCAGGAGCGCAGACAAACCCATGGTGAGATCAACGATGGGGCCTGGGGCGGCGAACGCCGTGAACGATCTGAGTCATATCGATGACCCTCAATCGGGGCTCTGGAAGCGTTTGCCACGATCCGTGCCCATCGACCACGGCCTCGCGCCCGGTCAGCGGAGGGGTGTGGCAACCTCCAAGAGCCGGCGGACCCCGTCTCCCGGGCCCTCCGGATCGCGGAAGACCGAGGTGCCCGCGACCAGCACGGTGGCCCCGGCGCCGGCGCAGAGGGCGGCGTTGCCGGTGTCCACGCCCCCGTCCACCTCCAGCTCGACGTCCACCCCCTGGGCGTCGATCTCGCGGCGCAGCGCGGCGACCTTGGCCAGGGCGCGGGGGATCAGGGATTGTCCGCCGAAGCCGGGGTCCACGCTCATCACCAGGGCCAGGTCCATGACGTCCAGGACGTCGTAGAGGCTCTGCGCCGGAGTGCTCACGTTGATCGCCCCGCCGGCTCGGCAGCCGAGCGCCCGGATGTTCACCAGCGTCCGGTGGAGGTGGGGGCACGCCTCCCAGTGCACGGTCATGGCATCGGCGCCGGCCTCGGCGAAGGTGCGCAGGTGGCGGTCGGGCTCGTGGACCATCAGGTGGACCTCGAAGGGGAGGTCGGTCTCCCCCCGGAGCGCCCGCAGGGTGTCGGTCCCGAAGGTGAAGTTGGGCACGAAGGCGCCGTCCATGACGTCGATGTGAAGGCGGTCGGCGCCGGCCCCCTCCAGGGCGAGCACCGCCTCCGTCAGCCGGCCGAAGTCGGCGGCGAGCAGCGAGGGGGCGATCACCACACCGTTCAGGCATCGCGGCCACGTGCGGGGCATGGCCGCAGAGTACGCGAACTTGGCCGGGGGCGGCGGTTCGAGGACCACAGTCTCGATCTCTGACCGCCGGCGCTCGGTCGGGGCCGCTCCTCCCGACGTAGTCGCCTCCGGCTCCCAGGGATGGGCTCATCGGGAACGGCGCTAACATCCCAGACGAAGACGCCTCGGTCCTGCGCCGGGCCGCGCGCCCCGCGCACAGCGGCCGCTGAGATGTCCACCTGGAGACAGCCGAGCATGGGCAACCAGCCCTTCGACCCCTCGCAGCCGGGCGGCTTGCCGTCGCAGCCCGGAGGGTTCCCGGGATCCTCCGACCCGGGGGCTGGCTGGGCCCCTCCCGGCTGGGGATCGCAGGGCGTGCCGGGCGCCACGCCACCCGGGTGGGGGTCACCGGGTGCCCCCGGTGCGATGCCTCCGGGGTGGGGTGCGCCGCCCCCGTCGTCGCCCTCCCCCTGGGGTGGGTCCGGCTCCTCGGGATGGTCCGGCCAGTACCCGCCCCCCGGCGTGCCGGCGGGCAACCGGGCGGGAAAGGTCATCGCGGTGTTCCTGGGCGTGGTCCTGATCGCTGCCGCGGTCGGCATCCCCGTCTTTCTCGTCACCAGGCAGAGCCCTGCGGCCCAGGCGTCCAGCCTCTACGAGAAGTCGATGAAGGTTGCCGGGAGTTCGGCTGGGTTTCACTACGTGTCGACCTGGACGGGTGGCGGAGAGCCCGTGACGACCTATGCCGGCGACGCCGGGCAGAACGACGGCACCCAGGTGATCACCGAGCCGACCGATTACGGGAACGAGCAGTACGACGTCCTGCTGGCTTCGGACCAGACCTTGTATTTCAAGGGCAATGCCCCGGCGCTCGAGGACGAGTTGGGCGTCTCGGTGAGCACGGCGCCTGGACTCGCCGGGCAGTGGGTCTCGGTCCAGCCCGCCGACGGGCCGTACCAGGCAGAACAGGCCGGCCTGACCGTGGCGTCCGAAGTGGGGATCACCGGGTTCGTCGCAACCTCGACCGAGCAGGTGACCGGCGCCGGGGGAGTCAAACTGACCAGGATCACCGGCACCGTGCCCGCCTCCGAGTACTCCTCGAGCGCGACGGTTCGGGTGGACATCTCCCCCAGCTCCGACCTCCCCGCCTCCATCGTCATGTCCTTCAGCGACGGCACCGTGAACACCATGACGTTCACGGGGTGGGGGACGGCGCCCTCGGTACCCGTCCCCGCCGGTGCGGTGGCCTGGTCCACGCTGACCACCTCCCAACCGCCCGACGGGTACGGCAGCGCCGAGACCCCCACCCCGGCACCCACCCCGACGACCAGTCCTTCCGGGGTCGGCTCCGCCGCCTGAACCGCTCCGTCTCGCCGCGAATCGTCCCCCCGGGGGCCGATCCAGGTCAGATGCTGCCTGCCGCCACCCTGTCCATGAACCAGCACAGCTCCCCGTCCGGAGGCCGGACACCGGCGGCGGGGACGCGCCCCTCTGCCACACCCCGGAGCGCCTCCCCCTTGGCCGGGCCGGTCACCAGGAAGGCGACGTGGGCGGCGGCGTTGAGCACCGGATAGGTGACGGTGATGCGGTCAAAGGGGGCGTAGTCCGCCCGGCTCCGCACCGCCCAGCGGTCGCGCACCTGGAGCGCCGGATCACCGGGAAAGAGCGAGGCGGTGTGCCCGTTGTCCCCCAGCCCGAGGAGGACGCAGTCCAGCCGCGGCGCTGACCCGGGAGTGGCGGCCGGACAAGTTGATGCCAGGATGGACGAATACTCAGCGGCCGCGGCGTCCAGGTCGGTCCGCTCCGCCTGCATGCGGTGGAGGAGCTCCGGTCTGACCGGCACCAGGTCGAGCAACGCCTCCCGCGCCATCCGGCAGTTGCTGGCCGGGTCGTCCGGAGGGCAGGCCCGCTCGTCGCCGAAGTAGACCTCCCATCGCCCCCAATCCACCCGCTCCCGGTGAGGCGTCGCCGCCAGCACCCGATAGAGAGTCCGCGGCGTGCTGCCTCCGGCGAGCGCGATCCGGAAGCGCCCGCCCTTCGCGATCGCCGCTCCGCCGATCTCCACAATCCAGTCGGCGGCGGCGGCAGCCATCCCCGCCGGATCGTCCTGAACGGTCACGACACCGGGAAGTCGCGATCTCACGGACGGCGCCACTCCCGGCCGTCCCGGCGCATGAAGTCGTCGGCCTCGGCGGGGCCCCAGGTCCCGGCTTCGTAGTTGGGGCAGTGGATGCGATCCGGGGGGTGGGCGCGCCAGCCGTCGAGGATCGCGGTGCACACCCGCCAGGCCTCCTCCACCTCGTCCTCCCGGGCAAAGAGGGTGGCGTCGCCGAGCATGCAGTCGAGGAGCAGCCGCTCGTAGGCGTCGGGGGAGGCGCGCTGGAAGCTGGAGCCGTAGAAGAAGTCCATATTGACGCTCTCGATCCGCATCGCCTGGCCGGGGACCTTGGCCCCGAAGCGGAGGGTGATCCCCTCGTCCGGCTGGATGCGCAGGAGCAGCTGGTTGGGGGCGATGCCGTCGGGTGGCGGCATGCCTCCCGGCATGGCCCTGTGGCCCGCGAAGGGGGAGTGGGGCACACGCCGGAATTGGATCGCGATCTCCGTCGCCCGGCTGGGCAGGTGCTTGCCGGTGCGCAGGTAGAAGGGGGTGCCCGCCCACCGCCAGTTGTCGATGTCCAGCTTCATGGCGACGAAGGTCTCGCGCAGCGACCCCGGGTCGACCCCTGGCTCGTCGCGATAGCCGGGGACGGGCGCACCGTCCACCGACCCCCCAGCGTACTGACCGCGAATCGTGTGCAGCAGCGCGTCATCGGGGTGGATCGGCCGGATCGCGCGCAGCAGCTTGACCTTCTCGTCGCGCACCGTCTCCGCCTCGAAGTTGCTGGGCGGCTCCATGCCGATGATGGCGGCGAGCTGCATCACGTGGTTCTGGATGATGTCGCGGAGTGCGCCGGTCTCCTCGTAGTAGGAGCCGCGTCCCTCCACCCCGAGGGTCTCGGCCACCGTGATCTGGACGTGGTCGATGTAGCGCCGGTTCCAGATCGGCTCGAAGATGCCGTTGGCGAAGCGGACGACGAGGATGTTCTGGACCGTCTCCTTGCCCAGGTAGTGGTCGATCCGGAAGATCTGGGGTTCCTCGAAGGCCGAGTGCAGCGCGGAGTTGAGCTCGCGGGCGGTGGCGAAATCGCGCCCAAACGGCTTCTCGACCACCATCCGGTGGAAACCGCCGCCCTCCTCCTCGCGGCTCATCCCCTCATGCCTCAGCCGCTCCGCGAGCTGAGCAAACCCGCTCGGCGGGATCGCGAAGTAGTAGATGCGGTTTCCCGCCGTCCCCCGCTCACGGTCGGCGATCTCGAGCGCCCGCTTGACCCCGTCGAGGCCGCCGTCCCGATCCGAGAAGGAGGCGTAGCGGAGCCCCTCGGCGAAGCGGCTCCAGACCTCCTCGTCCAGCCGCAGCCGGGCGAATCGCGTGACGGCGTCCCGCATGGCGGCGCGAAACTGATCGTCGGTCAGCTCGCTGCGAGCCGCGCCGATCACCGTGAAACGCTCGGGGAGGAGGCCGTCGACGGCCAGCGCGTAGAGGGCGGGCACCAGCTTGCGCTTGGTCAGGTCGCCCGTCGCCCCGAAGATGACCAGCGTCGCGGGCGGCGGCGCCGGCAGCCGGACCGTGAACGCGGCCGGCTCCTCGGTCACCGTCGCGTCCACGGTCCGGGAGGTGTCGCCTGTTTCTGCTGCCATCAGCGACGCTCCATCATCGGCGGCGCGGCGGTCAGGGCGCCGACGACCCGGCGGCGTGGTGCAGTGACCGGGCCAGCTGCTCCAGTCGGCTGTCCAGGTTGCCCGCGAGGTGGAGACGGATCACCCGGCGGCCGTGGTTGCGCAGCGATTGCAGATCGCCCGCGGCCTGGGCCCGCTTGAGCACTGAGAAGGTGAACGGCTTGCCCGGGATGGAGGCGTCGACGGTGTCGTCGCTGGTCACCTGGATGAAGATGCCGGTGTTGGGCCCGCCCTTGTGGAGCTGCCCCGTGGAGTGCAGGAACCGCGGGCCGAAACCCATGGTGGTGGCCACCCGGTAGCGATCCCGGATCGCGGTGCGGAACTCCTCCAGCGCTCCCTCATTGGCGCTGTTGGGGTCGACGTACGCCATGATCGCGACGTAGTCGCCGGGACGCGCCTCGCCGAGATGGGCGAGCAGCGCCTGCTCCACCGAGGCCGCGGGGCTCCCTCCGTAGACGATCGCTCCGTCGCCGGACGCGGCCGGCGCCTCCTCGGGCAGGCTCCCACTCTTCTCGTAGGCCGCCAGCACGATGCCGGTGTTGTCCTTCGACTCCTTGACGTTGGGTTCGTCGAAGGGGTCGATCTGGAGCGACACTGCCGCCACCGCCGTGGCGAACTCCCAGCGGAAGAATTCGGCGCCCAGGTCGTAGGCGTCCCGCAGCTCCAGGATCAGCAGTGAAAGTCCGGCCGCGACCAGGGCCTCGTCCTGCATGTCCACCTGGGAGGGGTCGTCGCCGACCCGGAGCAGGACGAAGAGGCGATCGTCGCCGTAGACGCCGGGCTTGCCCACCGGCTCCTCCCCGATGGGGATGTAGCCCTTGCCCTCCTTGCCGGTGGACTCGGCGATCAGTTGCTCCGCCCAGAGGGAGAAGCCGGTGATCTGGGGCGGCGCGAGGATGGTGACCTTGTCGTGGCCTGCGGCACGGGCGAGGCTCAGCGCGCTGCCCAGCACCAGGCCCCAGTTCTGCTCGGGCGGTGTCGTGGCGGCGCAGGCCGTCCGCATGGCGATGGCACGGTCGAGGAGGAGCCCGACGTCCAGGCCCATCACCGCCGCCGGCACCAGGCCAAAGAGTGAGAGCGCGGAGTAGCGGCCCCCGATGTCGGACGGGTTCTCGAAGAGGCGCCGGAAGCGACGCTCAGTGGCCACCTCGGCCAGGGGAGTGCCGGGGTCGGTGATCGCGATGAACTGCTTGCCGGGCTCGGCGACGCCGGAGGCGATCACCGCCTCCCAGAAGTGGGCCAGGTGCGAGGATGTCTCCAGGGTGGTTCCCGACTTGCTGGCGACCAGGAAGAGGGTGCGGCGGATGTCGAGGTGCCGCTCCAGGTTCACGATCGCCTCGGGGTCGGTGGTGTCCAGCACGTGGAGGACGGGGTGGCCGCTGACGCTCCCGAACGAGCTGCGCAGCACCTCAGGGCAGAGGCTGGACCCCCCCATGCCGAGGAGCACGGCATCGGCATAGCCGGCCTGGCGCACCTCGGCGGCAAGCTCGACCAGCTCAGCCACCCGCCCGCGCATCGCGAGCGGGACGTCGAGCCAGCCCAGCCGGTTGCCGATCACCGCCGCGTGGGCCGCGTCGCCCGGTTTCCAGAGGTCGGGGTCCCGGGCCCAGATCCGCTCGGCGACCCGGGCACGCGCGCTCTCGGCGACCACGTCGGCGAGACTGGGCCCTCCGAGCTTCAGGTGGGACCTCATCTCTCCGCGGCCCCGGCTCGGAGGCTCTCGAGCTTCTCCCCGATCCTGGCGATCAGGTGGTCGTATGAGGCCGCGAAGGACCCGACTCCGGCGACCAGGAGACCCTCGGTCACCTTTTCCATGCTGATCCCGGCGGACTCCAGAGCCCTGAACACGTGCCGGGCACCATCGATGTCGTCGCGCACGGTGTCGCCGGCGACGGTGCCGTGGTCCCGGAAGGCCTCGATGGTCGAGGGCGGCATGGTGTCCACGGTGTCGGGGCCGATCAGCGCCTCGGCGTAGAGCACGTCCCGGTACTTGGGGTTCTTGGCGCTGGTGCTCGCCCACAGCGGCCGCTGCAACGAGGCACCGGCCTCGCGCAGCGCGGCGAGCTCCTCGCCGCGGAAGTGCCGCTCGAAGGTCGCGTAGGCCAGGCGGGCGTTGGCGATCGCCGCTCCGCCATGCAGGGCCTCGAGCGCCGGGTCGGGAAGGGACGTCAACCGATCGTCGAGCAGGGGGTCCACCGCCGTGTCCACCCGGCTGACGAAGAAAGAGGCCACCGAGTGGACGTCCAGTGATTGGCCCGCGCTGTGGCGCCTCTGCAGGCCGCCGATGTAGGCGGCGATCACCTTCTCGTAGGCGGAGAGGGCGAAGATCAGAGTGACGTTGACGTTGACCCCGGCGGCTATCAGCTCCTCGACGGCGGGGACGCCTTCGGGGGTCGCCGGGACCTTCACCATGAGGTTTGGCCGGTCGACCCGGTGCCAGTATTCCTTGGCGGTCTGGACGCTTCCGGCGGTGTCGTGCGAGAGGGGAGGGGGTA
>Ga0224557_1003322_pt1 | contig 12617 bp, 8 predicted proteins | sample 714S31014metaG_FD_180677 | JGI IMG/M metagenome (GOLD analysis project Ga0224557, IMG submission 180677) | Peat soil microbial communities from Stordalen Mire, Sweden - 717 S3 10-14 | ecosystem: Environmental > Terrestrial > Soil > Wetlands > Peat | place: Sweden: Norrbotten County, Stordalen... | reverse complement strand
AAGGAGTCGGAAACGCGCGATTTTTCTTCGTGATCTTCGTTGCCTTTTGTTGAAAATCCCTATGCCCGCTGGTTAAAAAATTACGGTAAATTACGGTAAATTACGGTAAATTACGCCAAATTACTTACATTCCGCACTTCGGAGATGCAAGGGTGGCAGCCGTTTCGGATGGGAGGCGGTTATCCGTAGACGGTGCCATCAATATCCAGCAATGCCAGGACGGTTCTCTCGATCTCGGAGAGCGGATCGACGAACGACTTTAGCAGCAGGTCGTTTTGATAAAGTTCATGTTTGGCCCGCAAGGCAAAGGTATCCAACACCTGCGCGTAGGAAGGCGTTTTGGAATAGCGGCCCTCCGGTAAAATAGGAATGGCTTTGATCCGGCGACGGGCCATATTTTGCCGCATGGCACGCTCGATCAGGGCCGCGACCAACTGGGCGATAAAGCAGATGAACATGAGTGCCTCAATGCGCGTGTTTTTCTTCAAAAAAACCGGTGAAATTTCCAGGACCGACTTGCCCAGAAAGTGTCTCTTTTCCAAGCAAGGTTGGTATTTGTATTTTTGGAGCACCTCCAAGGCTGGCAAATCGGTGTTGGTGACATAGGGAAAGACCCCGTCCATCGTCTGGGCGGCCGAGACCGCCGCGGGGTCTGACTGGGCGCAAAGAAAGGGAACCGTCTGGACCACTCGTCTATAAGTGGTCTGTGGGGAGGGCTGGCCGCGCGTGGTCTGGAGGAAGTGGATTTTTTCCTGAAGCTGGATTTGATAGTGAACCAGGTTTTTGACCCGATAGTGAGAGAGCACGTTTTCGGCCGCGCGGCGGATGGCCGGTTCGGTCTTGGGACCGCGGCCGCGTCTTTGGTTGAGACGTTCCAATCTTTGGAGGGCGGCGGCGATGCGGTCCTGACGGTCTTGCGCGTCGTAGAGGCGCTTTTCCGAAGAGCGATACCAGTAAATGCGAAAGCCCTCGTGCATCTGGTAGAGTCCCACCGCCAGATCGAAGACTTCCTGGCGGTGGTATTTGCGGCCGGCGCGCCGGCTCCACAAGGGCTCCCAGCGCACCTGGCAATCGGCCGCTTGCAGGGCGAAGGCGTTGGCCTCCGCGCGCCCGCGCGGCAAAACGGTCAGGAAACGTGCTCCCTCCTTATCCAAGCGCAAGAGCGTGTCTTTGACGCACAGTTTACAGTCCGCCACGTAAAGAAAATCAGAGCGGCCCAACAAACGACGCAGGCATTGCCAGGTTTCCCAATGGGTGCCGTCATCGCCTTGGTTGCCGGGGTAGGCTTTAAAATGGACCGGCACCGCTCCATCGGCGCTGACCGACAGAGAGTAGATGAGTTGTTTTAAATCGGGGCGATGATCCTTGCTGAACCCCCGCCGCAGTTGAACCGCCTTGGGGTCTTGCTGCGCATAGGCGCCGCAAAACTTGATGGAAGTCGGTCATAGGGGTCAAACCGTACTATTGGCTTGTTCACATAGAAACCATAGGGGGCGCATCCAAACATTCGATATTGCAAGTTCTTATCGACGGGACGCTTCGCGTCGAACACGCGAGGGGGGATCGTCTGGCTCCGCCCGATGGTCAATGGTCAATCCCGGCGAGCTTTTGCAGCTCGCGATGGTTGACTTTGCCGCCGCCCATTTTGGGGATGTCATGCACATACTTCAACTCGCGGGGGGCGTAGAGGTTGCTTAGGCCGCCGGCTTTGATCGCCGCGCGGATTTCCTCCAGGGTCAGCCGCGGCTCGTTGGAAACGGCGACCAGGGCCTCGCCGCGGCCGGCGTCGTGCCGCGATAGAACGGCGATCTGGAAGCGGAGGCCGTACTGCGGAAAAGCGCCCGCCAGCGCCTCCTCGGCGGCGGTCAGGCTCACCATTTCGCCGCTGACTTTGGCGAAGCGTTTGAGGCGTCCGAGAATATAAAGGAAACCGTCCTCGTCCACCCGGGCGATGTCGCCCGTGTCGTACCAGCCGGCCTGGGCGTCAGGCGCCGCAGTGGGGCCGGGGTTCAAGTAGCCGCGCATGACGTTGGGGCCGCGCACCCAAAGACGTCCGCCCTCGGATACGCCTTCGACCGGCTCGAATTTGTATTCGATGCCGGGCAGGAACCGGCCCGCGGAGCCGAATCGCGCCCAGAGGCCGGTGTTGAGGGTGATAGCCGGGCTGCATTCGGTCGCTCCGAAACCCTCCAGGACGCGCACGCCGTATTGGCGCGCCCAAGCGTTGGCGGTGACTTCCTGCAGTTTTTCCGCGCCGCTGACCAGCAGGCGAAGCGAGCGGAAATCGTACGGATTGGCCTTGCGCGCATAACCGTTGAGGAACGTGTTGGCGCCGAAAAAGACCGTGCAGTCCAACTCGTAAATGAGCGACGGAATGACGCGATAATGCAGGGGCGAAGGATAGAGAAAAGTGAAGGAGTTGCGAGCCAGCGCCACGAGCAGGCCCAGCAGGCCAAAACTATGAAACAGGGGCAGCGCGTTGAAGAACCGGTCCGCGTCGGTCAAATCCAGAACGGCCAGCGTCTGGTGGATGTTGGCCAGGACGTTCCGGTGGGTCAGTTCCACTCCCTTGGGCGGCCCTTCGGACCCGCTTGTGAAGAGAATTAGTGCGGGAGCCCCGCTCTGGCCGGAGCCGGCGATGGATTGCGGGCGGAAAACGGCGCGAGCCAGCGCCAGCCAGCGCGCCGCGCGCGAAATGCCGGCGCGGACGTCCTCCAGGTAAATGAACGAGATGCCCGCGCCGGCCAGCGGTTCCAGGTTCAACTTCGCCCGCTCGATGAACAGCCTCGATGTGACGATATGTTTGACTCCAGCCAGTTGCGCGCAGGCCAGCATCGTGGCCGCGCCGGTCGAATAATTGAAAATGGCGGGCACGCGGCCGTCCGCCCACAAGCTGAGCAGGGTGACAGGCATGCCGTTGGCGTTGGGGAGCAGGACGCCGACGCGCGCGCCGGGGCCGACGGGAAGCAAGACGCGCCAGCGCGCGGCCAGGGCGGCGGTGGCGGCCAGCAGACGGCGGTAGGTCAGCCGTTGGCGGGAAACGTCCTGCAAAATCACCGCCGACGGGTAACGGCCGGCCGATCGGACAATTTCCCCCAGGACGGTCGAAGGCGCCAGTGACAATTCGACTGCAAACCGCTGATTGACCATGGTGTCCTGGAGCCAGCGGGTCAGTTTCTGGCGCCCGCGGTTGGCGCTCATCCCGGTCAATTGCGGCGGCGTCAGCAGCGCGCTGAAATGGATGGAGACGCGTGGGAAAAGCAGTTTGCGGTTGGGGTTGGGCGAGAAGGGCAGCCGCTGAACGCCGCGCAGGTAACAGGTCACGACGCGGGCGTTGGTCTTCAAGAGCAGGAAGCCCGTGCCGTCGAAGAGTTTCATCAGCGCGCCGGTGCGGGAGAGGCGGCCTTCCGGGAAGAGAACCAGTTTGCCGCCGGCCTGAAGGAATTCAGCGATGCGTTTGACAGAGTACGGGGAAGCCGTTTCCACCGGGAACGCATAGCGGCTGAGCATGATGAAGCGATGCACCCAACTGACCTGCGCCGCTTCCTTCGACGTCACGAACCGCCACTGGCCGTCCAGGCAGACAGCGACAAAAAGCCAGTCGATCCACGACGCGTGATTGGGCAGGAGCATGAGCGGACCGGGCGCGTCGAGGGCGGCCGGCTTTTCAGCGCGAAAGCCGAACAGAATCCGCAGAAGGATGCGAAGAAAGATTTTCATGCCAGGTGTGGCGCAGGCCTTAGCCGCCGCGCAATGAAATCCGCGAAAAGCCAAAGAATCAGCCCGGCGGTGACCGCGACCGACAGAGGCGCCAGCCAGCGGTCCGGCGGCAGGCGGCCCGCCGCGGCCAATTCCAGCCGGGCCGAAAGGAATTCATCTTGGACGCCAAACGGCACGGAGGCGGCAACGCGGCCGTCGGGAAGGACAAACTGCGAGATGCCCGAACTGCACAGGCGAAAGACGGGCACCGCATATTCCGCGGCGCGCATCGGAGCGATGCGCCCATGCAGTTCATGCTGATACTTTCCCCAATCGACAATGTCCATCGTCGGAATAATCAAAGCCTGCGCGCCCTGGCGGATCAGTTCGTCGGTCACACGCCGGAAGCCGGCGTCGTAACAGATGCAAAAGCCCAGTTTGCCCCACGGGGAATCCCAGAGGCGCTGTTGGCGGGCGGGAAGCCCGTCTTTCATAAACTGTATCGGCACACACTTGACCTGCTGGAACGCAATGCCGCCATCGGGTTGCACGACAAAGACCGTATTGTAATACTGGACAGGGGAAACGGGGTCTTTCCCGCCGGCGGCCAGCCATTTGCGATGCTCCTTGCACCAGTCGCGAATCAAGGGCGGAATTGGGCCGTCGAAGGCGTACTCGCTGAGCACGAACAAGTCTGTTTGGGGGAATTTTTTGAGCGCGCCGTCCAAGGCGGATTTTGCCGCCAGCGGCGAGGGGAATTCCAGTTGAACGCCGGTTACGTTGAAGGATGAGCCAGCCACCTTCGGAACAGCGGCGGGCAGCGCGGGCAGGATTGTCAGCGCGGCCAGTATGACACCGTGGATGCTGCGCACGGCGTTGGGGAATTGAGCGAAAGAGTGCAGAAAGGCCGCCCAAGCCATCAGCAGAAAGCCAATGCCGTACACGCCATATCCAGCCATGAAATGCAGCCACCCGGAATTGGAAAAGACGTAACCGGCGTTGAGCCACGAAAAGCGCAGGAAATAGAGCTCGCCGCGGAAATACTCCAAGCCGGTCCAAAGGAACGGCGCGACGCAGGCCCAGCCAATCGGTCCCAATCGCCCCAGGCAAATCCTGCCAAGAAGAACAAACAAGGCGAGCCAGATCGAAAGGATGCACCACAGGGAAATCGCCGCCGCGCCAAAAATCCTCCAGAAAAAGGCCAGATGCGGCGCATAGATCGCGAAGCCGATTCCCAACCCAAGATAGAAGGCCCGCCGGTTTGTTCCAACACGGGCGAGCAGGAACAGGCAGTAGAGGAAGACAACGATGCACCATTGACAGAAGGCAAACAGATAGGCCGCGTGAAACGCCGCGACGGCCGCCAGCGCCACCAAGAAAGCCGATGAAAGGGCCAACGATCTTTTTAGGTTTGACGTTGACGGGTTCACGCGACCTGGTTGCTTCATGCGCGCCTCAGCGCGCCACTTCATAAGCGAAGCCTTTGAGATACTCCGTTTCCGGCACCGCCGGCAGGATGGGGTGATCGGGTGATTGGGAAAAGACTGCCACGCGCCGCAAAACGCGCCGGGCGTCATAAGCCGCCGCCAGAATGATGCTCTCAAAGAGCACCGCATCGACATGGTGCGAGCAGCAGAAAGTGGCCAGAGTGCCGCCCGTTTTCAGCAGCTTGAGGGCGCGCAAGTGGATTTCCTTGTAGCCGCGCAGGGCGTCATCGACGGCGGCGCGCGTGCGTGTGAAACTGGGCGGATCAAGGATGATGGCATCGAACCTGGGGATCACCTTTTCGTGGGGACGCACGGCGGTGCGCTCCTTGAGCCAGTCGAAGACGTTGACGGTTTCGACGGAGCACTTGTCGGCCAGGCCGTTGGCGGCGGCATGGCGCGCGGCGGAGGCGCAGGCGTCGGCGCTTTGCTCAAGGCAATGGACCTGCGCCGCTCCGGCGCGGGCGCAGTGCAGGGCAAAGCCGCCCAGGAAACTGAAGCAGTCCAGGATCTGGCCGCTGTTGGCCAGGGCGGCCACCAGGGCGTAGTTCTTCTGCTGGTCCAGGTAGAGGCCGGTTTTGTGGCCGCCAAGAATATCGACCTCGAATTTCAGCCCGTTGAGATCGATGCGCACCGGACCGTCGAGAGTTCCGCGGAGCAGTCCGTTGGTTTCCGGCAGCCCCTCGAATTTCCGGAAGGCCGCTTCGCTGCGCTCCACGATGGCGCGCGGCGCGAAGACCGCCTCCAATGCCTCGACAATCATCTCCTTGCGCTGCTCCATGCCCAGGGACGAGATTTGCAGGACGAGCACGTCGGCGTATTTATCGATAATCAACCCACTGAGAAAATCGCTCTCGGCGTTGATGACTCGAAAGGAAGTGGCGCCGGGAAGGTGCTTTTTGCGGACGGCCAGCGCGGCGCGAATGCGGTCCTGGAAGAAGGCGCAATCGACGGCGACGCGCTCAGGGTCGAGGACGCGGGCCTGAATCTTGGATTTTGAATTGTAGAACGCGACGCCCAAAAGCCGCTGGCGATGGTCCTTGATCTGGACCAGCGCGCCATCAGCGACGGGAACGGTGGAGCGGAGAATCGAACCGGCGTAAATCCACGGATGTCCCGCCAGGACGCGGTCCGCCGCTCCGGGTTTGAGCAGAAGAGTCGGCAATGTATCCATAAGGTGGTGAACGCAATGTCACCGGCTTGCAAAATAGCGGAAAAGCGGCCGGAGTCCATCCGCCATTAGGCATCGCGAAAAAATAGGATGAACAACTCTGGCTGGTTCTTTTGGCCGCTGGCCGCGCTGCGCGCTCGTTACAGAGCCGTTGGCTATGCGCCTCGCTCGCGCCTTGCCAGCGGTCAAAATCCCTGCGCCATAGTTGTTCATCCTATTTTTTCGCGATGCCTTACTGCGGATTTTCTTGCAGCCAGTTATTGATCGAAGTGCTCCACTGCTCCCAATTGGTGCCGTTGTCCTCCTGGATGAGCAGTTCGAGCATCTCGCGGGCCTGATCCTTGAGGGGATGCTCGTCGTTGCGCGCCACCGCCAGGAGCATGGGCAGCTTGAGTGTATTGTCGCGATTGAGCAGATCGTTCATCAGCACGGTGGATACAGCCGACGCCGTGGCCGCATTGGTCAGCAATTGCGCCGCGCCATCGTAGTGATCGTCCTGCACCATGTTGACCAGATGCTGCGACAGTTCCACCTGCGCGTCAGCCGGCGCGGTGGGGATCAGGGCCAGGATGTGATCGGCCTTGGCGTTGTCCTCGTCGTCGGACAGGAGAATGTCCTCGAGCTTCTTTTCCCAATCGGCGCTTCCGGAATCGGCGCTCTGCTCGACGAAGGCCGGCGGCGGCGGCCGCTGTGAATTGGCCGGACGCGAGGGCTCCGCCGCGACAGGCGCGACAGGCAAAACGACCGGCGGAGGGTTGGTGTCGGGCGAAAGCTCAATGGGCTGGATGGCGCCTTGACGGCTCACAAGCCAGCCAATGAAAACTCCCAGGACCCCGGCCAGCGCCAGGATGCCGGCGACCTTCGCCACCTTTGCCATATTACTCATGCCTCAGTCTTACCGATTAACCCCACGAGGTCAATTTTGTTGCTCAAGGAGACACATTCGTCCCCTTCTTGACCTCTTTGGCCCAATCGACAAAACTCAGCCATGAAGAAGTTCGCAAGAACTGCCAAGGAGGCCTGCTCACTAGGTCTGGCCCTCTGCCTCCTGGCCTGCTGCCTGGCTTGGACCGCCCCCGCCCAAACCAGCGACACCGTAGTGTCAAGCCTATTATCAACCGGCCTCTCCCGCGCCGCCGCCCTCCAGATCGCCCTCCGCCAGAACTATGCCATCCTCAAGGGCCAGGCCGACCTGCGCGCCTCCTACGGCGTTGAAATCCAACTCCGCGCCATCGCCTGGCCAAAGCTCTCCGCCTCCGGCGCCTACAATGCCCAGGACTCCTCCCTCATCGAAGGGTTTCCCCTCCCGCCGCCCCTGAGTTCCTACATCCAATTCCCAGACCAGAACTGGTCCGCCGACATCAAGGTCCAGCAATCCATCTATGAAGGCGGACGCCTCACCTCCGCCTTCCGCTCCGCCAAACTCACCCGCCAGCAAGCCCTCCTCAACTACCAAACCCTCCTGGCCGACACCCTTCTCTCTGTTCGACTCGCCTATGACGACATCCTCCTGGCCGCCCAGCAAATCGCCGTCAACCAAGCCTCCGTCGAAGCCTTGACCCGCGAACTGGACGACACCCGCCGCCGCTTCGATGCCGGCAATGTCCCCCAATTCGACCTGCTCCGCGCCCAAGTTGAACTGGGCAACGAACGCCCGCGCCTCATCCAGGCCAGCAACGATTTCCGCCTCGGCAAGGCCAGCCTGCTCCACCTCCTGAACATCAACATCCCCCGCCCCATTGGCGAGGATGTTCCCCTCTCCCTGACGGGCGACCTCGACGCGCTCCCTTACGAAATAGACTTGACTTCGGCCCTCGGTCGCGCCCTGGAAAAGCGCCCCGAACTGGCCGCCCTCCGCAAAGCCGCCTCCCTCCGCCGCGAAGACCTCGTCAACGCCCGCGCTGGCTACAAACCGAGCGCCAGCCTCTTTGGCGGATACCAGTGGCAAAGCCCCCCCTACGAAAACAACCTGAGCGCCGACCTCTCCGGCTGGATCGCCGGAGCCCAAGTCACCTGGAACATCTTTGACGGCCAGCTCACCCGCGGCAAAATCAGGGAAGCCCAGGCCCGATACGAGCGCGCGCAACTCGACGTTGACGATAGCGCCCGCCAGATCGAACTCGACGTTCGCACCGCCTACTTCAACTTCATCAACGCCCGCGAAATCCTCGACTCCCAGAAACTGGTTCAAGACCAGGCCCGGGAAGCCCTTCGCCTGGCCGAGGCGCGCCACTCCGCCGGCAGCGCCACCCAACTGGAGGTCCTTAACGCGCAGACCGCCCTAACCCAGGCCCGCACCACCCAAGTCCAAGCCCTGCACGACTACTCCGCCGCCCGCTCCCGCCTCCAGCGCGCCCTGGGCGAAGACATGGAAATCGTGGAAAAGTAATCACCCTCCCCCGCACCCCCATCAACCAAGTCCACCCTGTCCAGCGAGCACAGGTAGGGTAATTCCCCATTGCGCATCGGTCGTGGCAAAGCCTACTATCGCGGGGTGACCGCTCTCCTTCTCAGGAAAGGGATCCCGGCACTGAACGCCCTGAATGCCAGGGCAAAGACGAAAATTGAAAATAATTGCGATTAAAATAAGACCATGAACACCAAATCGAGAACATCTGTCCTGCTGAAAACACAATCGATGGCGAGCGGTTTCCTGCTCGCCGCACTGCTGGCCGCAGTCGGCGTTTCCAACGCATGGAGCGCCACGCGAGCAGAGGATAGGGCAAGGGGCGAGGAAATGATACGCAAGGCGCACTTGGACCTGGTTGAAGCCAACCGGCTGACCGAAGTGGCGATCAAGGCCGCGGAAGTCGCTCAACACGACCAGGAAGCGGCCAATCAAAAGAGAATTCAGGCGCGCCGCCTGGAGCGCGAAGGTTATTTGCTCTTCCGCGATGCCAACCGGATTCAGGCCGCGGAAATTCGCGCGCGGGCCGAGACCCAAGAGCTGCAGGTTAGATCTGAATCGGTTGAACTGACTCGTCTGCAAGGCCTTCTGGCTCACGAAAACCAAACCTTCGCCGATACCACCAGCGCCGCCGCCAACATGCGCGATGCCGCCAAGAACGAACCCGCGCCGGCGGAAAAAGCCGAGCTGGGCAAAATGGCTGACGCTTTGAGCGCCCAGGCCGCCGAGGCAGGCTCCGAAGCAGCCGCCCTTCAAAAACGCGCCGCAGCCGTTCTACTTGAAATCGACCGGCTCAAGGGCAATATCAAGCGGTTGAGCGAAACGGCCCAGAGACTCGCTCCGATGGACAAGTGATCGGCCCGTTTGAAACGTTGAGGATGGGGTGCCGGGGTCAAACCAGGGTTTTGACCCCGCCTCAATCGCAACTGACCGCAAGTCAATTGCTTATGCCTCCTTGAGGTCGCCCAGCAGCCGCTCAATCTCCCTGACAATTCTGCACAGGGGCTCGGTCTTGTCCAGATAGCTGGCCACTTTCTTTTGAATGGTTTCGCGCACCGTCTCGCCGTCAAAGATGACACCTGTCAAGAGCATGATCGGCGTCGCGGGCGCGATCTTCCTGAACTGCTCAATCAATACAAAACCGTCGCCCTCTTCGATTTGGAAATCCACGATAATCAATTGGGGCGGGTCTTCCCTCACGATCTTGCTGGCCTGCCGCGAATCGGCGGCGGTGGAGACGCGATAGCCTTTCCAGTTCAAAACTTCCTGAAGCATTCCACAAACGCTTGCTTCGTCATCGACAGACAGAATGTGTTTCTTCATGCCACACTAGCCAGCAACTCCAGTGCCAGTATGGACATGTCCAATTCTCCCCGCTTTGATCCGCTGGCGTTTCTCAAAGCCGTCCGAACTGTCCCATTAGGCGACATCCGCTCTCAACGTTGGGGCAGACTGGCCTAACATGACCTTCATTTGCGTCCCGGCGAGGCAACATGGTGGATTGACAGCGATCTGAATTCGTGAGGTAATCGTACCCACTAAATCAACGAAGCGAACTCCAACTTATGAAGCCTTGCGTTAAAAAGCTGTTTCCTCGTCGCGGCGGAGCCTTGTATGTGCTTTGGACCATACTGGCCCTGCTCGCGGGCCTCCGCCAGGCCGCCGCCCAGCCGTTGGTCAGTTTCACCCAGCCAACCAACGGCCAGCAAATCGTTTCCTTCGCCGGTCTGGCCGGTCTGGCAACGACCAGCACCGGAACAATTCAAGGTGTCACCTTTTCCATTTACAACCAATCGACCGGCCAATGGTGGAATGGCTCCAACTATCAAGGAGCGTCGATTTCCCTGCCAACGAAGCTTTCCGGAGCCAACTGGGTTCCCGCGTCCAGCATCGAAATGCCCATCCCTTGCTGCGCCCAATCTTTCCAACTCTCGGCATCGGCCACGGACACGCATACCAATACCACCACCACCAACATCAACGTCCAGGTGGACAGCGTTCCACCCGCCGTCTCCTTCTCTCCGTTGGTCAATGGTCAGACCGTGTCCAATCTCCTGGCCATTGGCGGAAGTGTCACCGATAGTTTTACCACGGTGGCCTCGGTCGTCTTCACCGTTTGGGAACAGGACATCAACGGCGGACCGGGCCGCTGGTGGAACGGAACCAACTTCCAGCTCAGTCCGGCGAACCTTCCCGCCATCATTGCCGGCAGCGACTGGATGCCATCTCCCGGCTTTGCGCCACCATCGCTCAACTCCGGCCAAACCTACCAGATCACGGTATCGGCCACCGACGCTCTCAGCAACAGTGCCTCGACCACGATTACCGTCACCGACGCCATGACAACGCTGGCATGGGACCCCGGCCAGACTCCGGCCGGGACGGTTCTGTTGCCCAATCCAAACACCAACGGTGGCAACTACTGGTTTCACATCATCCCGCAAAGCCCTGTCGTCGGGGTCTGGCGCACGGCCCTCAATGTGCTTGCGGGCGCGGCAGGCGTTTATATGAGCCAGGGATCGCCGCCAAGGACTTACAGCTATTCTTTTGGCTCGGCCAATTCCGGCTCCAACGGTTTCGTCTTGGACGCCTCTCAATATCAAGCCGGCCAGGATTGGTACATCCTTGTCAACGCCACTACCAACGCCCAATGGAACGTCGTCACAGGCGACATCTACGTTTACAACCTTGGTTCGCTGGCGGCCGACGGCTCCAGCGGCACCAACGCCGCCATTGGCGCCGAGGGGATGATTTTCTACGAAACCACCATTCCCTCCACCGTGCTGGCCTGGCAACTTTGGATCAACGGCGCTCCCAACACGATGTTCGTCAAAAAGTCCGCCGCGCCCGACCGCGTTTCGTATGACTTGACACAATCCGGGCAGATGCTGATCGTGCCGCCCTATCTGGCAGGAATGACCTTCAACGGAACGTATTTCATCGGCGTTTCCGGCACTCCCGGCACGAACATCTATCTGGATTCACGCCAGCAACCCGTCACCGCTTTGCCCTTCAACAGCCTGACCAACGTGATCGTGACAGCGACGAATTTCCCATACGTTACTTATGAGGTCCAGGTACCCGTGCAACAGATTGCGTGGCAATTGAACCTCATGCCAACCAGCGGAAACCCCGCTATTGCGGTACGCAATGGTTTGGTCCCCAACGAATTTCGCAACGACGCCTTTTCGGAAGTGCCCCAGGGGGTTGGCGCCAGCGTCAGCCTTGTCCCTCCACCGCCGGGATCCGGCGCGGGCACGCCCGGTCTGAGCGATGGAACCTGGTACGTGACTATTTACAGCACCGCCCCTTACACCTGCGGCTTCGCCAACGCCAACCCCGTAATCACGCCGGAATCTTACGTTTTCCAAGTCACCAACGACGCTCCAAACCGGGCTGGTTGGCGATATTACACGTTGACCAACATTGACCAGCAACTCGGCTCGTTGGGGTGGGCCTTGTCGCTCGCCAACCAAGTCCCCGGAACCGAGATCGCCATCCGCCGCAACGCCGTGCCGGGACAATGGAATTACCGCAACAGCGACGACTATTACCCCAGTTCCTCCTTGGGTTACGTGGATTTATCCAGCATCTACGGGCTGCTGCAACAACCCGGCCATCAGGCGGATATTTGGTATATCGGAGTCTATACGCCAAACCAGGCCTTGGGGAGTTTTGTGCTGTCAGGAAACCTGCTCACTGGCCAACCAATGCCTTTGGATGGAGCGGGCAGCTCTGTCAGCGTGGCGAACCAGCCGCCCGGCCAGTGGGGATTCTTCCAGATCATCGTGCCCTCGGACACCAATTTATTGGGCTGGGACGTTCGCCTGATCGACGTGACCAATGGTAATCCTCA